>Ga0164243_10006216_pt1 | contig 18119 bp, 17 predicted proteins | sample OricompcompostOP_FD_108781 | JGI IMG/M metagenome (GOLD analysis project Ga0164243, IMG submission 108781) | Organic Plus compost microbial communities from Emeryville, California, USA - Original compost - Organic plus compost (OP) | ecosystem: Engineered > Solid waste > Mixed feedstock >... | reverse complement strand
GCGATGGAGAGTGTGCAGGAGCTGTCCGGCCACATGAGCGACGAGGGCCGCAACGACATCCGGATCGAGGCGGCGCTGGCGAAGCTGTGGGCGAGCGAGATGTCCTGCAAGGTCGCCGACGAGCTGATGCAGATTCGCGGCGGGCGCGGCTACGAGACCGCGGCCTCGCTCGCGGCGCGCGGGGAACGGGCGGTCGGCGTCGAACAGCTCGTGCGCGACCTGCGGATCAACCGGATCTTCGAGGGCTCGACCGAGATCATGCACCTGCTGATCGCACGCGAGGCCGTCGACGCGCACCTGTCCGCGGCCGGCGCGCTCGCCGACGCCGAGGCGGATCTGCAGGCCAAGGCGAAAGCCGCGGCCAAGGCGAGCGGGTTCTACGCGAAGTGGTTACCGCAGCTGGTCGGCGGTAAGGGGCAGGTGCCGACGTCGTTCCGTGAGTTCGGGGTACTCGCCCCGCACCTGCGTTACGTCGAGCGCACGGCCCGCAAGCTCGCGCGGTCCACGTTCTACGGCATGGCGCGGTGGCAGGCGGCGCTGGAGAAGCGGCAGGGATTCCTGGCCAGGATCGTGGACATCGGCGCGGAGCTGTTCGCGATGGCGGCCAGCTGCGTGCGGGCCGAGATGCAGGACACCGGCAGCGCCCGCGAACTCGCCGACGTGTTCTGCCGGCAGGCGAGGCTGCGGATCGAGGAACTGTTCGACCACCTGTGGGAAAACACCGACGACGCCGACCACGACCTCGCGAAGAGGGTGCTCGATGGTCGCTACATGTGGCTGGAGGACGGCGTCCTCGACGTGAGCGAGGGCACCGGCCCGTGGATCGCGGACTGGCGGGCCGGCGCGTCGGAAGCCGCCAACGTGCACCGGCCGATCAGGAGTTAGTGCGTGCGTCGGAGTCCTGGTCGACGGCCTTCATGGTCTTCTTTTTCTTCCACCGCAGCAGGAAGAACAGAGCCACCGCGACCAGGACCCCGACCACGATCAGGCCGCCGGTGTTGAGAATGCCCTCGATGCGCTTGGCCGCCTCGCCGAGTGCGGCGCCGAGACTGATGTGCAGCAGCGACCAGCAGAACGCGCCCGCGAACGCGGCCGGGAGGAACTTCCGGTAGGGCAGCCCGGACGTGCCGGCCGCCGCGGGGGTGAGGGTGCGCACCACGGGCAGGAACCGCGCGAAGAACACCGCCCACGCGCCCCTTCGCTGCAGGATGCCGGTGGCCTTGTCCCACGCGTCCACGCCGTAGCGCTGGATGAGTTTAGTCTCGCGGAGTCTGGGCCCCCACCGTTTGCCGATCGCGTATCCGATCGAGTCACCGGCGACGGCGCAGACCGTCACGACCGCCCACAGGATCAGGAACCGGGCCACTGTGGTGGCGGTGGTGGCCGCGATCAGCAGCCCCGATTCACCGGGGGCGAGGAACCCGAGCCCGATGGTGCACTCGAGGAAGACCAGACCGCCCGTCGCGCCGACGAGTGCCGGCTGCGGCAGGTTCTGCAGCCATTCCAGTACCTCGGTTACCAGCGCCACGAGTGTCCCCTTGTCCGTTTCGCCCGTCTGTCGCGTTCAACGTAGCGCGAACAGTGAGGTTCCCGGGTTCGGGACTACCCCGGAATCATCCCCGAGTCAGCAGGCTGCTCGCCTCCTGCGCCGCGGGACCGGCCTCGGCCAGGTGCGCCAGGTTCTCCGGCAACGGCTCGCCGCGGTGGGCCTTCGTCTGTGCGTACAACCGCCCTGCCCGGTACGACGAGCGCACCAGCGGACCGGCCATCACCCCGGCGAAGCCCAGCGCCTCGGCGGCCTTCGAATGCGCCACGAACTCCTCCGGCTTGACCCAGCGGTCGACCGGGTGGTGGCGCACCGAGGGGCGCAGGTACTGGGTGATCGTCAGGATCTCGCAGCCCGCGTCGACCAGGTCGCGCATGGCGGGCTCGACCTCGTCGGGCGTCTCGCCCATGCCGAGGATCAGGTTCGACTTGGTGACCAGCCCGGCCTCGCGTGCCCTCGTGATGACCTCCAGCGACCGCGCGTACCGGAAGCCGGGACGGATCCGCTTGAAGATCCGCGGCACGGTCTCCACGTTGTGCGCCAGCACCTCCGGCCGCGAGCCGAACACCTCGGCCAGCTGGCCGGGGTCGGCGTTGAAGTCGGGGATCAGCAGCTCGACGCCGGTGCCCGGGTTGAGCGCGTGGATCTGGCGGACGGTCTCGGCGTACAGCCAGGCGCCGCCGTCGGACAGGTCGTCCCGGGCCACGCCGGTCACGGTGGAGTAGCGCAGGCCCATCACCTGGACACTCTCGGCGACCTTGCGGGGCTCGCTGGTGTCGAGCGCGGCGGGCTTGCCGGTGTCGATCTGGCAGAAGTCACAACGGCGGGTGCACTGGTCGCCACCGATCAGGAAGGTCGCCTCGCGGTCTTCCCAGCATTCGTAGATGTTGGGACAGCCCGCTTCCTCACAGACCGTGTGCAGGCCTTCCCGGCGCACCAGGCCCTTGAGCTCGGTGAACTCGGGGCCCATCTTGGCCCGCGTCTTGATCCAGGACGGCTTCTTCTCGATCGGGGTCTCACTGTTGCGGACCTCGAGCCGCAGCAGCTTCCGACCTTCAGGCGCAACAGTCACGCGCTCCAGGGTACGCCCGCACGGGTGCTATGCCGGGTCTGGAGTGATCCCCGTCAGCTTCGCCGTGACCTCCCACAGCGCGGCACCCGTCGAGCGGTCCAGCGCGGACCGCAGCGGCTGCACGATCTTCGGGTATCCCCGCAGCTCGGCGGGCCCGCCGGGACCGATGTAATCGCCTCCGTTCACGCCCGGCGCGGTGGCCGCGTACAGCTGCGGGAGCACGCCCGTGCGGACGTTCTGCGCGATCAGCAGGTCCCCGAGACGGGTGACGCCGCCGATCGCCGCGCTCAACGCCTTGTTCGGGTAGGAACGGGCCATCGCCGGGTTCAGGCCGGTCGCGGTGTAGCCGGGGTGGGCGGCGACGCTGATCACGGCCTCGTCCGCCGCGCGCAGCCGCCGGTCCAGCTCCAGCGCGAACACCTGGTTGGCCAGTTTCGACTGCCCGTAGGCGAGCCCGGGGTTGTAGCGGCGGTGCTCGAAGTTCGGGTCGCCGACGTCCAGCCGGCCACCGCGGGCGGCGAGGCTCGACAACGTGACCACCCGGGCCGCACGGCCGCCGCGCAGCGCGGGCATGAGCAGCCAGGTGAACGCGGCGTGCCCGAGGTAGTTGGTGCCGAACTGCAGCTCGAAACCGTCGGATGTGAGGCCTTTGGGGGTGGCCATCAGGCCGGCGTTGTTCATCAGGATGTCGAGCGCGTCGCCGGTGGCCTCGCGGACCTCGGCGGCCGCGTACCGCACGGAGTCCAGCTCGGCCAGGTCCAGCTGGATCAGCTTGGGCTCGGTGTGCGCGGTGGCGCGCACGGTGCGCAGGGCCTGCTCACCGCGTTCGCGGGACCGGCAGGCGAGCAGCACCCGCGCACCTCGCGCGGCCAGGGCTCTCGCGCTGGCCAGGCCGAGTCCCGAGTTGGCGCCGGTGACGAGTGCCGTGCGGCCCGTCTGGTCGGGGATATCGGCCGTGGTCCATTTGCGCATGGCCTTTACTTACCTTGTTTAGGCGCTGGGCGCGAGCATCCTCAGCAGTTGTCCCACCGGCCCGCGGGTGCGGGCACGGCGCGACTCGGGACGCTGGCGGAGCAACCTGGAGAAGGCCGCGCCGACCTTGGTCACCTCGGCCGTGGGTTCGCCCGGGTCCGCGAGTCCTGCCGCAGTGGCGAGCATGCGCAACTCGGCCTCGTGCACCGGGCGCAGCGCCGGGTAGCGGTCGATGTTGGCGTCGAGCACCGCGCGCAGCGTGCGGTTGCCGCGGACGGCGGTGCGCCAGGCGCGGGTGACCGCGTCCACGTGGTCGTCCTCGCCGAGCAACTCGGTACGCAGGTGCCCGCTGAGCACCTGCGTCCACTTGTAGTGCAGGGCGAGCAGCAACTGCTCCTCGTCGCCGAAGGCCGCCCGGGCACCGCGGACCTCGGCGAACGGCAGTGGCCCCTCCGGATCGCGGGCGGCCAGCCGCAGCACGGTCTCCATGACGTCGCGCCGGCGGTAGTAGTCGTTCCAGCTCATGAGGGGTACCCCCTTCTGTGACCCCGGACATACTCGCGGTTTGCGGCATACTGTCGGTATGGAGCTGACACGGACAACATACCACGGGTATGTGAAGGCGGCTCTGGCGTAAGCTTGTGAGCGTGGTGACAATGCGGTCCAGGCGAGAAGACTATTCCGAGTCCACCCGGTCGGCGCTCGTGAACAGCGCGGTGGAACTGTTCACGAAACGCGGTTATGCCGGGACGTCGCTTGACGAGGTGGCGAAGCGGGCCCGGGTGACAAAAGGTGCGCTGTATCACCATTTCAGCGGTAAGCAGGCCCTCTTCGAAGCCGCGTTCGCGCAAGTGGAAAGCGGCGTTTTCGGTCGTCTGGAAGAAATAATGCGTGGCCCCGAACCGCCGTGGGAACGCGCATTACGCGGTTTGCGCGAATTCATTTCCAGCTGCCTGGATCCGGCATATCAGCGGATCGCCATTCACGAGGCGCCGGTGGTGATGGGCTGGGAACGCTGGCGCGAGGCCGAGGACCGCGCGAGTTTCGGGCTGATCCGCTCCAGCCTCGAGGACCTGATCGAGGCGGGCGAGGTGGACAGCGTGCCGGTGGAGATCACCGCCCGGCTGCTGTTCGGCGCGCTGTCCTCCGCCGCGACCGAGATCGCCAGCTCCCCGGACCCGAAAAAGGTGGGCAGCCAGGTCGAAGCGGTGATCGTGCAACTGCTCACCCGGGTCCGCCGCACCGGCGAACCCGGGTGAGCCAGTCGCCTTACGGGAAGTAGGTCTTCGCGACCTGTTCGATCACCTGGTCGGCGAGCTTCGCCTTGGTCTCGTCGAGGGGGACCGAGACCGGGCGGTCGGTGCTCGCGTCACCGCGGCCGGGCTGTGCCTCCACGTTGATGTGCAGGTTGCCCTCGCGGTTGATGTCGTTGTACGGCGAGTAGTACACGTCGTACTGGGATCTGTCCTCGGTCCAGTAGCTGACCGTCTGCTTGCCCGCCAGCTCGCGAACCTGGCGGTCGACGTAGCCGCTGCCCTGACCGTAGTCCGACGGCGCGTTCGTCCCGTCCACGTTGACCCGCAGGACCAGCGTGTGCGTCGGCTCCAGGAAGAAGCAGTGCGCCGCCCAGGTGGCCGGTTTGAGCTCGGGGCCGTAGGCGGCGCGCACCGCGTCCTGGAACGCCGCGCACTGCACCGCCTGGTTCGACTCGGCCGCGTTCGCCGCCTCCTCGAACGATTTCGGCACGGTCACGCCGCCCTCGTAGGGCACGCAGCCCGCGTTGGAACCGGCGTTGGTGAAGTCCACGCACGCGCCGACCGCGCCCGTGTCGTTCTCGTCCGGTCCGTACAGCAGCGGCCGCTGGGGCTGCGCGGTGATCGGGTCCGGCTGCCGCGTGGCGAGCTGGATCGCCTGCTGCGCCAGGTTCTTCGCGGTGTCGCAGTCCTTCGCCTCGAGCTTGAACGTCAGCGAGCCGAACCACTCGTTCGCCACACCCGTCGGGCCGTTGTCCCATTCGGCGAAGCATTTCGAGCCGGACTCATCGACCACGGCGTTCTTGCCGGCCAGCTGGATCACCGGATCGCTCGAAGCCGGATCCCACTTGTCGTAGCGCGCCTCGATCGCGGGACCGCCCTCGCCGCCGGCGTCCTTGCTGAGCGCGCGGCAGCTGCTGAGCGGGTCCGTGCTGCCGCTCGGCGCGAGCACGTAGCCGGACGCCTCGCCGCCGAGCAGTTTCGACAGCAGGGTGCAACCGTCCCAAGCGGACAGTGGCCGGGCCGACGTGTCCACCGTGAGGGCGTCCGGATTGGCCAGTTTCCCGATCGTGCCCTCGGCATACTGCGTGACCACCTGGCACGCGTCGTAGTTCGGGTCCTCCACCAGGTCCGTCGTGACGTTCATGGTGATCGACCTGGTGTGGCTGACCGGGATGTCCAGTTCGCAGCCGCGGCTCGAACTGCCGCTGTCCTGGCGCTGCTGGTACGCCTTCGCGCCGCCGATCGTCACCGGCTTTTCGTTGTAGCGGTGGCCGAAGTCGCTGTCGGAGCCGACCTTGATCTCCACGCTGCTGACGTAGGCGGGGTCGTACCCCGCGTCGGCGGCCATGAGACAGGAATGCGGCCCGGTCGGGAAGGTGGTGGCCTGGCTCAGCCCGCGCGCGTGCGCCACGTTCAGGTCGAACAGCGCACACGCGTCGAGCTCGCGCAGCGCGGCGAGCAGTGCCTGCGGGTCGCGGTCGGGCGGGCCCTGCACGGCCTGCGGTCCCGCTGCCGAGGGACTGTCGCCGCCGCCCGAGTTGGTGACGATCACCGCGGTGACGAGGCCCACCACGACGACGAGGCCGATCGTGAGGCCGGTCCACAGCCCTTTGCGGCTCTTCTTGGGCGGCGTCTGCTGTGGCGGCATGCCGTAACCGGCGTTGGGATACGGCGCGAAGGGCGGGTTGGGACCGTGCGGTCCGTTGGGTGGAAAGGGCGCGTTGGGCCCAGGAGGATAACTCATTTCACGTACTTTCCCCAGTTGGATCTGCGGGGAGAATTTAGCAGGCGGGACGGAGCCCCGTTGCGTTTCCCGGAAACCCTTTAGGGTGGAGCGCGTGGACTTGAGGATCTTCACCGAGCCCCAGCAAGGGGCCACTTACGACGACTTGCTCCGTATCGCGAAGGCGACCGAGGACAACGGGTTCGACGCCTTCTTCCGCTCCGATCACTATCTGAAAATGGGCGACGTCTCGGGACTGCCAGGGCCGACCGACGCGTGGATCACCCTGGCCGGGCTCGCCCGCGAAACCTCGCACATCCGGCTCGGCACGCTCGTCACGGCGGCGACCTTCCGGCACCCGTCCGTGCTGGCGATCTCCGTGGCGCAGGTGGACCAGATGTCGGGCGGGCGCATCGAGTTCGGGCTCGGCTCGGGCTGGTACGCCGACGAGCACACCGCCTATGGCCTGTCGCTGCCTCCGCTCAAGGAGCGTTTCGACCTCTACGCCGAGCAGCTGGAGATCGTCACCGGGTTGTGGGAGACGCCGGTCGGGGAGACCTTCAGCTTCGACGGGCAGCACTACAAGCTGGAGAACTCGCCCGCGTTGCCGAAGCCAGCGCAGACGCCGCGCCCGCCGGTGATCATCGGCGGTGGCGGCAAGAAGCGCACCCCGCAGCTGGCGGCGCGGTTCGCCGACGAGTTCAACCTGCCCTTCGTCGACGCGGCCACCGCGGCCGCGCAGTTCGAGCGCGTCAAGGCGGCGGCAGGCGAGGTGGGCCGCGATCCGAAGGAGATCACGTGGTCCGCGGCGCAGGTCGTGTGCGTCGGCCGCGACGACGCCGAGGTGGCCCGGCGCGCGGCGGCGATCGGGCGTGACGCCGAGGAGCTGAGGCAGAACGGGATCGCCGGCACCCCGGGCGAGGTGGTCGAGAAGATCGGCCGGTACCGCGAGGAGACCGGCATTACCCGGCTTTACCTGCAGGTGCTGGACATTTCGGACCTGGACCACCTGGACGTGATCGCGTCCGACGTGGCCCCGAAGCTGGACTGAGAGCCCGTGAGGGGCCCCGGTTGCCGGGGTCCCTCAGGGCTGCAGGGCGAAGGTGACGCCGGGGGCCTTCGGGGCCTCCGGGCGGGGGAGCCAGCGGTCGTCGCGGACCGGGAGGTCGCCGTCCAGCGCGGCCAGCACCGCGTCCCGGGCCAGCGGAAGCGCCTCGGCGACCGTGACCTCGCGGTCGAGTTCGCGGGACAGCGACGTGGTGCCGGCGTCCCGGATACCGCACGGGATGATCTTGTCGAAGGCGCTCAGATCCGCGTTGCAGTTCAGTTCGAAACCGTGCATCGTCACGCCACGCTGGACGCGGATGCCGATCGCCGCGATCTTGCGTTCCGGCCCCTTCTCGTCGGCCGGGACCCACACGCCACTGCGGCCCTCGACGCGGCCGGTGTGCACACCCAGCTCGTCGCACACGTGAATCAGCGCCTCCTCGATACGCCGCACGTAGTGCACGACATCGATGGGGTCGCCGAGCTTGATGATCGGGTACCCGACCAGCTGGCCAGGACCGTGCCAGGTGATCTTGCCGCCGCGGTCGACGTCGATCACGGGAGTGCCGTCCGCCGGCCGGTCCTCGGGCTCGGTGCGCTTGCCCGCCGTGTACACCGACGGATGTTCCAGCAGCAGCATCGTGTCCGGACCCGCGCCGTCGGCACGCGAGCTCACATACGTCCGCTGCAGTTCCCACGCTTCGAGATAGTCGATCGTGCCGATCGGGCGGACGTCGACCGGATCGGCGCTGGCGCGGCAAGACTTCGCACTCACACCTGGCAGGCTACGCCGTGGACGCCCGCGCGGACACCGGTCCGGGTAGGAGCCGTAGCACACTTGCGCCCGCCAGCCCGACGCCGAGCACACCCAGCACCCCGCCGATCGTGTCGGTGAGCCAGTGCACCCCGAGCAACAGCCGGGTGAGCGCGACGAGAACGGTCGCGGCGCAGGCCACCGCGGTCACCCACCGGATCAGCTTCGGCGCGAGCCACACGCACAGCAGCACCGCGGCCAGCCCGGCACTCGCCACCGACACGACATGCCCGCTCGGGTACGAGAACTGCGCGTAGGTGCGCGGCCGTTCCCGCACGAACAACGGCTTGCCCAGCCAGCCGACGCATCGCCCGAGCGCGTAGACGGCCATGACGCGCACCGCGATCCCGGCCTCCCACCGCGCCTGCCGGTACCACGCGAGTACCGCGCCCAGCAGCACACCGATCATGAACACCGCGGGCAGGACCAGCCCCAGCCCGTCACTCACGAGCGTCGTGACGCGCCCGAACCGCCCGCGCCAGAAGCCCTGGAACGCGCCGGCGACCGACATGTCGACGCCCAGCGGATGTGTGGCGACGGAGACGCCGAGCGCGACGAACAGGCCGACGCAGATCACCCCGGAGACGAGCCACCGGGTCAAAGCGCGGCCGCCAGCGCGGAGTCCAAAGTGGTGTGAGTGAAGGAAAAACCGGCTTCCCGCAACACACGCGGGACCACCCGCAGCGACACCAGTGCCATCTCGTCGGCGGTCTCGCCGAGCGCGGTGCGCAGCGCGACACCGGGCACCCACCACGGGGTGGGCCGGTGCAGCACCCGGCCGAGTGCCTTGGTGAACTCCGCGTTCGTCGCCGGTTCCGGGTTGCACATGTTCACCGGGCCGGCGACCGAATCGTGCTCCAGCAGGAACTGGATCGCCGCGACCTGGTCGCGCAGGCTGATCCACGGCATGTACTGGCGACCGTTGCCCAGGCGCCCGCCGAGGCCGAGGAAGAACAGCGGTTTGAGCGGGCCGAGCAGGCCGCCGTGCCCGCTGAGCACCAGACCGGTCCGCAGCCGCAGCACGCGAGCGCCCGCGCGCTCGGCGGGGGAGGTCGCGCTTTCCCATGCCTCGCACAAATCCGCGAGAAAACCCGCGCCCTTGGGGCCGCTCTCGTCGGTGATCCGGTCGCCGGTGTCGCCGTAGTAGTTCACGCCCGAAGCGTTGATCATCGTCGCGATGCCGCGGTCGGCGACGGTCTCGGCGAGCACTTCCGTCGGCTCGATCCGGCTGTCCACGATCATCTGCTTGCGTGCCGCGCTCCACCGCGTGCCCATCGGCGAACCACACAGGTTGATCACCGCGTCCACGCCGTCCAGCGCGTGCTCGTCGATGCGGCCCGACGGCGGGTCCCACGAGAATTCGCCGCCGCCACGGGAAAGCCGCCGCACGTCATGTCCGGCCTCGCGCAGGGTTTTGGTCAGCGGCGTGCCGATGAGTCCATGCGATCCGGCGACGAGTACACGCATGGCAACACCTTAAGCACAAACAGCGATGGGGCGCGCCGTGCGGTCACGGCGCGCCCCATCGGGGAAAAGCGGTTACAGACCCAGCTCGTCCTCGAACTGGCCCTCTTCCAGCCGCTGCTTGATCGTGGTGAGGAACCGGCCCGCGTCGGCGCCGTCGATCAGGCGGTGGTCGTAGGTCAGGGCCAGGTAGGCCATCGACCGGATGGCGAGGGTGTCCTGCCCGTCGGCGTCGGTGACGACGACCGGCCGCTTCACCACCGCGCCGACGCCCAGGATCCCGGACTGCGGCTGGTTGATGATCGGCGTGTCGAACAGGGCGCCGTTGCTGCCGAGGTTGGTCACCGTGAAGGTGCCGCCCGACAGCTCGTCCGGCTTGATCTTGTTCGCGCGGGTGCGGGACGCGACGTCCGCGATCGCGCGGGCGAGACCGGCCAGGTTGAGCTCACCGGCCTTGTGGATCACCGGGGAGAGCAGGCCGCGGTCGGTGTCCACCGCGACGGCGAGGTGTTCCTCACCGAAGTAGGTGATCTCCTTGGTGTCCTCGTTGAGGTAGGCGTTGATGTTCGGGTGCTGCTTGAGCGCCTCGACCGTCGCCTTCGCGAAGAACGGCAGGAACGTCAGCTTGACGCCCTCACGCTCGGCGAAGCCCGCCTTGGCCTGCTGGCGCAGCCGGGCGATCTTGGTGACGTCCACCTCGAACACCTGGGTGAGCTGCGCCGAGGTCTGCAGCGATTCGCGGGTGCGCTGCGCGATGACCTGGCGGATGCGCGGCGCCTTCTGCACCGTGCCGCGCAGTGCGGCCAGCTCGGGCGACGGGCCAGCGGGCGCCGGGGCGCTCGGCCGCTGCGCGGGCGCGGCCGGGGCCTGAGCGGCGGCCGGAGCCGGGGCCTGCTTCTGCTTGGCCTCGGCGGCGGCGAGCACATCCTGCTTGCGGATGCGACCACCCACCCCGCTGCCGGTCAGCGTCGACAGGTCGATGCCGTGCTCGGTGGCGAGCTTGCGGACCAGCGGCGTGACGTACGGGGTGCTGCCGTTGGCCTCCGGTTCGGCCGGGGCCTGCGCGGCGGGCCGCGGCGCGGGAGCCGACGCGGGCGGCTGAGCCGGGGCCGGGGTCTGCGGGGCAGGCGGCGTGGCCGGCTGAGCGGGAGCCTGCTGCTGCGGGGCAGGGGTGGGCTCGGGCTTCGACTCGGGCTCAGGCTGCGGTTCCGGCGCCGGGGCGGCGGGCGCGGCGGAGGCGTCCCCGATGACGGCAAGCTTGCCACCGACCTCGACCGTCTCGTCCTCGTTCACGCTGATCTCCAGCAGCGTGCCCGCGACGGGCGAGGGGACCTCGGTGTCGACCTTGTCGGTGGAGATCTCGAGCAGCGGTTCGTCGACCGCGACCGAGTCGCCGACCTGCTTGAGCCAGCGGGTAACGGTGCCTTCCGTGACGCTCTCGCCCAGTTCGGGCAGCGTCACCGGGGTGCCCTGCGCGGAGCCGGCGGACGCGGGCTGCGCGGTCGGCTTCGGCGCGTCGTCGACCGCGGGCGAACCCTGCGGGGCCTGCTGCGGCTCGGGCTCCGGCTGGGCCTGCTGCTGCGGCTGCGCGGGCTCGGCCGGCGCGGCGGCACCCCCGCCGGAACCGTCGTCGATCACCGCGAGCTCGCCGCCGACCTCGACGGTCTCGTCTTCCTTGGCGACGATTCGCTGCAGCGTGCCCGCGACGGGCGACGGGACCTCGGTGTCGACCTTGTCGGTGGAGATCTCCAGTAGCGGTTCGTCGACCGCGACCGTTTCACCTTCCTGCTTCAGCCACCGGGTGACTGTGCCCTCCGTGACGCTCTCCCCGAGCTCCGGCAATGTGACGGAGTAGGCCATCGTTCGCTGACTCCCTTTGAATCTTGTTGCTGTGGTCTGTGGCTGTGGAGGTTCGCGTCAGCTGTGCACGTGCAGCGGCTTGCCCGCGAGGGCAAGGTGTGCTTCGCCGAGGGCCTCCGTCTGGGTGGGGTGGGCGTGAATGAGCGGTGCCACGTCCTCCGGGAAAGCTTCCCAGTTGTAGATCAGCTGGGCCTCGCCGATCAGCTCGCCGACCCGGTCGCCGACCAGGTGCAGGCCGACCACCGGGCCCTCCGGAGCCTTGACCAGCTTGACGGCACCGGAGGTCTTGAGAATCTGGCTCTTGCCGTTGCCGGCGAGGTCGTAGGTGAACGTGGTGACCCCGGCGCCGTACTTGTCCTTGGCGGCGGCCTCGGTCAGGCCGACCGAGGCGACCTCGGGGTGCGAGTAGGTGACGCGCGGGATGCCGGACTCGTCGATGGCGCGCGGGTTCTGGCCCGCGATTTCCTCGGCGATGAAGATGCCCTGCTGGAAGCCGCGGTGCGCGAGCTGCAGACCAGGCACGATGTCGCCGACGGCGTACACGTTGGGCAGGTTGGTGCGCAGCCGGTCGTCGGTGAGCACGAAGCCGCGCTCCATCTTCACGCCGGCCTCCTCGTAGCCGTGGCCCGCGGTGTTGGGGCCGCGGCCGACGGCGACGAGCAGCAGATCGGCCTCCAGCGTCTCGCCCGATTCGAGGGACACGCTCACGCCGTTGTCGTCCTGCTTGGCGCCGGTGAACTTCACGCCGGTCTTGAAGGCGATCTTGCGGCGGCGGAAGGCGCGCTCGAGCTGCTTGGAGGCGAACTCGTCCTCGTTGGGCACCAGGCGCGGCAGGGCTTCCACGATGGTGACGTCCACCCCGAAGGAGGCCCACACGCTGGCGAACTCGACCCCGATCACGCCACCGCCGAGGACGACGACCTTTTCGGGGATGTAGTCCAGCGACAGCGCTTCCTCGCTGGCGATGATGCGGCCGCCGAGCTCCAGGCCCGGCAGGGTCTTGGAGTAGGAGCCGGTGGCGAGCAGCACGTTCTTGCCGGTGTAGCGGGTGCCCTCGACCTCGACGGTGGTGCCGCCGACGAAGGTGCCGGTGCCTTCCACCAGGGTGACCTTGTGGGCCTTGGCCAGACCCTGCAGCCCCTTGTAGAGGCGCGAGATGATCTGGTCCTTGTACTTGTTGACGCCCGCGATGTCGATGCCCTCGAGGGTGGTCTTGACGCCGAACTGCTCGCCCTCGCGTGCCGTGTCCGCGACCTCCGCCGCGTGCAGCAGTGCCTTGGTCGGAATGCAGCCCCTGTGCAGGCAGGTTCCGCCCAGTTTGTCCTTCTCGATCAGGATTACGGAAAGGCCTAGCTCTGCCGCGCGGAAAGCAGCGGCGTAGCCGCCCGATCCGCCACCAAGGATCACCAGGTCGGCGGAGGTGTCGGTCACGTCAAATCTCCTCGATGAGCGTCGTCTTAGCGTCGCATTACGTCTTGGCCCTCATCATCTTGTCACTAGGGACTTCGCGCTTGCGAGGTAGCCGGGTGTGTTACTCGGCGCATTCGCGATCACCGGGATAATGGTGTGACGAAGTAGTCGGAGATGGGGTGGTCGAGGTGGGTCTTTTCGACTCGCTGCGCAGGAAACGCAGGCCGGGCACACTGCGCGGAGCCAGCGAGAGTGACACTCGGCACCTCGAGGCGTGGTCCGCCGCGCGGCGTGGGGTGGAAGCCTTCGTCGAGCCGCGCACGAGTGTCACCGAAACCACGGTGGTGTTGATCGCACACGACGGCGAATGGACCCGCAGGCGAATCGGCAGTCTCGACGAGGCACAGCGGTTCGGCCGCAAGCACGGAATCCCGGTGTACGAGGTCTCGAAGGTCGGCTACCCGCAGCGCATGCGCGAGTACACCCAGCGCATGAGGAAGCAGGGCGGCTAGCGAAACCGAGCGCCGGCGAAGCAAGCCGCGCCGGCAGTAGGTGGGTCTGGCCTGTGCCCGGTTTCGCCTGGGTAGCGACCGTCACGGTGGCAGGTAGAAGGAGGTCCGTGCCCGAGTCGAACCATCCGCGCGCCCGAGTCGAGCCTTCCGCGCGCCCGAGTCGAGCCTTCTGTGCGCTCGAGTCGAGCCTTCCGTGCGCTCGAGTCGAGCCTTCCGCGCGGCCGAGTCGGGTCTTCCGCGCGGCCGAGTCGGGTCTTCCGTGCGCTCGAGTCGAACTGAGCGCCCGCCCGAGCCGCAACCCACCGTGCGGCCCCGACCTCAGCCCTGGTCCGCGATATCCGCCAGCACAGCCGCGATCGTCCGCACCGGGACGCCGGTGCCGCCCTTGCCGGTGTAGCCCCACGGGCCGCTGGTGTTGAACGACGGGCCCGCGATGTCGATGTGCGCCCACGGCAGGCCCTCGGCCACGAACTCGCGCAGGAAGATCCCCGCGGCGAGCATGCCGCCCCAGCGGTGGCCGGTGACGTTCGCGAGGTCGGCGATGCGCGAGTCGAGGTCGCCACGCAACTCCTCAGGAAGCGGCATCGGCCAGCCGCCCTCGCCGGTCGCCTGCGCGATCGCGGCCACGCGGTCACGGAACTCGTCCGAGCCCATGATCCCGGCGGTGCGGTTGCCCAGCGACACGATCTGCGCACCGGTCAGCGTCGAGGTCTCGATCAGGTAGTCCGGGTCCTCCTCGGCCGCGCGCACGATCGCGTCGGCCAGCACCAGCCTGCCCTCGGCGTCGGTGTTGAGCACCTCGACGGTTTTGCCGCCGTACATGCTCAGCACGTCACCCGGCCGGTACGACGTGCCTGAGGGCAGGTTCTCGGCGAGCGGGATGTGCGCGGTGACCTCGAGCGGGTACTTGAGCTTCGCGGCCAGCACGACCGAAGCGAGCACCGCGGCGGCGCCCGACATGTCCGAGGTCATGTGGTCCATGTTCGCCGCGGGCTTGATCGAGATACCGCCCGAGTCGAACGTGATTCCCTTGCCCACCAAGGCGATCCGCTTGCCGGCCTTCGGTCCCTTGTAGCCGACGCGCAGCAGCCGCGGCGGCCGGGAGGACCCGCCGCCGACGCCGAGGATGCCGCCGAAACCCTTACGCTTCAACGCTTTCTCGTCGAGCACCTCGAAGTCGAGGCCGGCCTCGTCGGCCAGCTTCTTCGCGCGCTCGGCGAACGAGGCGGGGAACAGCTCGTTCGGCGGAGTGTTGATCAGGTCACGCGCGATGATCACCGACTCGGCGATGGCGGTCGCCGCCTTGAGGGTGGCCTTGTGCGCCCGCGAGGTGCCCTCGGCGGGCTGCACGAAGTCGGCCGCGGCCAGCGGGGCGTCGCCCGGCTCCGACTTGTACGCGGTGAACTTGTACGCGCCGAGCGCGGTGCCCTCGACCGCGGCCTGCAGGTCCACAGTGGACGGAAACACGAGTGCGCGTGCGGTGCCGGACAGCGAGCGCGCGGCCGCGCCGAGTGCACGTCGCACCTGCTCCGCGGTGACGCCACCGTCCTCGCTTTTGCCGAGCCCGACCGCGAGCAGGATGTCGGCACCGAGCTTGCCCAGCGTCGGCACCTTGACGATCTCCTCGGCCTTGCCGGTCGCGCCGAGCGAGGAGAGCACGCTTTCCAGCTTGCCGTCGAACGCCTTGTCCACGGCCTCCGCGCCGGGCGCGAGCACTGCCGCCTTCTCGCCCTTGAGCAGGCCGACGACCACGACCTCGGCGCGGCTCTTGGCCAGCGCGGTATCGGCGTTCTCATACAGGGCAAACTTCGGCACGGTCACTTATGGCTCCTCGCGCACAGCGGTGGATGTGGATCGTGAGCCATGCTAATGAGCGGTGAAACCGAGAAGAAAGGCAGGTGGCGGGCGTGCGGCTGGGAGCGGGGCTGCTGATCGCGGTGGCGACGGGAGCCGCGGCCGCCGGCTGGTGGCTGCCCGCCGGGGTGGCACTGGCCGGGCTGCTGGCGTGGTGCGCGGCGCGGCCCACCCCGGTGCCGGAGCGCGCGGAACCGCTGGTCAGCGGCGCGCGCTACGCCGTACGGCTGGCCATGGTGCCGGTGTTCGCGTCGGTGTTCGGCGCCTACCTGGTACCCGATCATCGTGCGCTCGCGGCGGTCGCGTTCGTACTGGTGGTGACCGCGGCGAGCGCGTTCGGCGTGGCGCTGCCCCGGTTCCTGCGCGCGTGGGTGCTCGGGATCCTGCTCGTCGCGGGCGCGGGCCTGATCGCGCTCTGCCTGGCGATCTCACCCGAGCGCGGGACCGGTGACGGCCCGGCGGTGACGGGGATGTTCGCCGCGGGCGCCGCGATGTTCCCGCTGCTGTACCGCCGCGAGACGAAGCCGAACTGGTGGCTCGCCGGATCGGTCGCGGCCGCGCTCGCGGTGTGCACGGCCGCGCTGTACCAGCTCGGCCCGGTCCGGCTCGGACTGTCGGGCGTGCCGATGCGCGATCTTTTGGCCGCGGTGGACGGTCAGCAGATCGAGCCGCTGCTGGCCGGGATCGTGGTGATCGCGACCGTGCCCGCCGCGTTGGGAGCGCTGCGGGAAACGCGCGCCGACCTGCCGCCGCTCGCCGGCGGACTGGTCGCGGCGGTGGGTGCCGCGTTGCTCGATCCGGAGCAGGCGCTGCTGCTGGCCGCGGCCATCGCGCTCGCGGAAGTCGTGATCAGCAGCCTGCTGGCGCTGTCGGTGCGCCGCCGGGACGTGCGCGCGGTGCTCAGCGCGGCGCTGGCGATCACGCTGCTGGCCTGGCTGCCGCCGGTGTACCTGCTGCTGGCTGTGGCGGTGATCGTCGTGGCCGCGGTGGCTAGGCCATCAGCAGGAACGCGAGCAGCAGCAGTGCCGCGTCGACGACCGCGGCGATGACGATCGCCTTGACCGGCAGATCGCGCGGGAACACCTTGTCGAGCTTGCTCCGCCACCAGATGATCAGGAAGAAGGCGCCGACGAGGCCGAGGATGGCGCCGAACACGCCGAGCATGACGTAGCCGTCCAGCATGAGCACGCCGGTGCCGAAGGTCAGGAGCGCGGCGGCGATGAATGTCCGCACGTCGGAGCCGGTGCCCGCGGAGATGCTGTTGGTGGTCACAGGGTCATAGTAGGGGGAGGAGGAATTCTCGGACGTCCAACAAAGAGATATTCTGATCCAATGACGACCACGATGCCCTTCACCAGGACCCCGAACACGACTCCCGCCTCCGCGGAGCGTGTAGCCGAGGTACTGGCGAACCCGGGCTTCGGGACGTTCTTCACGGACAACATGGTCACGATCCGCTACAGCACCGAGCGTGGCTGGTACGACGGCGCGGTGCGCGCCTACGAGCCCGTGACGCTGGATCCCGCCACGTCCGTGCTGCACTACGGCCAGGCGATCTTCGAGGGCCTCAAGGCGTACCGCCAGCCCGACGGTTCGATCGCCGCCTTCCGGCCCGACGCCAACGCGGCCCGTTTCCGCAACTCCGCGCGCCGGCTCGCGATGCCGGAGCTGCCCGACGAGCTGTTCCTGGAATCCCTGCGCGAGCTGATCACGATGGACAACCGGTGGGTGCCCGGCACGCCCGGCGACACCCTGTACCTGCGGCCGTTCATGATCTCCACCTCGGTCGGGCTCGGCGTGAACGCGCCGGCCAGCGAGTACATCTACATGCTCATCGGCTCGCCGGCGGGCAGCTACTTCACCGGTGGTGTGAAGCCGGTGAGCGTCTGGCTGTCCACGGAGTACGTGCGGGCCGCGCCCGGCGGCACCGGCGAGGCGAAGTGCGCCGGCAACTACGCGGCGTCCTTCCTGGCCCAGGCCCAGGCCGTGGAGCAGGGCTGTGACCAGGTGGTGTGGCTCGACGCGAACGAGCGCCGGTGGGTCGAGGAGATGGGCGGGATGAACCTGTTCTTCGTGTTCGGCTCCGGTGCCGACGCGAAGGTGGTCACGCCCGAGCTGAGCGGTTCACTGCTGCCGGGTGTCACGCGCAGCTCGCTGCTGCAGCTGGCCAAGGACAACGGTCACGCGATCGAGGAACGCCGGATTTCCACCGAGGAGTGGGAGAAGGCGGCGGCATCGGGTGAGCTGACCGAGGTGTTCGCGTGCGGTACCGCCGCGGTGATCACGCCGGTCGGCCGGGTGAAGCACGCCGGCGGCGAGTTCCTCGTCAACGGCGGCGAGCCGGGTGAGCTGACCATGAAGCTGCGTGCCGAGCTGACCGGTATCCAGGAGGGCACCCGCCCCGATCCGCACGGCTGGATGCACAAGCTCGCCTGATTTCGTTTTCGTGAGGGCCTCTCCGGTTGCCGGAGGGGCCCTCACGGCATTTCGGCGACGTCCGTGAGCAGCCGGGCCGACATCCGCAGCAGGGGCAGCGCGGCGAGCGCGCCCGAGGCCTGGCCCAGCCCGATGTGCAGGTCCAGCACCGGG
>Ga0164243_10006215_pt1 | contig 18119 bp, 7 predicted proteins | sample OricompcompostOP_FD_108781 | JGI IMG/M metagenome (GOLD analysis project Ga0164243, IMG submission 108781) | Organic Plus compost microbial communities from Emeryville, California, USA - Original compost - Organic plus compost (OP) | ecosystem: Engineered > Solid waste > Mixed feedstock >... | reverse complement strand
CCCCACCCGGTCCCCGGCCGCGCGCCCCCACCCGACCCCCTCAGTCCGAAAGAACGCCCCATGCCCCTCACCGCACCCCGCCCGCTGCTCATGGACTGCGACACCGGCATCGACGACGCCGTCGCGCTCCTCTACCTCTGTCAGACCCCCGGCGTGGACCTGTGCGCCGTCACCACCGTCGCGGGCAACACCAGCGCCGAGCGGGCCGCCCGCAACACCCTCCAGGTGCTGGAGGCGGCAGGCCGCACCCGCATACCCGTGGCGGCGGGCGCCGGCGCCACCCTGCGCGGCGACGTCCACCCCGAGGCCGGATTCGTGCACGGCGACGGCGGGCTGGGCGGCGTCGAACTCCCCGAACCCGCCGCCGCACCGGACCCGCGCCACGCCGCCGACCTCATCATCGACACCGCCCGCCGGGCCCCGGGCGGGCTCGACATCCTCGCCACCGCCCCGCTCACCAACCTCGCGCTGGCCCTGCGCAAGGAGCCCCGGCTGCCCGAGATGATCGGCCGGGTCACCGTGATGGGCGGCGCCGTCCACCACCCCGGCAACATCAGCCCCGTCGCCGAGGCCAACATCGGACACGACCCGGAGGCCGCCGCGCTGGTCCTGGCCGCCGACTGGGACCTCACCCTCGTCCCGCTCGACGTGACCATGCGGGAGAACCTCACCGAGGAGCACCGCCTGCGACTGCTCGACAACGGCAGCCCCGTCAGCCGCCTCGCCGGTGAGATCCTCGACTTCTACTTCACCTTCCACGAGGAGACGGCCCTGCCCTTCCGCGGCTCGGCCTGTCACGACCCGCTCGCCGCCGGTATCGCCGTCGGCGAGGTCACCCCGACGCTCGCCCCCCGGCTGCACGTCACCGTCGACACCGCGGACGGCGCGGCCCGCGGCGCGCTCGTCGCCGACACCCGCGGCATCCACCGCGGCTACCCCGAACAGCCCGGCGCCAACGCGGCGGTCGTCCTGGAGACCGACGGCACCTTCCCCGCGCTGCTGGTCGAGCGGCTGTGCGAGACACGGAAGTGAGACGCGGCGATGACTCCTGACCTGACCGCCCGGCCGGCGAAGACGGCGGCCGGAACCGCGGCGCTGATGACGGCGCTGCTCACCGCCTGCGTGGCGTTCCAGCTCAACGCGAGCATGCTCAGCCCCGCGCTGGTCACCATGGCGCGCGAGCTGCGCACCGACGAGGCCGGCACCGGACTGTCGCAGACGGCCTTCTTCACCGCGTGCGCGATGTTCTCCCTCTTCCTGCCCCGCTTCAGCGACATCGCCGGCCGCCGCCGCGTCCTGCGGTGGATGCTCGTCGTCCTGGCCGCCGGAACGGTACTGGCCGCACTGGCCCCGAACATCGCGGTGCTCGACATCGCCCGCGTGATCCAGGGCGTCTCCGGCCCGGTCGTGCAGATCTCCTTGCTGATGCTGCGCTCGGAGATCACCGACCCGAAGCGGTTCGGCACCCTCATGGGCGTGGTCACCGCCGTCAACGGCGGTATCGCCGGCGTGGACGCGCTGGCCGGCGGCTGGCTCGCCACCCACTTCGGCTTCCGCAGCATCTTCTGGGTGATCGCCGTGGTCGCGGTCGTCGCGGTGGTGGCCGTCACGCTGGGCTGTCCGGAGTCCCGTCCGTCCGCGGGGACCCCGATGGACTGGCTGGGCGTGCCGCCCGTCGTCATCAGCGTCGCGGCGCTGCTGCTCGCCGTCGACCAGGCCCAGAAGCTGGGCGGTGCCAACTGGCCGCTGGCGGCCGGGGAACTGGTGCTGGCCGTCGTCGCGTTCGCGGCGTTCTGGAAGGTGGAGAAGGGAAGCAGGCATCCCCTGGTGCGGATCAGTGATCTGCGGCAGCGCACCACGTGGGCACCGCTGCTGACCACGCTGCTCACCCTCGTCGGGGTCTTCGCGACCGTCAACGGCGTGCTCATGTCGTTCGTGCAGAACGAGAAGGCCGGTTTCGGGATGGGTGCCGGTATGGCGTCCCTGGTCTTCCTCACCCCGTTCGCCCTGGTGGGCTGGCTCGTCGGCCCCTTCACGGGCCGGCTGGCGCCCCTCGTCGGCTACGGCCGGATGCTGCGCTGGGGACTGCTGGGCAGTCTGGTGGTGATCGTCGTGATGGCGCTGGTGGGCGTCCACTCGCTGCCGGTGATGGCCGCCTGCACGGTGCTGCTCGGCGTCACGTACGCGGGCATGGCCAACATTGTGCTCAATCTGCTCGGTGTCGTCCTGGCGCCCAAGGACCACCCCGGCTTCCTGCCCGGCCTGATCTCGGCCGCGTTCGGGCTGGGCGCGGGGCTGAGCTTCGCGCTGCTGTCCGCCGTCCAGGTCTCCGGCAGCCCGCAGGGCAGCTCCTCGTCCGCCGGGTACGTGACCGCCATGCTCACCGGGGCCGTGGTCGTCGCCGGTGCGTACGCGGTCTCGTTCCTCATCCCGCGCCCCCGTGAGGCGGAAGTCGCCCCGTGACGGCGGGGCCGCCGCCCCACCCCGGGTCCCGCCCGCACCTCACGTACCGTCCCGTTCCCCGCAAGGAAGATGCACCGTGATCGCAGTCGTCGGCAGCCTCAACCAGGACCTCGTCGTCCCGGCACCCCACCATCCCGTACCCGGCGAGACCGTGCTCGGCGGCGACCTGGCCCGCCATCCCGGCGGCAAGGGTGCCAACCAGGCGGTGGCCGCCGCCCGGCTGGGCGCCGCCGTCGCCATGGTCGGCCGCGTCGGTGACGACCCGGCGGGCGGCGCGCTGCGCTCCGCCCTCGGCGAGGCCGGGGTGGACACCCGCCACGTCACGGTCACCGGCGGGGCGCCGACCGGGCACGCCCTCATCACGGTGGACCCGGGCGGCGAGAACACCATCGTGGTCAGCCCCGGCGCCAACGCCCGGCTGGGGGCCGCCGACTGCGAGGGCGCGGCGGAGCTGCTGCGTTCCGCCTCGGTCACCGTCCTCCAGCAGGAGGTGCCCGACGAGGCCAACCACGCGGCCGTCCGGCTGGCCGGCGGCACGGTGCTGTACAACCCGGCGCCCGCAGTTGCCGGCGCCGTCGTCCCGCCCGGTGTGGATCTGCTCGTGCCGAACCGCACCGAACTGGCGGCGCTCACCGGCCGTCCCGTGCCGGGCACGACGGAGGAGGTGGCCGCGGCTGCCCGGGAGCTGACCGGGGCCGGTGCCGTCGCCGTCACCCTCGGCGGGGACGGTGTGCTGCTGGTGGAGGGCCGCGCCCACCTCCACGTGCCCGCCTGCCGGGTGCCGGCCGTGGACACCACCGCCGCGGGTGACGCCTTCTGCGGTGCCCTGGCGGTCGCCCTCGCCGAGGGGGACGGCCTGGAGCGGGCGGTGCGCTGGGCGTGTGCCGCGGCGGCGGTCAGCACCACTCGGCGCGGCGCCCAGCCCTCGCTGGCCCGGCGGCCGGAGGTGGCACAGATGCTGGCCGCCGCGGCATCGGCGGGGTGACCGGGGAGCGGGGACGGCGGGGCGAGGCGGCCCGATTTGATACTGGGAACCGTTTTCAATAACCTGGCGGCGTCCCGCACCCCCAGGAGGTTCCCGTGGCCGTCCCCAAACGGAAGATGTCCCGCAGCAACACCCGCCACCGCCGCGCCCAGTGGAAGGCGACGGCACCGCAGCTGGTCCCCGTCGTCCTCGACGGAAAGGTCCACCGGGTGCCGCAGCAGCTGGTGAAGGCCTACCGGCGGGGGCTGCTGCGGCCGGAGGACTGAGGCCGCCCCCGGCCCGGCCCCGCCCCTCGATCCCGCCCCCGGGCCCCGTCCGGAACGCCGCACCGGACGGGACCCGCCGTCTCAACTGCCCGCCGTAACACGGGACCTGGCACACGGTCGGCCCCTATAATCCCGGGGACGGTTGTGAGGGGGACGCATGTCGCACGTCGTGATGTGTCACGGTATCGGCTACCAGTACAAACACCGCGAGACATCGCTGACGGAGTGGTACGGCGCCCTGCGCACCAGCATGAGCGACGCGGCCCACCCGGTACCGGAACCCGAACGCGTCTCCGCCGTCTTCTACGGCAACTGCTACCGCAGCCTCAACACCAAAAGCGCCGGCACGGACGACGAGTTCGCCGACATCCCCCCGCTGCGCGCCGGCGATGTGCGCGACCCCGTCGAAAGCGCCCTGCTCGACGTGTTCGCGCAGGGAACCGAGGCCCCGGCGCCGGGCGGCAAGGGCGCGACCCAGGCGGCACTGCGCCGACTGGAGAGGTCCGAGGCGCTGGGCCGGCCGTCCTCGCGCGTCGTGATCTGGCTCGTCCGCCAGGTACGCCGCTACCTGGACGCGGACGACACCGTACGCGCCTGCGCCCAGCAGCGCTTCGCACGCGTCGTCACCCCGGACACCAAGGTGGTCGTCGCGCACTCGCTCGGCTCCGTGGTCGCCTACGAGGCGCTGTGCGCCCACCCCGAATGGAACGTCGACACCTTCGTCACCCTGGGCTCGCCCCTGGGCCTCGGACTGATCCGCGAACGCCTGCGGCCCGCCCCCGGCGAGGACGGCGGCCACACCTGGCCCCATGTGGGCCGCTGGATCAACGTCGCGGCCGACGAGGATCCCGTCGCCCTGGTGAAGAAGCTCGGGCCCGTCTTCGGCGACAAGGTGGAGGACCGGCTCGTCGTCAACCTGCCGTGGTTCGACCCCAAGCGGTACGTCCTGGGCGGGCACTCCGTCATGCGGTACCTGACCACCGGCGAGGTGGCCGACGCCGTCGCCGAAGCGCTGCGGGCCCAAAAGCGGTGACGACCCGCACCGGCGGCGCCGACGGGATCGGCCGCGCCGACAGAGTCGCACTCGTGCTGGGCACCAGCACCTTCAAGGACGGCTTCGAGCCGCTGTCCCGGGTGCCGGACGAGGTACGCATGATGAAGGCGGTGCTGGCCGAGTCCGCCCGCTGCACCATCCACCCAGCCTCGGATCTCAACCCCACCGTGGCCGAACTGAAAAGCGCCTTCGAGCAGGCCCTCGAAGGCGACGACGGCGTCCCTCCCGACCTGCTGATCTTCTACTACTCCGGCCACGCGAACGAGTTCGGCGACGGCGACCTCGCCCTGGCCGCCCACGACAGCGAGAAGGCGTGCCGCGCCACCCAGCTGCGGGTGGACGACCTCTTCGCGCTCCTCGTCCCGGACAGCCGGCCCCGCCCCCGTGAGGTCGTCCTCCTCCTCGACACCTGCTACGCGGGCATGGCCGTGGCCAGGTTCCAGCAGGCGGCCGGCGTGGAGCGGACCAAGGGCGGCGACCTGCCCGTCTTCACCGCGATAGGCGCCATCGACCGCCTCGGCGAGGCCCAGCAGTTCCACTTCACCGACTCCTTCGCCGCCGCCGTCCGCACCGCGGCGGCGGGCGAGCAGACGGAGTTCCTGCCGATGGACGTCCTCGTCAGGGAACTGGCCGCCCGGATGCGGAAACTGCCCGGGGACGGCGGGCCGCCCGTCCCCGACTTCCTGCCTCCGCTGGGAGACACCCGCGCCTTCCCCAACCCCTGGTACCTGCCGCGTGCCGTCCGCCGCCCCCAGGAGGCCAACGACACCAGCGGCTGGGCCTTCTGCGGACGGCGGGAGCCGGCCGCGCAGATCGTCGACTACCTCACCGGCGAACAGGCGGCCGGCGGCCTGGTGGTGACCGGCAGCACCGGTTCGGGCAAATCGGTGCTGCTCGACTGGATTCACACCTCGGCCCACGGCGAACCCCTGCCCGCCGGCCCCCGCGCACCCGACCCCGCCCCGGCCGGCTGTCTCGACCTGCTGCTGGACGTACGGGGGATGACCGTGCCCGGCGTGGTGTGGAAGCTGGCCGCGCACTACGGCACACGCACCCCGCACGACGACACCCAGGCGCTCCTCGAAGCGCTGTGCGCCCGCCCCGGGCCCCTGCGGATGTGTTTCGACTCCGTCGAAGCGTGCGCCGACCCCGACAGCCTCTACGCCGACCTGCTGGCGCCGCTGGCCGCACTCGGCCACACCCGCGTCGTCATGGCCGGCAACCAGCCGCCCCGCAACTTCGCCGGACGGGTGGTCGACCTCGACGGCCCCGAGACCACCGCCCACGCCGCCGACGACATCGCCCACCTGGTCGCACACGTCCTCAGGCACCGCAAGGGCACCACCTGGGCCGGCGCCGACCAGCAGTGGCTCGACGACATCGCCCGCGCCACGGCACAGGCGGCCGGCCCGTCCTGGCTGCGCGCCTACCTGTTCGCCGTATCGTTGAGCGGCGACGACCCGGCCACCGCCCGGGTGAGGGCCGAACGCACCACCGCGGAACTCTTCCTCGACCAGCTCGCCGAACTGGACCCGGACGATCCGCGGTGGGCGCCCGACCTGCTGCTGCCGGTGGCCCTCGCCCAGGGCGAGGGACTGCCGGCCGACGGCCGGCTGTGGGCGGCCGTCGCCCGCCAGGCCAGCGGACGGGACGTCACCCCGGCCGACCTGGCACGGGTACGGGAGAAGGCAACGGATTTCCTCGCTGCTCCGGAGGGCGGCATGCACGGACACGGCTGGAGGTTCGAGCGTTCTCCGCACGCCCGGTACCTGGCTGAGTCTTTCGACGAGCAGTCGGCGCACGCCAGGTTCGTGGAAGCGATGACCCGGCAACTCCCCGCCCGCCCCTCGGGCGGCCTGGACTGGACAGCTGCCGACCACTACACCCGCGAACACTTCGCCCACCACGCGCGGCTCGCCGGAGTCCTCGACGACTACCTGGACGACCCCGAATTCCTGCTCATGATGGACTTCGAGGCACTCCACCGGGCCCTGACGTTCCTCCACGACAGCACCTTCGGCAAGATCGCGCGAGTCCGGTCGCTGTGCGGCGAACTCGCCGTCGCCGACCGCACCGACGGCCACACCCTCTCCCGCCTGGCACTGCTGGCCCAGGTGCACGGGCTGAGCGAACTCGCCCGGCGGGCCGGTGAGTCCGCCGTGGGCTGGCAGCCCGCCCTCACCTACAAGCGGCGCCCCGCCGCCACCGTCTACTGCCTGCCCCAGGGGGGCGAACTCGTCGTGGACGACGAAGGGCACATCCTCAGCAGGCCCGGCCCGGCCGGCGACCACTCCTGGCACACCGTCGAGACGCCGCTGCGCACGGGCCGGCTGACCACCACCTCCCTCATCGACGCGTCCGGGCCCGCCCTGTTCGCCGGGCAGAGCGACGGACAGGCATGGGTCCAGCGGCTCTCCGACGGCAAGCACACACCCATCCGCGGACTCGCCCTGGGCTGTCGGCTGGTCTCCTGTGTGCAGTCGGAGGCCGGCCTGCTCGTCGCCGGCACCGAAGGCTGGCAGTGGCGGCCCAAGGGCAGCACCACCGGGCCCGGGCCCGTCGTGAGCCGGGGCAGGCTCAGGATCGGCGGCGCCGCCACCGCCGTGCGCGACGGGGTGCCCCTCGTCGCCGCCCGCACGGCCAGGGACGTGACCGTCTGGCGTGCCGACGGCCGGTTCCTGCGCAGGTTCGAACCGCCGCAGGAGCTCGCCCTCACCGACATCGCCGCCGACAGCGAGGGCATCTACACCGGTGCCGGCGACGGCTCCGTGTGGTGGACGTCCTGGGACGGCACGGCGGACGGATGGCTCACCGGCCACACCGGCCCCGTCGCCGAACTGCGCGTCCACGGCCGCGTGCTGGTGAGCGCCGGCCGCAGCGGCGACATCAAACTGACCCCGCTCACCCGCGGCGCCGGCTCCCCCTTCCACCTCGACCTGGGACTCGACGTCTGCTCGGCGGACGTCGATCCCCACGGCCAGCTGGTGGCGGGCACGAGCGCGGGCGTGGTGCGCATCGCCCGTTGAACACCGACGGCGGCCCGCGCGACCGCCGAGCGAGGAGGACACCGTGAGTGTTGCGGAGGCAGGGGCCCCGGCCGGGCGCAAGGACGACGCACTGCGCTACGAACTGCGCATGGCCCTGCACGCGCTGGCCGGCGCGGTGGACTCGCAGCCCGCCGACGCCGAGCACGTCCAGCGGCTGCTGCGCGCGGTGATCGACCTCGGCGACCGCACGCTGCGCGGCGGCCCCCTGCCCCCGCGTCCCTTCGCCTACCTGGGCGCAGGCACCCCCATCGGCCCCGGCGCCCTGCTCGCCGAGTACGCCGACCCGGGCACCACGGCCCTCACCCCGCTGCTCGCCGAGCTCGATCCCGACCTCCTCGCCGAACTCGACGCGCTCCTGACCCGCTCGGAGAGCGCCGGCCACGCGGCGGCGCCCGCCGCCCGGGAGCCGGCCGGCCCCGACGAGGTCCCCCTCCTGCTGGAACCCGTGGCCGGCTGGTCCGCCGTCGCCCGCGCGACCGTCGCCTTCGGCGACCACCATGCGGCCGGCACCGGCACCACCCCGGGCAAGGTCCGCGCCGCGTGGACCGCGCTGCCGCCGGCAGCCGCCGCCGAGGTGGAACGGGGCCTGGCCGCGGCCAGCCGGCTGATAGCCGAGGTCGGCCGGCCACAGCCGCCCGCCGTCAGCGCCTTCATCGACGCGCGCGGCGTCCTCGCCCCCTCGCAGATCGCGCCGCACGCCTGCGCAGCCGCCGTCGCCCTCACCTACCTCGCCCGCCAGGGCGGCCTGCCCACGCCCGGACAGCTCGGCGTGCTGCCCCTCGCGGGCTGCGCCGACGACGGCACCTGGACGCCCTTCCCCGGCACCGGCGCGGCCCTGCCCGAGAGTGCCGACGACGGTCTCGACCTCCTATGGCGTACCGAGGAGGGCTGGCACCTGTCGGCCGGTACCGGGACCCGCACCGACCCCGACCCCGGCCTGTCCGGCGCCGCCCGCCTGCTGTGGGGGCCGGACTGGGAGGAGGCCCGGCAGGGCTGGGCGTGGCAGAGCCTCGACGACCACGCCTGGCGGGTCCTGCACGCCACCGGCGGCACCGGCGGGGACGGCGCGTGGCTCGCCGGGGACGGCACCCTCCTGGTCGAACTCGACCAGGCCGCGTTTCTCGCCGAGCGGTTCCTGCGCCGGCCGGCCTCGCGGGTCATCCAGTCGGGCACCCGCAACAGCGGCAAGACCGTCTGCGCCCGCCAGCTGACCGCCAGACTGGAGGCGGCCGGCTGGCAGACGGTGGTGCTCTCACCGCTCCAGCGGCACCTGCCCACCGACGGCACCCTCCCCGCGGTCGTGCAGGCAGCCCTCATCGCCACCCGGGCCGAGACCTCCCGCAAAACCCTCGTCGTCCTGGAGGACCTGCACGCCCTCAACGGCGGCAACGTCGGCAAGACCCTCGAATCCCTGGGCGACCTCAAGGTGGCGGTGCTCGCCCTGACCCGCTACGTCGACGGCGCGACCAGCAGCTGGGACAGCCACGGCGTCACCGCGTACATGACGCCGCTGGCCGCCGAGGAGATCGCACGGCTGGCCCGCCGGCTGATCGACACCCATCCCGCCGAGTACCGCGCACCGGACGGCGAGCAGGGCATTCCGCTGGCCGTCGAAGCCTGCCAGGGCGACCTCGGCGTCCTCGTCGACCTGCTCCGCGCCGGTGTGCCCGACGCCCCGCTGGGGGAGAACGGCCGGCGTGACGCCGCCGGACTGGTGCGCCGCCAGGCCGAGGAGGCGTGCGCTCCGCTCACGGGCGCGGCACGGGAGGCCGTGTGCCGGCTCGCCGCCGTCTCGGCGCTCGACGAGGGCGTCCCCGTCTCCCACCTGGCGCAGGTGCCCGAGGAGACCCGCCGGGCCCTCGGTGTCCGCGTCACCGACGAGGTGGCCCGCATCCCCAGCGGGGTGCGCGCGGAAGCCGTACTCATCTGCGTCAGCCCCAACGGCCGTGACGACCTGCGCGGCCATCTGGAGCGGTACGTGTGCGACGCGCTGGGGGAGGGGCAGCACGAGCGGGTGCGCGCCCTGATGGCCAACTGCGCCGCGTACGCGCCCGTGGAGCTGGCCGAACTGCTGGAGGACCAGGCCGTCCGCCGGTCCGTCACCACCTGGGCCGCCGGGGCGCACACGCCGGCCGCCCTGCGACTGCTGCGCCTGTGCGGGAAGCACAGCGACCCCGGCTGGATCGCCGAAGCGCTCCCTCCGGTGCTCGCCCGGGTGCCGGGCACCCCGGACCTGACCGTCCGAGACCTGACGACCGCCCTCAAAGCCTGCTGGGACCACCAGTACCAGCTCACCGGCACCGAGATCGCCGACCTGTTCACCTGGGTGGGCAGCCCCGGCCTGGACGAGGTCCTCGCGCGGCCGTCCGCCGTCCGGGACCGCTACCACCTCGTCCGCGCCCTGCTGCGGCTGTCCGGGGAGAACACCGCCCCCACCGACACCGTCTGCCAGTGGCTGGAGAAACGCGCCGAGGAACTGGTGCGCGGCGCCGACCCGCACCGCCGGCACGACGACCTCATCAAAGTGCGGCGCATGGACGAGCTGATCTTCCGCTACTCGCGGGAGGCCCGCGGCCCCGAAAGCCACGAGAACCGCACCCGCGACCGGCTCCGCCCGCTGGAGAAGGCGGCACAGACCCTGCTGGAGGCCCACCCGACCCGGCAGACGCCGCTGCCCGCCGTCCTGGCCTGGATGTCCCTGTGGCTGCACTTCAACAGCGCCACCGACTGGGACGACCTCATCAAGCGGTACGAGTCGCAGATCCGCGCCGCGCTGGCGGGCGCGGACGCCAGCCAGATCAGCAGCTCCCTCGCCGACCTGGCCCGCAACAACAGGGGCTGGACCAACCGGCTGCTCAACACCCTCCAGCCCGGCCGGGCGCTGGCCGCCACACTGCGCGCCTCCACCCCCGCCGAGGCGGCCATCCTGATCTCCACCGTGCGCAACATCCACGGCGCCACCATCAAGACACTCCTCTACCGCGTCACCGGCGCAAGCCCCGTCGCCGACGTCCAGCTCGCCCGGGACCTGGCCGCCTCCATCCGGCGCCTCAAGGACGGCCGCGGTGCCGGCATGCTGCTGAGCAGCGTCAGCCGCGCCGACGACCTGTACTGCGACACCAAGGACCGCTTCGGCTACTGCCTGGCCCGCGAGCTGGGGCCGGCCTTCGCCCGCGAACTGATGGCCACCGAACGCCGTCCGGCGGTCATCTACCACTTCCTGCACGGACTGTGGGAAGCCGGCGCCGACTACCGCGCCGAACTGGAGGACCAGGCCCTCGACCTCGTCGTCTCCAGCATCCAGGCACAGCGGGGTGCGGCCCGCCCGTGGGGGCCGCGGCTGGCGATGCTGCTGATCGAGGACGACTACTTCGGCCAGAACTTCCTCCTGCGGCTCTCCGAACGCCTCGACACCCGCGTCCTGATCGAGCGCATGCGCAACGCCGCGCTCGACCCGCAGAGCATGGTGCACACCCACCGCCTGGGCCTGGCCGTGGCGCCCGGCATCGGCGCGGAGTACGCCAAGCACCTCAAGGTCGACCGCGTCGTCCGCAACCCGCTGCGCTGGGGCGCCGGCGAGGTGGCGCAGAAGCTCCAGGTCACCGCGAGCACCCTGCGCGCCGGGGGACAGCGGGACGCCACCGCCGTCGTGCTCGGCAACTTCAAGGCCGCCAACCCCCGTTGGGAATGGGAACGCAACCTGCGGGCCGTCCGCCGGATCGGCTCCTTCACCACCGCCCTCAACCAGCTGCGCAAACTGGACCCCTCCGCGGCCGGCAGCGTCGTCCACGCCATGAGCCGGCCGCAGGGCGACCAGGAGGTCTCCGACCTCACCGACATGGTCATCCGCGGCGTCGTCCACCCGCCGCTCGTCGCCGACCTGCTGGCCGCCGTCGAACGCTGCGCCCCCGGCCTCGGCAAACGGGAGCTGGCCGCCCTGCGCGACGAACGCGCCAAGCGCTGGCAGACCTTCACCGAGATCTTCAAGTTCGAGCAGGACCCCATCACCCAGGGCAGGATCGGCCAGGCCCTCGCCCGGCTGGGCGTCATGCCCGACGAGGAACCCAAGAACTGGATGGGCACGCTCGTCAACGGCGTCTGGTCCTCCACCCTCCCGCTGCTGGCCAGCCCCTGGGCCGTACGGGAAGTGGTACGGCTCGGATACACCTGGGACGCGCAGTGGGGCGAACAGCTCGCCGAGAAGGTCCACGCGGGCCGGCTGCTCACCCGGCTGCGGCTGCGCATGCGGCCCGATCTGCGCCAACTGCCCGACCTGCTGACGGTGATGTGGCTGACCGCACGCGACGACATCGTCGCGGACATCGTCGGCGAACTCACCGACATCGCCCCCGCCGTGCTCGCCGATGCGCTGGGCCTCAAGGAGGCGGGCCGTATGCTCAAGGCCCTCCGCCACGCCGAGCAGGACCAGGCCGCGGCACTCCTCGCGCCCGCCGTGGGACAGCTCCTCGACCGGACCCTCGCCCGCCCCCTCGTCGTCGATGCCGAAGCGCACTGGAAGACCGTCGGCTGGGCCGCGCAAGCCCTGGCCGACTGCTCGCTGAAGCAGTACATACCGGCCACCCGGCCCGCCCTGGAGCCCAACACGGTGGCCTACCCCGCGGCCGTCGCCTGGGCCACGGCATGGCTGCCCCGCACCGACTGGTCCACGGCCGCCGCCCAGGAGTCGAAGGACGCCTTCGAGAGGAACAGCCTCGCCCACTGGCACGCCGAGGACACCTGCATGGCGCTCGTCGCCGCCTCCAGGAATGGCCTGCTGCCCGCCGGCGCGCCCCTGGCCACCCCCTGGCTCACCGCCCCCGAGGCGGGGCCGGAACTGCTGACGCTGCTGTGCCGGGAAGCCGGCCGCACCCCGTCGATCGCCGCCCACGTGGCGACCCCCGGCGCGCTGGAGCGGATGCGGCGCACCGCCGGGGAACCGGGCGTCACCACGCTCCCCTGCCACGGGGAACTCACCGCCGCACTGGCCCGTATCGCCCCGTCCGACCCCCTTCCCGCCACCGCGACCCCGGACGAACTCGACCTGTGAGAAGCGCGGGACGCCGCCGCCCGGCGACGCCCCGGCGCACGGCGACCGCCGCCGCCCGGCCGCCCCGGGCGGCGGGTCCCGGCCCGTGCGGGCATGGTGGGCCCGGCCGGGCGACCGGACGGGAGGACGCCTGACGCGGGTCCGGCGGTGCGCCGTGCCGGGCGGTGACGAGGCGAAGGGGGCCCGGCGTTGGCGCGTCGTCTGCTGATCGTGGGCCGGACGGAGCCGGGGCCGCCGCAGCGCCGGGGACGCCCTCCGGGCCGCCCGCAGCGGGCCGGCGGCCCCCGTGCGCCGCCAGTGCGCTCAGCGCTACACGTGCACCGAGGGCACGGACGGGCACGGGAAGCGCACTGCGCGCAGACGCGCCCGGACGAGCCGGTGTCCACCACCCTCGGCACGCGCGGACAGGACGGCCGCACATGCGTGCCGCAGACCGCGCAAGCGCCGTACCCGCACTGCGCGACGGTGCGGCGCGGCGAGAACTCCGGCAACGCCCAGCACGCGCGCAGGGCCGTCGAGTCCACGTCCGCGCCGGGCGGCGGCGCCGGACGCCCGGCGCGGACGTGGAGGAGCTGCGCCGGCCGCTGCCCGACGACCTCGCGGGTCCGCGGGCATGACGACGGCGACGGCCGAGGGCACCGCGATGACGGGCCGACAACAGCGTTTTGTAGCATCACCTGCCATGTCACCAGGACCGCGTCGCCCTGCGGGGTGGCGGACCCTCTCCTGCGCACTGGCCACCGCGGTGCTCGTCGCAGCGGTGCCGGAGGCGGCGGTCGCCGTCGCACCGGCCTCCGCCGTTCCCGCCCGGACCCCGCCCCGGTCCGCGCCCGAAGCCGGTTCCGACGCGCCCTCACTGCCGCGCATACCGGCCGTCCTCGACGACAGAACCTGCACCGAGGCGTCCCGCAAGGCGCCCCGTATGACGCCCTGGCAGCAGACGCTGCTCAACCCGTCGGCAGCCTGGCGGCACAGCACCGGGCGCGGCGTCACCGTCGCCGTCGTGGACACCGGCGTCGCGGCGGACGGCGTGCCCGCACTGGCCGGCCGGGTGACCTCGGGGCAGGACAGCGGAAGCGCCACGGAGGACTGCGTCGGGCACGGCACCTTCGTGGCCGGGCTGATCGCCGCCGCCCGCAGCGAGGGCACCGGCTTCGCCGGGATCGCCCCCGACGCCAGGATCCTGGCCGTACGGGGGACCGACCGGCAGGGCCGGGCGACCGCCGAAGGGATGGCCGACGGCATCGACGCCGCCGTGCGGGGCGGCGCCCGCGTCATCTGCGTACCCCGCGCCCTGCCGCGGGGCGGGCCCGCACTGACCGCCGCCGTGCGCCGCGCCGTACAGCGGGACGTCCTCGTGGTGGCGCCCGCCTACGCGCCCCGCGAGGACGACGAGGACGGTCCGGCACCGGCTGCCTGGCCGGCGCGGCTGCCCGGCGTCCTGGCCGTCGCCGCCCTGACCCCGCAGGGCGCCGCAGACCAGACCCGGGCCCCCCGCACCCGGCCTGATCTGGCGGCTCCCGGCGTGAGCGTGATGAGCACCGGCCCGCGCGGGGACGGCTACTTCACCGGCAGCGGCGCCGAGTTCGCCGCCGCGCTGGTCGCCGGTACGGCCGCGCTGGTGGACGAGTACCGGCCAGGGCTGAGCGCCGCCCAGCTGGCCGAGCGGCTCACCAAAACCGCGTACCGGCCCGCCCCCGACACCGAACGGCGGCTGGTCGGCGCGGGCACCGTCGACCCGGTGGCCGCCGTCACCGGCGAACTGGGCGACATGGGCGACCGCGCCGAGGCGGCGCCGGCCGCCGCACCGCACGTCCCGGCCCCGCCGCCGGACACCGGCCGGGACCGGGCGCTGCTGGTGGCCGGCGGGGTCACCGCCGTCGTCCTGCTGGTGGCCCTGGGCGCGGTGGCCGTACCGCTGGGCCGCCGCCGAGGCTGGCGCCCGGGCCGTCTGCCACCGTCCGGCCCCCAGGGTGCGGCCCGGCCCTGATCCGGCCCTGATTCGGCCAGTACCGCACGACCACACGAGAAACGGCCGCCCGCAGGGCGGCCGTTCTCCGTTCCCGGGCTCCACGGGCGCCGGATCAGGGCCGGTTCACCCCCGGGCCGGTGTCCCGTCCTGCTCCGACGGCAGCAGGGCGGTCTGCACCAGGCGCTGGCCGCGCCGGGTGACGTACAGGCCGCGGCCCGCCGGCAGTTCGCGGGGCTTCACACCCGGCAGGAAGGAGCCCTCGGCGGGCGGGCCCGAGAGCATGAGCGTCGGGGTGTTGGCCTCCCGCAGCGTGCGCAGCAGCCCGGAGGTCATACCGCGCGTGGCTCCGTTGGCGCTGCGGGCCACGATCAGGTGGAGGCCCAGTTCGGTGCCCTGGGCGAGGAACTCCAGCAGCGGGGTGAACGGGCTGGCCGAGGAGAGTCCGGTGTCCACCAGTTCGTAGTCGTCCACGACCAGGAACAGCTGTGGCCCGGTCCACCAGTCGCGGGCGGCCAGCCGTTCGGGTCCGATGTCGGGGCCCGGCACCCTGCGCCCCATGGACCGGCCCACGGATTCGGTCAGCTGGCGGAGCCGGTCGGCGTTCACGGCGTAGCCGAGCCGGTGTTCCTCGGGCACGGCCGATGCCAGCCCCCGCCGGTAGTCGACCAGCATGACCCGCGCCTCGTCGGGGGTGTAGCGGGCGACCAGGGAGCGGCACAGATGGGCGAGCAGGTTCGTCTTCCCGGTCTCCTCGTCGCCGACCACGATCAGGTGCGGACTCGCCTCGAAGTCGTGCCAGAACGGCTCCAGCCGCTGGTCCTCCAGGCCGAGCGGTATCCGTACGTCCCCCTCGGGGGCGGGCAGGGTCCGTGCGTCCACCTGGAGCGGCAGCATCCGCACCGGAGGGGCGGGCGGGCCGTCCCACGCCGCGGCCACGGACTCCACCAGCGCGCCGAGCCCCTGGCCGAGGGTGGCGGCGTCCGGGTCGCCGTCCAGCCTCGGCAGCGCGGTGAGGAAGTGCAGCCGCTGCTCGGTCAGGCCGCGGCCGGGGATCCTGGGCACGGTGGCGGCGGCCCGCATGTTGACGACGGAGTCGACGGTGTCGCCCAGCCGCAGCTCGAACCGGGTGCCGAGCTGGTCCCGCACCGTGGTGTTGATCTCGCTCCAGCGGGTGGAGGCGACGACGAGGTGCACCCCGAAGTTGAGTCCCCGGGCGGCGATCAGCCCGAACGGCTGCACGAAGTCGAAGAAGTCCTGCCGCACCGTGGCCCAGCCGTCCACGACCAGGAACACGTCCCCGTGGTGCTCCCGGGGCAGCTCACCCGCTGCCCGCCGGCGCCGGAAGTCGGCCATCGACTCGATGCCGTGCTCGGCGAAGAGCCGCTCCCGGTGGGCGATCAGCGCACTCACCTCGGCCAGTGTCCTGGCGACCCGGTCGCGGTCCAGCCGTCCGGTCACCGAACCGACGTGCGGCAGACCGGAGAGCGCGGTGAGCCCGCCACCGCCGAAGTCCAGGCAGTAGAACTGCACCTCACGAGGGGTGTGGGTGAGGGCGAGCGCCGTCACCAAGGTGCGGATCAGGGTGCTCTTGCCGCTCTGCGGGCCGCCGGCGATGCCGACGTGCCCGCCGGGCCCCGACAGATCCGCGGCCAGCGGCTCCCGCAACTGGTCGAAGGGGCGGTCGACGATGCCGACGGCCACCTTCAGACCGCCGGCGCGGGACGCATCGGCCGGTGCCAGTCCCCGGTCCGGGGTCTCGGCCAGTTCCGGAAGCAGCGTATCCAGCGTGACCGGCACGTCCAGCGGCGGCAGCCACACCTGATGGGCCGGCGGACCCGAGCCGACCAGCCGGCGCACCGCCGTCTCCAGCAGGCTCGGCGCGTCCGGCGCGGGCTCGGCCGGCTCCGGCTCGGCGGGCGGCAGCTGCCGCGGCGGCACCCAGGAGGTGCTGAAGGGCACCACCTGCCCGGCGATGGCGGCCTGCCGGGCGCTGCTGCCGCGCAGCGACCGCCGGTAGGGGCCGGACACGTAGGCGGCCTTGAACCGCACCAGATTGCCCACGTCGTTCTTGAGCAGACCGCTGCCCGGCTGCGCGGGCAGGTTGTAGGCGTCGGGTACGCCGAGCACCCCGCGGCTCTCCATGGCGGAGAAGGTCCGCAGACCGATGCGGTACGACAGATGGCTCTCCAGCTGGTGCATCCGGCCCTCGTCCAGCCGCTGGGAGGCCAGCAGCAGGTGCACGCCCAGCGACCGGCCCAGCCGTCCGATCATCACGAACAGGTCCATGAAGTCGCGGTGCGCGGCCAGCAGTTCGCTGAACTCGTCGACGACCACGAACAGCGTCGGCAGCGGGTCCAGCGGCGCACCGCCCTCCCGGGCCCGCTCGTACTCCAGCACGGAGACGTGGTTGCCGGCCTTGCGCAGCAGCTCCTGGCGGCGGATCAGCTCACCGTTGAGCGCGTCCTTCATCCGCTCGACCAGCGCGGTCTCGTCGGCCAGGTTGGTGATGACCGCCGAGGTGTGCGGCAGCCGGTCCAGACCGAGGAAGGTGGCACCGCCCTTGAAGTCGACCAGCACGAAGTTGAGGGTCTCCGAGGAGTGGCTGAGCGCCAGGGCCAGCACCAGGGTGCGCAGCAGCTCCGACTTGCCGGAGCCGGTGGCGCCGATGAGCATGCCGTGCGGGCCCATACCGCCTTGCGCCGACTCCTTGATGTCCAGCTCGACCGGTGCGCCGTCGGAGCCCAGCCCGATCGGCACCCGCAGCCTCCGGGACGCCGGCCGGTCGTGGAGCCGCTCGATGCTGACAGTGTTCAGATCGGGGATGCCGAGCAGGTCGGTCAGCTCCCGGTCCTCGTTCAGCGGCTGGCCGGACTGCGGTGCGGTGCCCGGCCGGTAGGGGGCCAGGACGAGTGCCAGGGTGCGGGCCGCGGCCGTGCCCAGCAGGTCGGGGCGGCCCAGCGCGGTGGAGGTCTCCCGGCCGCTGCGGTCGGTGCCCACCATGTGCAGCCGGCCCGCCTCAGTCCGCAGCCGCAGCACACTGCGCGAGTGCTTCCACTCGGTCACCCCGCGCACGTCGAACACGACCGCGTTGCGGTAGCCCGGCCCGGCCACCCGCGCGCCGGCCGGTACGTGGGCGGTGTCCAGCACGATGACCGTGTACGGCTCGTCCCGGCTGGGCGCGGCGTCCGCGGTGAACCGGGGCCGCCCGGCGAAGTCCTCGCCCAGCAGCTGCTCCAGCTCCGAGACGGACTCCGCGAGCAGGCGCACGCTGCCCACCCCGTCGGT
>Ga0164243_10006214_pt1 | contig 18119 bp, 18 predicted proteins | sample OricompcompostOP_FD_108781 | JGI IMG/M metagenome (GOLD analysis project Ga0164243, IMG submission 108781) | Organic Plus compost microbial communities from Emeryville, California, USA - Original compost - Organic plus compost (OP) | ecosystem: Engineered > Solid waste > Mixed feedstock >... | reverse complement strand
CCGCGCACCGTGACGCCCTCGGTGTGCACCAGGCGCGGGTTGACGATGTGGCCGCGGTGGCGCCGGTCCTCGTCGTCGGGGCAGTCGTAGACGAACATCCGCAGCGGGACGCCGATCTGGCAGGCGGCCAGTCCCACGCCGTGTGCCGCGTACATCGAGGCGAACAGATCCTCCACCAGGTCCGCCGTCGGACGGTCGCCGTCCCCGACGGGACGGCTGGGCGCGTGCAGCACCGGATCGCCGTACGTCCGCACAGGGCGTACGGCTCCGGCAGAGCCCGGGATACGGCCGCGTCGCATGGCCGCCACCCTACGTGGGGGGCCACGCCGGTGATCCGCGCAGGGTGGCGCGGTCAGCGGCCCCTCGGGATCTCGGTAGGCTTCTCTCCTACGCGAGGGGCAAGGAGGTTCAGACACGATGGCAGGCAATGCGGAGCCCCTGTCGGCACGGTCCCGGCTGGCCGTGACGGCAGGCAAGGCCGCCGCGGCGGTGTCGCGGGCCGCTGGCCGCGGCAGCGGCTCGGTGATCGGCGGCAAGGTGGCACTCAGGCTCGACCCTGACCTGCTGCAACGGCTGGCCCAGCACCTGGACGTGGTCCTGGTGTCCGCCACGAACGGCAAGACGACGACCACCCGGCTGATCGCCGAGGCACTGCGCGCCAACGGTGAGGTCGTCTCCAACGCACTGGGCGCCAACATGCCCGCCGGGATCACCTCGGCGCTGGCCGGCGGCTCGAACGCCCGCTACGGCGTGATCGAGGTGGACGAGAAGTACCTGGCGACCGTCGCCCGGGACACGACTCCGAAGGCCATCGCGCTGCTGAACCTCTCCCGTGACCAGCTCGACCGCGCGGCCGAGACCCGGATGCTGGCCGAGCGCTGGCGCGAGGGGCTCTCCGGGCAGAAGGCCGTCATCGTGGCCAACGCCGACGACCCGCTGGTCGTCTGGGCGGCGTCCTCCTCCCCCAACGTGGTGTGGGTGGCCGCCGGCCAGGAGTGGAAGGACGACGCCTGGTCCTGCCCCGCGTGCGGCGGTGTGATGCAGCGGCCGGGCGACGACTGGTTCTGCGCCGAGTGCGGATTCCGCCGGCCCACCCCGACCTGGGCGCTCTCGGGCGACCACGTGCTCGACCCGCACGGTTCGGCCTGGCCCATCCACCTCCAGCTCCCCGGCCGCGCCAACAGGGCGAACGCCGCGACCTCGGCCGCCGTGGCCGCCGCGTTCGGGGTGCCGCCGCAGACGGCGCTGGAGCGGATGTACTCCGTCAAGGCGGTGGCCGGCCGGTACGACGTGGTGCAGTACCAGGGCCGCGACGTGCGGCTGCTGCTGGCCAAGAACCCGGCCGGCTGGCTGGAGACGTTCTCCCTGATCGACCCGCCGCCCGCCCCGGTGATCCTGTCGGTGAACGCACGCAGCGCGGACGGCACCGACACCTCGTGGCTGTGGGACGTGGACTACGGCCGGCTGGCGGGGCACCCGATCTGTGTGCTCGGCGACCGCAAGCTGGACCTGGCCGTGCGGCTGGAGGTGGCCGGTGTCCAGTTCCAGGTGTGCGACAGCCCCGAGGACGCGGTGCGCCGGTGCCCGCCCGGCCGGATCGAGGCCATCGCGAACTACACCGCGTTCCAGGACCTGCGCCGCGCCGTCGGCAACTGATCACCCGTATCTTGGGAGGCCGGGCGGTCGCGCACCGTGCCGCCGCCCGCCCGACCCATCGATCCGCGCAAGGAGAACTGGCGGCATGAGTGACACGAGTCTGCGTCTGGTCTGGGTCTACCCCGACCTGCTGAGCACGTACGGCGACCAGGGCAACGCGCTCGTGGTGGAGCGGCGGGCGCGGCAGCGCGGGCTGGACGTCCAGCGGGTGGACGTCCGCTCCGACCAGCCGATTCCCACGTCCGGCGACATCTATCTGATCGGCGGCGGCGAGGACCGCCCGCAGCGGCTGGCGGCCGAGCGGCTGCTGCGCGACGGCGGGCTGAACCGCGCCGTGGACAACGGGGCGATCGTCTTCGCGGTCTGCGCCGGCTACCAGATCATGGGCCACGAGTTCGTCAACGACCTGGGCGAGCGCTCGGCCGGGCTCGGGCTGCTGGATGTGATCAGCACCCGCGGCGAGGGCGAGCGCTGCGTGGGCGACGTGCTCGGGGACTCCGACGAGTACCTGGGCCTGCCCCAGCTCACCGGCTTCGAGAACCACCAGGGCATCACACACCTGGGCCAGGGCGTCCGCCCTCTTGCGCGGGTACGGCTCGGGAACGGCAACGGCACCGGTGACGGCACCGAGGGCGCCTGGCGGGACACCGTCTTCGGGACGTATCTGCACGGCCCGGTGCTGGCCCGCAACCCGCTGATCGCGGACATGCTGATCAAGCTGTCGCTGGATGTGAACGCCCTCACCCCGGTCGACGACACCTGGTACGACGCGCTGCGCCAGGAGCGGATCGCCGCGGCTACACAGCCCGCCTGACCCGTCCGGCACGGTACGGCCGCGCGCATTCGTGCGACGCACACCGGTGAACCGCCCGTGGTGGGCGCCCCGCTGAAGGCGCCCACCACGGGCGGTTCTAGTCTGGTGCGGGCGTATCGGACGGTTGCGGGAGAGTTCGGATGGATCACGGCGGGCACGGCATGATGATGGATCTGCCGCCCTTCACGGTCGCGCGGGGCCTGGAGTTCACGGGCGAGCCGTTCTTCCTGGTGGGGTGCCTGCTGGCGCTCGCGCTGTACGGCTGGGGAGTGGCGCGGCTGCGGCGGCGCGGCGACGCGTGGCCCGTGGGGCGCACCGTCGGCTTCGTGATCGGTGTGCTGACCGTGGCCCTGGTGATGTGCACCGCGCTCAACGACTACGGCATGGTGCTGTTCAGCGTGCACATGGTGCAGCACATGGTCATCAGCATGCTGTCGCCGATCCTGCTGCTGCTGGGCGCCCCGGTGACGCTGACCCTGCGGGCGCTGCCCTCGGCGGGCCGGGGCCGCAAGGGGCCCCGCGAGCTGCTGGTGGCGCTGCTGCACAGCCGCTACATGCGGGTGATCACGCACCCGGCGTTCACCATCCCGCTGTTCATCGCGAGCCTGTACGCGCTGTACTTCACCCCGCTCTTCGACTTCCTGATGGGCTCCAAGGTCGGGCACATCGCGATGATGGTGCACTTCCTCGCCGTGGGACTGGTCTTCTTCTGGCCGATCATGGGCGTGGACCCCGGCCCGCACCGGCCCGGCTATGTGATGCGGATGCTGGAGCTGTTCGCGGGGATGCCGTTCCACGCGTTCTTCGGCATCGCACTGATGATGGCGTCCGCGCCGATGGTGGAGACCTACGCCGATCCGCCGGCCTCCTTGCAGGTCAGCGCATTGTCGGACCAGTCGGCCGCCGGTGGCATCGCATGGGCGTTCAGCGAGATCCCCTCGGTGATCGTGCTGGTGGCGCTGGTCTTCCAGTGGTACGTGAGCGAGCAGCGCACCGCCCGCCGCCGGGACCGCCGGGCGGACCGGGACGGGGACCAGGAGCTGGCCGCGTACAACGCCTACCTGGCATCCCTCCGCACCCGGGAGCAGTGAGCGGCATCCCTCTGGGCCGCCGGGGGGCGCATCCCGTAAAGGGGCGTGCGGGGCCGGGGACGGGGCGTGCGGAATGGCTTGCGGAGGCTTTGAGGGGCGCAGTGGCGCGCGGGGCCGCGGACGGGTGACCATAGGGACCTGGCCGCGGCCCTTGTGTGTGCGCGACCCGTACGCCCGGGGCCGCCGGGAGGAGGGCAGAGCTGTGAGGGCTGGACTGACGCGCGTACCGGCCTCCGCGAAGGCGATGACCGTGTGCACGGTCGTGGGCCTCGTGGTGGTCACGGCGTACACGGTGGCACTGGGCAGCAGCGGGTGGCTGTGGTTCTGCTGGGTCGTGCTGTGCCTGGTCACCCTGGGGGTGTTCGCCACCCGCCGGTGAGGGCGCGGGGAGTCGATCGGGTACCACGGTCATGAGAGCGCCGGGCCCCGGTGCCGCACCCTTCGGGGAGGGCACCGGGGCCCGGCGTTTCGCGGGGGACCGTCTCGGCGAGGCGTACGGGCCGGTCGCCCCAAGAGCCCACCGGTCAGCCGGTCAGCCGCCGGCACCGAACTCGGCGAGGAACGCCTTGTCGAACGCTTCCAGATCGTCCGGCTTGCGGCTGGTGATCAGCTTGTTGTTGCCGTGGTCGCAGACCTTGACCTGCTCGTCCACCCAGGTGCCGCCCGCGTTGCGGATGTCGGTGCGCAGGCTCGGGTACGAGGTCAGCACCCGGCCCCGCACCACATCGGCCTCCACCAGCGTCCACGGCGCGTGACAGATCGCCGCCACCGGGAGGCCCGCGTCGAAGAAGCCCTTGACGAACGCGACGGCCTTCTCGTCGGTGCGCAGGAAGTCCGGGTTGGCGACCCCGCCGGGCAGCACCAGACCGTCGAACTCGGAAGGCTGCGCCTGGGAGACCAGCCGGTCGACGGGGAAGGTGTCGGCCTTGTCCAGGTGGTTGAACGCCTGCACCGTGTCCCCGTCGGTGGACAGCAGGACGGGCGTGCCACCCGCGTCCTTGACGGCGTTCCACGGGTCGGTCAGCTCGATCTGTTCGGCGCCTTCCGGCGCGACGAGAAAGGCAACACGCACGTACCTCACGTCCTTTCCGTCGTCTCGCGTGCGCCCGACGGGTAGCCGCTGTCCGCCCTTTCATGCACCGTGCGGCCCGCGCGGTGGCGCCGGCCGCACGGTGCCGCTCATGCCGCAGTGCCGTGCGGCCTGCGGTGGAGACGGGCGGCCCCCGCCAGGCAGAGGGCGGCGAGGGCGATGGTGACCACCGAGCCGACGGCGACGGTGTGGGTGGCGAAGTCGCCGCGGAAGACGTCGCGTACCGCCTCGACGGTGTAGCGGAAGGGCACGACGCGGGAGACTCCGTCGAGCCAGTCGGGGGCCAGGTCCATGGGCAGCAGCAGCCCGGAGAGCAGCATCAGCGGCAGCACCGTGGTGTTGGCGACGGCGGCGAACTCGGTGGTGCTGCGCATCCGCATGCCGAGCCCGTGGGAGAGGGCGGCGAGCGCGGCGGACAGTACGGCGACGAAGGCGAGGCCCAGCACGATCCCGCCCACCGGGGCGCGCAGGCCGAGGGCGACACCGAGCAGCACGAGCAGCACCGACTGCGCCACCAGTTGCACGACGTCGCGCAGGGTGCGGCCGAGCAGCAGGGCGAGCGGGGCCACGGGGGTGACCCGCATCCGGTCGACGACCCCCGTGTTCCGTTCGACGAGCTGCCCCATGCCCACGTAGGACCCGCCCAGCAGGGCGAGTTGCACCAGGATGCCGGGCACCAGTGTCTGCCAGGACGAGCCCTGCCGTCCCAGGTCGAGGCCGGTCAGGAGCGGGCCGAAGAGGGCGAGGAAGAGCAGTGGCTGGAGCATGCCGAAGAACAGGCTCGTCTTCGAGCGGAGAGTGGCCCGCAGGCAGCGGCCGAAGACGAGAGCGGTGTCGGCCCACAGCCGGCCGCCGGGGTGCGGCAGGTCAGGGGCGGGGGCGGGGTGGACGGTGCTGGTGGTCATGGCGGTGTCGTTTCCGTAGCGGTGGCCGGCGGATGCCGGTGGGGTCGGCCGGGGTCGGTGGGGTGACTGCGGGGTAGGGGTGGGCCGGTGCCGGACCGGCCGCGCGGTCGGACAGCGCGGGAAGGCGGGGTGCCCGGACCGGCCGTGCGGTCAGACGGCCAGGGGCGCGTGGCGCGGGGCGCGGCCGGTGACGGCGAGGAACGCGTCCTGGAGGGTGGCGCCGGGCCCGTGGCCGTGGGTGCGCTTCAACTCCTCGGGGCTGCCCTCGGCGACGGTGCGGCCCCCGTCCACCACGACGATCCGGTCGGCGAGCGTGTCGGCCTCGTCCAGGTAGTGGGTGGTCAGGAAGACGGTGGTGCCGTGGTCGCGGCGGATGCGGCGGACCAGCTCCCACACGTCGGCGCGGCCGGCCGGGTCGAGACCGGTGGTGGGTTCGTCGAGGAAGAGCACCTGCGGCCGGTGGACGAGCCCGAGGGCGATCTCCAGCCGCCGCCGCTGTCCGCCGGACAGTGCGGCGACGGGCCGGCCCATCAGATCCGTCAGCCCCAGGTCACCGGCGAGTTCGTCGGCGCGGCGACGGGCCTCGGAGGCGGGCATGCGGTGCAGCCTGGCCTGGGTGACCAGCTCCTCCCGCACACCGCACGAGGGGTCGAGCCCGCCGGCCTGGGCGACGTAGCCGATGCGGGAGCGGACGGCGGCCGGCTGGGTCAGCAGGTCGTGACCGGCGACCCGGGCGGTGCCGCCGGTGGGGCGCAGGAGGGTGGTGAGCATCCGCAGTGTGCTGGTCTTCCCGGCGCCGTTCGGTCCGAGGAAGCCCAGGATCTCGCCACGCGGGACGGTCAGGTCGATGCCGCGTACGGCGTGCACGGGGCCGGTCCTGAGCGTGTAGGTGAGGGAGAGTCCGCGTACGTCGAGTGCGGGCTCGGGGCTGTGCGCCGGGGTGGTCGGGGTGTCCATGAGCCGATGGAAGCACAGTCGACTGCAAATCTGCAATGCAGTTCAGTTTTACAGTCGGGTTAGACTTCTGCCCATGGGCGAGGAAGGGCTGCGGGAACGCAAGAAACGGCAGACACGGCGGCGCATCCGCGAAGTGGCCATGCGGCTGTTCGTCGAGCACGGCTTCGACAAGGTGACGATCGCCCAGGTGGCGGCCGAGGCCGAGGTCTCCGTCAACACCCTCTACAACTACTTCGAGGCCAAGGAGGACCTCGTCCTGCCGCCGGACGAGGCCTCACCGCAGCGCCTCGCCGCCATCGTCCGCGAGCGGGCATCCGGCGTCTCGCCCGCCCGCGCCGTCCTCGACCGGCTCCGGCAGGAGGTACACGGGCGGGAGCGGCAGCTCGGCCTCACGGAGGGCTTCGGGGCGGTGTTCGAGATGATGCGGTCCGCCCCCACCCTCGCCGCCCGGCTGGAGGATCTCGGGCGGGAGATGACCGAGGCCCTCGCCGCCCAGCTCGCCGAGGAGACCGGCGACGAACGCGACGACCCGGTGCTGTGCGCGGTGGCCGGCCAGATCGGCTGGTTCCACTCCATGGTCTTCGCGGAGATCGGCCGCCGGCTGGTCGCGGGCCGCGGGCCCGAGGAGATCGCCGCCGACGTCCTCCGGCTCCTCGACGCCGTGGAGGAACTGCTGGGCGAGCGCGCTTTCACCTACGCCGTACGCGGCGCACGCGAGGACGGACCGCTCCCCGGCTGACCGGGCGCGGTCACCACCGCGTACACCGGACACGGATCACCGCCCTCCCGGTGGCTCGCTCGCGCCGTTGCCGTCGGAAGAAGCGGCCCGCGGCGCCTAGCGCTCAGCCGGGAGGGGTCGGCCCGGTCAGCGCTGGTACCGGCCGACCAGGGTGCCGTCGGCCAGCGCCGCACGCTCCGCGGCCTCCCGTACGTCGTCGGCCGTGGCGCCCTCGGAGAGCGGCAGCGACTCGGGCAGCGCGTACAGACGGAAGAAGTACCGGTGCGCGTCGTCACCCACCGGCGGCTGCGGGCCGCCCCAGCCCTCCTCCCCGAACCCGTTGGTGTGCGGCCGGCCGCCCGGGGGCGTCTGCCCGCTGTCCACGCCCGTGGACAGCGGGTCGATTCCGGTCACGAGCCAGTGCAGGAAGGTCCCCGTCGGCGCGTCGGGGTCCTCGCACAACAGCAGCAGCTCCGCCGTGTCGCCGGGTACGCCGGACCAGGCCAGCGGGGGTGAGACGTTCTCGCCCGCCTTGGCATAGCGGTCCGGAAGGAATGCGTGATCGTTGAACGCCGCGCTTCTCAGCTCGATACCAGCCATACCGTCCGCAGTACCACCGCAGCCCGTGATGATGCCCGCCGGGCGCCCGGCCCACCGCAACGGCCGGTCGCACCACCGGCCGGCGCCGGTCGGCGAGCGGGGCCTCCTCCCGGCGCACGGCGGCCGGACGGGGATGACCGAGACCGGAGGCACGGCAGCCGGGCAGGTCCATCCGGCGCACGACAGCCGGGGAAAACACCCCAGGCCCCGACGGCCCGGCGAACGACAGCCGGGCGAGACGCCCGACCACCCGACGGCCGACACGCTGTGTCCGGGTGCGTGCCCGACCACCGCGCGCCCGGAACGCGCCAAGGCGGCACGAAACGGCAGCCGATCCCGACGCGGGAGACCGAAACCAACGTGGGGAACCCGACCACCGAGGGGCCGGCCGCGCCGATGCGGGAAACCGTAAGAGCCCGAGGGCAATCCGCATACCGGCGCCGGCCGGGGCCCGCCTAGCGTGAGGCGTACGCCGCGGCGGCACACGCCGCACCGGCCCCTCGAGCACGCTGGAGACACCCGAATGGACCTCATGGCCGCGCCCGTTCCCCTCGCCGCACTGCCCGACGAACCCGCCGGCGGCGCGGCGGGGTGGGCGGCCGACCTCGTGGAGACCCTGGGCGGTCCCGGAGCGGGCCTGGCCATCGCCCTGGAGAACCTCTTCCCGCCGCTGCCCAGCGAAGTGATCCTGCCTCTGACCGGCTTCGCCGCGGGCCGGGGCTCCCTCAGTCTGGTCTCGGCGCTGCTGTGGACCACACTCGGCTCGGTGGCCGGTGCCGTCGTCCTCTACTGGATCGGCATGCTCTTCGGCCGCGACAGAATGCACGCCCTGTGGGCCCGGCTGCCCCTGGTCAAGCCCTCCGATCTGGAACGCACGGAGGTGTGGTTCGCCAAGCACGGCACCAAGGCGGTGTTCGCGGGCAGGATGGTCCCGGTCTTCCGCAGCCTCATATCGGTGCCCGCCGGTATCGAGCGTATGCCGTTGCCGGTGTTCGTGCTGCTGACCACCCTGGGCAGCGCGTTGTGGAACACCGTCCTGGTGCTGGCCGGTTACTGGCTGGGAGACCGGTGGGACACCGTGGAGACGTACGTGGGTGTGCTCAGCAAGGCCGTTCTCGTCCTGGTCGCCGCGGCCGTCGTCCTGTACGTCGTCGTGCGCGTCCGCTCCCGCGGCGGCGACGCCCGGCACCGTCGCACCCCGTGAGGGACCGCGAGCCCGTGCCCGTCCGGGCGCCGGAGGAACGATCTTGCCGCGGGAGTGGGCCACGGCTACTCTCTCGCCCCGTGGGGGAGACGGCCGACGACGGGTCCCGCGGACCGCGCACACCGGCCGGCGCGGGAGAGCTGCCCGCGCCCCGGTTCCCCGAGCCGGCCGGCGGGTCCGGTGTTCCCGCGTCCGGTGAGCCCGATGCGCCGGCGCCCCAGCCCCCGCTGCCGCGGCGTGTCGCCGGGCTGCTCCTGGGCTGCCTCACCGCTCCGGTCGGCCTGTTGTACTTCGTCCTCGTCGGCCTTCCCCTCGGTCCCCTCCTGCTGTGGCCCCGTACCCGGCCGGCCGCCCTGCGGTGGCTCGGCCCGGGCGCTCGAGTCCTGGCCGCGGCCGAACACCGGCGCCGCGTGGTGTTCTTCGCCGACCGCTTCCCCGCCCGGCGGCTGCCCGACCACCGGCTCCTGCGCTACCTCGCGGCCCGGACGTGCACGGGCCTGGTGACCGGGTTCGTGCTGCTTCTGCTGGTGTTCGGCGCGGGACTGGCCGCGCTGCTCGCCGCCGGCCTGCTGCGGGGCAGCGTCACGTGGCCGCAGCTGCTCGGCCAGGCGCTGCTGGGCACCGTCCTGCTCTTCTTGAACGTGCAGGGCCTGCGCTCGCTCGCCGCCCACGACGCCCGCCTGGCCCGCGCGTGTTTCGGGCCGACCGAGCAGGAGGCGCTGCGGCAGCGGATCACCCAGCTGGCCACCAGCCGGGCCGCCGTGCTGCGGGCGGTGGACGGCGAACGCCGCCGCATCGAACGCGATCTGCACGACGGGGTGCAGCAGCGTCTGGTGGCGCTGGCCATGCTGCTGGGCCGGGCCCGCCGGCACCGGGAGCCGGCACGGGCGAACGAGCTGCTGCGGCAGGCCCACCAGGAGGCGCAGGACGTGCTGCACGAGCTGCGGGAGGTGACCTGGCGGGTGTATCCGGCGGTGCTGGACGACCTGGGGCTGCGCGAGGCGCTGGCGGGGGTGTGCGAACGGTCCGGCGTGCCCGTCCGGGTCGACTACGACGTCCCCGGGCCGCTGCCCGCGACGGTCGAGACCGCCGCCTACTTCGTGGTCTCGGAGTCGGTGACCAACACGACCAAGCACGCGTCGGCGAGCACCGTGTCCGTCAGTGTCCGGCGAAGCGGCGGCACGCTCGTGGTCCGGGTACGGGACGACGGGACGGGAGGCGCGGACCCGGCGGGCGGCGGCCTGTCCGGACTGCGGGACCGGGTGGGCGCCCTCGACGGCCGCCTGCATGTCGACAGCCCCTCGGGGGGACCCACCACCATCACCGCTCAGCTGCCGTGCGCGTGATCCTGGCCGAGGACTCGACCCTGCTGCGGGAGGGGCTCGTGCGGCTGTTGGCGGAGGAGGGGCACGAGGTGACGGCGGCGGTCGGTGACGCGGCGAGCCTGCTGCACCAGGTCGCGGCCCGGCCGCCGGACATCGCCGTCGTGGACATCCGGATGCCTCCCACCCACACGGACGAGGGCCTGCGCGCCGCTCTGGAGATCCGCCGGCGTCATCCCCGGGTGGGCGTGCTGGTGCTCTCCCAGCACCTGGAACGCCACTACGCGGCACAGTTGTTGGCCCCGGGTACCGAGCGGGTCGGCTATCTGCTCAAGGACCGGGTGGCGCAGGTCGAGGAGTTCCTCGACGCCCTCGCACGCGTCCACGAGGGCGGTACGGCCCTCGACCCGGAGGTCGTACGGCAGTTGGTGGTGCGCTCCGCGCACAGCGACCCGCTCGCCCGGCTGACCTCCCGCGAGCTCAGCGTGCTGGAAGCGCTCGCCCAGGGGCACACCAACGCGGCCGTCGCACAGCAGCTGCACCTGTCCCTGAGCACCGTCGAGAAGAGCCTCAACGCGGTCTTCGACAAGCTCGACCTGCCGCGCGCCTCCGGCTACAACCGCAGGATCCTCGCCGTCCTGCGCTACCTGGGGTCCTGACCCGGAAGGCGCGAACGGGCCACCCGGGGAGGGCCGAACGGCTGAGACGAGGATTGACGTGCGGTACACAAGGGGATGAACCAGGCGTATCGCCCCCGTGGAGAGGAGGGCACCCATGATGTCGCACGCCGGAATTGGGCACGTACCGCTGTCCGCCCTCACCCTCGCGGGTTCCCCGCGTCCGACCCGGCGCCGGGACGAGGCCGACCCCGTCTCGCGCTCCCCGAGGGAAACCGAGAGCGTGTCCACGCACGAGCAGACGCCGGGCAAGGCCGGGCCCTGGCGTGACTCCGCAGCCGTGACGCTCGCCGCCTGACCGTCCACCTCCCGCATCCGGCCTGCGGTCGGAGGGGCCATGGAGACCGTTGTCGCCGTCCTCAACGCACTGGGCGGCCTGGGTGCACTGTTGTCCGGCGCCGCCGCCCTCTGCACCGCGCTGCGTGAGCGGCGCGGACGCGACGGCACCGCACCGCCGCGCGAACCACCGCCACGTGAACAACCGCACGAACCGTCCTCGCCCGAATCCCCGCGTGAACCGCCCCGTGCGTTACCGCGTGAACCGTTGTCCGACGAGGAGGACCGGACCTGGGCCGGGACCTGATGGCCCATCAGGTCCCGGGCGGCGGCCCGGCCGCTCCGGTACCGAGCACCGGAGCGGGGAGCCGCGACCGGTCAGGGCGCGGGCACCTGCGCCTCGAAAGCCACCACCAGCCGTTTGCCGTCGTCGGCCCGCTCACCGATGGCCAGTACCTTGCCCGTCTCGTAGGCGTACAGCGCCCTGCTGCCGGACAGATAGGTGCCGTCGGGCAGCACCATCGTGCCGACGGGCTCCAGCTTCCCGGTGTCCGGGTCGAGTGCGCCGACCCGCGACCAGTAGGACTTCTCCGGATCGGGCTCGGCGATCAGCATGCGCCGGTGCGCGCTGTCGTAACCGACGAAGGCGCTGCCGCCGCCCTTCCCCTCCCACAGCACCCTGCCGCTCCTGAGATCTAGCGCCGCGACGGAGCCGTCGCGCAGCTTGCAGAAGTACAGGCCGCTCTCGGTGATGCCGTTGTCCTTGTCGTTGAACACCACGTCCGCCGCCTTGCCGGTCAGGTCGACGCTCCTGACCGACTCGCCGTCCTTGGCGAAATTGAGCACCCTGGGCGGGCTGGAGTCCCCCTCCCCCACCGTCGCCGCCACGGTGAGCGGATGGTCGGACAGGATGCGGAGCGGCTTGCCCTGCTGCTTCGAAACGGTGGTGGGCCGCCCTCCGTACTGGGTGTCGAGGACCACCAGTTCGTCACGGCAGTCGGGCTTGGCCACCACGTGCTGGGCGCTGAAGACGTAGCTGTAGCGGCAGTTGATGCGGGCCGAGGCCAGCGGGTCGGAGGGGGCGCCGCTGCGCACGTCGAACATCTGGATGCTCTCCGTCGAGTTGAGGCCGACGGTGATGTGCTTGGTGCCCGCGTACACCTGCGGAACGTTGGCGCCGTACTCGCTGGCGAGCTTCTTCGACCACGTGACCGCGCCCGTGTCCACGTCGATCGCCGCCAGATAGGAGCACTCGTCGCCCCCGGCGTCGAACAGCACCGCGCCCACCCCGTTGCCGCTGGCCTCGGGCGCCATCGCGCACGGTTCCCCCGCCCCCTCGGGCGGCTTCACCTTCCACTTCTGCCGTCCCGTGCCGGTGTCGTAGGCGCGCACGCCGTTCTCGTCGCCGAGGACGAGCGTGCTCCCCGCCAGCCAGCGGGCGGGCCACTGCACCGTGCTGCCGGACGACGCGGTCGAGCGCGGCAGGCCGCTCTTCCATGCGACCTCCAGCGCGTCGGAGGGCACGTCCGGCTCGTCGCCGCCGCCGGAGTTGTCGGACACCACCGAGAGGGCGAAGACCGCTCCGCCGCCGATGAGGGCCACGCCGAGCAGACAGGCGATCACGATGGCGGCGATCCTGCCGCCGGAGCGGCGGTTGCCCGGCCGGGGCGGCACCGGGGCTCCCCAGGGCCCGCCCGGACCGGTGGCGCCCGGCCCAGGGGGCGCACCCGGCCCCGGAGGCGCGCCGAATCCGGGAGGGGCTCCGGGACCGGGAGGGGCGCCGAATCCGGCGGGGGTGGTGGGGCCGGCCGGTGTCCCGGGGGCGGGAGCCGCGGGCGGCCCGGCCGGCGGTGGGGCGGGGGTGTGCCAGGCGCCGGGGTCGGGAGCCCCGAACCCCGCAGGGCCGGCGGGCCGGCCGGCGTCCGGCGGAGGGCCGCCCGCGGGACCGGGCGCGGGGGGCCCGGGCGGCTGCGCGGGCATGGGCGGCGGTCCCTTCACCGGCCGGCCGTCCGTACCGCCGCCGCCCGGGCCAGCGCCGCTGCCGCCGTCGGGGGTCGGTCTGCTGCCGGGTGTCCCTTCACCGTCCGGCCGGTTCTCCTGCGCCACGCATCTCCTCGATTCCTCAACTCCGGCAGGATCCGGAGAAGTTGCTCGCTTTCGAACGCGCATATGGTGACACGGGTCCGCGCGCGGTGACCGTCACAGAGCCTCATTCCTGTACGACCGGCCGCCGGAGACCCGTTCCCGTGCCCGGGTGTCGCGGCGGGGAGCGGACGGCGGGGGCCGGGTCGGGCGAAGGACGGTTCCGTGCGGGCCGGGCGGGCGTACGATCGGTGGCCCGGTCGCACTGCCTGTCGAGGGGGCGACGGAGTCAGCGAGGAGTCAGCATCAGTCCGACCGGCCCGGGCCCCCGACAGCCGGATGCGCGACACGGGAGGTGAGCCCAGGTGTTCTACTACGTGCTCAAGTACGTGCTGCTGGGGCCGCTGTTGCGGCTGGTGTTCCGGCCCCGGATCGAGGGGCTGGAGAACGTACCGGACGAGGGCCCGGCGATCGTGGCCGGCAACCATCTGTCGTTTTCCGACCATTTCGTGATGCCCGCGATCCTCAAGCGGCGCATCACCTTCCTCGCCAAGGCCGAGTACTTCACGGGCCCGGGCCTCAAAGGGCGCCTGACGGCGGCGTTCTTCCACAGCGTCGGCCAGATACCCGTCGACCGGTCGGGGAAGGGAGCCGGCCGCGCGGCCGTCGAGGAGGGGCTCCGGGTGCTGGCCGGGGGCGAGTTGCTGGGCATCTACCCGGAGGGCACCCGCTCGCACGACGGCCGGCTCTACAAGGGCCGGGTGGGAGTGGCCTTGATGGCGCTCGGCGCCGGGGCGAAGGTGGTGCCGTGCGCCGTGGTCGGTACGTTCGAACTCCAGCCGCCGGGACGGAAGCTCCCCCGCATCGGCCGGGTGACCATCCGGTTCGGCGAGCCGCTGGACTTCTCCCGGTTCGCCGGCCTGGAGAACGAACGGACCGTGCTGCGGGCGGTCACCGACGAGATCATGCACGAGATCATGCTGCTGTCCGGGCAGGAGTACGTGGACATGTACGCGCCGGACGCGAAGGCCGCACAGGCTGAGCGGAACGCACGGGCCAAACGGTCCGCACAGGCGGCGCGGTCCGGCCGGGCGGGCCGGCCCGCCCGGCGGCGCCCGCCTCGCGGCTGACGCGCCCCGCCGGCGGGACGGAGCCGTGCTGCCGGGGGCGGGACACCACGGTCCGGGACCTGCCAGGACCCCGCGTCCCCTCCGGGACCGGGCGCGTCCGCGGCACGGCCGCTGCGCCCGCAGCGTAATCGTCGAGGGCGAAATCCCCTGTCGGCGCCGCACATTGGCCCTCTAGCGTGCCCGGCATGGTGAGTGGACGACGTGCCCTGGTGCTGGGCGCGACAGGACAGATGGGACGGCCCTCGGTGGCCGCGTTGGCCGAGGACGGGTGGGAGGTGACGGCGGCGTCCCGCGGCGGGGGCCGGGACGACCGGTGGCCGCAGGAGGTGCGGACGGTCGCGGTGGACCGTGACGAGCCGGGCGCCCTGGAGGAGACCGTCGGCGACGGCGTCGATCTGCTGCTGGACGTGACGGCGATGACCGCGCAGCACGCCCGGCAGATCGCCGGACTGGCCGGCCGGATCGGCTCGGCCGTGGTGCTCTCCAGCGCCGCGGTGTACGAGGACGAGAAGGGCCGGAGCTTCGCCACGCAGGACCGGCCCGACGGCTGGCCACGCTATCCGGTGCCCGTTCCCGAGACCTACGGGACGATGGATCCGGGCGAGACCTACGGTGCGCGCAAGGTGCTGATCGAGAGGGAACTGACGGCGCTGGGCGACCGGTTGCCGGTCACCATGCTGCGGGCGGGCGCCGTCCACGGTCCGTACTGCCGCACGCCGCGCGAGGCGTGGCTGGTCAAACGGTGGCTGGACGGGCGGCGGGTGCGGGTGCTGGCGTACGGCGGGCGGAGCCGTTTCCACCCCGTCCACGTGGACAACGTCGCCGAACTGGTGCGGCTGGCGGCCCGCAGGCCGGGGTCGCGCGTCCTGAACGCGGCCGACCCCGAGGCACCGACCGTCGAGCGGATCGCGCGGCTCCACGACGAGGTGCTGGGGTGGGAGTGCGAGACGGTGCTGCTGGAAGGTCCCCCGCCGGCCGAGGCACCCATGGTGGGCTCGACCCCGTGGTCGCTCCCCCACTCCCTGGTGCTGGACATGTCGGCGGCCGAACGGGAGCTGGGTTACCGGCCGGTGACCACCTATGAGCAGTCCCTCCCGGCGACGCTGGAGTGGCTGACCGGCGAGCTGCGCGGGCGGGACTGGCGGGAGGCGCTGCCGAAGATGGCCGCGGCCTACGACCCGATGGGCGACCTGTTCGACTACGCGGCGGAGGACCGCTGGCTGGCGGCGCACCGGCCGTGAGACCCACGGCGGGTGGCGGTGACGTGCGCCACGGATGAGGCCGGCCCACTGTGCCGTCGCCCATGGGTGAGGGGCGGGCCCGATTCGTCAGGGCCCGCCCCTCGTCGTCGTACCGTCCGCTCAGCGCGCGTCCGGTGCGCCGGGCAGGATGGCGGGGAGCGTCACGGGGTGAGCGCCGGGACGTCCGCCGCCTTCGCCTGCGCCGCCGCCTTGGCCGCGGAGGCGGCCGGCTTCGGCTCGGCGTGCGGGGTGCAGGTCACGTCCTTGGCGTCCACGGTGCCCTTGAGGAGGTAGGCGTCGACGCGCTCGTTGATGCACGGGTTCTTCAGGTTGGTGATGCCGTGCGAGCCCGCGTCCTTCTCGGTGATCAGCCGGGAGCCCTTGAGGCGCTTGTGCAGCTCGACACCGCCCGGGTAGGGGGTGGCCGCATCACGCGTGGCCTGGATGATCAGTACGGGGTGCGAGGTGCTGGTGCGGATGTCGAGCGCCTTGTGCTGCTTGAGGGGCCAGACCGCGCACGGGTAGTTCATCCACGCGTTGGACCAGGTGAGGAAGGGGTACTTCTCGTGGAGCCGGGTGTTGTCCCGGTCCCAGGTCTTCCAGTCGCGCGGCCACTGGGCGTCGTTGCACTCGACGGCGGTGTAGACGGCGTTGCTGTTCTCACTGGCCTTGTTGCCCGCGACATCGGACATGTCGGGGCCCGCGGCCTCGATCAGCGGCTTCTCGTCGCCCTTGAGGTAGGCGGACCACACCGCGGCGACACTCGCCCACGCGGAGTCGTAGTACGGCGCGCTCTGGAAGAAGCCCAGCAGTTCCGAGGGGCCGACGACGCCGCCGATGGGGGTCTTCTTCGCGGTGGCGCGCAGCTCGCGCCACTTGGCCTCGATCTTCTCGGGGGTCGAGCCGATGCCGTAGACGTCGTCGTGCTTGGCGACCCACTGCTTCCAGTCCTCCCAGCGGGTCTGGAAGGCGACGTCCTGGTCGAGGTTGACCTCGTACCAGACCTTGCGCGGGGAGGGGTTGACCGCGCTGTCGGTGATCATGCGGCGGATGTGGCCCGGGAACAGTTCCGCGTACACGGCGCCCAGGTAGGTGCCGTAGGAGACGCCGAGGTAGTTGAGCTTCTTGTCACCGAGCGCGGCACGGATGACGTCGAGGTCGCGGGCCGTGTTGGGCGTGGTCATCTGGGCGAGGAGGGCGCCGCTGCGCTCCTTGCAGCCGTCCGCGTACTCCTTGGCGAGCTTGCGCTGGGTGCGCTTGTCGGCCTCGCTGTCGGGGACCGGGTCCAGCTTGGGGGCCTTGACCCACTCCTGCGGGTCGGCGCAGGAGATGGGCGCGGAGTGGCCGACGCCGCGCGGGTCGAAGCCGACGAAGTCGTAGGCGGTCGCGGCCTTGGCCCACAGGGCGTTCTTGGCGGGGATGCGGTTGGGGAAGGCCAGGCCGGAGCCGCCGGGGCCGCCGGGGTTGTAGACGAGGGAGCCCTGCCGCTCTTCCTTGCTGCCGGTGCTGCGCGCCCGGTCCACAGCGATCTTGATCTGCTTGCCGTGGGGCTTGGCGTAGTCGAGCGGAACGGTCACCCAGCCGCACTCGACGCCCTTCTGGAGGCCCCAGTCGGCCGGGCAGTCCTTCCAGTCGATGCCGGCGCGGGCGGCGCGGGCCGCGGCCAGTTGGACGCCGCGCGCCTCGGCGCTGCCGTGCCGCTTCGCGGTCTGCGCGTGGGTGCCGTTCCCGTCCGCGAAAGCGGACGGGACGGATATCAGGCCGGCCGTGAGCGCTCCGGCGGCGAGGGTGCCAGCGGCGGCTATGGCCGCCTTCCGTCTGGTCACGAATTCTCCCCCTTCGGGTGCTGCCGCGTGTGACGGCGGTGGTCGGTGACCACGGTGGTGGTGTCAGGGGGATCCTTGTCCCTCACAGGCAGTAAGGGACAGGGCAAGGATTGGTTCTTTACCAAGCCGTATCTTTGCGCCGCGCTCACCAAGAAAGCGAGGTCAACGCCTCGTCCAGCACCCGGCGCAGGCACAGCGCGTCCGGCGCCACGGCCGTCACCAGCACCGCCGGACCGGCCAGCGGAGTCACCGCCGCCGTCTCCCCCAGCACCCGCGGCGCGGCCGGTGCGTCCGCCAGCGCGGGGTCCACCACGAGCAACTGCCCCACCGCACGGTGACCGCCCAGCACAGCGCCGCCGTCCCAGCCCGGCGCGCCCGGCCCGAAGTCGAGCCGCTGGTCGAGCAGCGGGCGCCCCGCCCGGTACACCGTCAGCCTGCTGCCGAGCCGGCCCGGCTCCTCCCCCGCCCGGCCCAGCACCTGCTCGTCCCGCAGCACCAGTCGTGCGCCGGGCGCCAGTTCGGCGCGGATG
>Ga0164243_10006213_pt1 | contig 18120 bp, 16 predicted proteins | sample OricompcompostOP_FD_108781 | JGI IMG/M metagenome (GOLD analysis project Ga0164243, IMG submission 108781) | Organic Plus compost microbial communities from Emeryville, California, USA - Original compost - Organic plus compost (OP) | ecosystem: Engineered > Solid waste > Mixed feedstock >... | reverse complement strand
TGCCGCCAGACCGACCTGCTGATCGCCGCCGCCGAGACCGGGCGCGCGATCAACGTCAAGAAGGGGCAGTTCCTTGCGCCCTGGGACATGAAGAATGTCATCGCCAAGGTGACCGGCGCGGGCAACCCCAACGTCATGGCCTGCGAGCGGGGGATCTCCTTCGGCTACAACACCCTGGTCTCGGACATGCGCGCCCTGCCGATCATGGCCGAGATAGGCTGTCCGGTGGTGTTCGACGCCACCCATTCGGTGCAGCAGCCGGGCGGGCAGGGGACCAGCTCGGGCGGCGAGCGGCGCTTCGTGCCGGTCCTGGCCCGCGCCGCCGTGGCCGTCGGCGTGGCCGGCGTGTTCGTGGAGACGCATCCCGACCCGGACCATGCGCCTTCCGACGGCCCGAACATGGTGCCGCTGAAGGATTTCGAGCCGCTGATGGCGCGGCTTCTGGCGTTCGACGCCCTCGCGAAAGGGGCTTAGTCCCCTAAAGCTCGTAATGGCCGATGCGGTCGTGGCCGGCGTCCAGCGCCCAATGGCCCCCGATCACCGCGCCCTTGACGATCGGCAGGATGATCAGCGTCAGCACCAGGAGCGTGGGCAGGGTGACCAGCAGCACCAGCCACGCCGGCGCCTGCCAGATGAAGGGGAACAGCAGCATCGGCGCGATCACCAGGTGCCCGACGATCAGGATGGTGAAGTAGGGCGGCGCGTCGTCGGCCGGGTAGCGGCCATTCTCGTGGCCGCAGACGTCGCAGACCTCCTGCACCTTCAGATAGCCGCGGAACAGACGCCCCTGGCCGCATTCGGGACACCGGCGGCGCATGCCGCGCCAGAGGGCCGGGAGCATCTTCTTGCTGGCCATGAAGGGACCTTGGGAAACGGGGCGAGCGGACGCGCTGACGAAACCTACCTAGGGACTGAACGTACGCTCGACAATCGCGATCCCCCGGCCGCGACCGGGGCATTCCGTCGCTAGAGCCTGGTCGTGGCTAGATCCCCGCGTACCACTCGTAGCCGCGGTCCGGCCAATAGCCGCCGCGGCCGTCCGCGATGTGGGCGAAGCTCTCCACCGCTTCGATGCGTCGGATGTATTTGGCCATCTTGTAGCCGAGCTGGCGCTCCACCCGCAGGCGCAAGGGCGCGCCGTGGGCGATGGGCAGCACCTCCCCGTTCATCTCGTAGGCCAGGATGGTCTGGGGGTGGAAGGCGTCGATCAGGTCGATGCTTTCGTAGTACGGCTGGCCCCGGCCGGGCGGACCGTCCCACTCGTCGAAGCACCAGAAGACGACGTAGCGGGCCTGGGGCTTCAGCCCGGCGCGCTGCAGCAGCGGGCCCAGGCGGGCGCCCTTCCATTGGCCGATGCAGCTCCAGCCTTCGACGCAGTCGTGCCGGGTGATCTGGCTTCGCGCAGGGGCGGCCCGCAGGTCGGCGAGGCTGAGGCTCAGCGGCCGCTCGACCAGACCGCCGATCTCCAGCCGGTACTCGGCGAAATCGCGGTTGGCCAGGTGCTCGTATTCGGGGGTGGAGGGATAGGTTTCGCCATTGGCCTTGAACACGGGCGAGATGTCCGCGGGCGTAAACTCCTGGGCCAGCGCCGTCCGGTTCTGCAGCAGGCGCTGGAGGCGAAGGTTCAGACCCTCTGCGCTCTGGACGAAGCCGCGGATGGCGGGTTGCTCGGCCACCCGTTCGCAGCCGGCCAGCACGGCGGCGCCGGCCGCCGCCATCGCGCGCGTGACGAACCGGCGGTCGAGACCCAGGCTTGCTGGCTTCTTGCTCACGGATGGTCCTCCGGGACCGGCGTCCGGGCAGCCGGAGTCTGGCTCGGATCGATCACATAGCGTCCGGTCAGCATGGAGCGCACCTCGTTCCACACCCCCGCCGCGACCACCATGGCGAGGTGGACGAGCGTGAACAGCACCAGGCTCATGGCCACCAGGAAGTGCACGGTGCGGGCGGACTGCCGTCCGCCGAACAGCTCCGGCAGCCAGGGCAGGGCGGCGTTCAGCCCCGGGGACATGCTCATGCCGGTGACGACCATCAAGGGCATCAGCACGAAAAGCACCAGCAGATAGCTCAGCTTCTGCAGCACGTTGTAGTGGCGCGCGGCCTCGCCCTTGGGGAAGCGCAGGCGCAGGTGTTCGAGGATCGACCCGCCGAGGCCCCGCAGCTCGGCCCCCGTGGGGACCAGCTCGCGCCGGATCCGGCCGCTGATCAGCCCGTGGGCGACATAGGCCGCGCCGTTGGCGGCGAACAGCCAGGCGAAGAAGAAGTGCCACGCCCGGCCGGTGGCGAGGTCGCGGTTGGGCGGCAGCGTCAGCCAGGGGGGCAGGGCCCGGGGGCTGGGATAGCCGCCCTCCTCCATGGCGCCGAACAGGCCGGTGGTCTCGACCTTGTGGCCGAGGACGATGGTGTAGCCTTTCAGAGTATAGTCCGGCTGCTCCTCGGCGGTCATGGCGGCGATCGGCCGGTCGAAGCTCGAATCGGAGCCGAGGTAGAGTGCCGGGTGGGCCATCAGGATCTGCAGCCCGCTGCCCAGCAGCACGATCAGGCAGGCGAGGTTGACCCAGTGGGCCAGCCGCACGGCCGCCGGGTGGCGGTAGACGCTGAGGCGTCCGTCCTTGAGCCTGACGTCGGCGCGAGCCATGGCTCACCTTCTACCATCGCCGGCCGGCCGGCCACCTGTGGCGGTGTCGCCACAGGAACGCGGCGCCTGTGGCGCAGGTCGTCGCACCCCCCTTGCTGGCCGCGGGGGCTTCGGTGAAACATCCGCTTCGAGGCGACAGAAGTTAACGCTCCGTCGCTTCCCGCCGGGGGTCTAGAGGGGATGCTGGCCCGCGCTCACGTCGACGGACGTTCGACGCTGCGGCCGGCGTATTTTATGGGGGCTGCCGGGGGGCGATCCGCAAGGATCGCCCCCCATTTTGCGTTGGGAGGCTGCGGGCGATCCGCAAGGATCGCCCCCCATTTTGCTTTGGGAGGCTGCGGGCGACGGGGTCGTCAGCCTCTCCTTTGGCGGGGTGCGCGAGGTCCGGTCGTCACCGCCGCAGCTTCTGAAGCCGTCTCTTCAGCTTGTGCTGGAGCGTGATGCCCATGGCCAGGCTGCTCCGATGCAGCGCATCTTTCCAGGCGCCGGCCGGGCGGCCCGCCTGAACAATCTTCTCGCCCGTCTCCAATCGCATCTGACCGATCATGGAAGGCACCGCCTCCTCAAGTATGGGAGGCGGGAAGATCGCCAGGTTCGGGACGCCGTGCTCCCAGAATCGATCCATCTGATCGTCGATCGGCCGGACCACGGTCGAGCAGACTTCGAGCATCCTTTCCGCTCCGGTCCGGGTCATGACGTAGCCCTGTGTGCCGTACGGCTTGCCGAGAAGCCGCAGTAGAGACGTGCTGTTGTTCAAATATTTGGGGTCGAGGACCACGAACTGGGACGGACGTCTGCAGTACAGCCGCACATAATGATGGCCGCGGCCGGCGAAGTCGTTCTGGGCGACCAGCTCCAGCGTCCGCCAGTCGACGATAACGTCGTCCTCGAGCACGATGCACTGGTCGGCGTCGCCTTCCAGCAGCGCCCTCCACGTGCCGACATGGCTGGAATAGCAGCCGAGTTCGCCTTGGCGGAGAGCCCGGCCGTAGTGCGTCTGCGCCAACGCCGGCTCGTAGGCGAGGCGCGGGTCCAGCCCGCGATGCGCGTCGAAGAAAGTCCAGTCCACCTTGGCTTCGACGGCCCTGGCCCGATCGGCGAAGCGGGTTCGGCGCTGGTGCGCATCGTCAAGACTGATGACAAACGCCTGTGTGCGAACGACTTTCGTCGCCATTTAGAGCCCCCCGGGCTGGCCGACCGGCGACTTAGCACTGAATTTTGACCGCGCAATGGAAAACGCCCGCACGAACTCGGTCTCAGGCCCGGCTGGCCGGCGCATGAGCAGCCACAACGCCATCGTGGTTCCGAAATAGATCGCTGCGCCCAGCGCCGCGGCGCTTGCGACCTCGCCCACAAGGCCGAGTTTGGTCTGGCTGTCGTGGAATTCGTAGCGCAGCACGAACACCCCTGCGGCCATGGTCGCGATACTGATTAGGGAACGGACGTTGGCCCCAAGCTGCTGCAGAATGCCGAGCCCGGTCAGCTTGCGCACGATCATCAGGTTCGCGCCGATCGTCAGCGTGCCGGTCAGTACGCGCGCCAGGATCATCCCCTGCAGGCCGTAGAAGTACATCCCGGCGATGATGATCGGCAGGCGGATGAAGAAGACCTGGGTGTCGCGGGTGAACAGGAGACGTGTCCGGCCCAGGGCCATGCCCAGCGGCTGAGAGAGCGTGCCGAGCGTCTGCAGCGCGAACACCGACGCTAGCGCCTGGATGACGGCCACCGCCGGCAGCCACTTCTCTCCCATGGTCAGCTCGACGATCGGGCGCGCAACCAAGGCTACCCCTACGCCTGCGGGAAGCGCGATCGCCGTGACCATCGCCTGCGCCCGCTGGTAGGCCTTGCGGAGCCGCTCCGGGTCTTCCGCCAGACGCGAAAAGGCGGGGAACAAGGTCTGGGTCAGGGGCAGTGTCGCCTCTCGCGTCGGAAGGAGCGCGAGATTGCTGCCGACGGTGTAATAGCCGAGATCGGTGCGGCCCAGGAGCTTGCCGATCAGGAGCTGGTCGAACCTTGCATTGATCGTATTGATCACCTGACTCAAGGTCAGCCAGGCCGAGAAGGACCACAGCTCGCGAAGGTGCTTCAGCACCGGTCGCGGGCGGAACGGCAGCACGGTGTACGAGATCAGAACGTTGGCGACCTGACCCGCGATGGTGCCCAGGACCAGCGCCCAGTAGCTCCGCCAGATCAGCGCGATCACCACCGACACGACGACGCCGATCAGCTTCTGCGAGACGTTGAGGACGAAGTCCTGCCAGAAGACCAGGTCCTTCTGCAGCATGATGCGGCGCGGGTTGGCGAGCCCGGATAGGAAGACGCTGAAGCCCAGCGCATGCATCACGCCCTGGAGCCGGGGATCGCCGTAGAAGTGGGCCGCCGGGATGGCCGCCGCCGAGAACATCAGCCCGATGAGCAGGCCCCTCGCGGCGTTCATGGTCCAGACGGCGTGGAAATGGTCGTCGGTAGGATTGCGGTGGTGAACCAGCGCCTGTGACAGCGACAGGTTGGTGACTGCGCTCACGATAGCCAACATGGTCGTGCCGAGCGCGACAAGCCCGAAATCGGCCGGCACCAGCAGCCGCGCCAGGACGAAGGTGGAAACGAGGCCAAGGAAATTCACGAGGCCGCGCGAGGCGGTGATCCAGAGGCTTCCTCTGACGAGCCGTTCCGAAAGGTTCCGCAAACCCGCACCTTCCTCACCGGGCCGCAGTCATGCTGCGGCGCACACTTACTTACGCCGAGATAGCTCGGGCCGTGAACCCTCAAAAGCCAGCCGACCCGCGCGAGGCGTGCCGGAGCGACACAGCCGGACGAGCCGGCGCCGCCGATGTGCAAATAGCGAGCCGCCGCCCGAGCGGTTTCCGCCCTCTGTCGTGTTGCGAGCTTGGTCCTGATCTGGGATAGGTTCTCGGGTGACCGGGTGACGGCGATGCGCAGGCTCGACGAACTGGATGGCCTCAGGGCGCTTCTGGCGCTTTGGGTCTTCATGTCTCACGTCGGATTCATTTCCGGCGCATGGCCCTTCAATCAGGGCGGGCTCGCGGTCACCGTGTTCATCATGATCAGCGGCTACGCGATCACGTCGTCGCTCTTGAACAGCCGGCTCACCTACGGCCAGTACATGACCCGTCGCGCTCTGCGCCTCTATCCCATTTATCTGGTGGGCTTGGCGGTCGGCGTGATGACCTGGCCATTGCACGTCGCCGTCGTCCAGGGGTTCGGGTTCGTCCAGGAGAACGAGGTCGCGACCCTGCAAAAGCTGGAAGCGGCCGTCGATCAGCACTTCCTGTCGCATCTGTTCGCCCACCTGACGCTTCTGCACGGGGCGGTTCCCGACAGGCTGCTCTGGGGCTCGTCGCTCGCATTCAACGGTCCGGCCTGGAGCCTGTCGCTCGAGTGGCAGTTCTATCTGTTTGCGCCGCTGATCGTCTGGCTGCTGGTGACCGGATCGAAGGCCCGCCGGATTCTCAGCGTCGTGGCCCTGGTCGCGGTCGCCCTCGTCGGGGCCAAGCTGTTTGCACGCCAAGAGGCGTTCCTGCCTGCGAAGCTGGGCTATTTCCTGATCGGAATACTCACGGCCATCTATCTGCCCGAGCTTTTGAAGCGCCCGGCCGCCGCCGCCGCGGCGGCGGCGGCCCTGCTGATCGTGATCGTGATGCAGGGGAGGATCGCTCCGGGCCTGCCGATCGTCGTCTGGTGCGCCGCTATGCTGGCCGCGACGATCAAGGGATTTGAACCGCTGGAATGGGTTTCGCGACTGCTTCGGTGGAAGCCGCTCGTATCCGCGGGCGAAGCCTCCTACGGCTTCTACATACTTCACATGCCCGTGCTGCTGATGTGGGCCTGGCTCGTGCTGAAGGTGCTTCGGCCGACGAGCAAGTATGTGTTCGCCGCGGAGCTGCTTCTCTGCCTTCCGATCCTGCTGGTCGTCGCCGCGCTTTCGTTCCGGTACTTCGAATCGCCGATCATCGAATGGTCCAAGACCCGGTTCCGTCGGCGAGCCGTGGCCGCAGACGCGGGCGCGGCGTAATCGGTTTTGGCCGGCCGCTCGAACCTGCTGTGCGTATTGGGTTCCGAAGCACGACGGCGGCCGGATGATTCCATCTGGCCGGGTCCAGGGCTGAGGCGCGACAGCCTCGCCGATCAGCGGCCGTGCGAGCCCTCGTAGGCGGCCGGGTCGGCTGCCTCGTCTTCGTCGTGGACGTCCTCGTGGGCGAGCACGAAGCGACGGTCGCAATAGGCGCATTCCACATAGTCGGAATCGCCCATCTCCATATAGACGCGCGGATGGCCCAGCGGGCCGCCGCCGCCGTCGCAGACCACCCGGTGCTCGTGCGCCACGATCACCTCCGGCGGGTCGGGCGCATCCGTGGGTTGGGTCGACAGGGGCTCGGGACGCATCTGGAGTCTCGCTTGGCAAGGCCGGCGGCCGCGCATACCTAAGGCGACGCCCGCGGGCCGTCAAACCGCTTCGCCGGCGCCGTGTTCCATTCAGGTCCGTCAGCCCAGGTCCGCCCTTTTCGATGTCACTGCCCGACTACGCCATCGAGGCCCACGGCCTCCGGAAGATCTACAAGGGCAAGAAGGGTTATCCCGACAAGCTGGCGCTGGACGGCGTGGACCTGCAGGTGCCCCGCGGCTCGATGTTCGGCCTGCTCGGGCCCAATGGGGCGGGCAAGTCGACCTTCATCAACATCCTGGCCGGTCTGGTCCGCAAGACCGAGGGGACGGCGAGGATCTGGGGCGCCGATATCGACGTGGCGCCCAGAGCCGCCCACGCCGCCATCGGCGTGGTGCACCAGGAGCTGTCGGCCGACGTCTTCTTCACCCCGCGCGAGGCGCTCGAGGTCCAGGCCGGGCTCTATGGCGTGCCCAAGGAGGAGCGCCGCACCGACGCGCTGCTCGCCGCCCTCGGGCTCTCGGACAAGGCCAACGCCTATGTGCGCCAGCTCTCCGGCGGGATGAAGCGGCGGCTGATGGTGGCCAAAGCCATGGTCCACCAGCCGCCCGTTCTGGTGCTGGACGAGCCGACCGCCGGCGTCGACGTCGAGCTGCGCCGCCAGCTCTGGGAATATGTGCAGGAGCTCAACGCCCTGGGCGTCACCATCGTCTTGACCACCCACTACCTGGAGGAGGCCGAGGCCCTCTGCGATACGATCGCCATCATCAACCGCGGCGAGGTGGTGGCGTGCGAGCCGACGCGGGCCCTGCTCAAGCGCATGGACACCCGCGCGGTGGTGATCACGCCCCAGGCGGTGCTGGAGCAAGCTCCCCAGGTCGCCGGCTTCGACGCCAAGCTGCGCCCCGACGGGCGGCTCGCGGTCACCTACCGGACCGAGGAGTCGAGCGTGGAGGCCGTGCTCGCCGCCGTGCGCCAGGCCGGCATCGCCATCCGCGACCTGGCGACCGAGGATCCGGACCTCGAGGACGTGTTCGTGGCCCTGACCTACGGAAACGCCGCAGCGGCCGATCCAACACGGGATTGAGCCCGCCGCAACCTTCCGCTAGGAAGGCGGACCCTGCGAGACGCACCCGTAGCTCAGCTGGATAGAGCGTTGCCCTCCGAAGGCAAAGGTCACACGTTCGAATCGTGTCGGGTGCGCCATTCGCTCAAGGTCGGCCCGGGTTTGGCGATGCGGCTTTGTAACCAACGCTCCGGGCCTTAGGGCGATGACATTCATTTTGACGCCTGAATTAGGGTAAGCATCGAAATGAAAGTCAGCTTCACGCTCTGCACCAAGAACGGCGGCGAGCGACTGCGCACCTGCCTCGCTCATATCGAAGCGATGGACGCTGACCCGGAGATGGAGCTGTTCCTGGTCGACAATGGGTCGGACGACGGCGTGTCGTATCCCCTGCTTCAGGAATTCGCCGCCAACAGCCGCTTCGACGCAAGGGTGCGGCAGACGATGACCCCAGGCAATTCTGCGGGCCGCAATATAGCCCTCGCTGAAGCGACCGGCGATGTGCATATCTTCATAGATGACGACTGCTATGCCGATCCCCAGCTCGTCCGCGAATGGCAACGAATTTTCGCCGCGCGACCCGGGCTCGGTTTCGCTGCCGGCATGGTGAAGCGCTACGACCACCGCTATTCGGGCCTGGGCTGCGTGGAGACTCCCCATGAGCGGCCTCTCGCGGCAGGTAAATTCGTGCCACGAGGCTTTATCCAAGGTTCGAATATGGCGTTCCGCAGGCAATGCCTGATCGACGCCGGCGATTTCGACGAACGGTTGGGCGCCGGCACCCCCTATGCGGGCGAGGAATGGGACCTGTGTTTGCGTGCGTCGCGGGCCGGTTGGGCGGGCGGCTATTTCCCCGAGCCCAAGGTGGCGCACGACCATCGCCGCGCCTACAGTGTTTCGCGCGAGCGGCTGCTCTATTATGATCTCGGGGGCGGCGTAGTTTACGCCAAGAACACGCTGACGCGCTCTTGGATCCAAACGTTGCGTGGATTCGGGCGTGACATGGTGAAGTTGTTGTGCTCCGACCGAGAACGTTTCTTCACGCTGATGAGGGGATACTCCACCTACCTGCTCACGCTGCGGCACAATTAGCGTCGAAATATTGATGCTCTGACCGCCAGCGCCTCATGTAGGCGTGCCTCATTCGTGCCGCAGGGCGTCGATCGGGTTCAGGCTGGCCGCGCGGCGGGCCGGGAAGTAGCCGAAGACGACGCCGATCAGGCCCGAGACTCCGAAGGCGATCACATTGATGGAGGGGTCGAACGTCCACGGCACCCTCATCAGGGGCGTGGCGATCAGGATCGCGACCTGCGCCAGCACGAGACCGGCGATGCCGCCCAGGCAGGACAGGACCACGGATTCGACCAGGAACTGGGTCAGGACCTCCCGGCTGATCGCCCCGATCGCCAGGCGGATGCCGATCTCGCGCGTGCGCTCGGCCACCGAGACCAGCATGATGTTCATGATGCCGATGCCGCCGACCAGCAGGCTGATCGCGGCCACGGCGGCGACGATCTGGGTGAGCAGGTTGGTGGTGCCGGTGAGCGTCTCGGAGATCTGCCGGGTGTCGAAGATGTTGAAGTCGTCGTCCTGGCCGGGGCGATGCGGCGGCGCTCCCTGAGCAGGTTGGTGACCGAGCCCTGCACCTGCTCGCTCGAGTAGGCCTCGTCGACGCTGACCAGGATCACGCGTACGTCGGTCGTGCCGAGGAACCGCCGCTGGACGGTCCGGATCGGCATGATCACCACGTCGTCCTGGTCGCCGCCGAACCCCGCCTGGCCGCGGGTGGCCAGGGTTCCGACGACGTCGCAGCTCATCTCGCCGATCCGGAACCGCTGACCGAGCGCCGCCCGGTCTGGAGTTGGCGTCGAGGCTGCCGCTGATCGCCAGCCGCGGCAGAAGCTGGGCCCTGGAGACGCCGATCAGGGCGGTCGACGCCGCCAGGATGCGCTCGGCCGCGCGTACGTCCGGCCGCCGGCGCATCAGCTCAGCCGGGATGCCTAGCCCGACGACGTCCGGCCCGTTCGGGATGGGGCGGACCTCGGCCAGGAGCGGCTTGAGCGCGCCCGGAGGCCGGCCGGTCAGCACCGCCAACCGGAAACCGCGGCGTTGTACTGCTGTTCGATCAACGGCGGGGTCGCGGCGACCTGCGCCCGGCTGGCGCGGGCCTGCTCCTCGTCCACCGAGGAAACCAGCCCGGCCTGCACCCGGAAGCCTGCGATCTCCAGATTATCGTCCTGGATGGCGAGGCTCGCCCGGGCGTTCTCCAGCTGCGCCTGGAAGGCGCGCGCCAGGATGTAGTTGTTTGCGACCTCGCCATGGACGCTGAGGAGCACCGTGGCGTAGTCGAACCCCTGGGCCTGGAATTCGGCGCGGCTGGCTTCGACGGAGCGCCGGACGCCGCCGAACAGGTCGACCTGGTAGCTTTGCGTCGAGGCCGATCGAATAGCTGTTGCGGCCGCCGCCGCCGGTCGTCACCGTTCCGTCCGGCAGGGTGACCGTCGCGCCTCCGCCGCGGATGGGTTCGGTGCGGCTGTATCCGGCCGAGCCGGTGAGCGCCGGGAGCAGCGCGGCCTGGCTGATGATCAGGCTTTCGCGGGCCTGCCGCAGCCGGGCGACGGCCTGGGCGAGGTCGAGGTTGGCCGCGCTCGCCTCCTCGACCAGCTGGGTCAGCAGCGGGTCGTGGAACCGGTCCCACCAGCGCCCGAGCTCCGCGGGCTCGCCGCCGCCGCCGCCGACCGACCAGCCGTCGGGGACGCCGAGGGCGCTCGGGGACCGGGCCTGATAGGTGGGGCCGACGCTGCAGCCGGCCAGCAAGAGGGCGAACAGGAGGACAGACGCGCGCGAACTGCGCCGACCCTCGTGCAAGGCCCGAGCCGTTGCATCGCCACGCCGGTCGGACACCCCACCGTTCTGCATGTCATCGCCGCGCGGCTGTGGAAGCTGGAACTCAACTATCGAGGGATTTTTTGGCGCAACGCGGCGGCCTAGTTCTTGTTCCGCACAGCTTCGATCCGGGCTGCGGAACCGGCTAGAATGGGGCGCATGACGATCGCGACGCTTCCTTCCCGCAGGGCCTTCGCATCGGGGCTCGCCGGTCTGGCGCTGATGCCGGCCGCGGCGTGCGGGCAGGGGACGCCCTCGTCTTCGGCGCCTGCGCCGGCCGTCCCGTTCGCGCCGAAGCGGATCGATGCGGCCCAGCTCGCGCCGCTGGTCGAACAGGCCCGCCTGTTGCCGCAGCTCCGCTCCATGATCGTGGCCCAGGACGGGCGGGTGCTCCTGGAGCGGGTGTTCGCCGGCCCTTCGCTCGACACGCCGGTGAACATCAAGTCGGCGGCCAAGACGGTGCTGGCGGCGGTGACCGGCGCGGCGATCGACCGCGGGATGGTCGAGGGGCTGGACCAGCCGCTGGGCGACCTGCTCGGACGGCGCATCCCGGCGTCCGCCGATCCGCGCGTGCGCCGGATCACGGTGGAGCAGCTCTTGTCCATGTCCGCGGGGCTGGAGCCGACCTCGGGGCGGAACTATGGGCGGTGGGTGTCCAGCCGCGACTGGCTGGCCTTCGCCCTGACCCGCCCGTTCGTCGCCGAGCCGGGCGGGCGGATGCTCTATTCCACCGGGACCTCGCACATCCTGTCGGCGGCCCTGACCAACGTCTCCGGCCGCAGCACGCTGCAGCTCGCCCGCGACTGGATCGGCGATCCGCTGGGGATCGCGGTCCCGCCCTGGCCGCGCGACCCGCAGGGCGTCTATTTCGGCGGCAACGACATGCTGCTGTCGCCGCGCGCGCTGCTGCGGTTCGGCGAGATGTACCGCAACGACGGCCTGCATCGGGGCGCGCGGGTGTTGAGCGCGGCCTGGGTGCGGGATTCCTGGCGCTCGCGGGGCGGGCGCTCGCCTTGGACCGGCTACACCTATGGACTGGGCTGGTGGCTGCGGACGCTGGGGCCGCATCCGGTCAACTTCGCCTGGGGCTTCGGTGGACAGATGGTGTTCGTGGCGCCCAGCCTGGGGATCACGGCGGTGATGACCTCCGACCCCTCGGCCCGCGGACGCGACGGCCACGTGCAGGCGCTGCACGCCTTGTTCGACCGGGCGATCGCGGGATTGGCGGTATAGGGCTCAGGTCGTCCAGGGCTTGAAGCTGAGGTAGCCCCGCTCGATCATGCGCCGCAGCCCCTCGTAGGCCTCGGACAATTCGTTGTAGGCGGCGCGCAGTTCGGCGAGCCTGGCCACCTGCTGCGACGTCGGCACGGCGCTGCCGCTGATCGCCAGCGCCTCGGCCACCCAGCGCGCCCGCGCGCCGGCGGTGGCGAGGGCCAGCCGCTGGAACTGCTCGATCCCGGTGGCCGACAGGCTTTGGGCCAGCACGTCGCGGTTGGCGGCGAAGGCCGTGTAGTCGATCTGCTCGAGCTGGCCGCGCAGGCGACGCTGGGCCTGGGGATCGGCCGAGGTCTCGGGCTCGAAATGGTCGGGGCCGAAGTTCGGGCCCCGGAACGTCCGCGTCACCGACATGGTCGTCGCCTTCTTTCGGCAGACATATCCAGGACACGAGCCTAGACCCGCGTCCTTAACGTCGGATTGAGAACGTTCCCGGGGGCGGGGCTGCGGCTCAGCGCGAAGCGGTCCTGGCCGGCTGGAAGCGGTCCATGAACTCCGGCAGGGCGGTCTCGGCGCCGCCGCGCACCCCCTCGATCGGCAGGTTGTAGCGCTTGGCGAACTCCTGGCTCCCCTCCTCGGTATGGATGGGGTTGTGCGGCACCACGCCCATGGGCCGCGGCACCTCCACCGCCGGACGGCAGGGATAGGCGCCCATGTTCGGCGGGCTCATGGCCATGAACAGGTTGGTCTTCACCATCGGCTCGGTCAGGTAGACAGGGTCCTCGACGATCATCACGTGGTTGATGAAGTCGCCGTGCTTGATGAACCGCTCGGTCAGCACCGCCTTGTCGCTGAGCGCCAGTCCGTTGCGCCGGATCCAGCCGGGCTTGAGGTTGGTGGTCTTCACTTCCAGCACGTCGCCGTCCCAGCGGCCGACGGAGTAGCCCTGCCAGGTGTGCAGCGCGTTCGGCGGCGGCGCCTGGCGCCCGTCCATCCAGATCTCGCGGTGCTGCGCCTCCCAGACGATGTGGGTCTCGAACTTGATCCGCTCCTGGGTGCCGTTGTCCCGCACGTCGGAGATGTGCAGGTTGCCCACGCCTCGGAAGCCGTAGGTGGACGGGTGCGGGATGCACTGGCGCTCCGGCAGGGTCAGCAGCGAGGCGTTCCAGGTGTTGGCCCGCGAGCGCATGGCGTCGTTGATCGGCAGGCCCATGTACTCGCCGGCGTCCGGGCCGGGGCCGCGCTCGGGCTGGTCCTCGTGCATGATCGGCCGGTAGTAGCCGGTCAGGTCGGTCTCGGCGGCGGCGGGCGCGGCGAACGCCAGCGCAGCGGTCGCGGCGAGAACGGCCGATCCGCACAAGCTCGTCTTGCGGGGTGAAGTCATCCTGTCCTCCCTGCCCCGCAGCCGGGGCTCGTCTTTTCCGGCCGCTTCGCGAGCCTTTTTTTGGCGGCGTACTCGCCACAACCGGACGGTGACCTCGGCGGGCGCGCAAGACAAGAGCCAATCGCTCCGGTCCCGCTCGCAGCCGGGAACGGTCCGCCCGCCCTCGCGCGTTGAGGGTCGTCTGTGTGGTGTTGGAGGCGGAACGCGGGGGGAGCCGCCCCCGGGAGCGTGCTCGACGTGTCCGTCAACCCTCATCCTCCCGAACAGGAGCCGCGCGACGGCGGGCGCCGGGGACTGCGCCGCCGGCTGCCGCGCATCGATTGGCGCGCCCTCGCGCCGTCGGCGCTGCGCCGCGGTCCGCCGCAGATGGGCGGATGGCGTCCAGGCCGCGGCTGGCTGGTCGCGGGCCTGGCGCTGCTGGCGATCTGCATCGTCCTGGCTCTGTTCGACTGGAACTGGCTGCGCGGGCCGATCGGCCGCTTCGCGTCGGCCCGAACCGGCCGCGAGGTGCGGCTGGAGGGGGACCTGAAGGTCCGGCTGCTCACCTTGACCCCTACGGTCCGGATCGGCGGCCTCAGGATCGGCAATCCGTCCTGGGCGCCGCGCGAGCGGATGGCCGAGGTGCGCGACATCGTCGTCCAGGCGCGGCTCCTGCCCCTGCTCAGCGGGCGGCTGGTCCTGCCGCTGGTCTCGGTGGAGCAGCCGAACGTCTCGTTGTTCCGCGACGCCAGCGGACGGGCGAACTGGGACTTCTCGACGGGCGCGAAAACCCCCGCCAAGCCGCTGCAGCTGCCTCCCATCCAGACCTTCGTCATCGCCGATGGCCGCATCCGCGCGCTCGACCTGGGGCGGCGGCTCAGCTTCACCGGCACGATCAACGCCCGCGAACGCCGGACCGCGGCCTACGACCGTGGCTTCCGGCTCGAAGGGCGGGGCGAACTCAACCGGCGGGCCTTCCGGCTGGACGTGACCGGCGGTCCGCTGATCAACGTCCGGCGCGACCGGCCCTACCCCTTCGACGCCCAGGTGACCGCCGGGGCCACGCGCGTCGCCGCCAAGGGCGAGGTTCCGCGGCCGTTCGACCTGGGCGTCGTCGGCGGGACGGTGTCGATCAGCGGGCGCGACCTGAACGACCTCTACGACCTGACCGGGCTCGCCTTGCCGAACACGCCGCCCTATCGGGTCTCGGGCCAGTTCCGGCGCGAAGGCCAGAGATACCGCTACACGGACTTCAACGGCCGGGTCGGGGCGAGCGACATCTCCGGCGACGCGGCGGTGGACATGACCTCCGGGCGGCCGTTCCTGACCGGGGCGCTGCGCTCGCGGCGGCTGGACTTCGCCGACCTCGCCAGCGTCTTCGGCGCCCCGGGCGCCTCGCGCGCGGCGGCTCCGGAGCAAAAGGCCGAGGTGCGGGCGCTGGCCGCCCAGGGGCGGCTGCTGCCAGACGCGACCCTCCAGACCGAGCGGATCCGCGGCATGGACGCCAAGGTGACCTACGCCGCCGCCGAGGTCCGCGCCCCCGGGCTGCCGCTCCGGACGGTGGAGCTTGGGGTCGATCTCGACCATGGGGTGCTGAAGCTCGATCCCATAGCCATGCGGTTCCCCAGCGGACGGCTGGCCGGGACGGCGCGCATCGACGCGCGCAAGGCCACGCCGGTGTCGGCCGTCGACCTGCGCCTCTCCGACATCCGGCTCGAGCAGTTCGTTCCGCCGGTGGACGGCGCGCGGCCGGTGTCGGGGACCCTGCTCGCCCGCGCCCGGCTGACCGGCGCAGGCAATTCGGTCCACCGGGCCGCCGCCAACGCGGACGGGGCGGTCACGGTCGTCATCCCGCAGGGGCAGATGCGCCAAGCCTTCGCCGAACTGATGGGCATCGACGTGACCAAGGGGCTGTTCATGCTGCTCGACAAGGACCAGACGCCGACCGACATCCGCTGCGCCGTCGCCAATTTCAGGGTCGCGGACGGGGTGCTTCGGGCCGACCACATCGTCTTCGACACCGAAGTGGTCCGCGTCGACGGGGAGGGGACGGTCGACCTCGAAAGCGAGCGCCTGAACCTCGTCTTCAGGGGCAAGCCCAAGAAGCTGCGCGCGGTGCGGGCCATCGCACCGATCACCGTCGGCGGCCTCCTGCGCCGGCCGAGCTTCGGCGTCGATCCCACCGGCGCCGTGGCCCAGGCGGGGCTCGGGGCGATCCTGGGCGCGGTGCTGACGCCGCTGGCCGCTATCCTGCCGTTCGTCGATCCGGGACTGGAGAAGGACGCCAACTGCGCGGCCCTCCTGGCCGAGGCGGGCCGCACCGCCGCTCCCGTTCCGGCCCGGACGGCCCGGCGCTGAGCGGCCTAGGGCGCTTCGGCATAGGCCGCGCGGATCGCGCCGGTCAGGCGGCCGGCGTCCGGATAGTCGCGGGACAGGTCCGCGGTCACGGCCTGCTGCGCCTGTTCGAGGCTGCGGCCCTCCCGCTTCAGGGCCGCCGTCCGGTCGCGCACCGCGGTCAGATAGCTGCGGTAGCGGGCGATCAGGCTCGCATCCCCCGTCGGGCCGTGGCTCGGGACGATCAGGCGCGGCCCCAGCGCTTCGAGCCGATCCAGGCTGGCCAGCCAATGGCCCAGGTTCGAATAGGGACTGGCGAACGCGGGCTGCCCCCGCATCACCACGTCGCCGGAGAACAGCACCCCGTCCGGCTCGACGAAGAAGGCCGTGTCGCCGCGGGTGTGGTTCGGCCCCATCGCCAGGATGCGCACGCCCACTCCGCCGAGGTCGAGCCGGCGCTCCCCCTCGAAGCGGAGGTCGGCCGGACGGAAGGCCGCGCCGCGGAGCAGCTCCGCATTGGCCGGCGAGCGGCTCGCGAACGTCTGGGCGAGCTGCAGGCCGAACTCGGCGATGTCGCGCTCCTGGTCGGCGGAGCGGATCATCTGCGTGTCGGCGGGGAAGGCCCGTGCGCCGAGGTCGTGCTCGGGGTGGAAATGAGTGGTCGCCAGATAGAGCTTCCGACCCGGCGCGACGCGGCGGGCCTCGGCCAGCACCGTCCGGCCGTTGCGCTCGCCGAGGCCGGTGTCGATCACCAGCGCCGCGTCGCGGCCGACCACGATGCCGACGTTCGGGACCAGCGGCGTGCTCTCGTCGGGGATGAAGAAGACGTGCTCCGACGCCTTCTGGGTCGCGCCGGCCCGGACCAGCGGCTCGCGCTGTGGTTGCGGGGCGGCCAGGGCCGCCGACGCCGCCAGAACCAACGCCAGCACGGCCGTCCGGGCCAGGTCGAACGTGTTCATCGGGGCTCCCCCCTTTGGGGGTTGGACGGGGCGAGCTTGACCCCTCCCGGCCCGCGTGTGAAGCGCCGAGGGACCCCCGTCCGGTTGTGATATTCTCGCAACAGCGGCTCCGGATCGGAAAATTCCGGAGCTTCCAGGGGAACGTCGGGCGCGGAACCAGCGTTGCTGTGCTGGTCTCTGGGGGAGAAATCCGCGTCCCAGGTGCTCGCCCTTGAAGGTTCAGGCGAAGTTTACGATTGGGCCCCGATGTTTGTGGCATAGGGACTTGACCGGATGGTCCTGATCTCGGAACGGTGGGCGCGGCGATCTGAGCCGTTCTGAAGCTCGGAACGCCAGCCGGGGAAGAATTCCTCCGTGTGGCCACTAGGACACAGTATAGCAAAGCTGTACAGTTTAGGGTGGGCGTCTGGGCTTTGCCCAGTGCTCGTGACAACAGGGGCTCTCTCTCATGAAAAAGACGCTGATGGCGGCGGCCGCCATCGCCGCGCTCGCCGCGGCCACCGGCGCTTCGGCCGGCACGCTGCCGGGGTTCTACGCCGCGGCCGACTTCGGCTATCACTGGCCGTACGACTACGTCGGGGACTCGTCGGCGACCACGACGACCGGCGCGGCCCAATGGCGCTTCCGTCCTGAGAACGACTGGCTCGCCTTCGGCCGTATCGGCTATGCGTTCAACCCCAACTGGCGCCTCGAGCTCGAAGGCGGCTACCGCCCGAGCGACGTGGACCGTGTCTACAGCGAGCGCGTCGGCGCCATTCCGGGCGGGCTCTGCACCGCCGGCGTGACCCGCACCGCCGCGTCGCCGGCTTGCGGCGCCCTCGACGGCGACTTCAAGGTCAAGACCTTGATGCTGAACGCCATCTACGACATCGCCCCGCAAGGACGCGTCCACCCGTACGTCGGCGTCGGCGGCGGCGTGGCCTGGGGCCACATGAACGTGCGCGGCCAGCTCGCCAACGTTCCGGCCGGCGCCCTGCCGTTCCAGAACCTGGCCATCGACGACACCGACCGCCACTTCGCCTACCAAGGCCTGGTGGGCGTGACGTTCGACCTGACCGACCGGGTCTCCTTCGACGTCACGGGCCGCTACATCCGGTCGAGCTTCGACTTCGGCTCGGTGACCACCAACGCCGGCGGCGCCAGCGCGCTCGCGCTGACCAACCTCGGCAACTTCTCGGGCGACTACAAGGACGCGTCGGTGACCGCGGGCCTGCGGATCTCGTTCGGCCGGGCCGCTCCGCCGCCCCCGCCGCCCCC
>Ga0164243_10006211_pt1 | contig 18125 bp, 14 predicted proteins | sample OricompcompostOP_FD_108781 | JGI IMG/M metagenome (GOLD analysis project Ga0164243, IMG submission 108781) | Organic Plus compost microbial communities from Emeryville, California, USA - Original compost - Organic plus compost (OP) | ecosystem: Engineered > Solid waste > Mixed feedstock >... | reverse complement strand
GATCGCGATCCCGAGGATGACCTGGACGATGTCGACGGCCGGTCCCAACGCTCCGGATACTAGCGTGGAACGCGGCGCGGGCGTTACGAGCCGCCGAACTTGTAGCTGCCGCCGGACCGCGCCAGGTAGCGCGCGTGGCGGAGCAGCTCGTCGAGCTTGGCGATGTCGTTCGAGTCGTAGACGCCGCGGATCCGGAGGTCACCGTCGACGAGGGCGAAGTAGCCGTTGTGCGAGATCGCCGGCGCGCCCGAGGGGGTGAGGCCCTCGTTGATCATCGAGTTCATGAACGGGCCTTCGACCAGCGCTCGCACCTGGTCGACCGGACCGGTGAGGAAGCGCCACTTCGCGGGGAGGGCATGGAAGCGCTGGGCGTAGGCCGCGAGCCGCTCGGGCGTGTCGTACGCCGGGTCGACCGAGATCGACAGCAGCTTGATCGGCTCGGCGCGGCGGTCGAGCAGCTTCTCCTGCAGCCGCTCCATCTTCGCCGAGATCACCGGGCAGATCGTGTCGCAGCGGGTGAACACGAAGTTGACGATCGTCGGGTGGCCGCGCAGGGCCTCCTCGGTGAACGTCTGGCCCTGATCGTCGACGAGCGAGAACGCCGGGACGGTGCCCAGATCGGGGAGCTCGATCCCGTCGCCGCGATGGAGCAGCGTCGGGACGATGATGAACGGCACCACCGCGACGAGGAGCACCACGAGCAGGCCGAGCAGGAGCTTCTTGCCGGACAGCGAGGGCGAGGCAGCATCGCGCACGGACGGACCCTGGCAGATCCTCGCGTGAAATGCATCTCCCGCGGCGTGCGGCAACCTGGCGCGGTCGGTCGCACCTGGACCCGGCGCCGCCTGGGGACGGGGCCGGCTCCGGACCCGGCGCGAGGACGCCCGCGACGACGGCGAGCCGCGGCGCCGGCGGGCGTGATCACTTCACGAGCTTCTCGGCGTCGAGCTCGGTGACGCGCTTGCCGGTGACCAGGCGGTTGATCCCCCACAGGACGACGCCGGCGCCGACGAGGATGCCCGCGGTCAGGTAGACCTGCGACGAGCGGCCGGTGATCGGGCTCGCGAGCACGAGCGACGTCACGGCGCCGAGCACGGCGGCCCAGGTCGGCGTCCGGAAGTGCGGATGCTCGACGGGGCGACGCTTGAGCACGAGCACCGCGATGTTGACGAGCGCGAACACGACGAGGAGCAGCAGCACGGTCGTCTCGGCGAGCCGGGTCACGGTGCCGGTGGCGATCAGGCCGGCCGCGATGAGGACGGTGAACCCGATCGCGACGACCGGCGTGCGACGGCCTCGGTGCACGGTGGCGAACGCGCGCGGGACGATGCTCTCGTTGGCCATGCCGTAGAGGAGGCGCGACGCCATGATCATGTTGATCAGCGCGGTGTTGCCGATCGCGAGCAGTGCGATCAAGGCGAACAGCCGCGGCGGGAACTCGACGCCCGCCGAGGTGACCACCTCGAGGAGCGGGCCCGACGACGTCGCGAGCGTCGCGGGCGGCACGAGCACGACCGCGACGATCGAGACCACGAGGTAGATCACGCCGGTGATCGCGATCCCGGTGAACAGCGCGACCGGGAACGTCCGGTGCGGGTCCTGCGCCTCCTCGGCGAGGTTGACCGAGTCCTCGAACCCGATCAGCGCGTAGAACCCGAGCGCCGTCGCGCCGAGCACGCCGAGCACCGCACCGCTCGGCGCCTCGAGCTCGAGCGCGCGCGCGGGTTCGCCACCTCCCTGGACGATCCCGGCGATCCCGACGACGATGACGATCAGCAGGCCCGAGACCTCGACGATCGTGAGCACGAGGTTGACCTTCATCGACTCGCTGATGCCGATGAAGTTGACGAACGTGACGATCGCGAGGAAGCCGAGCGCGGCGAGCATCGGCGGCGCCGCGACGAACTGGGCGAGGTAGTTGCCGCCGAACGCGAGGGCGGCGGCCGACGCCGACGCGACGCCGGACATCATCACCGCGAACGCGACGAGGAACGTCAGGAACGGCCGGTTGAACGCGCGGTGGGTGTAGAGCGCGGCGCCGGCGGCGCGCGGGTACTTGCCGACGAGCTCGGCGTACGACGCGGCGGTCAGCGCCGCCACGACGAACCCGATCGCGAGCGGCAGCCACACCATCCCGCCGACGTGACCGGAGAGCTTGCCGACGAGCGCGTAGATCCCGGCGCCGAGGATGTCGCCGACGATGAACACGATCAGCATGCGCCCGCTGATCGCGCGGCGCAGCCCCTCGTCCGGGGCCGCTGGAGCCGCCGGAGCCGTCGGTGCCGTCATCGGTACGGTCTACCGCGGTTCGCGGCGCCGGTGTAGCGTCGACGCACGTTCGTCACGCCCGCACTCGCCGCGCGGATCGATCGCGCGGAAGCGCACCTCCGAGCGACCGGGTCAGGTCGTCGGCGCGTCCTTCGGCGGGGGCTCGTCACCGCCGATCCGCTTCGGCTCGCGGCGGGGTGGGGTGAGCGGCACCGGCTTGGGCATGTTGCTGTGGAGCAGGCCGCCGCCGGCGCCGAGGCCCTGCGCGAGCTGGAGCTCGAACCGCGCCTGGTCGCGGCGCCGGATGTCCGCGGTGATCTCGACGGCGTCATCGGACGGCACGCCGACCTCGCGGAGGGCGGCCTCGCCGAAGCGCAGCGCCGACTCGAACGTCTCGCGGACCTGATAGTCGACGCCGGTGCGGACGAGGTCGAGCGCGTGGCCGCGGTCGTACGCGCGCACGAGGAGCTTGGCGTGCGTGAACTGCGCGCGCGCGAGCTCGACGATCCGATCGGCGGCCGACTGATCGTTCACGCACACCGCGATCGCGCGCGCCGAGCCCGCGCCGGACGCGTGGAGCACGTCGAGGCGCGTGCCGTCACCGAAGTAGACCTTGAACCCGAACGTCTCCGCGCTGCGAATCATCTCGGGGTCGTTGTCGATGATCGTCACGTCGACGCCGCGCGCGAGCAGCGCCTGGCACGCGATCTGGCCGAAGCGGCCGAACCCGATCACGAGCACGCTGCCCGTGAGGCCCTGCGCGATCTCGACGCCTTCGAGCGACGGCTCCTCCGGCTTCTGCCGCCTGCGGGTCACGAGCACGCACAGGGGCGTCAGCACCATCGACAGGACGATGATCGCCGTGAGCGTCGCGCTGTCGGCCGCCGAGATCACGCCGCCCGCGGTCGCGGCGCCGAACAGCACGAACGCGAACTCGCCGCCCTGCGCCATCAGCACGGCGCGATCGAGGGCGTCGCTCGCGGACGAGCGCAACAGCCGCGCGACGGCGTACACGCACGCCGCCTTGACCGCCATCATCACGAGCACGCCACTGAGGACCTGTGGCCAGCGGTCGGCGATGACCGAGAGATCGAGCGTCATCCCGACGCTCAGGAAGAACAGGCCCATCAGGATGCCGCGAAACGGCTCGATCTCGGCCTCGAGCTGGTGGCGGAACGCGGACTCCGAGAGCAGCACGCCGGCGAGGAACGCGCCCATCGCCATCGACAGGCCACCGAGGTCCAGGACGAGCGCCGCGCCGAGCACCACGAGCAGCGCCGCGGCGGTCATCAGCTCGCGCGCCCCGGCGAGCGCGAGGAGCCGGAACAGCGGGTTGAGGAGCCAGCGCCCGGTGGCGACCACGCCCAGGATCGAGCCGAGCGCGATCAGGACGTCGAGCAGGCGCGAGCGCTCGGGCCCGGTGTCGACGTCCGCCGTGGACAGCAGCGACACGACCGCGAGCAGCGGCACGATCAACAGGTCCTCGAACAGGAGGATCGCGACCATCTGCTGGCCGCGCGGGTGTGCGATGTCCCCGCGCTCGGCGAGCATCTGCATCACGATCGCGGTCGACGTCAGCACGAACCCGAACGCACCGATCAGCGCGACGTCGAGGGACTCGCCGAGCGCGAGGCCCGCACCCGTCAGCGCCAGGCTGCACACCGAGATCTGGAGCGCGCCGAGGCCGAAGATCGCGCGCCGCAGCGCCCACAGGTGGGACGGGCGCATCTCGAGCCCGATCACGAACAGGAACATCACGACCCCGAGCTCGGCGACGTGGAGGATGCTCTCGGGGTGCGTGAACAGGCCGAGGCCGAACGGCCCGATCACGAGGCCACCGGCGAGGTAGCCGAGGACCGAGCCGAGGCCGAGGCGCCGGAACAGCGGGACCACGATGATGGCTGCGCCGAGCAGCGCGACGACCCGCAGCAGGATGCTGTCCACGACGCGGGCGTTGTAGCGCAGGTCCGCGCGGCGCGGGCGCCGGGAGCGCGGATCGCGGGGCGAAACGACCGGCCGCGCCCGAATCAGGCCCGGCGGCGCGAGGCGAGGAAATGGCGGCGCAGCTCGGGGTCGCGGAGCTTCTGTGCCTTCGCCTCGATCTCCTCGCGGGCCCGGCTCGCGGCGGCGCGGGCCTCGGCGGCGCGGCCCGCGGCCTCGAGGATCTCGGCGCGCCAGGAGTGGATGTGCTCGGCGCCCTCGGGGCGCGCGCCCTCGAGCAGTCGCACGGCCTCGTCGATCGCGGCGACCGCCTCGTCGTGGCGGCCGAGCCGGGACAGCGCGAGCGCCTGGAACGTCAGGCCGTGGATGACGCCGACGAGCATCGGCATCTTGCGCGCCCACTCGGTCGCCGAGCGCGCCATCTCGAGCGCGGCCTCGGGCGGATCGCCGGCCTCGAGGTGGGCGAGCGCGATGTACTCGAGCGCGCGGACCTCCTGGTAGCGCTCGCGGTTCTCGGTCGCCAGCGCGAGGCCTCGCTCGAACAGCGCGAGCGCGGCCTTGGTCTCGCCGCGCTGCATCTTCGTCTGTCCCCACGACACGGCGGCGTCGGCCGCCGCCGACAGATCGCCGGTCTGCTCGGCGAGCGTGAGCGCCTTGCCGAGGTAGCTCTCGGCACGCTCGAGATCGCCGAGATCCGAGTAGCACTGCCCGATGTTGCCGAGCTTGAGCGCGATGCTCGCGCGATCGCCGAGCGCCTGATCGATCTTGAGCGCGCTCTTGTAGTGCGCGAGCGCCTCCTCGTACTCGCCGAGCGCCGCGAACACGATGCCCATGTTGTTGAGCGCCCGCGCCTCGTGTCGCGCCATCCCGATCGCGCGATAGATCACGAGCGCCTCGGCGTAGCTCTCGATCGCGGCCTCGAGGCGGCCGATGTTCCACAGGGTCGTACCGCGCTGGTTGAGGATCGTCGCGCGCGCGATCAGGACGGCGTTGCTCGGACGCCCGGTGTCCGCGCCGGAGCTGGCGTCACACAGCGCGAGCGCCTGCTCGACGAGGCGCAGCGACTCGTCCGCGTTGCCGACGAGCCGCGAGATCGCGGCGCGCAGCCGGAGCGCCTCGGCCTCGAGCAGCGCGTCCTTCGCCTCGCGCGCGTGCTGGAGGGCAGGAGTGGCGGCGCGCAGCGCGGCGGGCGCCTTGCCGACGTCGATGTAGAACTGCGCGAGCGCGCAGTGCGCGGTGGCGAGCTTGTCGGGCGCGCGCGTCAGCTCGGCCTCCTTGCGCAGCGCGTGCAGCTCGCGGAGCTGCTGCGGGCGCTTCGCCATCCGGCGCAGGATCTCCTCGCGCAGCCGGTGCGCCGCGAACCGCCGCTCGTGATCGTCGGTGGGCAGGAGCCTGAGCGCGCGCGTGAGCTGGCGGAAGGCGTCGGCGTTGCCGCCGAGCTCGACCGCGTGGCTCGCCGCGCGGAGGTAGCGGTCCGCCGCGGGGACGTCGTCGCCGGCGAGCTCGAGGTGGCGCGCGATCAGCGCATCGTCCTGGCCGGTGCGGTATCCGGGCGCGCTCGCGATCCGCGCCGCCGCCGCGCGGTGCATCTGCACGCGCTGCTCGGGCGGGATCAGCCCGTACGCGACGGTCATCGTCATGTCGTTCTTGAACCGGTACTCGCCGTCGGCGGGCGACAGGAGGCCGCGCTTGACCAGCTCGTCGAGCTCGAGGCGCACCGGGCGCCCGAGGAGCTGCGCGAGCGCCGCCGCGGACACGTGCCGGCCGAGCACGGCCGCGTGGACCAGCGTGTCCTTCTCGGGGCCCGGCAGCGAGTCGATGCGCGTGAGCAGCAGGTCCTCGACCGTCGAGGGCACGACGATCGGCGCGTCGCGGCGCACCCAGCGCAAGAGGCCGGGATGGTGCGCGCCTTCGTCGGACGCGCCCTCGTCGGCGTCGGCGACGACGATGCCCTGCTCGATCAGCGTGTCGAGCAGCTCCTGGATGAAGAACGGGTTGCCCCCAGCGCGCGCGACGATCTGCTCGACGAGCTCGTCGATGTCGTGCCCGGGCACGAAGCGCTCGGCGAGCATCTCCCGGCGCGCGTCGGCGGACAGCTCGTCGAGAACGACGAGCTCGGTGCCGAGCTCCTTCGCGAGCTTGAGGATCCGCGGCTCGGGGCGGCTCGTCATGAGGCCGAGGATCGGCCGCGGCGTGTCGACCTTGAGCAGCGCCGCGAACAGCTCCTGGCTGTCCTGATCGGTCCAGTGGATGTCCTCGCCGACGAGGATCAGCGGCTTGTCGCTCTCGAGCCGCTGCTCGATGCGGTTCAGCAGCTGGAGCAGCGTCTGGCGCCGCGTCTCGGCGTCGATCTCCGCCGCGGGCGCCGCGCCGCGCGCGCCGAGCAGCATGCACATGATCTGCAGGGCCGCGCGCGCCTCGCGCGACGACTCCTCGCCCATGTAGACGAGCGGCAGCGCCCGCAGCACCCGGCGCTCGACCTCGTGCGGCTCGGCGTCCTCGGCGAGCCCGAGCAGGTCGCGCGCGAGATCGGCGATCACGCCGTACGGCGTCAGCGCGGTGCCGACGCGCCCGGTCGTGCGGATCACGACCGCCTCGTCGCGGCGGATCCCGTCGAGGAACTGGCGTACGAGCGCGCGCTTGCCGACCCCCGCGTCACCGACGATCACGATCTGGCGCTTGCGCTTGGTGACGAGCACGTCTCGCCACGCGTCGCGCAGCGCCTTGAGCTCGAGGTCGCGGCCGTGCAGGCGTGCGCCGGGATACGTCGAGCGGCGCTCGCGCATGCGCTGGCTGCGCTCCTTGGGGCCGCGGAGCCGGTACACGCGCGCGCGCTTGACGCCGGGATCGGTGTCGTCGTCCTGGCTCGCGTGCGCGCGCGAGGTCGCGGTGCCGCCGATCGTGTCGGCGGGATCGTGGAGCTCGATCGCCTGCAGCGCCTCGAAGTTCCACTCGGTGCGCGCCGAGCGGTACACGCGGCCCCCGACGAGGATCTCCGCGCCGCGCGCCTGCCGCGCCAGCGTGTGCGCGAACGCGGCGGTCGCGTCCTCGATCTCGAAGCTGGCCTCGACCGCGGCCTGCGCCCCGCGCGCGGGCGGACGCGAGGGCCGCTTGACGAGCGCGACGCCGCGCTGCACCGCGAGGGCGAGCCGCAGCTCGGGCTCGACGTCCGAGCCGATGCCGTCGAGCGCGTCGACGAGCGCGAGCGCGAGCCGGATCGCGCGCCCCGCGTCGTCCTCGCTCGCCACGGGCAGCCCGACGACGAGCCGGATCGTGGTCTCCGCGGCGCCCGAGCTCACCGAGCCGGGGATCGGCGTGTTCGCGGCGAGCTCCGCGACGGGCACGTCCTTGCCGTCGGCGGGCAGCCGCGGGACGTCGAGGATCGCGTCGTGCTTGAACGCGACGTCGCGCGCGACCTTGTAGAAGTCGTTGACGATGCGCAGCGCGCCGCTCGCGCCGAGCCGACGCTCGAGCGCGGCCATGCCACGCAGGATCCCCTGCAGCACGTAGACGTGCTTGCGCTCGCGATCGCGCGTGCTCGCGCGGGCCTCGGGCACCGGCTGCGGCGTCGGTGGGCGAGGAGGACGCGCGCTCGTGCCGGTCGCCCCGCTCGCTGCCCCCGTCGCTGCCCGGGCGGCCGCGGGGGAGCCGACCATCGCGCTCGGCTCGTGGGTGATCGAGCGCGGCACGCCATCGACGACGGATCCCGCGGCGTCGGCGTCGGCCGCGCGCGCGAGCCGGGGCTGATCCCCCTCGAACGCGGGGCGCGGCGTGACCACGCGATGCTCGGGCGGCATCAGCTGCGCGAGCGTCTGCGCGAGGTGCCCCGAGTCGATCAGCGAGCCGGACCGCTGCGCCCACTCGAGCTGGAACCGGCCGAGCTCGTGCTGCAGGTCGCGCGCGGTCTGGAATCGATCCGTGCGGTGGAACGCGAGCGCCTTGAGGATGATGCGCTCGAGCGACTCCGGCAGCTCGGGCGCGAAGTCGCGCGGCCGCGGGATCGCGCCCGACTTCACCATCTCGAGCGCCTCCTTGCCCTTGCCGTGAAACAAGGGGCGGGCGCACACGAGCTCGAACAGGACGATGCCGGCGGCGAACACGTCGCTGCGACAGTCGACGGGCTCGCCGCGCGCCTGCTCGGGCGACATGTACGCGAACTTGCCCTTGATGACGCCTTGCTCCTCGTGGACGTCGCGTGCGCGCGCGATGCCGAAGTCGACGATCTTCACGCCGCCGTCCCACGACAGCAGGATGTTCTGCGGCGAGATATCCCGGTGCACGATGCCGAGCGGCTCGCCGAACTCGTCGGTCTTGCGGTGCGCGTAGTCGAGGCCCTTCGCGAGCTGCTGCACGATGTACGCGGACAGGCCGTACGGCAGCCGCTGGCGCGCCTTCGCCGCCTCCTGCAGCAGGCGCAGCAGGTCGACCCCCTCGACGTACTCCATCGCGAGGAAGTACGTGTCGCCGACGGCGCCGAAGTCGAAGACCTGGATGATGTTGGGGTGGTTGAGGCCGAGCGCGATCTTGGCCTCGTCGACGAACATCGCGACGAACTGGCGGCTGCGCGCGTACGCGGTGTGGATCTTCTTGATCACGAGGGTCTTGTTGAGACCCTGCGCGACGGTCGTGCGCGCGAGGAACACCTCGGCCATGCCGCCCGTGCCGATCTTGCGGATCAGCGTGTATTTGCCGAACTGCTCCATCCCTCGTCGGAGCGACGATTCTAGCTCACAGCGGTGTGATCACGACGTTGTCGAACCACGTATCGGTCTCCCAGTTGTTGAACCCGAAGTACTCGTGACCGGGCCCCGCGAGCGGCTGTGGATCCGCGAGCTCGAGGAACGGCTTCGTCATGTCGTCGATGTACCAGCGCACGACGTTGCCCTTGCGCTCGATCTTCCAGTGGTAGTGCTTGCCGGGGACGACCTTGACGTCGCGGCGCGCGACGACGTCCTTGCCGTGCTCGTCGAGCCTCGCGATGATCGACTTCGAGTTGTGCCAGCCACCGAAGATCAGCTCGTAGCCGGTCGCCATGTACGCGCCGCGGTCCGGATCGAACGACACGCCATCGCCGAACAGCTCGACCTTGATGTCGCCGCGCGGCTCGGTCGACCACGCGTCGAATTCGATCCGCACGTCGCGGGGCAGCTTCTTGCGTAGCCACAGCGGGCGGTTGTAGGCGCCCTTGGCCGACAGCTGCCCGGCGCGGATGCGGTAGCCGTCTCCGGTCGCGCGGTAGTTCGTGCCGACCTCGTCGCGCTCGAACCCGTCGTACCAGGTCGACGTGACGGGCGGCGGGTCGGCGACCTTGCAGGCGGAGGCCAGGACCGACACCAGGGCCGAGATCTGCAGCCAGCGGCGCATCGGAAGCCTAAGGTATTCGATCGCTTGGGAGAATGTCAGAGGGGGGCACTAGATTGGGCGCGTGGAAGGCACCCTCTCCCTGTTCGACTGGCGCCCGGCGCCGGCTCCGGAATCCTCGGAGCCCGCACCCGCGCCGGACAGCGAGCGAGAGGAGCAGGGCCTCGCGTCCGCGATTCCCGTGGCCACCGACCACGCGGCCGGGCCGGTGATCCTGGTCTTCGACTGCGAGACCACGGGCACCGATCGCGTGCGCGACCAGGTGATCGAGCTGTGCGTGCAGCGCGGGCTCGGCGACGACGCGCCGAACCGCGTGTGGCGGATCAAGCCGTCGGTGCCGATCCACCCCGGCGCGCAGGCCGTGCACGGCATCTCGATGGCCGAGCTCGAGGACTGCCCGTCGTTCGCCGAGGTCGCAGACGAGATCGCCGAGGTGTTCGCCGCGGCCGACGTCATCGTCGGCTACAACCTCGCGTTCGACATCGACATGCTGCAGGCCGAGTACACGCGGATCGGCAAGCCGCTGCTCGACTTCTCGACCAAGAAGATCGTCGACGCGTTCCGGCTGTGGCAACAGTGCGAGCCGCGCAGCCTCACGCACGCGCACCAGCGGTTCGTCGGTGGAGACTTCGCGTCCGCGCACTCGGCGAGCGCGGATGTGGCGGCGACGGGGCGCGTGCTCTGCGGCATGCTGCGCGCGTTCGATCTCGAGGGCCAGGACTGGGAGCAGATCGCGATCAAGTGTGACCCGCAGCACGCGCAGCGTGCGAGCTGGGTCGGCCCGTCGCGCCACCTGCGGTGGGAGGGCGAGGTGATCGTGCTCGGGTTCGGCAAGCACGGCGGCGCCGCGGTCCACGAGCTCGCCGCCGGTCCCGACCGTAGCTTCCTCAAGTGGGTGCTCGAGCGAGACTTCCCCGTGCACGTGACCGAGGTGTGCCGAGCCGCGCTCGAGCTGCCGGGCGACGAGTTCCTGTCCTGGGCGCGCAGCCGCTACGGCCAGCCCGCCCCGACGGCGCAGCCTCCGTTCGCGAAGTAGCGCGGGCGCGCTTGCCCCGCCGCGTGGGATCTCGGACGATCCGGCGCATGCGGAAGCTCGTGCTCGTGGGGGCCCTCTTCGTCGGACTGGCCGGCTGCGGCAAGAAGGCGGACCGGTTCGACGAGGTCCTCGACAAGCTCGAGTCGTTCAAGCAACGGCTGTGCGCGTGCCAGGACACGTCGTGCTCCGACAACGTCTGGGATGAATGGACCGCCTATCGCAAGGAGGTGAAGTCCCAGGTCGGTGGTGCCCGGCCGAACGCGTCGCAGGACAAGCGGGGCAGGGAGCTCACCGAGGCGATGAACGCGTGCCGAACGGAGCTCCGGAAGGCGGCCGCTCCGTTCGCCGAGGCGGCGCGCGCTGCCAAGGAGCCGGGCGAGGAGCCGGGGGCGGCGGCCAACGGAGCCGCCGACGAGGCAGCCGACGCCGCGGGCGACGAGAACGCAAACGAGGCTCCGGCGGCGAACGAAGCCGCGGGCGACGGGAAGGCCCCGGCGGCGAACGAGGCCGCGGGCGACACCGCGCGCTAGCTCGAGCGCCGGAGCAGCCGGTCGAGCGAGAAGGCGCCGCTGCCGCCGACCGCGAGCAGCAGGAACACGAAGCAGTAGAGCGCGGAGAGCTCACCTCCGTTGCCCATGCCCGAGATCGGGAACAGCTTCGCGCCGAGCTGCCCCTTCCAGTGGAACTGGATGTAGGCGACGGCCATCGTGCCGGAGCTCAGGAACGCGGCCGGGCGCGTGAACAACCCGAGGGCGATCAGCACGCCACCGACGAGCTCGATCACCCCGCCGATCCACAGCTGCGACCACATCTCGGGCGACGCCTTGGTCGTGAGCTCGCCGAGGACCTTCTGCACGCCGTGCAGCGAGAACATGAAGCCAGCGACGATCCGCAGCGCGGCGTACGCCCACGCTTCGAGCTTCGAACGATCCATGCGCTTGGGATACCTCGGATCAGGCCGTGATGCCCTCGACCTCAAGCGCCTTCGCGACGGACAGGCGCTCGGCGAGCCGCTGGTAGTACGCGGGCAGCTCGGGGACGGTCGCGAGCTCGCCCTGGGCCACCTTCTGCCAGGTGCGTAGCACGTAGAACGCGTACGCGTCGGCGATCGAGAAGCGTTCGCCGCCGAGGTACGGGCCTCCGCGGAGCCGGGTGGCGAGCTCGATGAACCGCTGGGCGAGACGCTGCTGGACCTGCGCCTTGTAGTCGCCGCCGAACGCCGGGTGGAAGAACGGCGCCAGGCCCTTGTGGAGCTCGGTCGCGATGAAGCTCACGATCATGTCGAGCTGCACGCGCGCCAGCGTGCCGTGCGGTGGCGCGAGGTGGGCGTCGGGGTGCGTGTCGGCGAGGTAGCCCAGGATCACCTGGGCCTCGGTGATGATCGTCCCGTCGGGGAGGCGCAGCGCGGGCACGTACCCCTTGGGGTTGATCTCGAGCCAGCGCTGCGCGGCCTCGCGCGCCGGATCGACGAGCGTCTTGTTCCTCAGATCGACCTGGACGAGCTCGAACGGAGCGCCCAGCTCGCGGAGCACGATGTGCGCCGAGAGCGAGCAGGCAGACGGGGCGAAGTAGAGGGTCAAGGGCTGCGGCATGACGAGGTCAGCTAACCGCGCGCCGGCCACGATCGCATCCCGCGTCGGGCGCAACTCACTGTTGCGCCGCGTTGCCCGGAGCTCACTCGATGCCGTACTTCTCGAGCTTGTAGTAGAGCGCGCTCGTCTTGATCCCGAGAAGACGCGCGGTCTCGGTCTTCACCCGTCCGGCCTTCGCGTAGGCCTTGAGGATCAGCTGGCGCTCGAGATCGTCGAGGATCTCGGGGAGCGACAGCTCGCGCGGCACGCTGAGCGCGTCCTGCTCGGCGCCGCCCTGGAGGAACGGCGGCAGCGCGGCCGGCGTGATCTCGTCGCCCTCGGCGAACACCAGCGCCTGCTCGATCGCGTTCTCGAGCTCGCGCACGTTGCCCGGCCAGTGATAGGCCATGATCCGGCCGAGCGCCGCGTCGCTGACGGCGCGCACGCGCGGGTTGGTCTTCGGGCCGAGCTTGGCCACGAAGTGCGCGCACAGCTGCGGGATGTCCTCGCGTCGCTCGCGGAGCGGCGGCAACCGGAGCGGGAGCACGTGGAGCCGGAAGTACAGATCCTGGCGGAACCGGCCGGCCGCGACCTCGGCCTCGAGATCCTTGTTGGTCGCCGACACCACGCGCACGTCGACCCGGATCGGCGCCTCGCCGCCGACGCGCTCGAACTCCTGCTCCTGCAAGGCGCGCAGCAGCTTGACCTGCATCGCCGGCGGGATGTCGCCGACCTCGTCGAGGAACAGCGTGCCGCCGTCCGCGAGCTCGAAGCGACCGAGCTTCTGCTTGATCGCGCCCGTGAACGCGCCCTTCTCGTGACCGAACAGCTCGCTCTCGAGCAGCGTCTCCGTGAGCGCGCCGCAGTTGACCTTGATGAACGGACCGGACGCGCGCTTGCTGAGCCGATGGATCGCGCGCGCGACGAGCTCCTTGCCCGTACCGCTCTCGCCGCCGATGAACACGGTGGTGTCGCTGACCGCGACCTTCTCGATCGTGCGACGCACGACCGCCATCTTCTCGCCACCGCCGACGAGCTCGGGGAACCGCGCCTCGGCGTCCGCGCGGAGCACCTCGCTGATCGCCTCCGACTTGCGGCGGCCGCGTCGGGCGGCGCACAGCTCGAGCGCGCGCTCGATCTTGAGGCGCACGACCTCGGGCTGGATCGGCTTGGTGAGGAAGTCGAACGCGCCGAGCTTCATCGCCTCGACCGCGGTCTCGACGGTGCCGAACCCGGTGACGATCATCACGGGGACCTCGGGATCGAGCGCGCCGATCTCCTTCAGCACGTCGACGCCGGTCGGCCCCTCCATCTTGAGATCGGTGATCACGAAGTCGGCGCGCCGCGATCTGAACGCTGCGATCCCGTCGCGACCGCTCGCGGCGACGATCGCCTCGTGGCCGAGCTTGCGGACCACGTGCGCGAGCCCCTCGCGGATGGTCTCGTTGTCGTCGATGAGGAGGATCGCCGCCATCACCGACGTTGGTAACACGGCCGCCCGTCAGCGCGGGAGGACGATCGTGAACGTGGTCTCGCCGCCCTCGCTCGCGACCTCGACGCGCCCGCCGTGATCGATCGCGATCTCGCGCACGAACGCGAGCCCGAGCCCGGTGCCCTTCTCGCGGGTGGTGAAGAACGGCTCGAACAGCTTGCCGGAGGCCTCGGGCGAGATCTCGGCGCCGCGGTTCCACACGCGCACGGCGAGCTCGTCCCCGACGACGCGCGCGGACAGCGTGACGTTGCCGTCGCCGCGATGCCCGGCGGCGCTCGCGGCCTGCACGCCGTTGCGCGCGAGGTTCAGTAGCGCGCGTCGCAGCTGTCCTCGATCCGCGCGCGCGACGAGGCCGCTCCGCTCCACACCGACCGCGAGCTCCGCGCCGCTCGCGAGCTCGGCCACCTCGACGAGCAGCTCGTCGAGCTCCACCGACGCGAGCTCGGGGCGCGGGCGGCGCGCGAACTCGAGGAACTCGTTGACCACGCGCTCGAGGTACCCGAGCTCCTTGCGGATCCGGTCCACGTGCGTACGCCGCTCGTCGCCGTCGGACAGCTCGTCCCGGAGGATGCCGGCGAACAGCGTCATCCCGGCGAGCGGGTTGCGGACCTCGTGCGCGATGCCCGCGAGCATCTGCTGCATGCGGGCGTCGCGCTCGGCGAGCTGCAAGCGCATGCGGTCCATCGCCTCGGCGAGCTGGCCGAGCTCGTCGCGCGAGCGGACCTCGATCGGCGCGCGGAGCTCGCCCGCGCCGATCCGCTCGGCGGCCGTGGCGAGCCGGCGGAGCTTGCGCGTGATGAGCAGGGTCGCGCCCACCGCCGCGAGGATGGAGACGAGCGCGAGCCCGGCGCCCCACAGGAACAGCCGATCGCGGAGGTCCTCGAGGCGCGCGAAGTACGAGGCCGGGGCCTGCGCCCCGATCGCGAGCACGACGGGGGCATCGGGCTCGAGCTCGGCGCGCACCGGGGCGTAGCCCGTCTTGTACGTGACGCCGTCGTTGCCGACGAACGTGACCGACGACGCGGTCTCGCCGCGATCGAACACGCGCGCGAGCTCGGTGCGATCGAGCTCGGCCCGGTAGTAGTGCGTCCCGATCGCGATCCCCGGCGCGGTGTCCGCGCGGCTGTTGAACTGCGGATCGAACACGAACAGCTGGGCGCCGGTCGCCGCGGCCACCAGCTCGAGCTTGTTGACGTAGTTCTGGTACGAGCGGCCCGCCTCGTCGCCGGGGGCGAGCTCGAGGAGGTACTTGCCGCGAAGGTGCGTGCTCGCCGCGGCCGCGATCCCTTCGAGCCGGCGCCCGAGCTCGGCGTCGAGGTCACGGCGGCTCACCTCGTGCGCGATCACCGCGAACAGCGCGAACAGCGCGACCGCTGGCAGGACGAGCGCGACGAGGAGCTTGACGAAGATCGTGGCCCTGAGGCGCACGCGTGCGAGCGTAACAGCTCTCGCGGGCCGAACCGCCGTGTCGCAGAGGGAACGGGGCAGGCGCGTCGTGGCCCGCGGCGTCGCGCGTGGGTGCTGCGTGGGTCGGTGCGTCGGCGTGTCGTGCGTGCGTGCGTGCGTGGGTCGAACCGCCAAGACGCCGAGTACGCCAAGGGAAGAGCGAAAGCTCGCTTCGCTCGCTGGCTGACCTCGTTCACGAGGCCCGACCGGCAGCGTCGAAACGGCGCCTCGACGGTCGCGCCCCCGGCCCTGGGGCAGGTCCAACGGACGACCGTGGCCGATGTCCAGGAACGGATCCGTGAGCCGTGAACGCGAGCCCCGATCTCCTCGGCGTGCTCTGCGACCGGGCGGTTCCACTCGCTGGCACACGCCCTGCCGCGCGAAACCGGTGCTGGCAGCGCGATCCGAAAATGCGAAACGCCGCGCAACGAGGCGCGGCGTATGCAGACAGATGCGCGGACGAGCCGCTCGAGCTCAGCGCTTGCTGAACTGGAAGCGAGCGCGCGCGGCCTTCTGACCGTACTTCTTGCGCTCCTTCTTGCGCGGGTCACGGGTGACGTAGCCCGCGGCCTTGAGCTTGGGACGCAGATCGCTGTCGATCTTCATCAGCGCGCGCGTGATGCCGTGGCGGATGGCGCCGGCCTGCGAGGAGATCCCGCCGCCGCGAACCGTCGCGTCCACGTTGTACTGACCGAGCAGGGCCACCTCTTCGAGGGCCTGACGGATGACCATGCGAGCGGTCGGACGCGAGAAGTAGTCCTCGTCGTTCCGGTTGTTGATGGTGATCGTGCCGTCACCGGCGGAGAGCCAGACGCGAGCGATCGCGGTCTTCCGGCGGCCCGTAGCGTAGGTCTTCTGCATCGACGTCGTCCTCAGTTCTTGATTTCGAGAACGCGCGGCTTCTGCGCCGCGTGCTCGTGCTCGGCGGTCTTGTAGATCTTCAGCTTCTTGATGATGCGACGGCCCAGCGGGCCCTTCGGCAGCATCCCCCACACCGCCTCGCGGATCGCGCGCTCGGGATCGGTCGCGAGCACGTCCTTGGCCGTGCGCGTCTTGAGACCGCCCGGGAAGAGCGTGTGGTGGTGGTACATCTTGTTGTCCATCTTGGTGCCGGTCAGGCGGACCTTGCCGGCGTTGAGGACGATCACGAAGTCGCCCATGTCCACGTTGGGGGTGTACGTGGCCTTGTGCTTGCCGCGGAGCACCAGCGCGATCCGCGACGCGAGGCGGCCGAGCGTCTGCCCGGTCGCATCGATCTGGTACCACTCGCGCTGCGCGTCGCCGGCCTCTTTGGTGAGCCACGAGCTCTTTTGCGTCGTCATCATCGTAGTTGCCTGGGCCTTGCTCGGAAGGGTGGATCGTCTACAAGGTTGCGTAAGCCCTGTCAAGCGCTGGTCTGGGTCGGGCCTTGACTTTGGCCGTGCCAGCGATCGCGTGATAGTAGCTGTTCTTTCGTTCAGTGTCAGGGCCCCGTGTTACCAACGGGGGCGTGAGAGTAGGTTTCATCCTGAAGCCCGACAAGACCGAGGCTGGCGCGCTGCTGGAAGACCTCGTGCCGTGGCTGCGTGACCAGGGCCATGTACCCGTGGTCACCACCGAAGATCAACTGGCGCCGGCCGGAACCGAGATCGTCCCGGAGGACGAGCTGGGCGCATCGGTAGATCTCGCGGTCGCGCTGGGAGGCGACGGAACCATGTTGCGAGCGGCGCGGCTCGTCTCCGACCACGAGCGGCCCGTCCTCGGGGTCAACCTGGGGCAGCTGGGCTTCCTCGCCGGCTTCGCGCCCGGGGAGGCCAAGTCGGCGCTGGGTGCCGCCCTCGCCAACCAGCTGCGGACGACCAAGCGCATGCGGCTCGCGGTGACGTTCAAGCGCGCGGGCGCAGAGCCGGTGGTGCGGTGCGCGCTGAACGACTGCGTCCTCCACCAGGGGGCGCTGGCCCGCCTCGTCGAGATCGAGGCGTTCGTCGACAACGAGTTCGTGGCCTCGTACCGGGCGGACGGCGTCATCGTGGCGACGCCGACCGGGTCGACGGCGTACAACATGGCCGCGGGCGGGCCGATCGTCGTGCCCGGCAAGCTCGGCCTGCAGGCGATGACGCTGACGCCGATCTGCGCGCACGCGTTGACCAACCGTCCGCTCGTGATCGGCTCGGACGCGGTGATCCGGCTGCAGCTCGGTCACGACGTTCGCGGCGTCATGCTGACGGTCGACGCGCAGTGGGGCCACTCGTTCTTGCCCGGGGACGTCGTCGAGGTCACGGCGGCCGAGAAGCCGCTCATCATGTTTGCTTCCGAGCAGAGCTTCTTCGACGTCATGCGCGAGAAGCTGCACTGGGGCGCGCGGTCGGATGCGCGCGCGCGGGCCGCTGCCCAGCGCGGTACGAAAGGAGGTTCGTGATGCTCCGCCACCTGCGAGTCACCAACTTCGCGATCCTGTCCGATGTCGAGATCGAGCTCGGGCCGGGCATGAACGTTCTCACCGGCGAGACCGGCGCGGGTAAGTCCCTCATCGTCGAGGCGGTCAACCTGCTGCGCGGCGGGCGCGCGTCGGCCGACATCCCGCGGAGTGGTGCCGACGAGGCGGTCGTCGAGGCGATCGTCGAGATCCCGGAGGATCTGCGCGCGCGCGTGGTCGGTGTGCTCGACGGCGCCGGCCTCCCTCGCGGCGAGGAGCACGAGGTGTTCATCCGGCGCGTGATCCAGCGTGGCGGCCGCAGCCGCACGTACGTCAACGGCGCGTTGACCACCGCGGCCCGGCTCGCCGAGCTCGGCGCGCTGCTCATCGATCTCTCCGGGCAGCACCAGCACCAGGGCCTGGTCGATCCGGCGCGTCACCTGGAGATCCTCGACGCGTTCGGCGAGGCCGGGCCCCTCGTCGTCGCGATGGCCGAGGCGTGGGCCGAGCTGCGGCGCTGTGACGAGGCGCTCGCCGAGCTCGGTGGCGACGAGCGCGCGCGCGAGGCGCGGGTGGACTACCTCCGCTACCAGCTCGAGGAGCTCGACGCCGCCG
>Ga0164243_10006210_pt1 | contig 18126 bp, 12 predicted proteins | sample OricompcompostOP_FD_108781 | JGI IMG/M metagenome (GOLD analysis project Ga0164243, IMG submission 108781) | Organic Plus compost microbial communities from Emeryville, California, USA - Original compost - Organic plus compost (OP) | ecosystem: Engineered > Solid waste > Mixed feedstock >... | reverse complement strand
CTGCCCACGGACCTGGTCGTCGACGTGGAGCTCGCCAACGCGCTGCTGCGGATGCCACCCGTCCTGGAGCACCCCCGCAGCACGCCGACGCCGTCGGCCTCCTGAGCGAGCTCGTGACCGTTTTGTGATCGCTCATATGAGCGATCCGGGCCCCTGGCCCCGGTGACGTCCCCGGTTCGTGCCAGGGTGGTCACCGCTGCTGCTGAGCACCCAGACCCGAGGTGACCGACCAACGAGGGCGGTCGACGGGCCGTGCCGGCACGATCCCTCGCGCCGCGATGCGGCGTGCCCAGGAACCGACACGCACGAAGGACAACGTTGAGCGTCGCCATCACCGTCAAGGACGTCGTCAAGCGCTACGGCGAGACGACGGTCATCCCCGGTCTCACGACCCACATCGGGCGCGGTGAGTTCTTCACCCTGCTCGGGCCGTCGGGATGCGGGAAGACCACGCTGCTGCGCATGCTCGCTGGCTTCAACACCGTCGAGTCCGGCGACATCTTCTTCAACGACGTGCGCATCAACGACGTCGAGCCGTCGAAGCGGCGGATCGGCATGGTGTTCCAGAATTACGCGATCTTCCCCCACCTCAGCGTGCGCAAGAACGTCGAGTTCGGGCTGCGGAACATGGACGTGCCGCGCAAGGAGGTCCGCTCCCGCGCCGAGGAGTACATCGAGCTCGTCCAGATCGAGCGCTGGGCGGACCAGATGCCCGACCGGCTCTCCGGCGGCCAGCAGCAGCGCGTCGCGCTCGCGCGGGCGCTGGTCACCTCCCCCGAGGTGCTGCTCATGGACGAGCCGCTGTCCAACCTCGACGCCAAGCTCCGCGTCGAGATGCGTGAGGTGGTCCGCGAGATCCAGAAGCGCGTCGGCATCACCACGGTGTACGTCACGCACGACCAGGAGGAGGCGATGGCGGTCTCCGACCGGATCGCCGTCATGAAGGACGGCGTCATCCAGCAGCTGGGGACGCCGCGCGAGCTCTACCACCGACCGGCCAACTTGTTCGTCGGCGGGTTCATCGGACGCACGAACGTCCTCGACGGGCAGCTGCACGTCGAGAACGGCCAGACGCTGGTGACCGTCGCCGGTGCGACCCTGGTCGTGCCCGGCCTCCCCGGCGCCGCCGACGCGGTCGGCCCGGTCAAGGTCGCGGTCCGCCCCGAGGAGTTCGTGCTCGACTCGTCCGCGACCACGGGCATCCCCGCGGTCGTCGACCACGGCGTGTTCCTCGGCATCAACACGCACTACTTCCTGACCCTGCGCGACGGCACCGCGGTCGAGGTGATCCAGGAGTCGGAGTTCGACGAGGTCCTCGAGCCCGGGGCCGAGGTGTTCCTCGACGTCAAGCGGCACAAGATCAACGTCTTCGACCGCGACGGCGCGACCAACCTGCGCACGGGCTCGACGGCGGCACAGCAGCAGGTGCCCGCATGACGACGATCCTGACCACCCCGGAGACGAAGGCACGCCGGTCCCGCCCGCTCGGGCTCGACATCTGGACCACGGTCTCGCTGGCGCTGCTGCTGCTGTTCGGGCTGTTCCTGCTGTACCCGATGTTCGGCGTCCTCAAGGAGTCGGTCGTCGACCCCGACGGCGGCCTGACCCTCTCCCACTTCGTCCGCTTCCTCGCCAACGACTACTACGTCGGCACGGTGCGGAACAGCTTCGTCGTCAGCATCGCCGTCACGGTCGTGTCGCTCGCCATCGGCGTGCCGTTCTCGTACTTCTACACGTACTACCGGCTGCGCGGCGCGAAGCTGCTGTTCGTCGGCGCCGTGCTGTCCTGCATGTCGGCGCCCTTCATCGGTGCCTACGCGTGGATCCTGCTGCTCGGCAGGAACGGGGTCGCGACCCAGCTGCTGGAGTCCGTGCTCCCGTTCAAGATCGGCAGCATCTACGGGTTCGGCGGCATCGTGCTGGTGCTGAGCCTCAAGCTCTTCCCGCTCGTGTCCGTCTACATGAACGCCGCGTTCCGGAGCATCGACGGCTCGCTGCTCGAGGCCGCCTCCCTCATGGGCAGCACCGGCCTGCGTCGGGTCTGGCAGGTGATGATCCGGCTGACCGTGCCCACCCTGCTTGCGGCGTCGCTGCTGGTCTTCATGCGCGCCTTCGCCGACTTCGGGACGCCGATGCTGATCGGCGAGGGCTACCGGACCTTCACCGTCGAGATCTACAACCAGTACCTCGGCGAGGTCGGCCAGAACCACAACTTCGCGGCTGCGATCGGGATCATCGGCGTCATCGTCACGGCCGCGGTGTTCCTGTTCCAGAAGTTCGCCGCCAACCGCTTCAGCTTCTCGCTCAAGGCCGGCAGCCCGGTCCAGAAGCGCCGCCCGCGCGGCATCGGCGGCGCGCTGATCTACGCCTACATGTACGTGCTGATCGCGCTGGCGATGCTGCCGCAGCTCTACATCGTCTACCTGTCGTTCCGGAACAACAACCAGGTGGTGTTCCTGCCCGGCTACTCCCTCGACAACTACCGGATGGCGATGGGCCGGCTGCTCGGCCGGTCGGTCTACAACACGATCATGTTCGCGGTGGTCGCGCTGGCGATCATCGTGCTGGTCTCGGTGCTGCTGGCCTACCTCGTGGTGCGGCGCGCCAACCCCGTCAACAACTTCGTCGACACGGTGTCGATGCTGCCCTACATCATGCCGGGCGCCGTCATCGGCATCGGGCTCGTCATCGCGTTCAACTCCCCGCCGCTCGCGCTGACCGGCACCGCCGTGGTCATGATCGTCATGCTCGTGATCAGACGGATGCCGTACACGATCCGGTCGGCCACGGCGACGCTCATGCACCTGCCGATGTCGATCGAGGAGGCCGCGCGCAGCCTCGGCGCCTCGAAGCTCAAGGCCTTCTGGCGGATCACGGTGCCGATGATGGGCGCGGGCGTCGCCTCCGGGGCCGTGCTGAGCTTCGTCGCGATCGTCACCGAGATGTCCGCCGGGATCATCCTCTACAACAACCGGACGATCACGCTGACGATGTCCGCCTACGTCGCGATCACCCGGGGCAGCTACGGCCTGGCGTGCGCGTTCTCCGCGATCCTCACCGTCCTCACCGCGGTGCTGCTCGCCATCTACCTCAGGTTCACCCGCGAGGAGGACGTGCGGATGTAGCTGCCGCCGTCCACCTCCACCTCTCCCCCACCCGATCCCCGATGTTGAGGAGCACCCCATGAACCGCAGAACGATCCTGGCCGCGGGTGGCGCCCTCGCCGCCTCCGCGCTGACGCTCGCCGCCTGCAGCGGCGGCGGTGGCGGCAGCGGCGACAGCAACCACCTCGTCCTCTACTCGAGCATGACCGACAACGACCTCAACGTGTTCACCGAGATCGTCACCGAGCAGTTCCCCGACATCGACATCGAGATCGTCAACGGCAGCGCGGGCGAGCTCACCACCCGGATCCAGTCCGAGTCCGGCAACCCGCAGGGCGACATGATGTGGGGTGGTCTGGACACCGCAGACGGCGACCGCTACGCCGACGTCTTCGAGCACTGGCTCTCCGAGCACGAGGAGGACCTGCTGCCCGAGTACCGCTCGCCCAACGGGTTCTACAACGTCGACCACCTGTCGACGGTCACGTTCGCGGTGAACACCGACATCGAGGCCGAGCTCGGGATCGAGATCAACGGCTACGAGGACCTGCTCGACCCGCGCCTCGAGGGCCGGATCGCCATGGCCGACCCGACGTCGTCGTCCTCGGCCTGGAACAACATCAGCAACATCATGGCCGTCTACGGCTACGACAGCCCCGAGGCGTGGGACTACCTGGAGGCGCTGCTCGACAACGGGCTGGTGATCGTGTCCTCCTCGTCGATCCCGTTCGCCGGCACCGAGGACGGCGAGTACGCCGTCGGCCTCACCTACGAGGACGGCATCGCCGCGCTGCTCAAGAGCGGGGCGTCCCACATCCGGCTCGTCTACCCCGAGGAGGGGACGAGCGCGTCGGCGTTCGGCACCGCTGTCATCGCGGGGGCACCCAACGCCGACCTCGCCAAGGACGTCATCACCTACCTCATGAGCCCCGAGGGCCAGGCGGCCTACGCCGAGCGCAGCGGCACGGTGCGGATGACCACGAGCGCCGACTACACCCTCGAGTACCTGCCGCCCCGGGAGGAGATCACCTGGGTGGAGCGCGACGTCGAGTGGCTCACCGAGAACCGCGAGGCGATCGTCGAGAAGTGGACCGAGCTCTACACCAGCAGGAACGGCGGATGAGCTGATCAGACGTCCGTCCCGGGTCCTCGACCCGGGACGGACCGGCGGCGCCGGCCCTCCCTGGCCGGCACCGCCTCCGGCAAGTCACCAACCGAACGGCATGCGCGACCGACGCCACGCCGGTCGTCGGCGTGCCTGGACAGGAGGCAAAGATGCACACGGACACAGGCGGACGACGGCGGGTGACCGCGGTCGTCGCGGGGGTGGCGATGGCCGCCGCCGGACTGGCGTCGACGTTGCCGGCCGCCGCCGACCCGTCGGCGACCGACCAGGTGATCTTCGAGGAGGACTTCTCCGCGGGTGAGCTGCCGGACGGCTTCGACGCCGTACTCGGCGACTGGCAGGTCCTCGACGGCCGGCTGGTCTCGACCAGCGGCGAGGAGGCCGCACGGCTCGGGTTCGGTCCGCAGGCGCCGGAGAACTTCCGGCTCGAGGTGACCGCGGAGTTCGTCGAGGTCGAGAACGCCGCGCGCTGGCTCAGCCTCGGGGTCGACTACCACGCCGATGAGCACTGGGGCGCGTGGGTGGGGCTGCGGAGCGAGACGACCGCCGCGAACGGTGTCGAGTTCGTGCAGCGGCCGCGATCCGGCTCCAACGCGCTGAGCGCCTACCCCGGCCCGCTGGACATGGGGGTCGGTGAGCCGCACCGGCTCGTCGTCGAGGTGCGTGGCACCTCGCTCACGCTCACGATCGACGACCAGCTTGCGCTCAGCACCGACGAGCTCACCCGGACCGACGGCGGCTTCGGGTTCCGCTACAGCCGCGCGACGGTCGCGTTCGACGACATCCGGATCACCGAGCTGGCGCCCGGGGCCACCGCGCCCAGCGCGCCGCAGAACGTGCACCTCCAGGAGTCCGGCGACACGGCCACGATCACATGGGACGCCCCGGCCGATCCTGGCCTGGACCACGCCGGCGAGGTCGCGACGATCACCGGTTACGAGGTCGCGGCCGCACCCGTGGGCACGCCCGCGGACCAGCTGGCCTGGGCACCGGCGGCCGACGACAGCGCACACACCTTCACCGGGCTGCCCGGCGACGCCGAACAGCTCCTCCACGTGCGAGCGACGAACAGTGCCGGGCTGACCGGTCGGGCGGCATCGGTGATCACGCTGCGTGGCGCCGAGACGGTGGCGGGGCTCAAGCTCCGGCTCGAGAACGGGCCGTGGCCGACCTCGCACGTGCAGGGCATCGCCGTCGACACCGAGAAGGGTTTCGTCTACTACTCGTTCACCACGCTGCTGGTGAAGACCGACCTCGCCGGCAACATCGTCGGCACGGTCGGTGGGTTCACCGGGCACCTGGGAGACCTCGACCTCAACACCGAGGACGGTCGCGTCTACGGGTCGCTGGAGTACAAGGACGCCGAGGCCTTCTACATCGCGATCTTCGACGTCGACGAGATCGACGAGGTCGGCATGGACGCGCAGAACTCCGACGTCGTCTCGACCGTCTACCTGGAGGAGGTCGTCGAGGACTACACGGCGGACATGGACGGCGACGGCGTCTTCGACGGCAACACCGGCGACACCGCCGACCACCGCTACGGCTGCAGCGGGATCGACGGCGTGGCCTTCGGCCCGGCGTTCGGCGAGGTCGACGGTCCGCAGTACCTCACGGTCGCCTACGGGATCTACAGCAACACCGAGCGCACGGACAACGACCACCAGGTGCTGCTGCAGTACGACATCAGCGACTGGCCGGCCCTCGAGCGGCCGCTCACCGAGGAGGACCCGCACCACGTCGGCCCCGACGAGGTCGACGGCAAGTACTTCGTCTTCACGGGCAACACGACCTACGGGGTGCAGAACCTCGAGTTCGACCCGTGGCTCGACCGGTGGTTCATGGGTGTCTACGTCGGCAAGAAGGCGCAGTTCCCGAACTTCCAGCTGTTCGCCGTCGACGCCGAGACCGCACCGGTGCAGCAGCCGCTCGTCGGTCTCGACGGCGAGGAGGGCCTGCTCATCGAGCTGGCCGAGGACGGTCTGGTCGACGAGGCCACCGGGATCCGCGGCTGGTGGCGCGACGCCTCGGTCGGCATCCAGTCGCTCGGGGACGGGCTCTACTACCTGAGCACGCAGACGAGCGCCGGTGGCCAGGGCGCGGTTCTCACCCTGGAGACCTGGACGGGTCGCACGAGCGAGCCGTTCGTGCCCGTCACCGGTGACTTCCAGCCGGTGCCTCGGTGGAGCGCCGACGCGACGTACACCGCCGGGGACATGGTGATGGCCGACCGCACCTGGTGGCTGGCGACGTGGTGGACGCGCGGCCAGGAGCCGGGCGACCCGTACGGGCCGTGGCAGGAGATCCGCACCACCGACGACGGCACCGCCGTGTGGACGCCGTCGCGGATCTTCGAGGCCGGCGACGTCGTCGAGCACGACGGCGTCCGGTACGAGGCCCGCTGGTGGACCCGCAACCAGGAGCCCGGCACGGACGCCCACGGACCGTGGGAGGAGCTGGGCTGATCCGAGTGCCCGGGTCGCCGGCACGCCGTCGGCGACCCGGGCACCTGCCCCGCAGGAGATGAACCGCATGACCACGACCCCGCCGCCGCCCGAGCGGCTCTACGACGCGTACCTGTTCGACCTCGACGGGACGATCTACCTCGGCGAGGAGCTGCTGCCCGGCGCCCGCGAGGTGCTGACCGAGCTGCGGGAGCGCGGCATCCCGGTGCGCTTCCTGTCCAACAACCCGACGAAGAGCGCGCACGAGTACTCGGACAAGCTCACCCGGCTCGGGATCCCCACGCCGGTCACGGAGATCACCAGCACGGTGGGCGCCACCACGCGCTGGCTGCTCACCCACCACCCGGGCGCCACCGTGTTCCCGGTCGCGGAGCAGCCCCTGATCGACGCGTTCGCGGCGGCGGGCATCGCGATGAGCGAGGACCCCGAGCGGATCGACGTCGTCGTGGCCTCCTACGACCGTGGGTTCGACTACCGCAAGCTCCAGATCGCCTTCGACGCGATCTGGTACCACCGCAGGGCCGTGCTGGTGGCCACCAACCCGGACCGGTACTGCCCCTACCCCGGCGGCCGCGGCGAGCCCGACTGCGCGGCGGTCGTCGCCGCGATCGAGGCCAGCACCGGTGTGCGGTGCAGCCAGGTGATCGGCAAGCCGGACCCCGCGATCGCCGCGCTCGCGCTCGACGGTCTCGACGTCGACCCCGCGCGGTGCGCCATGGTGGGCGACCGGCTCGCCACCGACGTCGCGCTCGGTCGTCGTGCCGGGATGGTGTCGGTCCTCGTGCTCACGGGCGACTCCGACGCCGACGACGTCCGCGCGGCGGCGCCCGAGGAGCGCCCCACCCACGTGGTCGACGGACTCGGCCAGCTGATCCCAGCCGGGGTCGGCCACGACCGCATCGGAGTGCTGTGACCCCCGACCCCGTGGCGACCGACCGCCCCGCGAGCCGTATCGAGCGTGCGCTGCGCACCGCCGACGAGACCAGGGTCATCGAGCTGGGCAGCGGTGCCGTACGACGCACCGGTCGCGTGTTCGCCGACCTCTTTGACAGCAGCCCCGCCCTGGTGGTCGCGGACGAGAACACCTTCGCCCGCGCAGGCGAGGCGGTGCTCGCGTCGTTGCGTGAGGCGGGTGTCCCGCTGGCCGCCGACCCGCTGGTGCTCCCGGGCCGGCCCACCCTGTACGGCGACTACACCAACGTCACGATCGTGCGGGAACGACTCGCGGCGCTGCCCGGCGCCGTGGCGTGCTCGATCGCGGCCGGCACCCTCAACGACATCACGAAGCTGGCCTCGGGCGAGCTCGGCCGGCCCTACCTGAACGTGTGCACGGCTCCCTCGGTCGACGGCTACAGCGCCTTCGGCGCCGCGATCGCGATCGACGGCTTCAAGATCACCCGGTCCTGCCCGGCCCCCGAGGGTCTGGTCGCCGACCTCGACCTGCTACGGACCGCGCCGCAGCGACTGACGGCGACCGGGTTCGGCGACCTGTCCGAGAAGATCCCGGCGGGCGCGGACTGGATCCTGGCCGACGAGCTCGGGGTCGAGCCGATCGACCCGGTGGCGTGGTCGCTGGTGCAGGACTCCGCACGCGAGGTGCTGCTGCGACCGGAGGCGGTCGCCGCCGCCGACCCGGACGCGATCGAGGCGCTCTCGGAGGCGCTGCTGCTGTCCGGGCTCGCGATGCAGGCGACGAAGTCCTCGCGGCCTGCCTCGGGCGCGGGGCACCAGTTCTCCCACCTGTGGGAGATGGAGGGGCACGGGCTCGATCTCGAGCCGCCGCTGTCCCACGGGTTCAAGGTCGGCATCGGGTCGATCGCGTCGTGCGCCCTGTGGGAGGTGGCCCTGGCTCTCGACGTCGCGGCGATCGACGCCGACGAGGTGGTCTCGCGCGCTCCTGCGCCTACCGAGCTCGAGCGCAGGGTCCGGCGGGCCGTCTCCCCCGCGTTCGCGGACGAGGCCGTCGTGGCCTCGGAGCGCAAGCGGCTGCGCGGGACGGCGTTGCGGGAGCGTCTCGAGAGGATCCGCCGGGCCTGGCCGACGATCGTCGCCCGGGCCCGCGAGCAGCTGGTCGGACCGGCGCGGATGATGGAGCTGCTGCGCGCCGCCGGCGCCCCGCACCACCCGGTGCTGATCGGGATCGACATGGAGCGGTTCCGCGCCTCCCACCACGCCGCGCGCATGATCCGCACGCGCTACACGATCCTCGACGTGCTCGCCGACCTCGGGGCGCTGGACGACGCGATCGACCGCCTGTTCGCACCCGACGGCTTCTGGGGACGGCACCCGGAGCCGTAGCCCTGCCTCGAGCGCCCCGTCCGCGCCCGGGAGGAGGTCAGTCCTTGATCGCGCCGGCCGTCAGCCCGCGCTCGAAGTGGCGCTGGAACGCCACGTAGGTGACCACGATGGGTAGGCACATCAGCGTCAGCGCGGCGAAGATCTTCGGTACGTCGGAGCCGTAGGTGCTCGTGAAGTAGGTCGGGATCTGCGTGACGGCCTGCATGCCCGGATCGGTGAGGAACAGCAGCGGGAGGAAGAACTCGTTCCACGCGTTCAGGAAGGACCAGACGATCACGACCGCCACGATCGCCCTCGACAAGGGCACGACCACGCGGACGAGCGTCGTGAAGCTCGTGGCGCCGTCGATCTTGGCGGCGTCGAGGAGCTCGTCGGGCACGTTGCGCATGTAGTTCCGGGTCAGCAGCACCGTCATCGGGAGGATGATCGCCGACAGCGGCCCGATGACGGCGACGTAGTTGTTGAACAGGCCCAGCTCGCGGATGATGAGGAACATGGGCACCGTCAGCGCGATGCCTGGCAGCATGAGCCCCGCCACGACGGCCATGAACAGCAGCTGCTTGCCCGGCATCTCGAGCTTCGACAGGGCGAAGCCCGCGAGCAGGGTGCACAGCGTGACGGTCACCACCGTGCCGGCCGAGATGATCAGGCTGTTGGTGATGAACTGCAGGAACGGCGTCTGTGTGAAGACCGCTGCGTAGTTGGCGCGCGCACCCTGCCCCTGGAAGCTGACGAGCACGACCCAGAGCAGCGGGAAGGCGAACGGGAGCACGAGGACGGTCGCGAGGACCTGGTAGAGGATGCGTGCGCGGATGGTTGCTCGCCCGAACATCAGCTCTCCCGATCGAGTCGGTACAGGCGCATCTGGACCGCGGTGAGGAGCAGCGCCAGCGCGAGCACGATCATCGAGAGCGCTGCGCCGTAGCCGACGTTGAACTGCATGATCGCCTCCTTGTAGATGTACGTCGTCAGGAACTCGGTGCTCCGCGCCGGACCGCCACCGGTGATCAGGAAGACGATGTCGAAGGTCTTCAGCGACCCGATGACCCCGGTGAGTGCGAGCGTCACGTGCGTCATGCGCAGCTGCGGGACGACGATGCTGCGCACGGTGCGGACCGTTCCGGCGCCGTCGATCTGAGCGGCCTCCAGCTGCGAGGCCTCCACCTGCGAGAGCGCGGCCTGGTACAGCAGGAAGCTGAACCCCGTCCACGAGAAGACGTTGACCGCCATCAGAGCCAGCAGCGCCACCTGGGGGTCCGCGACCCACGCGCGCTGGAGCGCGTCGAGCCCGACAGCGTCCAGCAGCGCGTTGAGCTGCCCGTCCGGGCGGAAGAACTGGCGGAACGCAGCCGAGATCGCAGCCGGCGCGAGCACGACCGGGACGAAGACCACCGCACGGTAGACGCCACGGCCGTACACCGGGCCGCTGAGCACCAGTGCGATGAGCAGCCCGAGCCCCATCTGGACAAGGATCGTGACGACCCCGAACAGTGCGACGTTCCTCAGGGCCGTCCAGAAGATCGGGTCGGCAAGGAGCCGAGCGTAGTTGCCGCCTCCTACCTGCGTCGGCTCGGGATCCAGGCCGTTCCAGTCGAGCGTGGAGACCCAGCTGTTGTAGACGACGCCGACGTAGATGATGCCGACGATGAGCATCAGGGCGGGGATGACGTAGAGATAGGCCGTCAGGCGAGCGCGTCGGCTGCGGAGCCTGGACCTGCCTGCCGCGGCCGTCGTGGCTGTCGTGGCGGTCATGGTTGTCCAATCCCGGGACGGTGCCGCTGCGGACGGCACCGTCCCAGCCGTCGGATCACTGGAGGGATGCGTCGATGGCCGCCTGCACGGCGTCGGCAGCGTCCTCGGCCGACTGCTGGCCCGAGGCGACCGCCGCCAGCGCGTCGCCGAGAGCCGTCCGCACGTCGGCACTGTCGATCTCGCGCTGCCCGACCAGGTTCTCGAGCGCGGGGGCCTGCGCCTCCAGTGCCTCCTCCTGCTCCGGTGTCATCACGTCGGACAGGTCCAGCGGCACGCTCACCAGTGCCGGCTGCTGGACGGTCGTCGCCATCAGCTCCTGGCCCTCCTGGCTCGCGGTCAGCCAGAGGACGAGCTCTGCGGCCTCGTCCTTGTGGTTGCTCGACGAGGCGACGGCGAACCCCACGTCCGGGCCGCCGAACATCAGACCGGTCTGACCGCCGGGGACCACCTGCGGGAAGAAGTACGGCATGAACACCGTGCTGGTGTCGAAGGCGTCGCCGTAGGTCTCGGCATACGCCTCCATCGAGGTGGTTGTCGTGTCCGCGTTCTGCCACGAGCCGAAGGCGATCAGTACCGCCTCGCCTCTCCGGAACGCGTCGTTCGCGTCCGGGTACGCAGTGAGCCCCAGAGCGCCCTCGTCGAAGATCCCCTCGGTGAAGAACGACTGCCACACCTCGAACGCCTGCACGAACGCCGGCGCGTCGAACGGGGTCTCGCCGGCGAGAGCCGCGTAGAGCTCGCCGGGAGCGATCTGGTTGACGATCGCCTGGTAGACGTCGATGTTGTGCCAGGCGTCCTTGCCGCCGTGCGCCATGCACGTCAGACCCTCCGCGCGGACGGCAGCGCAGAACTGGGTCAGCTCCGCGAACGTCGTCGGCACGGTCAGCCCGAGCTCGTCCACGAGGGTCTGGTTTGCCCAGACGAGGCCTCCCCCGGTCACCATCCAGGGCAGTGCGACCTGCTTGTCGTCAGCGCGCAGCTGCGCAGATGACGGCAGCTGGTCAGGCCAGTCCGCACCGAGAGCCTCCTCGGCGTAGAGCGTGAGGTCCTCCGCGAGCGGCGCGAACTGCGTCGTCAGCGCCCCGACCTGGAGCCCGAAGACGTCCGGCCCCGAGCCCGACTGCAGCGCCAGCTGCGTGGTGTTCACGTAGTCGGAGTACTGGATGAAGCGGTGCTCGACCGTGATGCCCTCGTGCTGCGCCTCGAAGGCGTCGATGTACGTCGCAGCGTTGTCCGCGCTCGGGTTCCACGACCAGAACGTGAGGGTGACGGGACCGTCGCCGCTGTCGGCCTGGTCGCCGCCACCTCCGCATGCTGCGAGAGTGACGGCCGCTGCGGCGGCCAGGGAGAGCAAGGCCGCAGCTCTGCGGCGTGCGTGGTCATTCATGGGTCGTACTCCTTCCGGACGGTGCATCGTGGGCGTGGGTGGTGTCAGCGCCGGCTGAGGCCCACGGGAAGCCGGTGCGGGAGACGTCGTGCTGGTAGTGGTGGAGCCGCCCAGGGCCGGACACGGCCAGGTGCAGCTCGGGAGCGGGGTGCGTGCCGTCGTGCGCCATCTTCACGAGGAGCTCGTTCCAGCCCTCGACGAGCGTGACGGCGGCACCGATGCCGTCGGCTGCCTTCTGGTTGGGGCGGATCCGACGGAACTGGTCGTTGCGCCCGGTCTCGACCCCGTTCAGCCAGTACCGGATCGGCATGCTGGGGTCGACGACCAGGAAGACGTCACGTGCTGTGGGCGAGTGCAGGAAGGCCTGGAGGTAGACGACGCCCCGGCCGCCGTCGAACGCGGACCCGATGTCCTGGCCGTGGCCGTCGGAGTAGATCTCGCGCCAGGCACCCGGCCGGGCGTCGGGAGTCCGACCGTCCCCGCGCTCCGGCTCCAGCTCGATGTCGAGCCACGCGCGCGCATCGCTCCCGTCCACCGCGTACACAGCGGTGAGCCGTGCGGCATGGGCGCCGACCAGGACGACGGGAACCGCGGGCGGAGCTGGGTAGCCGTCGGGCCGGAGCTCGAGAAGCAGCCGGTTCGACGGGAGCACCTGCGCCGTGTCGAGCACGGGCAGCTCCCAGACGAGCTCGACCTCGCGCTCCGGCTGCAGCGTGACCTGCTGGTCGGGCAGCGCAGCCCAGTCGCGAGGCACGTGGAGGGAGGCCGTCACCCTCATCGGGTCGCGTCTCCGGCTGCGCAGGGTGGCGCGCAACGTCCGCGAGCGTCCAGGCCTGACCACCGGGCTGTCTCCGTAGTCCACGGTGACGTCGATGTCGTCGCCGCGGAAGGGCACGTGCATCGGGTCGTGCGCGTGGAGAGCGCGGATGCCGTCGTCGGCGTAGAGGTCTGCGACCGTGCCCGTCACGCGCATGTCGTCGCCGAGCGCGCCGTAGTGACGCAGGACCGACGGGCTGACCCGTCGGATCCGAGCGACGAGGTCTCCCAGGTCGGTGGGGACCGGGTTCTGGCCGTCGGTCATGTGGCGCACCCCGCCCCAGTCCTCGTTGGTGGCGATCCCGTTGCCGAGCGGAGCCACCCAACGCTCGGGAAGCCGGTCGGAGCCGTGGAGGATGCCCAGGTAGCTCCCGATGGCCGCACCGGAGGAGTCGGTGTCGTAGCCGCAGTTCACGGTGATGCACAGCCCGGTCCCGAAGTCCTCGCCGTAGAGCAGGCCGATCACCTGGAAAGCCGTGTTGATCGGGGCGTACTGCGCGTTGTAGTGCGGTGTCGCGGCGAGCACGGCCTTGCGCGCCTCCTGCCACGTGAGGCCGCGTGCGTGGGCGTCGAGAGCCGTCGCGACCGCGACGCGGACCTTGCTCGTCGGGGACACGTACGACAGCGCGATGTCGATGAGCGGCAGCGGGTCCTGCACGACGAACGCCGCGGACTCCAGCGCTGCGTTGAAGAGCTCGCCGTCGACCCCCTCTCCCCCCGCGTGGTCGCAGATGGCGTCCTGGTAGGCGAGCCGTGCCGCGACGCGCGGAGCCCCGGGCGCCACGCACGCCCAGATCTCCGACCGGATCGGAGACCCCATGCAGTCGATGAACCAGTTGTTGTGGTGGCCGCTGACCGGGGGCTCCAGACCGAGCCGCAGGTTGAGCTTCGACAGCCCGTACTCGTCGAAGTTGTAGCCGATGTGGTCGAGCCAGTAGCGGGACAGGTCACGCGCGGTCAGACCCGGGCCGATCTCTTCGAGCGCCTTGAGCCAGACGAGCTGCATCTCGAAGTCGTCGTTGGGCAGCCCGCCCTCCTGCAGCTCGGGATACCACCAGACGTCGAAGGGCTCCTCCTGTCCCCAGGCCGTCTCCAGCGGCGTCCCGAGCGTGCCTCCGGCGTTCTTGCCCTTCCAGCAGCCCAGTACCCGGTCGAGGTAGTCGTGGCTGTCGAGGTCGAGCGAGTAGGCCTGGTCGGTCGTGGTCATGCCTGTCCTTCGTCGTCGGTGGTGGGTGGGGATGCTCAGGCGGGTGGCGCACAGGACGCGCGCACGACCAGCTGGCTCTCGAGGCGAACCTCTGTCGGTTCGTCGGCTGCGGTACCGGCGAGCCGCTCGAAGAGCAGCCGGACGGCCTCGGCGCCGAGCTGGGCGATCGGCTGCTTCACCGTCGTCAGGGGTGGAGCCGAGTGCGCGGCGAGGTCGACGTCGTCGTAACCGATCACGGAGAGCTCGTCGGGCACACGCACGCCCTGCTGGTGCGCCGCCTGGAGGACCCCGAGCGCGGTCGCGTCGTTGACGGCGAAGATCGCCGTGGGCCGGTCCCGTCGCGCGAGCAGCTCCGTCGTGGCGGTGAAGCCGAACTCCCTGGTGAGCGGGCCGTCCTCGACCAGCGACGTCTGCACCTCGACGCCGGACTCCCCGAGGGCGTCGCGGTAGCCGCGGTAACGGCCGCTGGCCATCGTCGGGCTGCCGAGGAACGCGATGTCGCGATGTCCGAGCCGCAGCAGGTAGTCGACCGCCGTCCTGGCACCCGTGTAGGTGTCGACGGTCACGAGGTCGATCACCATCGGGTCGGTACGCAGGCCGATGCTGACGACCGGGACGTGCTGAAGAGTGGCCCGGATCGCCCGCTCGAGGTCCGGGCTCTCGGGCGGTGTGACGATGATCCCGTCGACGTGGTGGCCACGGAGAAGCTCGATGGCCTCGACGGCGTCCTCGGCATCGCCCATGGAGTCCGACAGCACGACGCCGTAGCCGCGCGCCCGCGCGTGCTCGCCGATCGCGGCGGCGACCTCGGCAGTGAAAGGGTTGCGGAGGTCGGAGAGGACGAAGCCGATCAGGCCCGTCTTCTTCGTCTTCAGGCTCGCGGCCGCCCGGTTGTGGACGTATCCCAGCTCGGCCACCGCCGCTGCGATGCGCCGCCTGCTCTCGGCACCGACGTAGCCGTTGCCGGTGAGATAGCGCGAGACGGTGCCGATCGACACCTGCGCCCGCGCTGCGACGTCCTTGGCAGTGACCACTGCTCTCCCTCGAGACTTGTGTTACCGGTTACATATGGAACCGGTTACACCGTAAGACGCACTCCCGGATTCGTCAACCGCACTCGACGGCGGACAGGGTTGACGCGCTCCCCTCGAGCCGGATGAGCGAGACCATGCACACGCTGCACCGGCGACGTCTGCATCAGGCGCCGGCGGTGCCGACACCGGCGCTCAGAGCGGGCCGCGCACCTCCGCGACGTCGGCGTCGAGGTCGAGCGTGGCGAGCACGCCCGTGACGGCGCTCCGCGATCGGGCGGCGCAGGCGTGCCATCGCCCTCCACCCAGGACCAGACGGCGGCCCCGTGAGGCGTCACGTCGAGCAGACCGGCACGAGATGCCTCGAGCACGACCGGCCGGAACAGCTGCGCCGGCGACAGGGCGAGCCATCGGATCAGCGGGTCGTGCGCCATGCCGGCCACCAGCAGCGAGAGGGCATCGGCCTGCGCCTCAGCGGGCATCCTCGGCCCCCGCGTGCGCGGCGGCGACGCGCTGCGCCTCCGCGAGCATCCGGTCCAGCTCGGCGCGGTCGAGCAGCCGGCCCCGGCCGACGACGGCACGTACCCGTCGGGTGTGGCGGATGTCGAGGGTGGGGTCGGCGTCCAGGACGACGAGGTCGGCGTCGTACCCGGGCAGCACGGCTCCCACCCTGTGGTCGATGCCGAGGAAGCGCGCCGGCTCGCGCGTGGCCGCCAGCAGCGCCTCGGACGGCGTGAGGCCGGCGTCGACGAGGAGCGCCAGCTCCTCGTGGAGGCTGACGCCGGGTACCAGGCCTGGCGCCGGCGCGTCGGTCCCGGCGAGCAGCCGCACACCCGCGTCGTGCAGGGCACCGACGAGAGCGAGCCGCAGCCCGTACAGGTGACGGTGCCGCGCGGCCTGCGCAGCCGTCCTGCCACCACCGGCGAAGACCTCGTCGCGGACGAGCTCCCACACCGCGGGCGTGTCGGGCGTGAGGTAGTGCAGCCCGTCGCCGTCCAGCCTGATCGTTCCCGGCAGGTCCACCACCCGGTGCATCGCCAGCGTCGGCGTGACCGCCACGTCGTGCTCCACCATCGCCGCCACGACCTCGGCCCCGCCGTCGAGGTCGCGGACGGCCTCCCACTCGACGTCGGTCACCTCGCGGAACCACTGCGCGTACCGGAACCCCGCGCCGTCCAGGCGCATCGCCGCCGGGGCCCGCTCATGACGGTCGGCCTCGCGCGCCAGCGCCGGCCACAGGCCGTAGAGGTGCTCGAACGACCGCTGCCCGGAACGGATCTGCTCGAGCAGCGGCACCGCGTCGCTGCGGTGCCCGACGACCTCCAGGCCGCGGTGGCCGGCCTCGTCCAGCACCGCCAGGTACGGCTCGCGCTGCAGCCGCGAGTAGACCTTGACGAAGTCAGCGTCGGAGTCGGCGATCTCCGCCACGACCCGGCGCGCCTGCGCCGGTGTCGTGGCCGAGAGGATCGGGCCGTCGACCGGCAGGTCCGACCACAGCGCCGGCTCGCCGTCGACAAGTGGGCTGCTGACCGTGGACCGCGGCCCGAGCGCTGACCCCGACGCGACCCGCTCGCGTCGTTCGTACAGGGCCGCGCGGCCCCACATCTCGCGCACCCGCGTGATGCCGGCGGCCAGCAGGACGGCGGGACGTGCCGCTCGTCCGTCGCGGAGTCGCTGTGCACGTGCATGTCGACGAGCCCGGGGATCACGAATCGTCCCGTGAGGTCGACGACGCGGATGCCGTCCGGCGGCCGCACGAGCGCCGCCGGTCCGACCATCGTGATCACACCGTCGTCGACGAGGACCGTCTGGTCCGAGGCGGGCGGTGCACCGGTGCCGTCGACGACAGCACATCCGGTGAGAGCGAGCCGATCGTGGGAGAGAGACATGCGTACAACGTACGAACGGCGGCCATCACCACCAGGCTCGGGTCGCACAGCCGTGAACGTCGGAGCTAAAACCGTCTCACTGACGGGCGTCACGTCGTGGCCGTTCTAGTACGGCGCTCGCGTGGAGCAGCACGGGCAGGACGGGCGGCGTGGCGGGGCAGCACGCGTCGCAGCGATCCTGCGCGACGACATCGCCTACGGGCGGCTGCGCCCGGGCGACAGGCTGCCGTCGACGCGCCAGCTGGTCCACGCGCACGGTGTCGCGATGGCGACGGCGAGCCGGGCGGTCGCGATGCTGCGCGACGAGGGGCTGGTCGTCACGCGTCCCGGTTCGGGCACGACCGTGCGTCCGCTCCCGACCCGGCCCGCGACCGCGCGGCCCTCGCGCGGCAACGCTCGCGCGGAGGTCGTCGAGCGGGCGGTCGCGATCGCCGATCGCGAGGGCCTGCACGCGGTGACGATGCGCCGGCTCGCGGCCGAGCTCGGCATGGCCCCGATGTCGCTGTACCGCCACGTGGCCGGCCGCGAGGACCTCGAGCGGCTCATGCTGCGGGCGGTCTTCGTCGCCTCGCCGCTGCCCTCTCCCCCGCCGGAGTCGCCCCGCGAACGGCTGCTCGGCGTCTACCGCCTGCAGTGGCGGCTCTACCGTCGGCACCGCTGGCTCGCCACGCTCACGGGTGTCACGCGGCCGCCGCTGGTGCCCGAGGCGATGAGCCACACCGAGCGTGCGCTCGATGCCCTCGCCGACCTCGGCCTGCCCCTCGCCGAGCGAGGCGGGGTCGCGATCGCGCTGACCGCGCTCGTCCGCGGGCTCGCGCTGAGCGTCGCCGAGGAGGTCGAGGCCGAGCACGAGTCGCGCCAGCGGAACGGGCAGTGGTGGAGCCTCGTCGACCCCGAGATCACCGCACTCCTGGCCACGGGCCGGTTCCCACAGCTCGCCGCCCTGGCCGGTGCGGTTCCCACGACCGACGCCGACTACCTCGACGACGTCGTCGAGGCCTCGCTCACGACGCTGGTCGACGGCCTGGCGGGCACGGACCCGCACCCCGAG
>Ga0164243_10006209_pt1 | contig 18129 bp, 12 predicted proteins | sample OricompcompostOP_FD_108781 | JGI IMG/M metagenome (GOLD analysis project Ga0164243, IMG submission 108781) | Organic Plus compost microbial communities from Emeryville, California, USA - Original compost - Organic plus compost (OP) | ecosystem: Engineered > Solid waste > Mixed feedstock >... | reverse complement strand
GACGAGCAGGCCGTGGCGGGCGCAGTCGGCGACGTCGCGGATCGTTTCCAAGGGGACGGCCAGGGCGGGGCCGGTCGCGTAGTCGGGCCGGAGGATCGCGCCGACGGCGGAGAGGTCGCCGACAAGGAGCCCGAGCCCGGCGGTCGCGAGCGTCGGCCCGACCGCCCGCGAAGCGATCGCTTCGGCGTGCCGGGTCGGCGCGGCCAGGCCGGGGTCGGGGCTTGTCGCGCCGATCAGGGCCCGCCCGATCGCGGCGGCGCGGGTCCCCTCGCCCGCACGCTCGACGGCGACGTGCAACTCCCCCGCAAGCACGACCGAGCCGGCCGACACGGCGTCGCCCGGCCCCCGCCGCGACGCCCCTTCCCGGCCGCGCAGGCCCCGCTCGTCGACCGCCCCGTCGCCGCGCGCGACCCGGCCGTCGGCCGGCACGGCCTCCCCGGCGCCGACGACGATCAGGTCGCCGGGCCGCAGCCTGTCGGACTCGACGAACACCTCGCGGCCGTCCGCCGCGGGCACCCGGGCGAGGGCCGGGCGCGGCACGCAGGCGTCGAGCAGCCGGTGCCGCTCGGCCGCCAGGTCGTTGCGGTGGCGGTCGTGCCAGTAGGCGAACAGCCAGGTCATCAGGGCCGAGCCGAGGAACTGGCCGGTCGCCAGGCTCGTCCCCACGATCGCCGTGTACAGCACGGGGAGCCCGACCCGCCCGCCGCGGACCTGCCGCCAGGCCGTCCGGAACGTCTTGAGGTTCGTGCCGACCAGCAAGACCGCGCTGACCGGCGCCAGGGCCGGCAGCACGAACTCGCCCGCCGCCGCGACGCCGAGCGTGAGGTTCGCCGTGGCGAACCTCACGGGCTCCGGGTCGGGCAAGGCGCGCGACCAGGCGTCGGGCCCGAACAACGCCTTCTCGGCGAGCCGGACGAGCCTCGGCACGGCCAGGGCCGACGGGTCGTAGCCGACCCGCATCGTCCCCGTCCGCGAACCCCACGACGCCCGAAGGACCCCGGGGACCGCCTCCAGCAACCGCTCCACCCGCGGGCCGAGCCGGCGGTCGTTGCGGAGCGCGGCGTGCCGCAAGACCAGGCGGCCGGGGCGGTCGGAAACGACCTCCCAGAACGAGACCAGCGCGCCGTGGCGGTGGAGCGTGTAGACCGGGCCCGGCGTCACCGCCGGGAGCCGCGTCGGCGTCGCCGGGTCGTGGCCGCGGACCGCGGCGGCCAGGCGGCGGAGGAACGCCCCGGGCTCGCGCGGCGGGTCGGGGTCGTGGCGGACGGTGGCCGTGGCGCGCCCACGGTCGACGTCGACCGAGTGGACCCCGGGCGTGGCGAAGACCCGCCCGAGGAAACGTTCGCAGGCCCGGTCGTTGCCGGGGCCGAGCACCCCCGCGTCGCAGAGGCGGACGCTCCCCGGGGACCACGTGACGCGGGCCGGCTCGGGCGTGACCGTCGGTTCGTCGACTCGGAGGGGAGGCATCGGGTTCCGGTCCCTCCGCGGCGGTTCGGGCCGCGGGTTGGTGCGGTCAGGGCGTCGGCTGGCCCGGGACGTACGGCCTGAGCTCGCCGCTCGCGACCAGCCGCTCCAGGCCCTCGGCGATCGCGCTCTCCTGGCGGTCGAACACGTTGAAGACCTGCCTCAGCTTGTGGCGGCGCCGTTCGACCTCGTAGCCGAAATACAGGACGCCGAGCGCGCCGATGACGGCCGGGACGATGGGGACTTCTTCGAGGTTCATGGGTTTCCCCCGGTCTGATGAAAGGGCGTTTCCCGTGATGAAAGGGCGTTTCCCGTGCGGCCCGGCCCCCGGCCTCCGTTACAACAATTCGGTCGACGCCTCCCGCAAGATCTTCACCATCCCGTTGAAGCCCTGGCGGTGCAACTCGCGCACGACCTCGCATTCCAGGCAGCGCGCGGTGCGGTGCATGGCGATGAACCGGATGAACTCCTGGAGCCGGAGGAGCGCCTGTTCGGGGTGCCGGATCAGCCCGAGGTTGAGCCGGAAGCCCCGGTAAGTTTGGGCCCGCCGCCCGCCGGGGAGGACGTGGTCGTACACGGCGACGATCGGGTCGCGCCCGATCGCGTCCGGGGCGCGCTTGAGGAGTTCGACGGACTGCTCGGGCGTGAGGATGTAGAGCGAGTCCTGGCGCTGGTACTCGTAGAGCAGCGGCAGGTGCGACCGGACGAGCTTGGAGACCCCGGTGTTCCACCCGGTGTCGATCAGGAAGATGTCGAACCGCTTCATGTCCGCCGTCAGCGCCCCGGGGACGTGTCGGGACCGGAGGTCGAGCTCGGGCGGCTTATGGTGGTCGGCCATCGGGGCCCCGTGCGTCAGAGGTTCAGGTCGTCGGCGAGCGACTCGATGAACGTCACGGCCTGCTTGCGGTGGCCGTCGGTGGCGAACATCTTCGCCGCGAGCGTGAGTTCGGCGTCGACCACCAGGTCGTCCGGCGTGAAGTTGACGACGAACGACAGGAGCTTCGAGCGGATCGTGAACTGCGGCTTGGCGGGGTGCCAGTGGAGTTCGGTCTCCACCGGGATCTCGTGCCGCCGTTTCGCGTACGCGTCGTCGATCGCCTGCCGGGTCGGTCCGTCGAGCGGCCGCTTCAGCCGGCGCTTATACAGCGTTTCTTTCCACCGCATGGGCCTGACTCATCTCCATCCTGTGCCGCCGCTCGGCCTCGATCTGGGCGACCTTCCGGAGCGGCAGCAGTCCGTTGCCCAGGGCCGCCAGCGCGGCGACGTTGTTCGTCACCACCGACGCCATGATCCCGAAACCCATCGTGAACACGCCGACGATGCAGGCGATGTTCGGCGCGAGGATCAGCGACCAGCTCCGCTTCACGTTGCGGTCGAGTTCGCGGGCGACGTCGCGCACGTCGCAGAGCTTCGACAGCCCCTCCTCCATGAACACGATGTGCGCCGTGTCGGTCGCGATCGACGAGGCCCCGCGGAGCGAGATCGACACGTTCGCCTGCTTCAACGCGATCGAGTCGTTGATCCCGTCCCCCACGAAGCAGACCTTCCGCCCCTCGGCCTGGAGCTTCGCCACGTAGTCGGCCTTATCTTGGGGGAGCACCTGGGCGAAGTATCGGTCCATCCCGAGGGATTCGGCCAGCTTCTTGGTCGGCGCCTCGTGGTCGCCCGAGATGATCGCCAGGTGTTTGATCCCACGCTTGCGGAGCCCCGCGACGATCTCGCGGACCTCCGGCCGGACGGCCGCCCGGAGTTCGATCGCCCCCCCGAGGTGGTCGTCCACCCCGACCATTACCATCGTATAACCTTCCCGGTGCGCCTCGTCGAGCCCCGCGGCCGCCTCGGGCGTCAGCGCGATCCCTTCCATCTCCAGGAACCGGCGGCTCCCGACCCGGACCGTGTGCCCCTCGATGTGGACGGTGATCCCGTAGCCGACCTTGTACTGGGTGTCGTCGGTCGGCGGCAGGGGGAGGTTGAGCTCTTTCGCCTTGTGCAGGATGGCCAAAGCGATCGGGTGGTGGAACTTCTTCTCGGCCGCCGCGGCGAACCGGAGGATCTGTTCCTCGGAGTGCCCGTGGGAGGCGATGACCCGGCCGACCTCGGGCCGCTCGCGGGTGAGCGTGCCGGTCTTGTCGAACAGGACCGTGTCGACCTCGTTCATTAATTCCAGGGCGCGGCCGTCTTTGACGAGCACCCCCTTGTTGGCGCAGAGGGCGAGCGAACTGAGCATCGCCAGCGGCGCGGCCATGCGGATGCCCGTCCCGAAGTCGCTGTTGAGCACCGCTACGGCGCCGGCCGGGCCCATCGTCGCCATGCCCACCGCGCCGACGGTCAGGGTCGGCACGACCGCCTTGTCGGCCAGGCGCTCCCCCTTGTGCTGCGACGAGAGCTTGTAGCCGGCCGTGTCGTTGAGGATCTGGCTGATCTTGGCCGAGGCCGTCTCGCTCCCCGACCGCTCGACCGAGACGTACGCCTTGCCCGCGACCATCACCGTCGAGGCGAAGACCTTGTCTCCGACCCCCTTCTCCGCCGGGGTCGACTCGCCGGTCAGCGCGTGCTGGTCGATCATCGCCATCCCCTCGACGACGACCCCGTCGACCGGCACGACCTCGCCGGTGTTCACGACGATCACGTCCCCCTGCCGGAGCCGGTCGAGCGAGACCTGCACCTCGACCCCGTCGCGGTAGAGCCAGACGTACCGGGGCTGCTTGCCGAACGCGTTCAGGAGCAGCTTCTTCGAGTTGTCTTGCGTCCGCTTGACCAGGACCCGGCCGAAGCTCAGGCACCAGCAGAGGACCGCCCCGGGGAAGATCGACATCGTCCCCAGGCACCCGACCACGACGATCGCGTCGAGCACGTCGACCCCCAGCCGGCGCTCTTCGAACAGGACGTGCCGCGCCTCCTTGAACGTCGGGATCGACGTGTAGGCGAAGACCGCCGCCGCCACCGGCAGCAGCGCCGGCGCGGCGAACTGGGCCGCCGCGGCCAGCGGCAGCGACGCGGTGCAGATCGGCAGGTGGAGGTCGAGCTTGTCGAGCGTCTTGGGGTGTTCGGCGTTGGCCAGCGCTGTGTCGAGGATCTCGATCACCTGCGCCCGGGTCAGTTGCCGCGGGTCGTACTCGACCTGGACCGAGCAGGTCAGCGAACCGGTCTTGTACCGCTCGACCCCCAGGACCCCCATCAACTCGCGCTCGATCGCCTGGCAAAGCTCGCTCTTGCGGTAGAGCACCCGGTTCTTGAGCGTGAGCCGGCCCGCGGCCTCGCGCTTGACCTCCCAACCGGTGACGACCGTGTCGTGCCGGAAGTAGCGGACGGTCCCGCGCCGGTCCCGCGCGGTGTCGGGCCGGGCGACCAGCCGGCCGCGGACCTCCGGCCCGTGGCCGTGGCCGTGGCCATGCCCGTGGGCGTGCGGCCTGGACGACGGGGCGGTGCCGTTCGTGGGGGGCGCTTCCAGGGTGGCCGTTGCGGAGGACGGGCCGTCGGCGTGGCCGTTCGCCGAAGCGCGGGCGTGCGCGTGGCCGTTGGCCGAGGCGTGGCCGTTGACCGGGGCGTGGCGGCTCTCGGCCTCGGCGGGCGGACCCGCCAGGAAGGCGGCCACCCGCGCGACGACCTCCCTGAGCGAGTACGCCTTCGGGCAATACTTCAACTCGGCCTCCGGCCCGCGGATCGTGACGTTCGACACCTCCTCGGCCTGGAATACGCGCTCCAGGAACCGGCGGCAGGTCGGGGCGTCGGGGTCCGCGAACAGGGACCGGCTCCTCAGGCGGATGACGCCCGGGGACGGGAAGCTGACGGTAAGGTCCATGGGTGTCGACCTGGGTGTCGTTCGGGGACGTGTCGTGCGTCGGAGGGGGCGCACCCGTTCTCGGTGTTGATAGGAAGGGGGCGTGCGGCCCCGGTGCGCGGGGGGCTAGGACCGGGCGGAGGCCGCCGCGTGCGACGCCCGCCGCGCCGCCTCGGCCATCGCGTCTTGAACGCCCCCGGTCTTCTCGGAGACGGCCCGGACGGCTTCGCCGACGGCGTCGCCCGCCCCGGCCAAGGCGGCCGAGACGATCGGACCGAGCGTCTCCTTGACCTGCGGCCCGAACTTCTCCTTGAGCTTCGGGTAGGCGGCGTGGGCCGTCGCCCCGACGACCACCCCGGCCGTGAACGGCAACAGCCCCAGTCGTATCACCGGCATGTCGTTCCCCCTCCGTCACGGCCGACCCGGGCCGGACTTCGACCCGTTCGGGAAAAAATCATGTGCCTATTCCGACTCTACGACACCAACCCGGGGAGGGGACCGGGAGGTCTAAGGACGGCGTCGCCGCCGCCCTGCCGGGGCTCAGCCGCCGCCCGACTCGGGCGGGTGTTCCGCGCCGGGGTCCGGGGGCGTGAGGGGCTCGGGGGGCGGCGCCGGCGCCGACGCGGTCCCCTCTACCTTCATTTCGTCCACCATGTCCATCGCCGCCCGGGCCCCGTCGATCAGGCCGTGGACCAGCGCGTTGTCCTGCGGCACCGAGCGGGCGAGCAGGACCGACGGAAAGACGACCCCGTAGGAGAGGGCGTAGCAGGCGTTGTAGGCGAACTTCGCCATCATCCCGCTGGCCACGGGCAGCGCCCTCTCGGCCGACTCCCTCGCGTCGGCGACCCCCTCTTTCGCGGCCTCCACCGCCGCTTCCATGGCGTCGGCCACCGCCTTGAGAGGGTCCGGATTTCCTGTGATCCCGGCTTCCGACATCGTCCACCTCACGGTACGCGACGGCTCCCTTGGACCCATCCCTTGCGTTTAAAATACCCTATGGTCCCTCCCCTCTCTAAATTATTTTTATCAAAATGAACAGCTTGTCGCGGTCGGGTCGGGGTTGCCGATCGCGACGGTCGTCGTTCGCGTTGTATTGTTACGGTCCTTTTCCTCAACGGCGATAAAAACCCGATCGGCCGATCCCTTTCGGCGGCGACAACGGGGGCCGGCTCGACCGTACGAAAGAGACGGAAGATGGACGAAAACGTGCAAATCCTTCCCGTTCGCAGGAGATGACGTCGCGACGACCGGAACCGGATCGGAGGGGGAGACGGGGGGCCGTTTTTTTCGGGCGCCGATGTTTAAAACTCGCGCGCGTAGCCGGCGGTCCAGCCGCCGTCGACGGTCAGGATGTGGCCGTTCATGTAGCTGTTCTCGGGGTCGGCGAGGAACAGCGCGGCGACGGCGATCTCGTCGACGGTGCCCGGACGGCCGAGCGGGACATGGGCGAGCATCGATTTGACGGAATCGTGGAACAGGCCGTCCTCGCCGTAGAAGAGTTTACGGGTCCCTTCGGTCAGGGTCGAGCCGGGGGCGATCCCGTTGACGAGGACGCCGTGGGGGCCGAGTTCGAGGGCCATCGCCTTCGTCAGGTTGACCACCCCCGCCTTCGCCGCGACGAACGCGCACTGGAGGCGCAGGGGGACCAGGCCGGCGATCGACGCGATGTTGATGATCCGACCCGCCCCCCGGGCCCGCATCGCCCGCGCCGCGAACCGGCTGACCTCGTACAGGCCGGTCAGGTCGACCGCGAGGATGCGGTCCCATTCCTCGCGCGGGAACTCGTCGACGGTCACGCGGTGGGCCAACGTGTTGATCCCGGCGTTGTTCACGACGACGTCGAGCCGGCCGAGGTCCGAGACGATCCCGTCGACCGTTTCCTGGATCTGGTCGGTGCGGGTGACGTCCAGTCCGCGGCCGTGCGCGCCCGGGACCGCCGCGGCGGCCTCGCGGGCGCCGGCCGCGTCGACGTCGGTGTAGACGACCGTCGCGCCGTTAGCCGCCAGCCGGTCGGCGATCGCGCGGCCGATCCCGCGGGCCGCGCCCGTCACCAGGCAAACCTTCCCCGACAAGTCGCAGCGCATCGGCGGGTCCCCTCTCGGCCTGTTTTCAATTCCGGTCGTCTCGTCCGCCCGGCGTGCCCGACGCGCCGGCCCTCACGCCAACAGCCACGGCCCCGGGTTTTCGATCATGCGGCCGAGGTGCTGGAGGAACCGGGCCGCGGGGGCGCCGTCGACGACCCGGTGGTCGAACGTCAGGCTCAGGACCACTTGTTCCCGGCCGACGACCTTGTCCCCGTCCATCACGGGCTTCCGCTCGATCCGGCCGACGCCGAGCACGGCGCACTCGGGAGGATTGATGATCGGGGTGAACGCCTCGACGCCGAACGCCCCGAGGTTCGAGACGGTGAACGTCCCCCCCTGGAGGTCCCCCGCGCGCAGACCCCCTTCGCGGGCACGCCGGATCAACTCGCGCGAGCGGGCCGCGAGTTGGCGCAGGCCGAGCCCGGCCGCGCCGTGGACCACGGGGACGATCAGGCCCGCCTCGGTGTCGACGGCCAGGCCGATGTGGGCGTCCTCGGGCACAACCAGCCGGTCGTCCGCCCAGCGGGCGTGCAGGAGCGGGTGGTCCCGCAGCGCCAGGGCGGAGAGCTTGACGAGGAAGTCGGTCACCCCCGGCACGTCGCGCCCCGACGGGTCGGCCGCCTTGAACTGGCCGCGGAGGTTGACGAGGTTCGAGGCGTCCACCGTGGTCGTCAGCGTTACCGGCGCGGTCGTCTGACGGCTCTCCACCATCCGGGCCGCGATCGCCCGGCGGGTCGCCGTGACGGGGACGCCCGGCCCGGCGGACGTGGGCGCAGGGGCTAGCCTCGTTTCGGCATTCCGGTTCTGAACGGCCGCGAGCACGTCCGCCTTGCGGACCCGGCCGGTCCGCCCGCTCCCTCGGAGCCGCGTCCAGTCGACGCCGAACTCGCGCGCGAGCCGTCGGGCGAGCGGGGAACTGCGGGGCCGGTCGACCTGGCGGCGCCCGTCCGGGGCCGGACGGCTGTCCGGCGGGGGATCGTTGTTCGCCTCGGCCCGACCCGCGACGGCCGCCGGCGCGGCACCGACCCCGACCGGCGGGGGGTCGCCCGGCCCGACGAGGTAGCCGATCACGGCGCCGACGGCGACGGTCTCCCCGGCGCTCGGCGCGCCCGGCGGGATGTGCAAGACCCCTTCGTCGATCGCCTCGACGTCCTGGGTCGCCTTCTCGCCTTCGAGGCTGAACAGCGGGTCGCCCGCGCGGACGGACTCGCCGTCTTTTTTCAGCCAGCCGACGAAGACCCCCTCGTCCATGTTCCAGCCGAGGCGGGGGATGGTGATCTCGATGGCCATGCGGCGCGTCTCGGGAGGGTTCAACAAGGGGAAGCGGGGTCGGCCCTCGGTCATTCGGCCAGCAGGTCCCGAACGGCCCCCAGGATCGCGTCGCGGCTCGGCACGACGGCCGCCTCCAGGGGGGGGCTGTACGGGGTCGGCGTGTGCGCGCCGTTGAGCCGGCGGATCGGGGCATCGAGGTCGTCGAAACCGGCGTCGGCGACCCGGGCGGCGACCTCCGCCCCGACGCCGAACGGGGCGAACGCCTCGTCGACGATCAACAAACGCCCGGTCTTGCGGACCGAGGCCAGGACCGTCTCCGTGTCCAGCGGCGCGATCGTGCGCGGGTCGATCAACTCGACCGAGACCCCCTCGCGTTCCAGAACCTCGGCCGCCTTCCGGGCCTCGTGGACCATCCGCGCCAGGGCGACGACCGTGACGTCGGTTCCTTCGCGGACGACGGCCGCCTTGCCGAACTCGATCTCATACGGGCCTTCGGGCACCGGCCCCTTCACCGAGAGGACTTCGCGGTGTTCGAGGAACAGCACGGGGTCGTTGCCGCGGAGCGCCCGCGTGAGCAGCCCCTTGGCGTCGTACGGGTTCGAGGGCAGGGCCACGCGGAGGCCGGGGAAGTGGGCGTACATCGGGTAGTAGTTACCCGAGTGGTGCGTCGCCGCCGAGTGGCCGATCCCGACGCAGCCCCGGAGCACGACCGGCATCGCGAGCCGCCCGCTGCTCATGTACTGCATCTTCGCGATCTGGTTCAGGATCTCGCCGACGGCGTCGAGGACGAAGTCGGCGAACATGAAGTCGATCACCGGCCGGGTCCCCGTCATGGCCGCGCCGCAGGCGAGGCCGACGAACCCGCGCTCGACGATCGGCGTGTCGCAGAGGCGGACGGGGCCGTACTTGTCGTACAGGCCGGTGGTCGTGGCGAAGTTCCCCCCGCGCTTGCCGATCCCCTCACCCATGACGAAGATCCGGGGGTCGTTCTCCATCGCGTCCGCGAGGGCTTCGAGGGTCGCTTTCATGAACGGGATTTCACGCCCGGCCGCGTCCGGGGCGTCCCCCCCCTGCCCCGCCGAGGGCGACGCCGGCTCGGCGTAGACGTGGTCGGCGGCCGAGGCCGGATCGGGCCAGGGGCTCTCCTCGGCGAACTTCAGGGCGTCGAGGACCTGGGCCTCGACCTCGTCGTCGATCGCCTTCAGTTCGGCCTCGTCGGCGAGCCCCCCGTCGACCAGGACGTTGCGGAGGCGGAGGATCGGGCAGCGGGTCTTCCAGAGTTCGACCTCTTCGCGGGTCCGGTAGGAGTAGTCGCCCATCCCTTCGGCGTGGGGCCGCGTGCGGTACGTCTTGCATTCGATCAGGGTCGCCCCCCCGCCCGACCTGGCGCGCGCGACCGCCTCGGCGGCGGCTTCGGAGACGGCCAGGACGTCGTTGCCGTCGACCTCGACTCCGGGGAGGCCGTAGGACGATGCCCGGCTCGCGACGCCCGGGTTTCCGGCCGCGTAGTCGAACGGGACCTCGGTGGCGAACCCGTTGTTCTCGCAGACGAACAGGACCGGCAGCTTCCAGATGCCGGCCATGTTCAGCCCCTCGTGGAAGGCGCCGTTGTTCACCGCGCCGTCGCCGAAGAAGGCCACGGCGACCTTGCCCGACTTCATGAGCTTGAAGCTGTACCCCGCCCCGGCCGCCTGGAGGATGCACGGGCCGACGATCCCGCTCGTCCCCATCATGCCGACCTCGGGCGAGAACAGGTGCATGCTCCCCCCCCGCCCCCGCGAGCAGCCCGTCGCCCGCCCGAACAGCTCGGCGGCCAGTTCGCGGGGCGGCACCCCTTTGGCCAGCGCGTGCCCGTGCCCCCGGTGCGTGCTGAACACGACGTCGTCCACCGAGAGGTGCGCGCAGACGCCCGCCGCGATCGCCTCCTCGCCGACGTACGTGTGGCAGGCCCCGTGGATCAGGCCCTTCTGGTGGGCCCGCGCCAGGTGCTCCTCGCACCGGCGGACGGTCTGCATCCGGCGGTAGTGGTTCAGGAGCCCTTCCCGGTCGTTCTGCACCGATTGTCGGGTCGCGGTCGCCATCCGAACGAACCTCGATGTTTCTGTTGGGGGGACCGTCCGTAATCGTCGTCGGTCTTGCCGGGTCGGCTATGACCGAATCTTTTGATGACAAATCAGTAAACGGCGGGCGTACGGGTTTAAACGCCGATCCAGCCTCGGATCATCGGCCACTGCTTTTCGGCGAACACGAGGGCCGCGATCCCCAGGTAAAACGTCCCGCAGGCGACCAGGCCGAGCTGATGATACCAGCGCGGGCGGAGCGGCGGGGGGAGGAGCCGCCGGTTCACGTGGAGGATCTGGAACGCGGTGAACCCGATCGACACGTTGCCGATGTTGGCGATCACCATCGTCATCAGCTTGGGGGTGCCGTACGTCGAGAAGAGGTAGAGGCTCGCCACGCACCAGGCGACGTAAAGCGTGAGGATCGTGTAATAGATGATCCTCACCTGGCCGTGCTCCAGGCCGTCGCGCACCCGGGCGTTGGCCGACCAGATCACGTCGGTCCAGCGGCGGCTGACCTCGTCGACGACCGACATCTGGCTCGGCAGCAGGACCAGCAGGCCCACCAGCAGCATGGCCGTCCAGAGCCAGAAGCCGAGCGCCGGCCCGACCCCGGGCAGGTGCCGCAGGCCGTCGGCGCTGATGACCGACTGCGCCCAGTCCATCTTCGCGTGCTCGCGGTACAGGGCCGAGTGCGGCGCGAACTGCATCGACATCAGGGCCGGCAGCGCCATCCCGACGAAACAGCCGGGCGCCCAGACGAAGACCTGGTCGACGACGACGTACTCCCACCACCCGCCCCACCGCCGGAGGTTCTCCGGGGAGGTCGGGAAGACTTTCCCCAGGTGGCTGAGCGAGACGTTCCGGCCGCCGACCGCGCTGGGGATCGCGCCGACGCGGCTCCCCATGCCCCACCCCTTGTCGCGGACGAAGTTGGCGTAGAGCGAGTTCCCCAGGCCGCCGCCCCCCGCGTACCCGGCGAACGCCCCGAGCACGGCGATGTTCGCCAGCGAGACGGTCGGCCAGACCCCTTCGCGTGCGAAGTGGGCGAAGGCGTTCACGGCGACCTCGCCGCCGCGGCCGTCGGGGACCGGGATCGTGCCGAACTTCGTGAACCCGCTGACCACGTTCCACCAGTTCGTCGGCCCGACGAACAGCAGGCCCATCGCCAGGCTGAAGCCGAGGACCCCGAACACCTTCACCGACATGACCGCCTGGAGCGTGTTGTAGATCCTCCCACCGAACAGCACGGGGACGACCACGACCACCAGGCAGAAGTACGCCAGGGCCATCACCATCGGCCGTTCCGCGGCCCCCGCCGGCCGGCCGAGCGCCAGCGAGGCCAGCACCGCGCCGCCGTGCGAGGCCAGGCCCGGGATCATCGCCCCGAGGTTGAGGAGCAGGAAGAAGGACGCCCAGAACGTCGGGCCGGGCTTCAGCCGCAGGAAGCCGGTCATGACCGGCTCGCCGCAGTAGAGCGCGTAGCGCCCGCACTCCAGGTTGTAGAAGACCTGCACGACGATGGCGATCGTGGCGATCCACATCAGGCCGCCGCCGTACCGGGCGGTGATCTCCGGGCCGAACAGCCATTCGCCGCCGCCGATCTGGACCCCCATCATCACGACCCCGGGCCCGACGAACCGGGTCCAGTGCCGCCAACTCAGCCGTTCCGGCTCCGGGAGGTCGTCCACCCCCCAGGCCGGCAGGCAGGTGGCCGGCGGCGCGACGGCCGAGGGTTCGGCCGGTGCGGAGTCGGGTCGGGCCGAGATCATGGCGCCTCCGGTTCGGGACGGGGCTTCTTTTACCCGGCGGTTGAAACGACGCCGTTGACGACGTTCGGCAACGGCTCCCCTCGGACGGCCCTGGCGACCGTCTCCGCCGCCGTCTCGCGGAGCCGGCGCATCGCCCTGACGCTCGCCGAGGCGACGTGCGGCGTGATCAGCACGCCGTCGGCCGTCCGGAGCGGGTCGCCGGGCGGCGGGGGCTCGGGGTCGGTGACGTCGAGCACGGCGTCGGAGAGGCGGCCGGAACGGAGCGCGGCGCGCATCGCGTCGGTGTCGACGACGTCGCCCCGCGCGACGTTCACCAGGATCGCCCCCGCCTTCATGCGCTCAAACGCGTCGCGGCCGATGAGCCGCTTCGTCCGCGGGGTGGACGGGCAGTGGAGCGTGACCGCGTCGCTCGCCGCGAGCAGGCCGTTGAGATCGACCGACTCCGCGCCGAAACGCGCGGCCTCGTCCGCGGCGACGTTCGGGTCGTGGGCGAGCACCCGGCACTTGAACCCGGACAGCCTCGCCGCGACCTCGCGCCCGATCCGGCCGAAGCCGACGACCCCGACCGTCATGTCGCGGAGCGTCCTCATTGATTCGAGCGGGGCGGCCAAACCCCAGCCCCCTTCGCGCACGCGGCGGCCGTTCGCCGCGAGTTGCCGGGTCGCGTTCAGGAGCAGGCCGAGGGTGTGGTCGGCCACCTCGTCGACGCAGTAGTCGGGGACGTTGCAGACGGCGATCCCGCGCGCCCGGGCGGCGTCGAGGTCGACGTTGTCGACGCCGATCCCGTAGCGGACGATCAGTTTCGCCCGGTCCATCGCGGCGACGACCCGCGCGTCCACCGGCGCGAACTGCGTAAGGACGTAGTCGGCGCCCCCGACGGCCTCCAGTAATTCCTCGACGGTCCGGCACTGCCGGGATTCGACCGAGCAGCCGAGCGGCCCGAGGATCGATTCCTCGACGTCGAGCCGTTCGAACGTGGAATCCGTGACGAGGACGGTCGGCATCGGCCCCCATTCCTCAAAAGGTGGACTCGTCGTATTCGTTCGTGGAGGAACGGGCGGAGTATACGGGGCGGCCCGAGGGGGTTCAAGAGACCGGCGCGGCCGAACGCCACGGGGGCGTCCGGGATGCTTGTCTACGGAGTTTATAGATACGAACGAATGATGTTTTAAGCCGGTAAGGGGGTCGTTCGAAAACGTCCCGCCCGGGCCTGTGCCGCGTCGTTCCGCGTTTCAGGCGCCGGGCGGGAAAGGGTGTCCGTTTTTCAGCGCAAAAGCGCCGGGTCCGGGCGGCGGAGGAATTCGAGGATGTCGGCGATCTGTTCGGGACGCATCTTCTGTTCGAATCCTTCGGGCATGAGGGATTTGCCGCTGGGGCGCAGTTCCTCGATCTCGGTGCGGGCGACGCTCTCCTCTACGCCCCCTTCGCGCCGGAGGGTGACGCCGCCGGCCGTCTCGGCCGTGACCATGCCGGTGAGCACCTTGCCGCCGCGGGTGGCCAGGACGTAGCCGAGGAAGTCGGCCGAGACCTGGCGGCTCGGGTCGAGGATGTCGACCAGCAGGATGTCGTTGCGGCGGGAGCCGACGGCGGCCAGGTCCGGGCCGACCTTCTGGCCGACCCCTTGGATCGCGTGGCAGGTCGCGCAGTGCTCCTTGAACAGCGCGGCCCCCCGGCGCTGGTCGCCGGCCAGGGTCAGGGCCGTCTGATACCGGTCGATGACGTTCTGCCGGTCGGCCGTCGCCGAGGCGGCGAGGATCTTCCGGGCGCGACCGGCCAGGCCCTCGCCCGGCAGGCGGGCCAGGGAGTCGCGGACGGACTGCGGGACCTCGACGGGGGCGACCTGCTGGGCCTCCAGGGCGTCGAGGAGCGCGGCCGCGGCGGCCGGCGAGAAGGTCGAGACGGCGAGGACCTCCCGGCGGGCGGCACTCGTGTACGACGGCCAGCGCTCGTAAACCTCGCGGCAGGCCGCCGGGTCGCCCAGTTGCGCCACGGCGCGGGCAGCGGCGAGTTGGACGGCCGGCGGCTGGTCGGCGGCCAGCAGCGGCGTGAGCGTCTTGCCGCCCCCGGCCGGCTTCGTACCCCCGACGAGGCTGATCGCGTGGACCCGCGTGGCGGCCGGCACATGGGAATCGGCGGCCACGCGGGCGGCGGTCTCGACCACGGCCTTCACCGCCGCCCGGCCCGGCGAACCGTCGGGCAGCCCGTTCAGGCCGCCTTTGCCCTCCAGGCCCTTCTCCAGGCCGGCGAGGAACGCCAGGCCTGTCGCCGGCGCGGCCTTCGCGGCGTTCGTCAGGCATTGGGTTAGTGCGTCCCGGTCGGCCTTCGCGGCGACCAACTGGCCGAGCTGTTCCAGAAACGCCCCCTGCGGCTCCGTCGGCGCACGCCCCCACGTCGGGTCGTTGAGCAGGGCCTTGGCGAGCCGGTCCGGCGACCGTGAGGCGGCGCAGAGCGCCGCGCGCGTCATCCACACGTCCTCGCCCGAACCGAGCAGCGTGGCCAACGCCGCGGCCGAGGCCGGGGTGTCGACCGACTTCAGCGCCAGGGCCAGTTGGAAACGCACGCCCGGGTCGGCGTCGTTCGTCATCGCGAGTACCGCGTTTTGAACCTCGGCCGACGTGCCGAGCCGTTCTTCGGCCAGTTCGAGCGCCGAGCGCCGGACCCTGGGCTCGGCGTCCTTCAGAGCGGCCTGGAGCGTCGCGTCATCGAGGGATCGGAGCCCCTGGAGGGTCCAGAGGGAGTGCAAGCGGGCCTGGGGGGGCGTGGCCTGTCGGACTCCTTCGTTCAAGGTGGGGACGGCGGAGCGGTCCTGGCGCTCGACCAGGAGGCGCTGGGCCGTCTCCCGCCACCAGCTAACCGGGTGTCGGAGCGCCCGGGCGAGTTGCTCGCCGCTCATCCGGTCGAGGCGGGGGCGTTCGGTCGGGGCCTTGAACGATTTGTTCCGGATCCGCCAGATGCGCCCGTGCCCCGCGCCGTTGCGGAAGTCGACGGAGGCGCGGGCCTTCGGGTCGGCCACGTACTGGGGGTGTTCGACGAACTCGCGGTAGAAGTCGACCACGTAGAGGCAGCCGTCCGGCCCGGTGGTGAGGAAGACCGGGTGGGTCCAGTTGTCGGCCGACGCGAGGAACTCCTTCCCCTGCTCCACCCGGCGCGAGCGGAAGGTCGGCCCGTCGGGGACGAGTTCCCGACGGGTGACGAGGTTCGTCAGCGACTCGCAGACGAACGCGTTGCCGGCGTAGGACGGCCCGAGGGCGTCGCCCCGGTAGACGGTCAGGCCGCACATGGCGTTGTAGTAAAGCGCCTGCTCGGTGTTGAACTGGCGCGGCGGCGCGCTGATCGGGTAGACCCGCCCCGAGTCGGCCGGGTCGGCCGTGTCAATTACGGACGGGGGGGCGAGCCCGGGCAGGTCGGAGAGGTAGCGGTCTTCGATCACGGCGTGCCGGACCGGGATGGTGTTCCACGACAGGAACCGCTGCCCCCAGTCGTCGTGGCAGAGGCCGAACTGCGAGAGGCCGACGATCGGCTGGAAGGTGTTGGTGCGGGGGTCGAAGCGGAAGTCGCGGGCGCGCCCCGGGATGGCCGCGGCCGGCGGGTCGTTCGGCCGACGCGCCGCGTAGTCCGAGCGGCCGTTCGCGCCGTAGATCCAGTTGTCCAGGCCCCAGTGGAGGGCGTTGGCCCGGAGCTGCTGGACCCCGGGGACGAACCCCGTCCACTCCACCCGGCGGACGTCGGCCTTGCCGTCGCCGTCGGAGTCTTCCAGGTAGAGGACGTCGGGCGCCGTCGCCACCAGGATGCCGGCCTTGTACGGCATGACGCTGGCGGGGAAGCTCAGCTTGTCGGCAAAGGTGACGGCGCGGTCGTATTTGCCGTCGTCGTCGGTGTCTTCCAGCCGACGGATGCGGCAGAGGTTTTCGGCCGTCGGGTAGCCGATCATCTCGGCGACGTAGAGCCGGCCGGCGGCGTCCCACGCGATCGCGACGGGGCTGTCGACGTCCGGCTCGGCGGCCACCAACTCGACCTCTAGTTCCGGGTCGCTCAGCCGAAAGGCCGCCTTCTCCTCGGCCGGCGACTTCGGGCCGGGCTCGGGCTTAGACGCAGGCTTGGCCGCCGGGGCTTGATCCGCCTCCTTCTTCGATTTCGGCCCCCCGGCCAACTCTTCCAGCAGATGCACCGCCTCGTCGGCGATCCGTTCGCCGGTCCCCACCTCGGCGTAGCTGTGCAGGCCCATCCAGGTCTGGTAGCCCCCCAGGCGGTGCCCTTCGCGGTCGGGGAGGTAGCCGATCCAGTCGTTGGCCAACTCGGCGATGTACGTGTACTTAAACGGCGACCGTTTCTTGATGTCGACGCCGAGCGACGTGAAGTACTCGGCGGGGACGCCGACGATGGCGACGTCGCCGATCACCAGTGCCTGGACCCAGGTCTCCCGCTCCTTGCCCTGCTCGCTGGCGAGCTTCTTCCGCATCGCCGCGAAGATTTCACGGATCCGCGCCTCGCTCGCCGGGGCGTACTTCTTGGTGTAGCGGGCGATCTTTTCGTCTTCCACGCGGTCGTCGAACGTCCGGACGCGGAACTTCAGGGGCCGGCGTATCCCCGCGAGGCGGTTGACGGGCCGGGGCGTGGCCGCCGCGCGGGTCTCCCGCACGGCCTTCTTGATCCGCTCGATCAGTTCCGGCACCGGGATATGGTCGATGTTGTGCGTCGAACCAGATGCCCCCTCCAGGAAGCTGACGACGCCCCCGAACTCCTGCTCCAGTTCCTGGGCCGACAGCCCGTAGAAGCTCGGGGAGCGGACGTCCTTGTTCGCGCGGGTGCCGATCGTGTGCGTCGAGTGGTTGAAGATCAGGGCGCGGCTCTTGCCCTGCGGGTCGCGGAAGTCGAGGACCGGCAACTGCGGGTCGAAGGGGCCGGTCGGCTGGGGGTTCGGCCCGGCCTCGTGCTTGGGGTTGAGCCAGGTGATGTTGTCGTTGGGGAGGCGCAGCCGGCTGTTGGCCCCGACCGTCTTTTCCTCGCCGAGCCGGAAGAAGAACCGGGCGTCGCCCCCGGCCAGCTTCGCGTTCGCCTCCTGCACCGAGCGGACGATCCCTTTACGCAACTCCTCGGCGAACTCCGGCGAGACGCCGAACCCGTGCGCGGGGGCGGTGCTCGGGGCGTGGTGGGTGTGGGTCGCGTTCACGAGGACGTGGCCGGCCGGGATGCCGGTCGTCCGCTCGATCTCGGCGACGGCGGCGTCGACCACGCCCCGCGGGATCCAGAGGACGTCGCACGCGACGATCGCGAGCTTGGCCTGGCCCGGCTTCTCGACGACGACGGCGACCGACCGGAGTTCCCCTTCCTGCTCCTCGGTGTAGCGGGATTCGAGGAACCCCGCCAGCACCATCTTGCCGTCGCACTTGAGGTTCACGGCGGAGGCGCCGACCCGGAGGTCCGGCGCGTCGGCCCGGGTTGCGCCGGCGAACAGGCCGAAGGTGGCGGCGGCGAGAAACAGCGTGCGAGCCTTCATCACGGTTCGATCCCTCTCATGGTCGGTTCGTGGCGTTTTTCGGCGTCGTCGGGTCGGTCAGTCCGCGTGGACGCCTTTGGGGAAGGCGGTAATCGGCCGGATCGTAATGTCCCGATAGAACAGCTCGGACCCCTCGGACTGAAATGCGATTCGCCCCTTCGACAGCGGCTCGACCTTCTCCGCCCCGTCGGCGTCAACG
>Ga0164243_10006208_pt1 | contig 18130 bp, 12 predicted proteins | sample OricompcompostOP_FD_108781 | JGI IMG/M metagenome (GOLD analysis project Ga0164243, IMG submission 108781) | Organic Plus compost microbial communities from Emeryville, California, USA - Original compost - Organic plus compost (OP) | ecosystem: Engineered > Solid waste > Mixed feedstock >... | reverse complement strand
CGTTCGTCTGCCACGTCGGCAGCACATCCGCCGTCATCCCCACCGGAGCCGTCAACGCCGAAGCCGACGGCGCCACCGAACCAGCCCCCGCCAACGACACAACCGCCAGCGACAAGGCAGCCGCGGCGTTTCCCACAGCACGTATACGCATTTACCGCATGGCCCTTCCCCTATATCGCGAGTCACGTCAGGCTACGTCGCCGCAGGCAAATACCCTTGTCAGCTGCTTGATAAAAACCTCGCACCATCCATGGAATCGACTACAGGCGGTTCACCATCCATCACTTATCGATACGAACCGCTGTTCCGCGTAATTCCGCTGCGAGTTGCGCCACATCCGCTTCGACCATGATGCGGGCCAATTCTTCCCAGAGCACCTTCGGTTTCCAGCCAAGCAGTGATTCCGCCTTTGACGCGTCTCCGATGAGGGCGTGAACCTCACTCGGCCGCTCGTATCTGGCATCGAAGCGCACGTGGTCTTTCCAGTCGAGTCCGGCTACAGAGAAGGCCACCTCAAGGAACTGCCGCACAGTGGCGGCCGTGCCCGTCGCCACAACGTAATCGCCGGGCTCGTCGTGCTGGAGCATCCGCCACATCGCTTCCACGTACTCGGGCGCGTAGCCCCAGTCCCGTACCGCATCAATGTTGCCCAAGTAGAGGTGCTCCTGCAGGCCCGCCTTGATACGGGCCACAGCCCGGGTGATCTTCCGGGTGACGAAGGTTTCACCACGGCGCGGGGACTCGTGGTTGAAAAGAATTCCGTTGACGGCGAAGAGGTTGTACGCCTCACGGTAATTGACGGTGGACCAGTAGCCGAAAACCTTGGCGCAGCCATAGGGACTGCGCGGATGGAAAGGGGTGTCCTCGTTCTGCGGGGGCGGGGTCGAGCCGAACATCTCGGAGGAGGAAGCCTGGTAGATCCGGGTGTCGATGCCGCTGGCACGGATCGCCTCCAGTAATCGGAGCGAGCCCACGCCTGTGACGTCGGCTGTGTAGAGCGGGGTGTCGAAGGACACCCTGACGTGCGACTGGGCACCGAGGTTGTAGACCTCGTCGGGGCGCAGATCGCGCAGCAGGTTAACCAGCGCCGCGCCGTCGGAGAGATCGGCGTGGTGGAGTACGAACTGCCGGTCAGGTTCATGTGGGCCCTGGTAGATGCGGTCGAGTCGCTCGGTGTTGAAGGACGAGGAGCGGCGGATGAGGCCGTGGACGATGTAGCCCTTTGACAGCAGGAGCTCAGCGAGATACGAACCGTCCTGGCCGGTGACGCCGGTGATCAGCGCAGTCTTGGTCATGATGGTGCAGCCCCTTGAGGATTTGTTATTTATTCCTACTATGTGATGATTCAGGGCTTATGTCCTGACAGAATCCGGAGCCATGAGCGTGACGAAGCAAACAGACGACTTACTGCCCAGCGGGGCCAAGGTGTTCGTAGCGGGCCATCGCGGACTAGTCGGATCCGCGGTCGCCCGTCGGCTGACTGCCGACGGTTATGACGTGATCACGGCAGACAGAGGCCAGCTGGATCTGCGGGATGCCGAGCGTACTGAAGCTTTTCTGCGGGCCGTGCACCCCCAGGCGGTCGTATTAGCCGCGGCGAAAGTGGGCGGCATCCTGGCCAATGACATGTACCCGGTGCAGTTCATTGAGGACAACCTGCGGATCCAGCTGAGTGTGATCGCCGGCGCACACGCTGCCGACGTGCGGCGCCTGTTGTTCCTGGGCTCGTCCTGCATCTATCCAAGACTCGCACCACAGCCCATCAGCGAGGACGCTTTGCTGACAGGGCCACTGGAACCGACGAACGCGCCGTACGCGCTCGCCAAAATCGCCGGGCTGATGCAGGTGCAGTCCTACCGGCGGCAGTACGGTGCCTCCTACATCGCCGCTATGCCGACGAACCTTTATGGGCCCGGTGACAACTTCAACCCCAAGACCTCACATGTATTGCCGGCACTCATCCGCCGCTTCCACGAGGCCAAGCAGGACGGTGCGGACGAGGTCATGCTCTGGGGCACTGGTACGCCACGTCGCGAATTCCTCCATGTGGACGACCTGGCCGCCGCCTGTGCCCTGCTGCTGCGCCGTTATGACGCCGATCAGCCGCTCAACATCGGCTGCGGCGAGGATCTGACGATCCGGGAGCTGGCCGAAACCGTGCAGGACGTCGTCGGGTATCGGGGCCGCATCAAGTTCGACCCGAGCAAGCCTGACGGCACCCCCCGCAAGCTGCTCGATGTCTCGCGCATCTTCTCGCTGGGCTGGAAGCCCCAGATTTCGCTGCGTGATGGTGTGGCCGCGGTTTATGAGAACTGGCTAGCTACTTCGGGCACCTGACCGGGCTTGTCCTCACCGGCATCGAGCACACAGGCCAGGACGCATGGCGGTCTCAGTACGCCCCCCGGCCATCGACGACCGCGCGAAATGTACGGGCGATCACGTCGAGGTCACCACCGATCGACCAGTTGTCGGCGTAGCGCAAATCCAGCGCGACCGACTCGTCCCAGGACAGGTCCGAGCGGCCGCTGACTTGCCATAACCCGGTCATGCCCGGCTTGACCATCAGCCTGCGTGCCTCCACCTCGTCGTACTGCGCCGCTTCATCAGGCAGCGGCGGCCGGGGGCCGACGAGTGACATCTCCCCGCGCACCACGTTCACCAGCTGGGGCAGCTCGTCCAGAGACGTGCGCCGCAGCCAGCGTCCCACCCGTGTCACCCGTGGATCGCGACGCATCTTGAACAGCGGCCCGTCCTTCTCGTTCGCGATTTTAAGCTCCGTGAGCCGCTCCTCCGCGTCGGCCACCATCGTGCGGAACTTCCACATGGTGAAGGGCGCGCCACCCTGTCCGATCCGGGTCTGCCGATGCAAGACCGGACCATGGGAGTCCAGCCGGACGGCAAGGGCCAGCGCCCCGCACAGGGGTGACAGCAACAGCAATGCCAGCGCCGCCCCGGCCCGGTCGAGCACGGTCTTGACCGCCAACTGCGGCCCGCGGCGTGTGGGCGGCGCCACATGCAACAGCGACAGACCGGCGACCATGGTGGTCTGCAGGCGCCTGGGCGCCACATCCGTGAGACCGGGCACCAGCGCCATCTGCAGACCCGCATCATGCAGCGCCCACGACAGCCGGCGCAGGCGCTCGCCACGCAGCAGCCGCCCGGGCACCACGAGTACCAGGTCTGCGCCCAGCTGCTCAGCGGCCGCTGTCACCAGCCTCCTGTCACGGTCCCCGGCCATCGATGGCTCAGCGAGAAGCCGTCCCAGATCTGGAGCCCCGGAGGTGAGAGTGCCGTCGCCCACCGGTACGACACCGGTGACGACGTACGGGTGACTGGTGCGCGCTGCGAGTTGCTCGACCACGTCGTCCGCTGCACTCGCCTCACCCACCACGACCACGCGATGCACTGACTGCGCCTCCCGGCGCGAGGCGGCCAGGTGCCCGTGTGTCACCTGCTGGCAGATCATCGCCAGCACGGGCGCCACAGAGACCGCGGGCAACGTCGTGAGCGGCGCGGACCGTTCTCCTGTCAGGGCATAAATGACAGCGAGCAGTCCCAGATAGGCCGCCCAGTCCCGCAGCACGGGCCGGACGTCCCTCGACTCCCCCAGCTCTTCGGCGGCATATCGCCGACGGGACACACGGATACCGAGCCAGGCTGCCGTGGCCGTGGTCGCGGCCGGCACCGGATGTGGCTGGCCAAGGACGCCGCACGTGACCAGGACCGGCACGCCGGCGCCGACGGCGTCCACGGCCAGGGCTGCGGCCAGGTACCACCGCGCCTTGTCGGCCCGGGCCAAACCGGCGCCGTTGGCTAATCGAGGTGGCTTTGTCCCAGCTTCGATTCGGGACACGCCGACGCTCCGCATGAACCCCCCTGGTCCGTCGTTATGTTCGCGATCATGAAACGCACCGGTTCTCCCTTACTCCCAAAGCGACAGGAGGAACCGGTGCGTGGTGTCAGCGACGTTAAAACAGCTGCCCATATGGATCAGCCATTAGATAGCGCTTCCGCACACCTTCCGGCTGAGCTACCCACAGCAATGCTGGAGCAGTAAATGTCGTGCCACATAGCCCATATGGAGCCTATCCGAACCATGGGATGAGAATCCATGCGGATCGCCATGTGAACTCTGCCACCCGCTGCCATGCAAGCGCTTTCTGGTTTTTGCGACTGATCCTGGTTAACCTGACGCACCTCTCCCAAGAATCCTGAGCACCGCTCCCTCAACTCAGATATCACGTGGTCCTTAGGCCAGATCAGCTATGGAACACCTCTCCTTCGAGGCCGAATGCGCCGTGGTGAGCAGGTCTTCCCAACTGGTGACCTTTACGCGCGTGCGTCCTTGCCGCATCCCCGCCCGCCGCTCAGCACGGTCGATGGAGCGCCACCCCGCGAGGCCGATCGCCTCAGCACCCGCCTCCAGTCCTAGTCCGTCGGCCCGGATGGTCCGCGAAGATGCGGTGAGCCGTCCTGCTTCGAAATCGTCAAGGAGCGCACTGACGGTCTCCTCGGCGCAACTCTTGTTGGTGCCGATGAATCCGGTAGGTCCGCGCTTGATCCAGCCGGCGACATACACACCCGGTGTGACCCTGCCCCGGACATGGGGAACTGTGCCTGTTGTCTCATCGAACGGCAGGCCAGAAACTGGCCGGGCCCGATAGCCCACGGATCGCAGCACCAGCCCGGTCTCGATGACCTCACTGCCACCGGTCGGCACCGCCCGCACGGTCCCGTCATCCTCGGTGCGCAGCACGGTAGGGGTGACTTCCAATCCCGTCACATGCTGATCGCCGACGACGCGTGCCGGGGCACTCAGGAAACGCAGCACGATACGCCGCCGGCCCGGTGTGGGGGCGCGGGCAGCGAGCCGGGCAAGCAGCGCGGTCTTAGCGGAGGGACCTGTGCTCGTCCCCCACGGTCCGCCCTCAACGACGACGTCGACACCGTCAAGAGCGGCGAGGCCGAGCAGTTCAGGCAGGGTGAACGACGCCTCTTCCGGCCCGCGCCGGCCTAGCACGACGACCTCACGGATGCGGCTCTCGCGCAAAGCGGCCAACGCCTGGTCGGCGATGTCCGTGACGGCCAGCGCTTCGGGGTCAGCGGTCAGGACACGCGCGACGTCCAGGGCGACATTTCCATGGCCTATGACGACGGCACGCTCACAATCCAGCGCGTAGGAGCCGACGCTGTGATCGGGGTGGCCGTTGTACCAGGCGACGAAGTCGGTGGCGCACACGCTTCCCGGCAGGTCCTCCCCTTCGATACCGAGCCGCCGGCCGGTCGCCGCGCCCACCGCGTAGATCACGGCGTGATAATGGCGGGATAGGTCCTCATGCTGCACGTCCTTGCCGATCTCCACATTGAGCCGGTAGGAGAAGCCCGGCTGGCTCTCGATGGCACGGAACAACTCGGTAACCCGCTTGGTGTCCTGATGGTCTGGGGCCACCCCCGAACGGACGAGCCCATACGGCGTGGGCAGCCGGTCGTAGACATCGACAGTCACATCAGGGTGCTTGAGCAGTTCATCAGCGGCGTACAGCCCGGCCGGACCGGCACCAACCACAGCGACTCGCAACACACCGTCCGGCAGCCTTCGCTGCGGCGCGACCAGTGCGAGCGGCGTCCGGTCGGGGTGAGGGTCATTGGCGTAGTAACCGGCGTTCAGGTCGAAGAATGGGCGCTCGCCCTCAGTGAGCTTGGTGTGCGGCTTTAGCGCGTCGACCGGGCAGGCTGACGCGCAGGCACCGCAGTCCACGCAAGCCGCGGGATCGACATACAGCATCTCAGCCTCGGCGAAGCCAGGTTCGCCCGGTGCGGGGTGGATGCAGTTGACCGGGCAGGCCTGCACACAGGAGGCGTCGGCGCAGCAGGAACGGGTGACAACATAGGGCATGGTGCTGTCCTATTCAGGTGGCCGGAGAGGCCGGCTGGCCCCGATAGCGGGACGGGCGGCCGTCGATGCGCAGCATCTTCCATACCTGCCGGGAGGCCCGGTTCATCAGGCCGGTGTCCTCGGCGAGCATGCGGACATCGGCGAAGAGATCGCGGAGCATCTTGCGGCCTGCGGCGTTCTTCCAGAAGACGTCCCGGATCACCCAGCGGGGAACGCCCATCTTCTCGCTGGTCCTCTTGTCGGGGATCATGATGACGTCGCCAAGGAGGCGCATCGTCAGCGGGATCATGACCGACAGGACGCCCTTGCGGAACCTCCCGTATCCGGGGATCTTGTGACGCAAGAACTCATGAGCGAAGGATATGTGCCGGGCCTCCTCGGCGATATGGATCTGCATGATCCGCAGCATGAGCGGATGATGGTCACCGCCCGCACGGAGACTGGCCTTCTGAACGTGGTCGATCGGCTCCTCACCGGCTAGGACGCCCGTGAAAAACACCTCCGGCCACAGGGAGCCTGTTAAAGGGAGAAGCCGGCAGGCCACGCGGAACGCGCGTCGCGCGCCGTGCACGTCGACACCAGCACGATTGACGAACTCCTGGAACATCTGGGTGTGATGGGTCTCCTCGGTGATCTCATGGGTGAGATACCTGAATTCCCGATTCTGGTTCGGTAAGCTGAACACGTAGTCCAGGGCCCCGCGCATGAGGATGTTCTCGAACTGCATCCCGACCTTGGCGAGGTTGGCATACCGCCAGAGCCCGATTTCCGCCCGGCGCTCCTCAGTCTGAGCCTTGTACCAGGGATGGGCGCCTAGCGGGTCCGTGTCGGGCAGGATCCAGCGCACATCCTTCGGGTCGACCGCGAACTCCGGGTTGTCCCAGTCGATATCCGTGAAGGCGTCGAAGTGGGTGTGTACCGAGCCCTCGGACAGAGTGCCGAGCACTTCTTCGTAGGTCTGGTGTCTAGGCATCTCGTTCCTCCATTTCAGGCGGGACGGCGGTGCCGGACGTGAAACGCAGCGCCGCGTCTCTGATCGGTGAGCGCCGCAGGGCGCGCCGGTCCCGGAAGTAGTCGTTAATGGTCTTCCATGGGGCGCGTGTGCCCTGCCGGGGCATGACCATGTCACCCCGCTTGATGTAGCCGGAGGCGAGCGAGTCGCCCATCGCGGACTCTCTGGCCCGATCGGTGTGGCGGGCAACGGCCGTGACCTGTGTGTAGTGATTGCTGTCCATATATGCCAGGAGCCTGGTCAGGTACTCGGCCGCCAAATCCGCCTTGAGCGTCCAGGAGCTGTTTGTATAGCCGAGGATGATCACCATGTTGGGGACGCCGTCGAGCATTACGCCCTTGTAGAGAACACGGTCGTGGGTGGCGACCGGGCGTCCGTCCACTTCCAGCTCCGCACCGCCGGCAACCTGCACCTGCAGTCCGGTGGCCGTAACAATGATGTCGGCCGGTAACTCCTCACCAGACGTGAGCCGGACGCCGGTCTCGGTGAAGCAGGCGATGCGGTCGGTGACGACGGACGCCGCCCCGCGTCTCAGCGCTTTGAAAAGGTCGCCCCCTGGCACGACGCACAGGCGCTGGTCCCAGGGCTTGTACCGGGGAGTGAAATGACGCATGTCGATATCCGGCCCGAGCTGAGCCCGTACCCCGGCCAGCAGCAGCCTGCGCATGACATGAGGGGCTGAGCGGCACAGAACGTAGGTGAGGCGCTGCATGGCGATGAAACGGAACCGGCCAAACCGGTGGACCACGCCTGGCGGGATGCCTAGTTTTCGCATAACGAGCGAGACCGCGTCGTGGCGCGGCAGCGTCATCATGTACGCGGGTGACCGCTGGAGCATGGTGACATGTGCGGCGTCGCCGGCCATAGCGGGTACGAGCGTAATCGCGGTGGCCCCACTGCCGATGACGATGACCCGCTTACCGCGGTAGTCAAGGTCCTCGGGCCAGTTCTGGGGATGAACAATCTCGCCTGAGAAGCGTTCCTCTCCGGGAAAAACCGGCCGGTACCCGGCGTCGTAGTTGTAATAGCCAGTGGCGTTAACAAGGAAATTACTAGTGTAGAACTCCGTCTGTCCGGTCTTCTCTTCAATGGCTTCGGCGGTCCATAACCGGGTCTCACTCGACCAGCTCACCCGGACTACCTTGCGCCCGAAGCGGATACGGTCGGTCACGTCGTAATTTTCTGCTGTTTCCTGTACATAGCGGCGGATACTGGGGCCATCGGCGAGGATCTTCGACCCGTACCACGGCCGGAACCGGTAACCGAAGGTGAACATGTCTGAATCAGAACGGATCCCCGGATACCGGAACAGGTCCCATGTTCCACCGATTCTGGAGCGCCGCTCAAGAATCATATATGTCTTGCCGGACTCCATTTCTGCCAGATGACTCGCGGCGCTGATGCCAGAAAGACCGGCACCAACGATCAGCACCTCGACGTGCTTCTCATTCATCTCCGCCCCCCTCCGAGGGTGATGCCCCGCCGATAGAAAAGCATTCCACCCATATAAGACAGCGAGTCAACAAGCATGTCAAGCAAATGACTTCACTGCGATAACGAAGAAAATTGCCATTTATCAAGGCATGGATAAGAAAGGGTCAGGACCCATCGATTTCACGCACTGGACAGCGTGCTGTGGATCCGGATATGCCGCACACATCACATGCCCGGCTCTCTCCCCGTCCCGGTCAGCCGCTGGTGCTCCTCTTCCCCTACCGGCTCACCGGAGGTGGGCAGCAACTGGGGGATGCCGTCGGCGATGGGATAACGGCAGTGCAACCGAGGGTTGTAGAGGGCCTCCTCTGTGCCGTCCTCGGCCGTCAGCAGGGTGAGGGGACCCTTGTCAATCGGGCAGGCGAGGATGCGTAACAGCAGGTCGTCGAATGCCATGGTGATTCGCTCCTATATTCCGTGTGCTTCGTGAAGGGACTTTCTTCCGGTGTGAGCTTGCTGTGGCTGGTCATGCCGCGGCAGCAGGAGCAGGACCGACAAGGCCAGACCGGTGCCGCCCAGCCGCAGGATCAGCCGCAGCGGGTCGGTCGGCAGCGGCTCGCTGAAGGCGATGCCGCCGCCGGCCACGGTGAAGACGCAGTTGATCGTGCTGCCGACCGGTACGAAGAGTGATGCCCGGCAGCGTTGCAGCGCGGTCTGTGACAGCACCAGCCCGGCCGCCCCGGTGACCACGAGCAGGTATGGGTACGGAGTCGCGGCGAGTGCGAGGACGGCCGAGGGGAGCCCGGAGACCGAAAGCAGGCCCGCGACCCCCTTGATGGCCAGCGAACTCACCCCGTACAGCAGACCCACGGCCACTCCATATGCCACACCTGACGTGGGCAGCCGATGTCGGCGGCCGGCTTTACGCTCCGCGGTCCAGTACAGAAGGAGCCCGCCGGCCAGCGACGGCACGCACAGAGCCATGAGCACGCCGAAGGACGCGTGACGGCTGATGGGCTCGCTGGTGTTGTGCAAGGAGGCCACGACCATGAGCAGCGCCACCGTGATGACCGCGACGCCGTGCCGCTCCCGGCCGCTGCGTTGTTCGCCGAGGACGGCGGAGGAGAGCAGAAGCAGCAGTACGAGCCCGGATACGAACAGGCCCTGCGCGGCGGCGATGGGAAGCGTGCGGTAGACGGCGAGCTGTGCGCCAAAGCCGCATGCGAGTACCAGACAGCCACCGATCCACAGTGGGCTGCCCGCCAGGAGCCGCACGACCCGGGCCGGCCGCCCCGCGCTCAGCGGCGGCAGACTCGCCAGAGCTCTTTTCTCCAGCACAAAACCCGTGCTGTACAGGACATTGGCCAGCAGTGCCGCTGCCACCCCCCACCACCACGACGTCACAGAATCACACCCGCCTGGCATGGAGGAGGAGAATCGATGACAGGGAGGGACGGCTACAGGCAGCCCTGTCGAGGACGCGCAGAGGACGAGGCACACCGTGGAAAGGCGCTCCGGTGATCCCCACCACCTCGAAACCCGACGCCGCGATGAACTCCCGTAGCGCGCGGGCGGTGTAGAGGCGGAGGTGACCGACGACCTCTCTTCCCGGCCGGCCGTGAATGCCCCGCAGACTCACCTCGGAGAAGACCGGCTGGACACCGGCGAGCAGCAGCACACGGTTGTACCAGGCAGCGAGATTGGGCGTGGACAGCATGAGATGTCCGCCCGGACGCAGAACGCGGCGCAGTTCCTCCAGCGCCGAGTCAGGGTCGACGAGGTGCTCGACCACCTCGCTGAACAAGACCGCGTCAGCGCAGGCAGACCGGAACGGCAAGCCAGGTGCGGGCAGTGTGTCATCACCCGCATCCGCCGTGTCCGTGTCCGTGTCCGTGAACCCACCACGGACGACGTACGGCAGACGGGGCGCGGCCCGGCGCAACGCGTCATGCGACCAGTCCACTCCGATGATCCGGTGCCCTCCGAGAACACGGGCCGCGGCAGCCGCCGCCGTGCCGTCACCGCACCCGACATCGAGCACCGTCGCAGGTGGGCGTCCCGCTTGCACCGGGCCGAGGGCCTTCGCCAGCACCCTGGCTTGCCTCAGGCTGCGTTCGTCACCGGAGGCTACGGGCACGGCGGGATCCTCGTAGAAGTCACGTAGTCCGCGGGATCTCGCGAGGCCGGGGTAGTCCTGGCCCGGGAGGCTCCGGCCCGCAGAATCCAGGTTCCGCCCCATCGGGCGGAACGCGTCGGGGCGAGAAGTCATACCTGACTCCCTGGGGTCTCTTGACTGCCGCTGTCCGGATCCCCAGGCCCGCAGCGAGTGAAGCGGGCCGTGCCCGGCTCCGCGGTGGCGGCGAGGCACTCCTCGAAAAGGCGGGCCAGGGCAGCGGCGCTGTCGTCGTCGAACCGGGCACGGGACCAGCGCAGCGCAAGGTGGAGCCGGTCCCCCGTACCGACGGTACTCAAGGTCAGGCCGCGGGGCATGTGCGCGGGAGCTGAGAACCACACCGCGGTGGCACGTCCCGCGTCACCGAAGTCCAGCGGGTAGGGGACACGTCCGATGTTGCTCAGCAGCACGGTGGACATCCATGGTGCCGCCGCGGCCCGAAGTGCGCGCAGCACGATGGCCCTCAGCCCGACCGGCAGCACAGGTGCGGTGAGCAGTGCCGCGCCACGGCCGAGCTGGGGTCCCGCAGTGGCCTTGAGCGCGCGTGTCTGCCGGGCGGTGCTGAGCAACAGCGCGGCTACGGCCTCCGGGGCGAGCCGCTCGCCCCGTAAAGCCTCAGCGGTCGGCGGGTCATGCGGCACGATGACGGCCTCCACGAGACGTCCGCCGTTGCCGATCGGCATATCAATGCCCCGGGGACGGTCGTCCACCGGCATGGTGATGCGTATCGGCCGCGAGGAGAGCGCACCGCGACGACGGTTCCACCTGGCCACCGTCAGAGCGGTGGCGACGAGCAGTTGATCATTGACGGTGTACGGGGCGCCCGCGGCGCGGCCGGGCAGGGCGAGTTCGGTAAGCAGCAGACCGTTTCCGGGACCGGCGTCCACACGCGGACGGGCGGGGATGATCCGGGCGGGCCTGGCCCATCGGGCCGCCCCAGTGCGAGTCGGCCCCGGCCAATCGACGCCAGCTCCGAAGGCCGGCAGCCGTACAGGCGCGGGCAGGGGAGAGTTGTGGGCGCCGCCGTACAGCTCGGCAGCCGTCGCCAGCACCCGGAGACAGGACAGGACGTCCAAGGCGGTGTGATGGAACGTGATCAGCAGCACGCAGCCGTCGGCGGTGCCAGTCGTGACGACTTCGACCCGCAAGGGAGGGGAACTCTTCAGTGAGGGACAGTCGGTCAGGGCACGGGCACGGGCACGGGCCAGAGCGTCCGGGCCCGGCGGTGCGCACACGACGGGTTCGACGTCTGGCGTCCCTCCGAGCTCCCACTCGTAACGGCGCCTATGCCATCCGCCGCGCGCCTCCCGCATCAGGATCCGCGGATGCTGTCGCATCGCTTCATTGAGTGCGGTGCGCAGCCGCCGGGCATCCATAGGCCCGGGCAGATGCACCTCGATGTGCACAGACTCGGGTTCGTCGCGGCGCAGGCCGTGCCGCGAGACCTCATCGACCGTCCCGAACGGAATCCTCTCTCCGGTCACCGCTAGGGGTTCGTTCTCTTTGGCCCCACGTTCCCGGGGCGAGGACAGGGCAGTCATCGTCCACCGTCCATGAACACGGGGCGCGGCCGCGCCGCGGCGCGCTGCGGGGTTCTCATCGGTCGCGTCCTCCGTGGTGCATGTGATCGTGAAGCCTGGGACCGGCTGACGGGCATGTCGCTACCTTCCTGCCCGGGTCAGCCCCAGCGATGGATGAGAGGCCAGGGGTTGGCGGGGTCGGTACTTCCGGGCAGGACCGGACCTACAGTTATCTCTGTCCCGTCGCCAGCGTCCAGCAGCCGCGGTCCGGGGTTCAGACCAGGTGGCGGCGCTCCGGGGGCCGTTGCAGCGGCTTCATCCGGGGATCGATCGTTCACCTGCGCATGCGGCATCCCCATGCGCAGGTCCGGGGCCAGACCGTCCACGTACGGCCGTCCGCCCGGCGCATCGGCCCCTTCGCCCCACGGCGTGCCCTCCGGGCCGGGCCCCACGTCGTACGGCATACCCGACCAGGAACCGTGCGGCAGAGCCTCCGGCCCTGGGGTCGCCGGGACACCCGGCGCCCCGGCTGGCCAACCCCGATCGGGAGTGTCCAGTCCCTGATGCCACGGCTCGCTCGGGGCTGGGGCAGGCTCACGGGGTCCCGGAGCATCGGCCATACCCACCAAACCCGGGAACGTCGCTTCCCCCTGCACCGGGGCCGGCTCCGGAGCCGGCAGGGCGTCCGCCTCCGGGTACGGCGCAATGTCCCCCGCCCCGGATTCGGCAGTAAGTGCATGGTCTGCGGCGACAAGAGGCAATTCGGCTGTTTGCCCGGCTACTCCCGTCTCTCGGGCGGGTGGCGGCTCGCTCTTCCGCGTGGGTCGCCGGTTTCCGCGTGTCCCAGTCGTGCCGGATACCGGCGCGTCGCCGGCGGTATCCGGGGTGACTACCGCAGCGGCCACCGCTACAAGGGCGAGAACTTGGGCGGTGGCGCCGAAGGCCCCCCCACCGAGTCCGGCGGCACCTACGGCGGCAACAACACCGGCGCCCGCCATGGCCACGGCGGCAATGAGTGCCAGTGCCGCGCTCCGGCGGCGAGCGACCGCAGCCAGCGCGGGCACGATCCCCCCTAGGAACGGTGAGATGACGAACACGACACCACCCAGAGTGAACAGGCCCAGCTGCCGCCCGGGAGCCGCCGGTGCGGAGGCGGCGGGATCCTCCCGCGCTCTACGAGCCCGGCGCGCCGGTGCGGTACCTGCGCGGCGCCGGCCGAATGCCAGTGCCGCCAGCACCATCGGTCCGGCCACGCCAGCGATCAGACCGCCCTCATACAGCTTCGCGGGCTCGTACTCCAGGGCCACAGTGCCCCCTTGACCGGCGGGAATCAGCCAGCCCTGCTGCCAGCCGTCGATCCTGACCGGCTTCAGCTCTTTGCCATTGAGCGTCGCCTTCCAACCAGGGTTGTGGTTCTCGTAGATCTGGAGGTACGAGGCCCGTCCCGTGCCCACTGTCACCGAACGCCGGTCACCCAGCCAGTCGTTAGTCGTGACCGGGCGAGTACCGGTCGTCGGCAACTGCTGGGGGTTGCCCCGCGTGAGGGTGAGGTCCGTCAGCGCAAGCGACCCGCTGTCCGCGGATTCGAGTACATGCCGTCCGGCACTCAGCCCAATAGTGGCGGCAGGCCCCATAGCCCGGGTCCCGCCCTTGGACTTGGTCTTGCCCTTGGCTTTGCGCGGTTCCTCGCCCTTGGGGTTGCAGAGCTGCACGTCGACCGGCCGGCCCTGCGTCAGGTCCCGGACCAGGCCGGAGGCCGCCGTCTCGTACTGCCTGCCGTCGACAGTGATGGTGGGCCCCTCACCGCAGGGCAGCGTGAATCGCTTGTCCGGGTCGGGTGCGGGAGCGATCAGGTCGGCCAGCGCGGGTACGTACACCTCACTCAGCCCGACGGGCAGGCGGAGTTTACTGTCCGCGATCGGATTATAGATGGTGACCGGCGCCGTACGGCTGATGGTGATGTCAAGCCGGTCCGTGGTGATGGGGTCGAAGCGTGCCTGGCCATTCTTGTCCACGCCTGCCGTCGTCGAGCCGTACGGCGAGGTGATCTGCACCTCCTGCGGGCGGGCGGAGATACCGCCCGCTGCTTGGAAGATGATCTGGTCGATCGGCCGCTTCTGCGGCCACTTCAAGTGAATGACAGGTTTGTCACCGGCGACCCAGCCAGTCAGCCAGTCACCGTCTACCAGATTGCGGGCACTAAGCGATGGGCTCGTGGCACTGGTGGAATCGGCGGTGGCCGTGATCCGGGACCGTGATTCCGGGGAGAGCCGGTTCAGGATCACATCCAGTTCGTCACCGGCAACCGGCAGGGCCTGCGCCTTGAGGCGGTACTCGCCCGAAGCCCCCTCAGCTGTGTCGAACTGCCGGTTCAGCCCGTTCTGTTCGGACCCGGACCACAGGGCCCCCGTGTGCATGTCCCGGTGGAAGGAGAGAACGTTCTTACCCGCTTCCGCGCCCGTGCTCCCGGAGTCGGTGGGCAGCCGCAGCAGCTTCGTGACGCGTACGCCGGGGATGGATACCTCGCTGAAACCGGCCCCGGGTAATCCGGGCCGGGACTCCTGCACATCCAGGATCTTGATACGCAGCCACTCCGCCTCACCCGCGGGCGCCCTGACGGTTTGACGCTCCCCGTCGGTCTCCAGGGAGCTGTCGACGGAGCCCTTGTCCGTTTCCACCCTGATGCGGGTGGGCACGGACCGGGTTCCGTCCCCGGCGGGCAGCGGCTTGACCGAGATGGCGGAGGGGATCTGAGTGGGGGAGGTGAAGTCGATCCGCAGCCACTGGTCATCAGGCTCGCCACGCCCCGACCCACCGGCGACGGGAGCTAGCAGGCCACCGGATCGACGGCCGGCGCTGCCGTCCGCCCAGGCGGTGTCCGGGTTTCCGTCGAAGGCGTTGACCGGGTCGTACTGCGGCAGGTGGAACAACCAGTGACCGCTGCTGGAGGCGGTCACCTTCTTCGCACCACGCAGCACGGCCGTGGTCTGGTGCTCGACTCCGGTCGTGGGCAGGAGCTGCTTCGGCTCAGCACCCGCGTCCTGGTAATTGCCGGACGCGTTACGTTCACCGGCGGCGTAGGTGTACGAGGTGTTGTGGTTGACCAGGCCGAAACGGGTATCGGCACGGCGCATGCCGTCCGCGGCCACCTGCAGCGAAGGCTTCTCAACACCGGGGTGAGGGTCCCCAGTGAGGACGGCCGGCCGCTTGCGCATACCCTGGTCTGCTGAGAGCTGCAGCAGCGCTTCTGGTCCGCCGCTGACCACAGCTGTGTCAGCGACGGGTTTGACCGCGACCTGCTTGGGCCGTTCTCCCGGGGCCGCCCCGGCCGGCTCGTAAATCTCCACCGCTTGAAGCCGGGGGAACAAGGCCTGGATCTCAACCGGTGTGCCCTTCGGGATGCGCCCTGCCGTGACCAGTGGACCGAAACCCGCAACCTTGCGGTAGCCGGAGGACTCCAATGTCTTCTTCACGATCTGGGGCGGCACATAGCCGATCTGATCCGGGTCGAGATCATTGCGCACCACCACGTCCCACAACCCGGCCCGGGTCAGGTAATCACGCAGTCCTGGTACCTGGCTGCCCGTCATCAGTGCTTGCTCGACCGCATCCATCGCGCGACGGGAGCCGGGAGTACCGAACGGGACGAAGTCTCGCTGCGCCCAGCGGGACTTGGCGAGCACGTCCAGCGGCTGGTCGATGGGCGAGCCCCAGGTGTAGATGCCGTGTGCCGTCGCCGGGACGACGAGTGCCCGGTTGTCGGGTGCGTATTTCTCCAGCCAATCAGCCGCTTGGCTCCAGTGGCTGGGCAACTGGCGGAACGAACCGGGCTGCAGGATGCTGCCATTGAGGTACGGCCAGGTCAGGCCAGGCAGGACGCAGAGCGCGGCGATCACGGGAAGCAGCCGCGCGCCTCCTGGGCCGACGACCGCGGTGGACGCCCGGCGCGCCCTTTTACCTTTAGTGGACGCGGGTCGCAGACTGTACGTGGCAGCGCGACCGGTGATGTGCGCGAGCCCGAAGGACAAGGTGAGAGCGAGGCCGGGCTGGAATTTGTAGACGTTACGGAAGGGCCTCAGCCATCCGTTCAGCCAGGCTTGCATCGTCTCGTGGAAGAAGTGCGCTCCTAGATGACCGCCATAGCCCGCGAGCGTGATCAGTAGGACGCTCAGCACGATCATGAGTAGCCATCGCCGCTCGGGCAGGTCTCGACGGGCCAGGCCGGCCAGCCCGAGCGCGGCAGCAAACGCCGAACCCAGCACCGTGATAACCCCCGTGGCTACGGTCCGGCCCGCCGGCAGCCAGGGGTGGCCGAAGTTGAGATAGGCAACCCAGTTGCCGGCACCCCGCAGCAGCTCGGTGGCCGACATGGTGCCGGTAGTCGTGCTGGCCTGCTCGACGTACGGCATGAAGTCCTCGCCATAGAAGCCGAGCAAGAGCAGTGGGATCACCCACCAGCACGTCGCCAACGCCACCCCTGCACTCCACCATCCCATCAAGGACCGCTTGCGTGGCCCGGCGGGACGGCTGAGCACATACAGCAGCACGGGCAGCAACGACGCCAGCGTGGACGCCGCGTTGACCCCTCCCATGAACGGGATCACTAGCGCTGATCGTGTCGCCGCACGCCGCGCGGTCAGATCGGCGCGGGTCAGCGGCAGCAGCACCCACGGCAGTACCGCACCGGGCATGGCTGCCGCCGACGTCGAGCCAATGATGATGGTGAAGGTCGGCCACAGTGCGTAACACATCGCGCCAACGAGCCGGGAGGCCGGTGTTCCAACCCGGAGCCGCTCGGCCAGCCTCAGCGCGCCCCAGAACGCTGTGCTGACGATAAGCGACAGCCACAACCGCTCGGCGAACCAGACGGGCACATGGAGCAAGTCCATCAACAAGTAGTACGGCAACGAGGGAAAGGCGTACCCAATGTACTGATCGGCGATCCCACCGAACCCAGCCTGGTCATGCCACAACTGCCCTAGGTCATCGATGAACTTGCCCGGGGCGAGCGCGACACCCAGTTTGGTCTCGAACGTCATCCTGCCCGGTGAGACGGCGAGGAACGCAACGAAGACGGCAAGCCAGAAGCCCAGCAACCAGCGGCGTCCTCGTGGCTGTTGGCGGAGTGCGGGTGGGGTGGTTGTCATGGCGTCGTCTTCTGAAGGATGAGGAGAAGGTTCCAGGTCGCGATCTCACGCAGGCCGGGAACGCGCGTGACGGCGGCGGGAAGGAAGGGCCAGTAACGCGAGCGAACGGTGAGCGGGATGAGCTGAGGATGCTTACGCACGAGCCGGAGGGTCGAACCGATACGGATCGGAAAGAGATTGCGGCCCACGGTGTGCTTGGGGGTGCGTCCGGTCTTCCTCCGATAACGGGCCCTGGCACGGTCGTGGCCGAGGTAGTGCCAGGGGGCCATTTCATGGCCCCCCCAGGGAGAGAGCCAGTTGGTGAAGGAGACGTAGATGAGTCCGCCGGGCCGGGTGACACGGACCATCTCACTGAGGAACGTGGCTGGGTCAGGGACGTGCTCAAGGACGTTTGAGGAGAAGGAGACGTCAGCTGACGCGTCAGCGAGAGGGAGCAGATGGCCATCGGCCGTGACAGTGCCGGCGGGGGGGCGGAGGCCATGCGCGGTCTGCTCACTGGGGTCGGGTTCGAAGAGGTAAGCATGGGCACCGCGGTGCTGGAACTCACGGGTGAAGTGGCCGCTACCACCGCCTATGTCGACGATGACACGACCGGCCAACGGCGCATAGCGCTCCAGCTGGTCCGCGGCGTCGCGGGCCAGGAGGGTGTAGCAGTGCTCGGGGTCGCTCTGCTCACGCATGAAGGCACGGAAGAGGCTGACCGAGCGGCGCCAGGAGGGATCCCTGAATACCGCCTGCGCAGCGCCTCGTTCACCGCTGGCTCCACCGCCGGCATGGCTCTGGACGGGCGGGATCATGCGGGTTGCCTCCCTGCCGGATAGGTGGGTGTGTTGTGCCATGTGTGGTAGGCCTCGGTGGCGATGGTGTGGAAGTTGTGGGTGGTGTGGTGCCAGCGGTATTGGGTGGCGTGGTGGGCGGCGTTGGTGGCGAGGGTGGTGCGTTGCTGGT
>Ga0164243_10006207_pt1 | contig 18131 bp, 13 predicted proteins | sample OricompcompostOP_FD_108781 | JGI IMG/M metagenome (GOLD analysis project Ga0164243, IMG submission 108781) | Organic Plus compost microbial communities from Emeryville, California, USA - Original compost - Organic plus compost (OP) | ecosystem: Engineered > Solid waste > Mixed feedstock >... | reverse complement strand
CAGGCTCATCGCCGACGAAGTGCAGCAGCGCGGCACCGTCGACCACACGCCTGTCTACACGCGCGAAGTCATCAAGCGGACGCTGGAGCTCTCCTCCACGGCCATCATTCTCTTCCACAACCATCCCACTTGGCATTTTAGATCACGTTCAATCACGCCACATCACACTGAAACACAACAGTTTTTTCAATTGTCGTAGAGTCGGCCATCATGGCATACTGGGGTCGGTTTTAGGGGGGATCGAGCCCCTTTTTGACCCCAGTCGCCGACCCCACGAACCCGTCGCGCGACCCCACTTGGAAGCCGACGGAGAAGCCCAGTGCCAAGCCTTACAGATGCAGAAATTCGCAGAGCCCTGAAGCAGGTGGAAGCGACCGGAAAGCAGCTCAACCTCATCGATGGCGACGGCCACGGAACCGGGCGCCTGATCCTCGTGATGAAGCCCATGCCCACGCGCGTAACCGCCGACTGGATGGCGCAGCAGTGGCGCGACGAGAAGCGGGTCAAAAAGAAGCTCGGCTCATATCCGTCGATGCCCCTCAGCAAGGCGCGAGAAGTGTTCAACCGCGACTTCGCGGGGATGATCCAAAAGGGCCGCAGCATCAAGATTGCAGGCGATACGCGGCCAGGGACCGTCGCCGACCTCTTCGAGGCTTATGTCGCCTACCTCAAGGATGCAGGAAAGCCGTCCTGGAAGGAGGCGGAAAAGGGCCTCAACAAGATCGCCGACACCCTCGGACGCAACCGCCCGGCCCGCGACATCGAGCCGGACGAGGTCACGGCGATCATCCGCCCCATCTATGCGCGCGGCAAGCGCTCAATGGCCGATCATGTGCGAAGCTACATTCGGTCCGCCTTCAGCTGGGGCATCAAATCCGAGCACGACTATCGCTCCACCGCCGCACGTCGCTTCCGCCTGGTCCATAACCCGGCCGCAGGAATACCGACCGAGCCCAAGACAGTCGGGACACGCTGGCTCAGCGAGGAAGAGTTCGTTCGGCTCTATCGCTGGCTGGAATGCCCCGACACTCCGGTTCACCCCTCCTACCCCCGTGCTGTCCAGATCATCATGCTGACCGGCCAGCGCGTCGAGGAGATCGCCCGCCTCCATGTCGACCAGTGGGACGCCAGAGAGCGGATCATCGACTGGACCAAGACCAAGAATCTTCAGCCGCACGCCGTCCCGGTGCCGTCGCTCGCGGCCGAACTGATCGAGTCGATCACTCCGAACGAATACGGATGGTTCTTCCCCTCCGCCAAGGATCCGTCGAAGCCCGTCAGCCACGGTACGCTCTACAGCTTTATCTGGCGTCAGCGGGATCGCGGCGTGATCCCGCATGCCACCAACCGCGACCTCCGACGCACCTTCAAGACCCTGGCCGGCAAGGCCGGAGTCCCAAAGGAAATACGCGACCGCCTCCAGAACCATGCCATGCAGGACATCAGCTCGAAACACTACGATCGCTGGAATTACATGGTCGAGAAGCGCGCCGGCATGGCGAAATGGGACAAATTCGTCCGCGCCATGCTCGCCAAGAAACGCCTGAAGGCAGCGGCGTGAGTTTCCGGTGCTCGATGCTCACCACGCCTCGCCGCATCATAGTCCGCAGCCCGCCCGGCCCCGGATTTGTGAAACGGGTTCTTGCCCGGTTGCCCTTGACCCAACATAGCCTGGAAGCTATATGACTTGGGACGTTAAGCTGCATGATGCCTTCGAGGCAGAGTTTGCCGCTCTTGAGCGCAGCGTCCAAACCGAGCTCTTGGCCCTCGCCAAGCTCCTTGGCGAATACGGCCCGCAGCTTGGGCGGCCATATGTGGACACGCTCAATGGCTCCAAACATGCCAACATGAAGGAGATGCGCTTCTCTGCCGCCGATGGCGAATGGCGCGTTGCTTTCGCTTTCGACCCCGAGCGCAACGCGATCGTGCTGGTCGCAGGCGACAAATCAGGCGGCAGTCAGAAGCGTTTCTACAAGCAGCTCATTGCAAAGGCGGACAGCCGGTTTTCCGGACATCTGGAAAACCTGAAAGCCGCAAAGAAGGGATGACCGACATGGGCCGAAGCCTGGCCGACGTTATCGCCGCGCTGCCCCAGGATCAGCAGGACGAGATCGAGACCCGCTACCAGCAGATGCGGCAAGAGGTCGAAGGTCTGCGAGAGCTGCGCCAGATCGCAGGCAAAGCTCAGGAAGACATAGCGACCGCGCTGAACATCAAGCAGCCATCCGTCTCCAAGATCGAGAAGCAAGCCGACATGTATTTGTCGACCTTGCGCAGCTATGTGGAGGCCGTGGGCGGCAAGCTCGAGCTGATCGTCCGGCTTCCTGGTGCGCCGGCCCTTCGGCTCGACCACCTTGGAGACCTCGCAGAAAATCACCGGCCAGCGCGTACCGTCGCGCGGCGGCGTGCTGCTGCGGGGTCGTAAGTCCGCCCCCAAAATTTCATGATAATTGGAAGTGAGCGGCCTGCGGATTGGAACCCGCAAACCTGTGTTGCGGGCAACGCGGTAAGGGAGAGTAGGAACAAGACTATGCGCATCGCTATCGGCTTGGCGTTGCTGGGGGCGCTGACCACGGCAACAGCGGCGAAGGCCGATCCCTGCAAGGCTATTCCCGACCGTGGCCCGATGCCGTCATATCTTCACCGCGGCGCACACTTCTCCGGCCCCGTGGTCTATGTCGGAGACGGTGATTCCCTGTGCGTAGCCGTGGGCTCAGGGCCAGCCAACTGGGTTGAGATCCGGTTGGAGGATTTCTACGCGCCCGAACTCCACTCCCCATTTGGCCTAGGCGCTAAGGCCGCGTTGGAGACAGTTGCCATGGGCCGCAACGCAGAGTGCATCGCCAATCACCGGTCCTACGACCGTGTGGTGGCCACCTGCCGGATCGGCGGGCGCTCCATCGGAAACCTGCTGAGAGCGACTGGGAGCATCGAGGGTGGAAACGGGCTCGACAAAGGCAAGCGGTGACGCTTCCGGAGCTATTCGCTGCGCTTCGCCAGGCTGGCCTTCCGATTTCTCTTCATGAGCCGGCCCCATCTAGACAAACGGTGCCGCCGCGAGGATGTTTGGCCCCTGGACGATGACGTTGCACCATCGCTTCGCCCGCGTAACTGCGTTGTAGAGCAGCCGTCGCTTATGCTCGACATCGCCACCCACCTGATACGGCCAGATGACCACAACGCCGTCAAACTCGCGGTTCTTGGCTTGCTGGACGGTCAGTGCGGTGAACAGGTGCGTGGAGTTGCCGCCATGCTGTCGACGCAGCGCCACGTTCCGAGCGATCACGGTCTCTATGTCAGCACGGGCAAACTCGATTCGTCCCAGCGCGTGGATCTGATTTTCAACCCACATGATCGCTGCGCGCACCGGCCCGGAGGGTGGAAGCGCACGAAGCGCGGCGAGCGCAGCCACGCCGGCCGAATTTGCCCCGAGTTGCAAGCTGTTGATGATGACCTGCGCCTCATCACGGTCGGTTCCCTCCCAATGGATCGAATAGGGGCCATTTCCCTGTTGCCCGCATGGACCTTGGCCGACGCGAGCCACAACATTTTGAGCGAACCCGCCCTGCAGAGCGGGGGTGATCACGGCGACGTTGCCGCCCTGGCGCCATGCAATTGCATTGGCCAGCAATGTGGCGGCCAGTGGGACGCTCACGCCCGGCTGCAAGATTCGGAACCCTTGGCCATTGACCGGCGCCTGTCCTCCGCGGATGGCCGTGGCCGCCGCCAGAAGGCCTCCCACATTGGTCCGCCGCACCTGGACCAGCGTTTCAGGCTCGGCCGCACCTTGGATCCATGCCAGGAGCGGGTTTGGACGAAGCGCCTGATCGAGACACTGAAATTCGTCGGCCGCAATGAGCGAGCGCGCCGCGGCCGAGAGCGCGACCAGCATGCGCAGCCTCTGAGGCCTGAGATCCTGCCCCTCGTCGACCAACACAATCGGAAAACTCGCAGCCGTCCAGTCCCGGACCTGCGGTTGTTCAAGCAGCATGCCTGCGGCGTCGCAGACCGCATCGAATTCGCCATCGCCGCGCGCGGGAATACCGAGCGCGGAGGCAAGCCCGCGCCAGCGTCGATAAAGTCGCCAAGCAAAGCTATCGATCGTGCAGCATTCCACGCGCCCGAGAAGCCCAGGCACAGCGCGAAGACGATCGGCCAACCGACGACGAGCCCCATGCATGAAGGTCAACGCGAGAACGCGCTGTCCCTCCATCAACGGCTGCGCCGCCAGCGTCTCGCCGAGCATCTCCATGAGCCGAAAGGTCTTGCCACACCCAGCGGCGCCTTCCACCGCGCGCACTGTCACGGCTGAAACACCTTCACCGTCGGGCTGGCGGCATCAGCGACGAACAGCGGGCTGGCGAGTCCCTTGGCGACGTCGGTGATCGCGTTGAGCAACGATCGAGCGCGCGCGCAGCAAGCATCGGTCGCTCCGATAGCGCCTGCAATGATCTCGTAAGAGGACGTGTCCTTCTTCAGGCCCTGGGCCGCTCGAAGGTCGCTCTTCAGCCGCGTGACCAGTTCGGCAACGGTTGCTGCCGGTTGATCGAGGTGAATTGCCGCGAGACAGGCAGGCGCATCCGCTTCAATGATCCACCCGACAATGTCCTCGAGCATCTGGCCGTTCGCCCACCGGAAGATCACTCCCGAGTTCGGCGTGCCTGCCGCAACAAGATCAGTGGCATAGCCAACACCCTCGGCGTCGCCGTCGACTATGGCAAGCACACGAGGGTGCAGCGCCGCGACGGCGTCGACCGTCCTGACGACGGCGCCATCGTGGGTAGGGATGACGCCAACGAAGGAGTCAAACCGGCACTCATCCGCTGCCGCCCAAGTCTGATGAAGATCGACTGCGCGCACCAGCAGCCCCAACCACTCATAATCGGTGCGCCCTTCCGGAACCAAGACGAACTCGTGCATAATGGCGGCGATCGTCTCGACGCGGTTGACCTGAAACAGCTTACGCACGCTGTTCGGCGTCGCAGCGGGCAGAGTTGACGTGAGCAACGGGATCGATGTCAGCGCTCCATTCTCATTGCGCAACACAGCGACGCCCTTGGGATCGGCGAGAGCCGCTACCATGGGCGAATGCGTCGAGACGAACGTCTGGCGCGAAAGCGCCTGGATGCGGTGAACAAGGCGTCGCTGCAACGGTGGCGGCACATGCAGTTCCGGCTCCTCGAGCGCCATCCAGAAACCTTCGTGGGACTCGGCCCGCATCCGGCCGAACTGCAGGAGCAGAAGAAGGTGTTGGAGCGACAGCAGGCCGCTCCCGTGCCGCCTCGCAGGCAGAGGAAGATTGCCACCTTCATGGGCGTAGTGCGAGACAACCGACTCGAGAAGCCCGTCGCTGTCTGTTGCCGTGACACGAAGATGAAGGGTAGGCGCGGTGCGGAAGAAGCCGCGCAATTCCTGATTCAGCCGATCAACGATAGGCGCCAGGCGCTCGTCCTGTTCAAGACTTGCCGCCGGCGCCCGCAACCGGTCGCGCTCGACCAGCACCGATTCAGAAGGCTGGCCTTCACCGGCGGCGATGACCCTGCGAAATAACTCCGATCCAAAGGACACCGTTCGGTCCCATGTTCTCGCGGCTGGTACGAAGAAAAATCCAATGTCGCGTATCAGCCGCGACGAAAAGGCTGTCGCACTCTCGTCTGCGAAAACGTCGCCCACGGCATCGTCATCATGAAAGTAGCGAAGCGTCTCGACTTCGAGCGACGGTCGATGAAATCGCGCGGCGAAGGCGACCTGGCACGCTAGTGGCCACTCCGGGTCGTTTCGCACAGGCATCGCCGCACCATCCGCGGGGTTCCACCATTTGACGATGCCCCGGTCATCTCGAAACCAGTCCATATGTTGCGCTGGATCGTCGCCATCGAAACCAATCACCGTCGCGACGAGGCGAATCCGGTCCGCCGGCTGCGGATCGCTGCCATAGAAATCGTGCTCTGTAAGTTGGCGGATCATCCGGTCTCGACCAAACAACAGGGCCAGCGCCTCGATGACCGTTGTCTTGCCACAATTGTTGGGGCCAACAAGTACAGTGTGAGGTGAGAAGCGGACTACGCCTTCGCGGATACCCCGAAAATTCTCAATCTCCAATTTTGCTATTTGCACTGCACCCCCCCAAACACTACATATATTAGTCCTGTCTCATCGGCACGCGTACGCTTGCACAATCCGCTTTTGACCGAAGCGCCCGCCACCACTAGCCGCCTCCCGGGGTCTGCGCGAGCCGTGTCGGGAGCGCCACTTCCGTTTTGCTGGGACAGAGCCAGGCTCGCGCCTGGATGGACTCCCGCCCTCCGCCGGTTGGCGAAGAGCAATTGCCAGCCCGTCACCCTACCAATTCCAGATCTGCCGACTCTTTGGTTAGGAGCAGGCGCCGAAGCCGCGTCAGCATGTCGGTGCTGTTCGACACGTCGATACTCGCGGTCTCCAGAATGGTGTCGTGTCCCGTGATGCGATGGCGGGCGTGAACCAAGTCTTCGGGGCCGAGTCCCGGGTGATGGGGATAGAGCAGCGTCAAGCGCGGGGCGTGATAGAGCTGCGCATAGGCCATCATCTGATAGACGTCGGCCTGCGAGACCCCTTGCTTGGGGTCATCGATGCGAGAGGAAATCCGCTTCCACTTGGTGTCGATGACGTGGGTGATCGCACCGCCCCGGCGGATCAGAATGTCTGGCTTGGTCTGGAAGAGCCCTCGCTCGCTATCCTGCGCGCTCAGGCAAAACAGGCGCCCGCCTTGTAACGAGACGGTAAGCCCTGTCCCCACCAGTGCCCGGGCAATCAGCCGCCCGACATATTCTTCGAACAGCGCGTTCATCTCGAACAACATCGCCGTGCCCTGACCCGCGCCGCCTGTGGTCGTCTGATAGCGGTCCTGCAAAAACAGGCGGGCCATGGCGAAGAGCTCCTGCCAGGACCGGTTGGTGCGATCGATGACAACATCATCCCAGCGCAGTGCCGAAACCGGCACATCGGCGATGTCGGCATAGACGAAGGCCAGCTCGCGCAGGCGTTGCTGGTTTGCGCTGCGCCGCGAGACACGGAGGAGACGAACCACTGCCGCCTTCATGATCCGGTTGAGCGCGATGTCTTCGGACAGCAGATCGAACCGGCAGGCAAGGCGCGAGGGATTGACCGCAAGGCGGGTGAACTGGCGGGTGATGTCGAGCTGGCCGCGCAAGGTCGGCAGGTCTTCCTCGCGTTCGACATACCGACGCGGCATCCCCTTGCGCAGGGCCGTGGTCAGCTTGTCGCAAAAGATGCGGATCAGGATTTCGAGCAGAGTCTCGCGCTGCCAAGCGAGATCGGTGATGACGCCCAGGTCGATCCTGAGATCGAGCGCGACGGCCAGCATATGGACCAAGCGTTTACGGATCGCCGCGTTCTGATGATCGGGCGTTTCACCGGGCGCCACATCGATCTTGGGCAGTATCTCCAGGCTCGCATCGCCCGCTGCCAGAATCCCGACCACGCCGCGTGCGCGCAAGGCATGCCGGCCATGTTCGAGCACCCCGCTGCCGCCACGGCCAGCAAAGGCCGAGCGCGCTGCCAGACCCGCGAGCCGGTCGGCATGGTGGGCCGGGATCTGCCCCTCGCCATCGCCATAGGCGAGCTTGTCCCATTCTCGAACCGTATAGGCAGGCATCAGGCTGCAAAGTTCGAGAAATCGAAACTCGCCTTCACACTCCAGCGCCGCTTGTCCGCGCCCAGCTCATCATCGACGAAGCCGGCCGGAGCCGGCAGACTTTTTGCTTCGAGGAAATGGGCGCCGTTGGTGCCATCGCCATCGCCGAGCACTGCGGCGACTTTCGACCAATCCTCATAGAAATACTCTGCCAAAAGCGGGATGACCTTGTGGCGCATGACGTCCTCGACGTCAGCCCGGCTGCGGCAGCCGGTGAAATAGGCGTGACCGATCTGGTGTTCGCGATCGAAGAGAAATTCGATCCGCTCATTGAGCGTGTGCAGCAGCTTGCACAGATCAATCCCATCGAGATCTTCGGCATCAAGCTGCCGTGCCGCCAGCGCCCGGCGCAGTTCCTCAACGTCCGGCATCAGCTCGCGGAAGGTGAAGCGGCGGCGCAAGGCGGTATCGAGCAGCGCAATCGAGCGATCTGCCGTGTTCATTGTACCGATGATGTGCAGGTTGGCCGGCACACCAAAACTGGTCCCGGAATAGGGAAGCCGGACCCTGACCTCGTTTTCGCAGCCGAGCCGCTTGTCGACTTCGAGCAGCGTGATCAGCTCGCCGAACACCTTGGAGATATTAGCTCTGTTGATCTCGTCGATGATGAGGACATGCGGTCGCGCACCGGCCACCGGCCGCTCGGCATTAGGGTCGATTACCACGGCTTCAAGCGCATCCCAGTCGATCCGGTCTGGATCGAGCCGATAGGCCGACTGGCGGCGAAAATTCCGGGCGTAGAAAGGCGCGCGCTCGGCGCCATTGTCATCGCGCCATATCCATTCGACGCGGCGCCTGTGCGGGTGAACGGCCGCATCAGCATCGAAATAATACTCACCGCTCACGCGGCCAAAGGCGCGATAGCTGTCGCGGCCATCAGAGATAACGACATAGTCGCCCACCTGAAGGCCGGACCGGAAGGCGTAAAGCATCTCGATATTGGGGTCCTTGCCGGATGCGTCGGGGTCCTTCTGGTCGTTCCACGCCTTCCGAATTTCTTCGAAATCGTCGAAGCGCTCGTCGGACCAGTCAATGTCGCCGCCCCAGCCTAGATGGATCAGCCCGCCATCGAGGCCTTCGCGGATCCGATCTTCCTGACTGCCGCGCTGGCCGAGAGCGATCTTGTAGATCGCGCGCGAGCGGTCGAGGCGCTTGGCCGGCGCATCGCCGGTGTCGAGACGCGCCCTCTCGCTGATGATCTTAAACACCCCGGCATGGGGCTTGAGACTGAAGCCACCCGAAGTGCTGGCGACCTCGTCGTCACCTTCCTGTTCCACACCGGTCGTCGGCCGCAGCCCCTCGACGAAATCCTCATAGGAAAAGGACTGGTGGAAGGTGACGAACTCAATCCGGCCGTCGCCGGCAAGGCGGCGATATTCGGCCATCAAGGCGTCGCGATCATCGCGCAGCAATTCGACCGCGGCGTCACCCAGGCAAAGCCGCACGGCCTCCCAGGCTGTGGCGTAGGTCTTGCCGGTACCCGGCGGGCCATAAAGGATGAGATTGGTGGCGGCGGGCATTGTGGTCGTGGATTCAAAGGTCATGGTTTCATGCCCTTCCGCTACGGCGAGCTGATAAGTGAAGACGGTGGAACTGCTGGGATTGGGCAAGGTGTGCGTGGGCGGCGGGACCTCAGCGCATCGCTGGAACTCCTCGCTCCCGAGCGCGCTGCAAATCGCCGGATGTCGATCGCGTAGCCCCATGTCGCGGCCGAGATCGCCTGCACGGATAGCGACCTCTCCCGCGCCGTTTTCGCGGGCCGGTTCGACATAATAGTTGCGCGCGCAAAGCCTGATACGATCAGCATCGGAGATCAGATGCCCGTACCGCTCTGGCGGCGTGACCGGCGCATCATCGCCATCAACGATGATGTAGCCGGCATTGTGGAGTTGGGCGGCGGCATCGACCTTCTGTCCCCAGCCGCCATTGAGCTGCGTCTTGCCGCGCAGAAAGCCGACAATCGGCTTGGAAGGGTAGACCCGGTTGGGCCGCTCGCGCGTCGAGCGGACCCAATAGTCGCGCGGCTCGCCAAAAGCGTCGAAGATCGCGCCGTGCTGGCCCGACTGGCGATAGCTGTCGTACGCGTCCATCGCCGCTTCGATCGCTTCGCGCGAAAAGATCGCCACATCTTCCTCCTTGTAATTGTGGACGATCCACAGCGCGCTTTGCACATCGATCATGTCGCGTGGCGCCAAACCCTGGGCATCAAAGGCGCGCCGGACCGCCTGCATGAAGCGCCATTCGTCGCGATAGGTGTCGGCCATCGACGCATGATCGGGAAACCGGCGACCCACGGCTTCCTGCCAGAGGTCCTGGCGCACGGAATGGCGAATATAGATGCCATCGTCAGGGGCGAGATGGAGGAACAAGAATTCGGCAATCTGGCGTGCCGGGTCCGCCTTGCCGTCCGGAACCGCTGCAATCCACGCGTTGACGAAGGCCTCCAGGGCGTTCGCGTAGCCGTCCGGCGCACCGAGCGCTGCGTCGACCAGCGTTCGCAAAGCCGGCCAGAGTTTTTCGCGATCGGCATTGCCCTTGGACGACATCGGCCAATAGGCGCGCCATTGCAGCAGGTTGCTTTTGACGAGTGCGGCGTTGACGGCATCGGCCAGCGCCTGATCGGAATCTGCCTGAGCAATTGCGGCTTTGAGCTCGGCTGCGGTCTCCAGCTTGTAGGTCCGTTCCGCCTCATCGAAATGCGGGTCAGCCAGATCGAAACGGTCGAGCGCAGGAAAGAAATGGCGAAGCCGCTCGATCCAGCGCGTGACCGCCGCCGGATTGAGCACGAGTTCATCGTTGGACTGCAACAGCACTCCGATCAGCCTGCGCAGAGCCTCGGCGCTGTCGATCCGCACGACGAAGCAGTCAGCATCGCCAAAGGACCAGTCACGGCTAAGGGCGGAATGCCGTCCGCCATCCTTCATACCGCTTTGATAGGGGCGCAGCTCGGTGGCGAACCCGTTTGCTGCCACCAGATCGCGCCATTTTGCCTGAAGAAAGACGTTGGACGGATTCTGAATTTCCCACAGCAGCCGCTCGCCTGCGCCAAATTCGAAGGACGCCATCTTCTTGGTGACGCCTTCGCCGGGGCGTAGCCCCGAGCCGCGCAGCACATCGAAAAGCGCCCGTCGCAGCGGTATGGGACGTTCGTGCTCATTTTCATCGAGGCGCGCCTCGAAATCCTTCCACATTCAAAGAACTCCAAACTCAGGCAATGCGCACAGCGTATTGACGAGGCGCATCTGTTCGACGGTGTCGCATTTGGCTTCGCGCAGCCGCGGCGCGCCGAAGACGAGCGCCAGGCATTTGGCGCGCGAGACGGCGACATTGATGCGGTTGAGCGAGAACAGAAAATCCATGCCGCGCGGTGTTTCCTCGACCGACGACGCGGTCATGGAAACCAGGCAGACCGGCGCTTCCTGCCCCTGGAACTTGTCCACCGTGCCGACACGGATGGCGGCGGGCAAGGCATCCTGGAGGGCGTTGACCTGCGCATTGTACGGCGCAACCACGATGATGTCGGCGGGACAAAGGCGGCGCCTTGTCCCATCCTTGTCAGTCCAGATTCCCGTCAGCAGGTCCGTGATCGTCGCCTGAATGGCAGCGACTTCCTCGGCCGCGATCTGGGCATTGCCCTCATGCGCAACCGGCACCCAGAAAGCGCCTGCATCGGGACAGCCCGTCCCGCCTATGGCCTGGACGGCAGTATCAGGAGCGCTGGCAAGCCTGCTTTCATAGACCTGCCGCGATATGAACGCGCAGACATCGGGATGCATCCGGCGCGAAACCGGCAGGAAGATGCCGCGATCGGGCGGGATCGTGGCGTGATCGCCCAGCATCCATTCCAGACACGACAGGTTTGCCGGATCAGGATGCGCGCCCTGGATGACCTGCGGCAATTGACGCGGATCGCCGACCAGCACGATGTTGCGCGCACACCGGCCCATGGCGACCATATTGGCCAGCCCGACCTGCCCGGCTTCATCGACGAACAGCCAGTCGAACGCCTGCTCCTGTTCGGAGCGGGCAAAGAAGAAGGCCGTGCCGCCGACCACATGGGCGCGGCTCCATAAAGGATCATCGTTACTGGTGGAGCGGATGACGCCCGTAAAATTGTCCGGATAGCCGTCCTCGCCGCCACCGACCTTGTGAGCGATGCACAGGCCACGGACCGGATCGCCATCTTCCTGTGCGGCGCTGCATCCCATCAGCACATTGCGGATGGCCTCGTGGCTGTTCGAGGCAACGCCGACGCGGTGGCCCTGGCGCACCAGCGACAGGATCGCTCGGGCGGTGACATAGGTCTTGCCGGTTCCCGGTGGCCCCTGGATCGGCAGCACGGTGCCGTCCATCGCGGCAATCGCCGCGATCGTGCCCGCTAGCGGATCAGCGCCATCCAGCAGATCGGCACGCGCGCCCGTCACCAAGCGCGGCGCGGCGCGCGCCAGCAGATCATCGATCGCGGTCAGGCGGCGTGCGCCGCATTGATCCTTGATCACGTCATGCAGAGCTGCGGCAATAACGTCCGTATTGAGGGGCCAGTCGGGATGTAACGTCAGGCGGTCAGCCAAAAGATGAGCTTTGGCGGGGCCAGCCTTGACCGCGACGATCCGGGTGGTGCGATCGAGTTCCTCGATGCTGATGCTGGCCGGCGGCCCATCGACAACCGGAACTGTCGCGCTGCGGCCAGCACGCAGCTTGGTTTCCTGCGGCGGGAAGCGATAGCGCCGCATCATCGAGCGTTTGATAGGTTCGGCGGGGCCGATCGCGTCCAGACCGGCCAGCGCATCGAGATCGTCGATCAGGTCGTCCTCGTCCCTGCCAGCGCTGTCGAAAACCGCCCATTGCGCCGGCTTGGCCTCCCGCTTGTGGAACAGGCCGAGGTTGAACAACATGTCCTGCCGATCCTGCGGCAGGTCGGTCGCGGCAAGCTTCGCGCGCAGGGCCTGCGTTTCGGCGTCTTCCTCGACCTCCTTGTCGCCGGCATCCACCGCCAGGACCGGCCAGGGCGCCGCAGGCCGGATGCTGACCAGCCAGTCGCGCAATTCCTCCGTCGAGATACAGTCGATGCGATTGTAATCCTCGATCTCATCAAGGATCTGCTGCTCACCGCTTTCGCGCCAACGCTCATAGGCAACGACCGAGCCTCCCGCCGTTTTCACCTCCCCTTCGCGCTTGCGCCCATAGAAAGCTTCCATCGACTTGATGGAGTAATTGGCTTCCGAGCCGATGAGCGCGCCACGCACCACGGCGAAGAGATCGACAAAGCGCCGCTCGCGCAGCAGGCGGTCAAGAATGGCCTCACCGATCCCGTATTTGGCGGTCAGCCGCCGCAAGGCGGTGATCTCGTAAGACGCATAGTGATAGATGCGTGCCTGGGGAAAAGCGGCGAGCCTTTCCCGGAAGAAATCGAGCAGCTCGGACAGGGCCCGGGCTTCGGCGGCATGGTCATGCGCCCAGAAGGCCTTGAACTGGCCGTCGAGCCAGACGCCGTGCAGATATTCGAGACCGCCTTCGTAATGCGGGTCGCCCTCAATATCGTAAAAGATGTCACCCGGCTGCGGCTCCGGCAGCAGATCGAAGCCCTTGCCGGGATCGGGCAAGCGCAGCTCGAAGGCGGGCGCCCCCGTCTTGCGGGCATGTTGCAGACGGGCCTGTATCACCAGACGCGCCCGTGTGTTTTCGGACATGCCGCGGATCGGGTGGTCGAGCCCGGCCAGCGCCTCCATCGTCGCGATGCCGGATGCCTCGAGTTTTTTGACCTGGCTGCGGCTGATATTGGCGACGTTGAATAGGCTGTCCTCAGTCTGCCAGAGATTCTGGCAGTGGTCGCCCCAGCGGCAGAGTCCGCAATCGGAACAAGGGATCGGCCGGGTCGGCGCCGGGTTTTCCAGGAAAGCCTCGAGTCGCTGGCGCGCCATTCGCGCATAGGCCTGATAGTCGGCAAGCCGCAACTGCGCCCGGCTTCCATCGCCGAGTTCGACATGGGCAAATTCGGGGGCGACGCCCTGAACCTCGGTCAGCAGGTCCGAGTAGAGCACCAGTTGCAGCACATGTTTGGGATGGGGACGCCGCTTGAGTTTGGTGTCGGTGACTTCATAGCTGAAGGGGCCAAGATCCGACGGACGCTCGACGCGCTCGAGAAAATCTGACCAGCCCCCCCAATTGTCGCCGAGCAGCGCTCCCTGAAAGACGATCTGCGGGCCTCCCGCCAAGGCGGCGCGCGTCGTCTCCGCGTTGTCGGCAAGGTCGGACCGAGCGATCTCGACGACCGAAACGCCCGACGCTTTTAGCTTCGCCAGATGGGCAGCTTCATGGGCATCGCCCTGCTTCTGGAGCAAAGCGGCGTCATCGCTGTCCTCGCGGGGCACCGGGCCTTTGCCTCGCATGTAAGCGAGATCGAGCGCGGTCGCGTGGGTGCACCCCATAAACCGCATCAGATCCGATGCGGACAATAGTATCCGGCCGCCCTCAATACTTCGCATTACCGCCCCCTGCGCGAGCGCAGTCCCGACAAGACTTGCATCTCGACAGACTGCAAGCTCTGACATAGCGTGCGTGGGTGTCAATATCTGACATAGTCCACGGCCGGGATTTGGATCATGTCGTTCTCCAAGGCTCAGGATCTGATCAGGCTGGCACGCATGGCCGCCACCCGGAGGATGGGAATCGGCCTCGATGAGATCTGTGAGGAATTCGGCGTCTCGCACCGCACGGCACAACGCATGACCGACGCGCTGGAGACCGTATTCACCAACGTCGACACGGTGGACGGCCCAGACCGGCGGCGGCGCTGGCGTGTCGCCGACACAGTGCTCGACCGACTCCAGCCCCGTCAGGAAACGGCGATCGAAGCGCTGGAGATCGCCGGTAGAACGGCGCGCGGCGATGGCCGCCTGCGCCATGCATCCGCACTGGAGGATCTGCGCGACGGACTTCTGGCTCGACTGACACCGCGCGACGCCCTGCGCACCGAAACCGATGTCGAGGCTGTCCTTCTGGCGATGGGATCAGTCACCCGCCCCGGCCCCAGGGTCAATCTGGCGCCGGCGGTGCTGGACGCCGTAATCGAGGGGCTACGCGGCCCGTTCCGCCTGCGGCTGCGCTACCGAACCGAGGACGCACCCGAACGAATCATCGAGCCCCACGGTCTCCTGCTTGGACATCGCAGTTATCTGGTGGCGCGCCAGCCGGCACGCGGTGAAGACATGCTGAACTTCCGGATGGACCAGATCCTGAGCGCCCAGACCCTGGACGAAAGCTTCAGCCTGATGCCCGGCTTTTCGCTGGAGGATTATGCAGCGCAATCCTTCGGCGTCTACCAGGACCCGGCTCAATATGACGAGGTCATCTGGCGTTTCGCACCGCACGCGGCAGCGCGGGCAGCTGAGTTTTGCTTTCACCCAAGACAGGTCGTTGAAGCGCAAGAGGATGGCAGCCTGATCGTGCGCTTTCATGCCGCGGGCTGGCTCGAGATGGCCTGGCATCTTTATCAATGGGGCGACGCGGTCGAGGTCATCGCGCCCGAGGAACTGCGCACCTTGGTCGAAAACCACCGCAGGAGCGATTTCGACGCCCTGCCATGAGACAACGGGAATGAAGCGGAATGACGACAAAGACCGGCATCACCCATGCAGAACTGAAGACCAAGCAGCGTGCGATCCGCGACGGCTTTCCGCCGACCATGAGCCTGCGCGTCCATCGCGCCCTTAGCTGGATCGGCCGCGCCGAAGCTTGTGGGGCAGATGACGATGCCCGTTTCATTTTCCTTTGGATCGCGTTCAACGCCGCCTACGCCGACGAAGGAGAGTTCCAGACGATCCAGCCGGGCGAGCGTGCCGCCTTCGCCGACTTCTTCGGCAGGCTGATTGCGCTCGACGACCAGCGCCGGATCTATGGCGCGATCTGGCAGCGCTTTTCGGGACCGGTGCGGCTGCTGATGGACAACCGCTACGTCTTCAATCCGTTCTGGCAGCACCATAACGGAATCGCTGGTTTCGAAGATTGGGAGGAGCGCTTCAAAGCGTCCTCGCGTGCTTTCGCGCAGGCGGTCCAAAGCGGCGATACCAAGCGCGTTCTCAGCTTTGTCTTCGACCGGCTTTACGTATTGCGCAATCAACTTGTCCATGGCGGCTCGACCTGGAACAGCGGCCTCAACCGCACCCAGGTCCGCGATGGCGCAGCCATCCTCGGCTTCCTCATGCCCGTGTTCGCCGATCTGATGATGGACAATCCCGACAAGGACTGGGGCAAGCCCTTTTACCCGGTCGTGCCATGAAGGCCTGAAGCTGCATGCCATAGTGGCCAGAGGGCCTGCTTCGGCCGTGTCCGAGTTTCCCGGGCTGGTGGACACGGACAGCCTGGATGGTCGACGGCACCCCAAAGGCCGACAGCCGACAAATGAAAGGAATATCTCAGCAATACGCTGCCTTCCCGATGGCCTGCGCGAGCCATGTTGGAAGCTGGGGCGCAGCAGCAACCAGCTCGGCGAATGCGTCAGGCGGCATTTTCCGCTTCAATGTCGTGAGCGCGGCCTCTGCCTTTTCCGGGCCGAGCCAGGCCAGCGCCCGCACGGCATCCCCTGCCAGCCGGTTGGCCAGGGCCAATTGCCAGCGCGGCGCGTGCCGCAATTCAACGACCTGCTTGCCGAGGTGCATCTTTCGGCTGCGTCCGGAGGTCAGATAGACCGAGCGGACGGGCACCTGCGTCGTCAAGCCAAGGACGTTCGCCGCGGCGGCGCCGTTCGAGACGATGATCTCTCCCTTTTGGGTCGCAAGGGCATCAACAACCTGCTCGACCGAAGGCGTGCGTGTGCCGAATCGGCTGGCGATGGGGCACAGATAGACGCCGCGACCGGCGCGGATGAGCTGCCTGCGCTCCGCCAGGCGCGACAACGCCTGATCCACGGCCGTCCGGTTTCCGAGATGCAGCAGGCTCTTGGCAGACACCGGGGCGCCTTCGGGCAGCCCCGCCGCATGCGCCAGAATCTGTTCGGACAGCCGAGTCATCGTCTTTCCCTTGTCAGGAACATATGCAGTTTTCTGACAGTCTCAAGGAAGCCCACCTGAAAGAAGAAGACCGGATAAGGGGGAAAGCCTTCCCCCGCGGCCGAGCCAGGGTCTCGGCCGCCCCCTTCTGCGGGGAGATCCCCGCAACGCCCCCAGTAGAGTGAGAGTGCGGACGGGATTTCCGTGACGGGTTGAGGGCTGGAGAAGGGTCTCCGGCGCCCGTCGCGGAGAACCGCGATGTTCAGGAACGACCGCAACGGGCGTGCCGGCTCCGACCGTGCGAGCCTATACGACGACATCACCAGCAAGATCATCGCCGAGCTGGAGGCAGGCCGCTTCCCCTGGGTCCAACCCTGGGGATCGGCCTCGGTCAAGGCGCCCCTCGCCATGCCGAGGAACACCGCGACCGGGCGGCATTATTCGGGGATCAATGTGCTGATCCTCTGGGGCGCGGTGATCCAGCACGGCTTTCCCGGTCAGAGCTGGCTCACCTTCCGCCAGGCCCTGTCGCTCGGCGGCAATGTCCGCCGGGGCGAGCGCGGCACCACCGTCGTCTATGCCGACCGTTTCACGCCGGAGGACGAGAAGCGCCGCGCCCGCGAGGCCGGCGAGGAAGCGGCCGCGATCCCGTTCCTCAAGCGCTTCACGGTGTTCAACGCGGCGCAATGCGACGGCCTGCCGGAGGATGTCGCCGTTGTTGCTCCACCGCCTCCGCCCGGACTCATCGAACCACAGGTCGAGGCCCTGATCCGGGCGACCGGCATCGACTTCCGCATCGGCGGGGACCGCGCTTTCTATGTCCCGTCGCATGACTATGTGCAGGTGCCGCCGCCCCAGGCCTATTTCGAGCCGATCAACTGGCATCGCACAGCCCTGCATGAGCTGGGGCATGCCACGGGCCATGCATCCCGGTTGGCCCGTGACCTCACGGGCAGCTTCGGCACCAAGAAGTATGCCTTTGAGGAGCTGGTTGCCGAGATCAACGCGGCTTTCTGCTGCGCCTCGCTCGGCATCACGCCCACCGTCCGCCATGCCGACTATATCGGCTCCTGGCTCGAGGTTCTGCGCGAGGACAATCGCGCCATCGTCCGCGCCGCTTCCCAGGCCAGCAAGGCGGCCGACTGGCTGCTCGGGTTTTTGTCGGGCGCCGATGTCGATGCAACCGACGACGAACGGCAGGCGGCGTGACGATCCTGAAAACCGGAAAGGCGGAGAAGCGGGCTTCCGGCTTTACGCCTTTCCGCCTGCCTGGCGCTGCCCTCCGAGAGTGAGAGGGCGGCGCTTCGCTTCGTGACGGGTTGGAGGTCGAGAGAGAGGCTCCCGGCCGCCCGTCGCGGAGTAACGAACATGGCGACTGCCATTCAGAAGATCACCCTGTCGTCGGCGCGCGACATCCCCTTCAACAAGCTGGTGCTGAGCCAGTCCAATGT
>Ga0164243_10006206_pt1 | contig 18132 bp, 24 predicted proteins | sample OricompcompostOP_FD_108781 | JGI IMG/M metagenome (GOLD analysis project Ga0164243, IMG submission 108781) | Organic Plus compost microbial communities from Emeryville, California, USA - Original compost - Organic plus compost (OP) | ecosystem: Engineered > Solid waste > Mixed feedstock >... | reverse complement strand
TTTTGCAGCTTCAGAACAGCCCTCAGCTACATCGGAAAAGTCATCAAATCCAGCGAAGGTTTTAACAGCAAAAAACGCTCCGAAATTCTACTTTTAAATGCTTCGATAATGGGGAGGAGGTCATTACCCCGTTTTTCTAATTTACATCGCTTCAGTTTTTAGGGAGGAGGTCATTAATGCTTTATATCTAATTTTAAACTGTCTGTTTTTCAGGGGTACTTACAATATGTTAATGTAGCCGTACATAAATCCAAGTTGATAATTCCAACAATAATTCTAAAGTTTAATATGCCTTTCAAGTTATCAAATGAGTTTGAAATTTTTCGTTCTTCGAGAAATTTCTGATACATTTCAAGACAGTTAAATATAGCACTGAGCCTGTCTACTTCGGAAGATAGATCATTTAGCCTTACTTCAACGTTGTTTAATAATTTGTTTTTTGTCTCCGGTGTCAATAACATTTTCAAGAGATTGGGCTTTTTGTTTTACCGCCATTTCTATGTTTGGATTACCTTGCTAAGTATTTAACTTTTCCCTCCATCAACCTCTCCAACTCCTCTATCATTTCACTCTTCTCTTTCAGCATATGTGTTTATTCCGCCAATTTTTCTTTGATAATGGTCAGGGTATAATATTGCTAAAGAATCTTTTGAAAGGTACTCTTTGATCCAATCTAAATTTCTGTTTAACACATTAATGATCATTGTTATTGCACTATAAGTAAATCTAAATAAAAGCGTATCCTTATCAACTTCAAAGTATTGGAGTGTACATGGAAGTCTTTTCAATTCATATTTATCGTTAAATCTGGGAATGCTTTTGAATTCGCCATTTTTATAACTGCTCGTCAGAAATGGCCAATCTCTCTGGTTTTCATTTGTTAGAAAGGCTGTTAGCTCAGAGAAATTATATTTTTTATAAAGCTTTCTTTGAGAAGTATAAATGGAGGATAAGGCCATTTTTAAAAGTAACTTAGAACAAGCCACTTCACCTTTGTCAAATGCTTTAACGAAAAGCTTACCGGTTTGGGTCGCTGGGTCAAACTCAGTAAAGTTTTCATCATTTATACCCTTGGCAGATATATGATTTCTCTTGAAATCCTCATGTCCTTCAATCTCTAATTTATCGATCTTGCCTTTTGTATTTTTTCCCTTTTTGGTCGAAACACCCAATCTCGGCCTTTCCATTACAAAAATGCTATTAGACAAAGCTACTCCTTCGAATTTCGAAAAACTGTTATTGCACTTGTCACATACACTACCTTTTTTCGCAACATACTCTTTATTACCAAAGGATTCAGATACTATATGTTCAATTGAAACTGCGGCATTCTCTTGTCCACAAAAGATACATTGCATATTGATTATTTTTCTTATCCTTTTCTTCTTCCCCCTCTTTTCGCATGAGAGCCCGAAGTCCACAGTGGGGAATGAGCGAGGGCTTGAAGCCAATAACTCGGCCCTTAGCACGCCTCAGACCTACTTCTTCTCCACTATCCTTTGCAGCAATTCTATCTGCTCATCCTTCACTTTGATCAATTCTGCATTAAGACGTTTGATCTCTTCCAAAGCTTCAAACCATTTTTCAATTGGGTTGACAGTAGGGTAGTAGCTGAATAGAGAATTGCCGTTTGCGTTGTCGCTATTATTTACTGTATTTGAAATTATATTAATAGCCTGCTCCTCATCAAAATTCTGAAAAGCCTCTACCGGGATCTTCAGCACGGCGGATATCTGCTGGAGCAGCGGCAGATCAATGATTTCCTTCTGCTCGATCAACGATACGGCCTGCTGGCTCATGTCGAGGTCAAAGGCCAGGGCATCTTGTTTAATACCCAGCATTTCGCGGAAGCGTTTTACATTGCGGCCCTCGTGTATCTTATGTTGTGGCATCGTGTTAAAGGTTGTCATAAGGCAAATTTAACTGATTCGTACAACAATCATAAGGCAAAAAATTAGCGGAAAGCATGATTATACTTGTGCAGGGCCTTTGCGCCGGCCCGCGTGAGGGATTAGCCCGTTCAGTTTTATTGTTTTTTATGGTCTCGCTGAAGGCTTCGCCGTTGCAGCGGATACCCCGCTGAAGCCTTTTGCGGCGGGCTTTGTGGCGGAGTAGCAGCATATTATTCGCTATCTTTTTATTTATTTTTAATGGTGCTCATGAGGGCTTCGCCGTTGCCCGGCCCCTGGCCGGTGTCAATACCATCATCATCATTGCCGCAACAGCCAAACAGGGCAGGGGACACGCCCAGCTGAAAAAGCAGCCCCGCACCCATTGATACAAAACCTGCTGCGCAAAAAAATAAAAAATATTCCGGCATTTTCTTGTTTTACTTTGAAATACAAAGTACTTTTGAAGTAACAAAAACGAAGGATCATGAACCAACAGGCAAAGCTGTACAAACCATTACTGGGCGTAGGCATCGCAACCGCCCTTATCCTGCTGGCGCCCCTGGTGGCCATGCAATTTAGCCCGGAAGTGCGCTGGAGCGCCGCCGATTTTGCCATCATGGGCGCGCTGGTATACGGCGCCGGCCTGGCCTGTGTGCTGCTGCTGCGCAAGGCCCCCAACCGGCTGTACCGCATAGCCGCCGGCCTGGCTGCGGGCGCCACCTTCCTGATGATATGGGCCAACCTGGCCGTGGGGCTTATCGGCAGCGGCGCCAATATAGCCAACCTGCTGTATGCCGGCGTGGTGCTTACCATAGTAGCCGGCTCCGCGCTGGCCCGCTTTCGCGCGGCAGGCATGGCCCGCACTATGTATGCCGCCATAGCCGCGCTGGTGCTGCTGGTGGCCATTGCCTTTGCTACGGGTATGCAGCGCCTGCCCGGCAGCTCCGCGGCGGAGCTATGGGCCGTCAACGGTTTCTTTGCCCTGCTGTATGGCATAGCCGCTGTGCTGTTTCGCCAGTCGGCGCACGCTGCGGCCCGCGCCGGGCGGACATCGTAGCGCGGGGCAGGGGAGATTTATCAATAGCTTAATATCCTGCTTACGGCTGTTTGCCCGGAATACCTTTCATTTGCAGCGCCCTGCAAACCCTGCACCATGCGGCGTAAACCCTCTATAAACAGATACAGAAAACAGCACAGGCTTTCCGTAGCCCGGCGGCACCTGTCGCCGGGCTACGGTATAAAGGTCCATTGCCGGAGACCTGAACGATCAGCCGCTGTAAAGCATAAGTACCCAGGTGCTACACCCCCGAACTGCCGCAGGCGACGGTCAAATGCCTATAGGTAAAGATACCGATCCGCTCCCGGCACATACGTTGCCGACAATATGCCCTGCTCCTTTGCCGAATCTATTACCGCATCTCCACTATCTGTATACGATTGCCGCAGGTATCCTCAAAGACGGCGATCCTGACGGTGCCCATGTCGGTAGGCTTAACGCTGAAGGCAACACCCAGGCCAAGCAGGCGTTCGTACTCTTCCTGCACATTGTCCACATTGAACTGTGTATAGGGAATGCCGGCTGCAAACAGCGCGTCCTGGTATACCCTGGCCGGCTCAAAATGGTTGGGAGCCGGCTCCAGCAATATTTCCGGGCCGTCCTGCTCTTCTTTGCTTACCACCGTGAGCCACCTGTCGCTGCCCAGGGGCACATCTACCTTTTTTACAAAACCGAGCTTGCCGGTATAAAATGCCAGCGCCAGCTCCTGGTCCCTGACGGGGATGCTGATAACTTTTACTTTCATATGCTTGCTTTTATTGATGGGATCACGATACGCAGGCTGAAGAACAGCTGCCGCATCGCTTGGTCCCGCATGAATTTTAAGCCAAAGTTCTGTTACCTGCCGCAAACCCGCCTTGTGAAAATTGCTCTTTTTGAAATGTCGTAGGTGTGCGTCCTGTTCTTTTTTTGAATAATGTGCTGAAGGAGCAGGCGCTTTCAAAGCCGATAGCAAAACAGGTATCTGTCACGGACATTCCCTGCTTCAGCAGCTCCTTTGATCTTTCGATCCGTTTGTCCGTCAGGTATTGTCCGGGCGTTTGCCCGTAATACTTTTTGAACAGGCGCAATAGATGGTATTTCGATACAAACCGGACATGCGACAAGAGGTCCAGGTTCAGATCAGCATAGTATTTCCTTTTCATAAAAAGTCATGCTTTATCTTTTTTATGCGCTGCACAAAAATGATCTATAGCTCTTTGGTCTCTACACCGTCGCTGGTGCTTCACCAACAAGAGCTGCCGTTCAAAGATCCTCAATAGATCCTTTGAGCATCTTCAGGTAATTGCTGTACATGCTGCATATAGGCCGTTACGTTTGTTTCCCAGTCATCGGGATAATGATAATCCAGCTGCGCGGCTATAAACCTTGCCGCATGCCGGAAAAGGTCCTGCATGGCATATACCGAAAGCCATATTTCCTGCAGGGCAGCGGCAGGGTAGGTCGCCAGCATTTTATCATAGACTTCCGGTGCCAGGTAACGCTCATAATTTTTTCCCAGCTTGCCGGGGTTCACCAGAAAATCATGCCGGCAACCGATATACCAATCCATCATTTGCATCAGCGCCGGCCGGATCACCCGGCTGATGAGCTCCTGCGCATGTACCAGCTCCCCGCGCCAGAGTCCTTTGGCCAGGCCGGAATTGGTATACCAGAATTCATTACAGCAATCGGTAAAAGAACGCTCCGAAGGTTTTTGTACGATATAGCCGGCTTCGCTGGCCGGCGGCAGCGGCTTGTTGCTGAAGATACCCGCCTTATCCCATAAAAGACTGCAAAGACTATCCGCGGTAAACTGCTCCAGCCGGTCCAGGGGCGCCAGCACCAGGTCGATGCGGTTGCTGTCTGTAAACTGAATCAGGTAAGAGAAAGCGCCCTCCAGCTCCGGGACGGGCGGGTACAGCTCCATATCTTCCGGCAGCTGCAGGATCATCTGTTCGCCAAACACCTCTACCCAGCTATGATCCTTCAGAAAAGGATCAAGCGCCTGCACCACATAGATAATATCATAATCCTGGAAAATATCCCTGGCCACATTGGGATTCGACCTGGAGCCGTCCTGCAATACGGCCAATACCCTTGGATCGTTTTCCGCCACCCGCAATATTATGTCCATCATTTCCACTTCGCTCCGGCTATGCATAGGTATTGTTTGGCCAAATGTAAGATTATTTTTGGCGGGCCTCTTCTTACCAGCGCTGCAGGAGTGTTGCTCTTCTACCAGGGATCTTGCTTTGTAACGCTGCTACAGCATTACAAAGCAAGACAGGAAGCCTTCTCAGTTAATAATTTCCCCTTTGTTATTCGCCAGCTTTTCCCGCCATTGGCGTAGCTGCTCTGGTGTCAGCCGGTCCCATTCGGTTACCTCGCCCACGATCCTCAGCGGCGCCGTGCTGCGGTAGGAACGGGTGGGGTTACCCGGGAACTTCTTGTCCGTTACATTGGGATCATTTTCGAAGCCGCCCGTAGGCTCCACGATATACACCCGCTCGCGTCCTTCGCCACTGGCCAGGGCTGCCGCCAGTCCCGCACCATGGACCAGGGCGGTAAAGTAAACATGGTTCATGACCACATCGTTCTGGTAATTGGATACGCCGCCCGCTACAAGCAGGTCGCCCACCTGCAGGTCGGCCCGGGTACCATGGTAAAAGGGCCCTTTCTCCGGCAATTGCTCCACAGCCGATGCGGCCAGGTCACGATACTTACTTTCATTGTCTGCGTCGCCCAGGGCGGCATAACATTGCGCCATATTGGTATACAGGGAGGGCAACGCGCTCTTCACCGCATCGCTGTTGACGCTTAGGCCATGCTGCAAAGCAGTATGCAGCCAGGTTAATTTGTCGCGCGTATCCTGCTGGTACCTCGCCACAAAATGTGCGGCGATAAATTTTTCAAAATCGTTGCCGGCCTCATTCCAGGCCTGCAGCAACACTGCGGCCGCTGCTTCAGGCTGACCTTTTTCTGCCAGGTCCAGGCCCTGCATACAGCGTTGGATAACGGGGTTGTTGGGGTTAAATTCCATCGGATTATTGTTGATTGAGTTGCTCTGTTTTATGCTGCATCATGTCGATCGCTTTTGAAAAGTATGTTTCCAGGGTCTTCAGCCCTACGGCGGAAAAGGAGGCGAAAAGCCGGTCAGTATCGTCCTGGAAGTCCTGGTACAGGGGCTGCAGCAAAGCCCGTATTTTATCAGTGTCGGGTACGATGATGATCCTGCGCCGGTCAGCTTTATCCGGCTGCCGCTTCAACAGCTTCTTCTTTTCAAACCGGTCTACCAGGCCCGTCACCGCGCCGGTGGTGAGACCGGTAATTTCCGCCAGCTCGCCCGCTGTCATGGGTCCTTTCTGCAGCAGGAATCCGAGGTACTTGTGGTCGGTGCCCGATAGCCCGGCCTTACGGCCCACGGCCTCGTGCATGCGGATGGAGGTATAGGCGTAAGCCTGGCTGAGCTTTCTCAGCTGTATAACCTTGTCTGTCATTTTTATCTTCTTAACTGATTATCTTAGCTACAAAGATAAAATAATTTCCGGGAAGCCCGGTCAGAAAAAAGATTAAGCGGAGTGGACTATAATAAAACAGGGCAAAATCTAAGTAATACAGTAAGATTATTTCAAAAAATATTTCCCGTAAATAGACAATTATTTATTGTTTATCAATAAAAAGTATATATCTGCTTTAATTCAAACCGTTGTTATGGAAATAAAAATCACCACGCAGCAGATGTTGAAAATATTGCAGGTAGTCTCCTGGATTATTTTCATCGGGCTTTGCATAGATGCAGGCGGCATTGTCTTTAATGTTGTCTGCACATTTGCGATCAGCCCGCTTTATACAAGTAATTTCTGGAAAGAAGCTGATCTATCGGCTCTTTACCGTTACGATCCGGGCTACTTTGTGGTCATTGCCCTTTTAATGGTCATTGTAGCCGTATTAAAGGCGCTTTTATTCTACCTCATTATAAAACTGTTTATCAATAAGAGATTGAATCTTTCCCGTCCCTTCAGCTTTGAAATAAAACAGCTGCTGCTAAACATATCCTGGCTGATATTAGGTATAGGATTGTTCTCGCATTCCGGGCGCGAATATGCTGAATGGCTTTCAAAGCGGGGAGTTAAGATGCCAGATCCGCAATCCATGCGTTTGGACGGAGCCGATGTATGGCTTTTTATGGCGGTTATATTATTCGTGGTGGCACAGGTTATAAAAAGAGGTATAGAAATCCAAAGGGAAAACGATTTAACCATTTAGCCGATGCCGATAATAGTAAACCTGGATGTAATGATGGCCAAGCGAAAGATGTCATTAAACGAGCTGTCAGAAAAAGTGGACATAACGCTGTCCAACCTTTCCATATTGAAAACAGGCAAAGCCAAGGCCATCCGTTTCAGCACGCTGGAAGCGATCTGCAAGGCGCTTGATTGCCAGCCGGCGGATCTGTTGGAATACCGCGTTTAGCTTTTTCAAAGACGATCCGCTTAATGGCGAACTGGCTCAAGCGCCCGGTTCGTAAATAAGCTGCACTACACCTGATTTAAAGGTATTGGTACCGGTCAGCTTTAAATTCAGCCGCTCCTTAAGTCCTTCGAACAAGGGCAGGCCGCTTCCCAGGGCCACGGGGTGTACGGATACGCGGTAAACATCGATAAGTCCTTCCCGGATAAAGGTTCTAATAAGCCCGGCTCCGCCGTAAAGCCAGATATCCTTACCGCCCTGCTTTTTTATCTCCGCTACTTTTGCGGCTATATTATCATTGATGAAAGTGGCTCTTTCATCCTGCCTGTCATGGCTGGAAAAAACAAACTTCTTCTTTGCATGGACGGTCTGCCACATCCGGTGCTCAGCGGTACCGGCATTCATATCCGGCTGAAAGTTACCCCAGATATCATAGCTTGTCCTGCCGTAGAATATTGTATCTATTCCCGCAAGGAAACCATCAAAATCCATATCCTCATCCATAATGCACCAGTCGATTTCGCCGTTGGGTCCTTCAATAAACCCGTCCAGGGTCATAGCCAGATCTAAAATTACCTTTTTCATCTTCACGTTATTTTATGGTTTGGAACGATACCTTGCCGCAAACAGCTTTTAACCTGGCAAATGTAATTTTAATAACGCAGCCATCCGCAAAAAAATTGCAGTAATCGAAAGCTACAGCAGCTATATCCCTTTATGGAATAATCCGGACAGATTTTGGCATGATCCATACAACAGGTCTGCCAGGGGCCTGGCTAACTTTGCAGGAGAATATTTAAGGGATGAAAAACATGTCACGCAAGGATTTCATAAAGCGTTCCGCCATAGCAGCCACGGGTCTGGTATTGTCTCCCGGTATCGCATCAGCTGTTGTTCCTTCGGGAGAAATAAAAACACCGGGAAACGGAAAGCTTGGCTTTAAGAACGTCCGTTTAGAAACGGGATTTGAGTATGATGCAAACGGGGAAGTAATAGGTACAAAAACCGGTCTGTTCTGTATTGAAACAGAGAAGGGGCAGATAACAGGTATTTTACCAAACAATCCGGGCCTCGAAGCTATTGATGCCGGTGGTTACCTGATGCTGCCTTCATTTAAGGACATGCATATTCACCTGGATAAAACCTATTACGGTGATAAGTGGCAGGCGGTAAGAAAACGGAGCGGCGGTATAAAAGGTATGATCGCGCTGGAACAGCAGATACTGCCGGATATGCTGAAGAACTCCACTTATAAGGCAGAAAAAATAATAGCGCTGCTGCAATCCAAAGGAACATCCTTTGCACGCAGCCATGTAAATATTGAACCAACTTCTAAATTACAGTCGTTAAGAAACCTTCAGCTTGCCTTAGAGAACAGGAAGGATACTTTCGGCGCAGAGCTGGTAGCATTTCCCCAGCATGGCGTATTTTATACCGATACGGTACCTTACCTGAAGGAGGCGGCCCGGGCCGGCATCGACTTCATTGGTAGCCTTGACCCGTTTAACGTGGATGGGAATATTGAAAAGACTGTCGACTTTACCGTACAGCTGGCCCTGGATTACGATAAAGGAATTGACATCCACCTGCACGAATCGGGTGAATCAGGATTAAAAACAATCGAGCACCTGGTAGCAAAGGTGAATGAAAACCCGGTCCTGAAAGGGAAAACCTACCTGAGCCATTGCTTTGCCCTGGGGAAAATGGAGGAGCCTAAGCTGGAGGAAATTGCCCTGAAGCTGGCAGATGCGGAAATCGGTATCGTATCGACTATCCCTTTTGGCAGCATAGTAATGCCGATACCAGCCTTGTTAAAACATAAGGTAAGGGTTATGGCCGGCAACGACAGCATTGTTGATCACTGGAATACTTTTGGTACGGGTAGCGTATTGGAAAAAGCAAATCTTGCCGCACAGCTGTATGGCTTCAGTACAGAGCTCCAGCTATCCAGGATGCTCGGGCTGGCAACAGCCAATGTATTGCCTTTGACAGACAATGGGGTACAGCAATGGCCACAAAAGGGCGATAAAGCAGACTTCGTATTTGTCGATGCTACCTGCTCGGCAGAGGCTGTCGCCAGGATATCGCCTGTAATGTCCCTGGTCTATAATAGCAACATTGTTTTTTAACAACAGTATTATGAAGCCTTTCCTTGTTTTATTCTTATTTATTTTTTTAAGTGCCTGCCATTGTATGTCGGGACAATCAAAAGAAACCATTATGCGGCAAAATATTATTGAACTGGTAAAGAATGATGACCTGGCGGCCGTAAAGATCACCCTGGAGCAAGGCGCTGATGTAAATACCCGGGATGAAGCTCAACAGAACCTGCTACTGATCGCAACCATCGGCAGGCAGCCGGAGATGGTAAAGCTGCTGCTCGCTCATGGGGCCGATGTGAACATGCAGGCGGAGAACCTGGACAGTCCTTTCCTGTATGCCGGCGCCAGCGGGCATACGGAGCTCGTAAAGCTGTACCTGGAACATGGCGCGCGTTTTGATATTTTCAACCGCTACCACGGATCCGCGCTTATCCCGGCCTGCGAACGAGGACATATAGAGACCGTTAAGTTACTGGTCAGCACTAAAGGTTTCCCTATCGATCATATTAACCGCCTGGGCTGGACAGCATTGCTCGAAGCCGTTATACTGGGCGACGGCAGCGAAAAGTACCAGGCTATCGTACAGGTTTTAAAGGATGGCGGAGCCAACCTGCATATCACAGATAAAAATGGTCTTACAGCATTACAGCTTGCCCGTAACCTGGGATACCGCGAGATTGCGCGTATACTGGAATAAGTACGGTAAATGAGCGGCTGCTTTTAAATTTTGTTACTTTTATCAGCAAATAACCAAAGCACGGATGAGCCCGCATGCCGACCATTTTCCCATCCTGGATATCCAGGCCTTTAGCGAATACCCGGAGCAGGGGTATGATCTCTTGTTCCATGAATTAAGGGGAAGGAATTTCATAGATAGACCACACAGGCACGATTTTTTTATTATTCTATTGTTTGAGAAAGGGAGGGGAGTACACACCATTGATTTTAAAGAACACAAGATCAGCGATAAGCAGGTAAACCTTGTTTTCCCCAACCAGGTGCATCAATGGCATATAGCGCAGGGGACGGTAGGGTACCAGCTGATGATCAGCAGGAAGTGGTTTGAAGTTTTCTGGCCGGCACCGCGATACCCGGCTTCCTGTTATCAGCATCATCCTGTATTTACTGTCCCGGAAGAAACCTATCGCTTGTTGCTGCACGAGTTCATTGCGATTAAAAATGAGCTGAAGCAGGAGAGCGGCATATTCTGGGAGCTGATCCAGTCACGCAGCAAAACAATAGGATTATTGGTAAACAAAGCCGTTAATGCAGGCCGGGGAAGCGCTGACCACTTGCGCATTCATCCTGTGATCGGCAATTTACTGGACCTTGCAGATCAATATTTCAGGCAGCAGCGCTCGGTGTCTTTTTATGCCGGTAAGCTGAATATCTCGGCTAATTACCTCAACGTTATATGCCGGAAGAACCTGGGCACCACAGCATCTTCGCTCATAAAGGACCGGATCCTGCTAGAAGCAAAGCGGCTGCTCAAAGTCTCGGAAATGTCTGTCAAGGATATCGTATATGAGCTGGATTTTTACGACCATGCCAGCTTTACCCGTTTTTTTAAAGAGCTTACCGGGATGACGCCTTCACAGTTCAGGGAAAAGAATTAAGCCTGGGAAATCTGTTTTTCAATTGCCGTAATTTTGTGCGGCTGATCATAGCAAATAATGCTGCCGGAATGCAGCATATCGAACCTGTAAAAAGAAAATAATGTCCATAACAAAAGAATCGGAGCTGGCAGGCATGCGAAAAGCCAGCAAAGCCGTTGCGTATACCCTGAAAGCGATGATGCATTACGCGCAGCCGGGGATGAGCACGAAGGAGCTGGATGAATACGGTGCAAAGATCCTGGCCGGCTTTGGCGCCCGCCCGGCGCCTTACCTGACCTATGGCTTCCCGGGCTGGACCTGTATCAGTGTAGACCACGAGTTCTGTCATGGCATTCCTTCAGGAACACGGATATTAAAGGAAGGCGACCTGGTGAATATAGATGTATCCGCGGAACTGGATGGCTTCTGGTCGGATAACGGCGCTTCATTTGTCCTGGGAAAGGACCTTCATCAGCACCAGCAGCTGGTAGATGCTTCAAAAGCAATTCTGAAGAAGGCGATCAGCAATATCCGGGGTGGTATCAGGATTGCCGATATCGGACAATTGATGGAGTCTGAAGCGAAAAAAAGCGGCTACCGGGTGATCAGGAACCTGGGCGGGCATGGCATCGGCAGGAGCCTGCACGAGCAGCCGGAAGAATTGCTGAACTATAGAAACCGCTTTGACCACAGGCGGTTCAGGCGAAATATGGTAGTGGCTATCGAAACCTTTATCTCCACGGCTTCCTCCTACGCCGTAGCGCTTAACGATGGCTGGACCATGACGGGCAACAAGGGCGGCTATATGGCCCAGCACGAACATACCATTGTCGTTACCGACGGAAACCCTATCATACTGACGGCGGACAATGATATATTTGAATAATACTGCTATACTTTCCTGCTTTGCGGATACTTCATCCGCAGGCTTGCTTTTACCAATAATATGAGCACCGGAACTTCTACCAAAGGCCCGATAACGCCCACAAATGCCTGTGGCGAATGAATGCCAAATACGGCTATCGCTACAGCTATAGCCAACTCAAAATTGTTACCTGTGGCCGTAAAGGCTATGGATACACTTTTGTCATACGGAATACCAAGAGATTTACTGATAAAGAAGCTCACAAAAAACATCAGTACAAAATATAGGATCAGCGGTATGGCAACCTTTATCACATCCATTGGCAGCGCTAATATTTTGTCGCCCTTTAAGCTAAACATCAATACAATGGTAAACAGTAATGCATATAAAGTAAGTGGCGATACGCGGGGTATAAACTCCCGGTTGTACCATTCTATCCCTTTTGACCGTACCAGGACATAGCGGCTTATAAAGCCCGCCAGAAAAGGGATGCCCAAATAGATCATCACACTCCGGGTTACATCTTTCATAGATACGCTTACGTTAAAACTGGCAAAGCCCAGTTTTCCGGGCAGCACATTAATGAACAGCCATACCAGAAAACTATAGCTTAATACCTGGAAGATGCTGTTTAATGCGACCAGCAATGCCGCGTATTCCCGGTTACCTTTTGCCAGATCATTCCATACTATGACCATCGCTATACACCTTGCCAAGCCTATCAGTATTAAGCCGGTCATATAATCAGGTTCATCTCTCAGAAACAGGACGGCCAACACAAACATCAGCAGCGTACCTACAACCCAATTAAGCGATAAGGATATGCCGATCACCTTTTTATCTTTAAATGCCCGGGGCAATAATGTATAATCCACTTTGGCCAGCGGCGGATACATCATCAGTATTAACCCTATTGCCAAAGGAATATTGGTAGTACCAACCGATAAAGCATTGGTAACGCCGGAAATACCCGGAAAGAAATATCCTAAACCAATACCAGCCGCCATTGCAAGGAAAATCCATAAAGTAAGGTAGCGATCAAGAAATTTTAATTTTGGCCGCATGGGTTATTTCTTTATCATCGAAAAAACATGAAACATCTCTGCGGCTATTTGCAAACTCCTTTCCCGGTATACCTGCGATTGCCCAGGTGTATTATCCGAAATCTTTAGGGTCTTCAAATGTAACCGGTATCCTCTTTTCCGCACCGGCAATAAAAGGACACCCACTACCTGCCTGCGAGCAGGTCATAACTGCGGCAAATGCAGACTGGGGATTGAAAGGACTGTCATACTTTTTTGAAAAACCAATTACAGCCGGCGCATTATCATTATACTTTACAGCATATACAGGATTACTGCCACCGGCAATTACAAAAACAGCCAAACCCTGATCTCTCAATGTTGCTGCGACTTCCGGGAACAGGGCCGTTGCTTCCGTACCGCCAGAGTAGCAATACACATCAGCAATATTAAAGTAAGCCGCCGCCACCTGTGCCCAAACCTGCGCTAAATGGCTGCGGCGCGAATTGTGGGTGCATATAAAGTTTACGTTTATTGCCTGCGTGTCACTTACTTTTTGCTGTACAAAATCCACCAGCGGTTGTAATACGCTTTGGCGCTCCTCACTTATGTTTTGAATACGGATAGTATTGTTAATGGTATCGGCTAATTTTTTATACATCAGGACGTCTTTTCAGCGTTTAGCAGCAGCCGGAATCCGGTGTGCAGCAGGCATTGGTTTTTAGTTCCGCAAGGTTTAATTTTTGCTTTTCGGGAGGGATTCCGCAGGCATCGCTTGCCAGGCAGGCCGTTTGTTTATTCTTTAGTAGAAAATGCACCCCGTTAAAGTCCAGATCATATTTGCCGATCGTTTCACGCTGGTATTCTACCTCTATTTCAGCATCCTCGATACCCAGCTTTTCTTCCGATAGACGGATAATGTTTAACAGCCTGGATGGTTTTAGCCGGTGGTCATAATCATTGGCATCCCAAAGCTGAAAGTTAACAGCTTGTTCGTTACGGATAGTGCCGCCGCAATCAATAAAATGCTTGTTTAGGATACCTACTTCCGTTATATGAAAATGCTCCGGTACAAAGCTGCCGTCCGGTAGCTGAAAGGTTACGTTATCAAGGGCAGGCAATAAGTCCTTTAATTTCGAGAGTTTCATTTTGTGTCTTTTAATTGTTACAATGCGATATTGCGATATATTTAGGCAAAAAATCAGCAGCATTCTTTTGCCGCCACATCATCCGTAAAAAAGGTGTTCAGCTCTTTTTTAAACTTCAGCCATACCTTTTCATCAATACAATAGCAAACGCTGGTACCCTCTATATTTCCTTTAATAATGCCTGTGGTCTTCAGCTCTTTCAGGTGCTGCGAGATGGTGGCCTGCGCCAGCCCCAATTCCTCCACCAGGTCGTTACAGATACAGGCATTTTGCTTAATGATATGCTGCAAGATGGCAATACGGGCAGGGTGGGCCAATGCCTTAAATATAGCTGCCAGGTGATTTTGTTTTGCAGTAAAAATGTCCGATTTGGTTACGCCCATTTTTTATTGTTTAATTGCAATATTACGATTAATATTTTAAGTTTATACTGCGCGTCGCTTTTTTATTAATTATTGATCCCGATCTTTTCAACAAATATTTTCCCCAATGGCGAAAGCTCATAACCTACCTCATGGCTTATGGTCAGGCCCAGGTTTTTTAGTTTCCGGATGTTCGGCTTCAGCCATTCCTTTTCAAATCCCGTCAGGCCGGCAATCCCGGTGGCGTGGAGACCGGGATTTTCTTTTATCGCATATAAAACGGGTTTTGTCCAGTCGCCCTTTTTGCTGAATTGATCCAGCCGCTCCAGCTTTCCTTTTAAACCGGCAAATTGCTGTTCTGATAATTCCGTTTGCGTTCTTAGTTTTATCCGCGGATCTGCTGAGTGATAGCTGACGGGTATTTTAAAGATCGTACCGGTATTGCCGGGCGGAAATGATGCCAGTAATTGCTTTTTATCCGCAAAACCAGCATTCACCGCATCTTTTCCGGTTATATCTTCTTCATTTACGGTTTCAAGCGCACCGATGGCAACCAGGCCTATGGAAGTATGCAAAAGGCTTCCGCTCTTTACAGCAGCCTTTTGCCATTTGCGGAAAACCAGCGTTATTTTACCGGATCTTATACCGCTTAAATGTATCTCCTTAATTAACATAGCTACAGGTCTTTTGCATACCTGCTCAAACTTAGCGATTTTTCTGCCGGAAAGAGATTAAAAAAACAGGCGATAAAAGTTAAAGAGTGATCCATATCAGCTACGGGGCTATGTAAAATTCAAGTCCTGCCAATGGATTCGTTTTAAAGTATTGCCTGCTTTCGTGCAGATCGTAAGCAGATCTGAAAACCTGCTTTATGCTTTCTCCCTCGTCGGTGGCTGGTGATGAAAAGAGCGCAACAGCTTTATCTTTCCATACCTGTATATATTTCGATGCAAGCTGCCGGGTACTTTCATCCTCATCAATGGTCCCGTTTATCAGGTAAGGGATAGCGGCCCAGCCGCCGATATTGCTGAAGAGCTGCAGCATGGATCTTTTCAGGCCGGGATCTCCGTTTCTGTAAATTGAGCCAGCCCTTGCCAGTGTTTCCTGCCTGCGGGTATGCGATAAAAAATCAATGGCCATTTTTCTCAAGCCGGGAAACGGGCTGTCAAGATTTGAAAGTGCAAAGCTGAAAGCGCTTTCTTTGTCCAGCCTGCACAGGGCCAAGAATGCCGCTTTGCGGTTCTTTACTTTATTATCGTTTAAATACGGCTGTAAAGCAGCCGCATACTGTCCGGCGCCGACCTCTGCAAGCCCGGCAATAGCGCCCGTTACCTGTTGCTGCGCTTCCAGCTGCCGGCTGTAAAAAACGGCATAATCTATATCCTTGTGTTTTAAGGTAAATCGTGCAAAATGCCGGATCATGGCAGAATCATCGGATAAATAATGCCGGATGATGTTGTCGAAATCCGCTGTATCTTTTAAGCGGCACAGGATTTGATATCTTATCCTGGCCGACCGATCTTTGAGCAGACGGCCGATCTCCTCCCGGCCTAACATTTTAAAATGATCAATTGCCAGGCTCCTTATCAGAAAATGCCGGTCCTGTACGAATAGCTTTAATTCATCCGGAGAAACGGTTAAGATACCGGAAAGATGCTTTGCCAGGAGCAGCCGCTGCTTATCCGGATATTTATTGAAGTTTGCCAGCACATAGTCCCTGTGGGTAATGGTAATAAAACCCGTTATGTCCTGATACACCGTACCCAGGTCGGCGCGTTCTACTTTTTGCAGCCATTCGATCAAAGGCAGCTGTGCAATAAGGTTGTCGATGTACACAGCCGATTTATAGTTGTTTATGCCTGCAAGCGCTGCCTGGCGTACCGGTAGTACCCAGTCGGCCAGGCGATAAACCAAAAACCGGATAGCGTCCGGGTCAGCCGCCAGTGTAAGCTTCCGGACCGCTTTTTCCCGCACATAGCCATTCCGGTTCAGGGATGCAATTGATAATAATGCCGTATACTGATTAGGGGAGAACCAGGCTTTATAAAGATCAATATCGTCCATCGAAATACTGCAATGCTTAAGTGCATTGTAATACCCGCTTTTACTTCCGATTTTTTTAAATAAATGAATGACTGTGCTACAGGCGGCATCCCTGATCGCTTTATTATTGTCTTTCAGCAAGCCTGTCAGCTCGTATATGAGGGCGGGGTAGCCGCGTTCGGCCAGCTGCCCAAGCGCTTCAACCTTTTCTTCCGTATTATCTTTTAATAAGAACCAGGTCTTAGCCGGTTTTTTTAAAATATCGAAATATTGCCAGATCTCCATTTTCCTGTCGGATACGCTGCGGTCTTTTCCGGTAGCGGATCTGCTGCAAGATAATTGAAGGGTAGGGAATTTTTATTCATTTTTTCAACGGGCAAACAGGCAAGCGCATTTTTGCCGCTTATTATTTCGCCAGGTAGCCCCCGTCTATGGGGTAATAGGCGCCCGTAGCAAAGGACGATTTATCCGAGGACAGCCATAGGACCAGCTCGGCAACCTCTTCCGCCTTGCCCAGCCGCTGCATAGCATGTTGCGTCTCCAGGTAATGCAATGCGTCTTTATCCATGGCATCGTTTACCAGGGGCGTAGCAATAAAGCCCGGCCCTACGGCATTGATGCGGACCCCCGATGTTGCATATTCCCAGGCGGTGGCCTGTGTAAGGCCGACTACGCCATGCTTGGCAGCGGTATAGGCCGATGAATTGGCAAAACCCACCGCGCCGAGTATGGAGGCCATATTCACAATGCTGCCGCCCCCTGATTGTATGATGGCGGGTACCTGGGCATGCATCCCGTAAAATACGCCGTTGAGATTGATGTCGATCACCTTCTTCCAGCCTTCGATACTCATGTCGGCAACCTTCGCCGACTCACCGCCGATGCCGGCATTGTTTACGGCAATATGCAGCGCGCCGAATTTCCTGACCGTTTCCTCCACGATCCGCTTGTTGTCCTCCACCGAAGAAGAATCCGCTTTAACAAAAAAGGCGTTCCCGCCCAGCTCCTCCGCCACTTTTTTGCCCGATGTTTCGTTGAGGTCGGTAATGGTGACTTTTGCGCCTTCCCGGATAAACAGCTCCGCGCAGGCTTTACCGATGCCGGACGCGCTGCCGGTAATAACAGCAACCTTGTTTTGCAATGTGCCCATATCGTTTATTTTTTGTGTTAAAAAGTCATGACTGCTATCAACAAACAGCTTTGACATCCTTTTGTTTAAACCGCAGGCCATTAATACGGATACCCTGGGAGGCTGTAAAAAAAGCTAAAAAAAGCCCTGGGAATATGCCAGGGCCTTCTTTATAACTTGATTACTTTTACCGAATGCCGGTACCTGCCTGAATCCGGGCGGATATTCAGGAAATACATCCCTGCCCGCAGATCGCTTCCGATAGATGAAAGCGTAGCGTTAACCTGGTGCAGCCTGCCGGATACGTTTGCCAGTATTCGCCCCTGGATATCTGTTAGGGATATATCGAATTGCTCCGTTTCACCGGCTCCTTCAATATCAATACGGATCCCTTCCACAAATGGATTAGGCGAGACCTTTATCAAAGCCTGCCGCTTTTTGTAGTCTTCCAGTCCCGTAGTGCAA
>Ga0164243_10006205_pt1 | contig 18137 bp, 17 predicted proteins | sample OricompcompostOP_FD_108781 | JGI IMG/M metagenome (GOLD analysis project Ga0164243, IMG submission 108781) | Organic Plus compost microbial communities from Emeryville, California, USA - Original compost - Organic plus compost (OP) | ecosystem: Engineered > Solid waste > Mixed feedstock >... | reverse complement strand
CTTGTTCAGCGTCTGCCAGGCGATGAGCATCGCCATGACGACGGTCTTGCCTGTGCCGGTGGCCATCTTCAGGCCGATGCGGGGCAGACCCGCGTTGTACTCGGCGTTCTGCTTCCCCAACGCGTCGACGACCCAGCGTGACCCCTTCGCCGACGTGGAGCGCCCTGCCTCGGCAACCGAGGCACGTCCGGCGACCTCGGCGACGTAGACAGCCGTCTCCACGGCCTCGCGCTGGGCGAAGAAGACCCGGTTCTCTCGCTGCGGATCGGCCCAGTGCAGGAGCAGCCGGCGGGTGGTCGCCGTCACGCCTGGGTAGCCGCGGGCCCGCCACGAGCGGACCTCGGCGCGCAGCGCGTTGATCTGGTCGTTGACCTCGCGGCGCTCTCCCGTCCGGCTGACGTCGAGCTCGTCCTGGACAGCCAGCACGCCCTGCTCACTGCGCCCCTTGCGCTGCGGCGGGACCGGGACCCAGGTGTCGCTGGGACGACGACGTGGCGCGATGTCGGCGGTGAGCTGACCGTGCTCGTCGAGCATCCAGTGCCGGGACGGCTCGTCGTAGGGGCCGTTGAGGATCGGGTTGTCCAGGGAGGCGACGCCCGTCCCTGACGACATCCGCTCGCTCCGATCGCTATCCGTGTATACACGGTGCCTCGTACGCCACCGAGCCCGCCCGGCGGTGCACCGATCCCGCCCATGGCGGGCGCATCGGGCGATGCTACTCGACCGTCTCCCGTGCCTACAAGGCTGACTCGACCGTGTCTGCACGGCGATCGTGACGAGGTGTCCCGCGAACCCCAGCTCGAGCGCGAGCTGGCGGACTCGTTGGGCGAGCGGCTGCGTGACCTGCGCATGCGCGTCGGCATGACCCAGGAGCAGGTGGCGCACGCCGCAGGGCTGAACCGCAACCACTACCAGCTGCTGGAGTCCGGCCTGTCGGACCGGGCGAAGAACACTCCGGCCAACCCGCGGCTGTCGACGCTGGTGTCGCTGTGCCGGGTCTACGACGTGAGCGTTCCGGAGCTGGTCGTCGAGGTCTTCCGTGCACGGCGCGACCTCACGGTGGAGTACCGCGGCGAGGCCTGAGGACCACCGGCTCGCCCGGCGCTGCCTGTCACCGCACCGGGCCCGCGTCACCGCCCCGGGCGGGCATCACCGCGGTCGGCTGCGCGGCTACGAAAGTGCGCCCGTCAGCGCCGCCGGGGCCGGCGGTTCGGCAGCACCGGCAACGCCGTCCGGGCAAACCCGTCCGGCGTGCAGAGCAGGTGGTACCGCCGCGTCTGCTCGTCGAACGAGCCAGGGAACAGCACCAGCAGCCGACCGCGCACCTCGTCCTCGACGGCGGACAGCAGCCGGCCCGCCGAGACGAACGGGTGCAGGGCAGCCAGCCCGACGAGGGCGACGACCGTCTGCGCACCGACGCGGCGGGAGCGCAGTCCGGTGCGGATCCGCTCGGCAACGTGCTGCTCGAACACGGCGAACATCTCCCCGGCGTCCTGCTCGGCCGGTACGGCAGCCGCTGCCACCTCCGCGGGCACGCCGGTGCCGGCGGGCGCTTCAGTCCGGGCAGACACCCCGGTCCTCCCGCTCCCAGCACGCAGACCGGTACCGGCGGCGCCTCCGGCGTCCACCGCACCGGCGCCGGATGCGGCAGTCCCGAGCGCCGTCCGGCGGGGTGCCGCAGCACCGGTGCCCAGCAGCCAGTCGCCGAAGGCGTTGGTGACGTCGATCTTCGCCCACGTCCGGCCCGCAGCCCGGGTGGTGGCCGCGATCTCCGGCAGCCGCGAGCGCATCGTCTGCTCCAGCGACGGCGGGTAGACGAACATCCACACCCGCTCTCCCGCCTCCGCCACGGTCCACGGCCGGCCGAGCGCCGTCGCGTACGCCGCGAGGACGGCGGAGAGCTCCGAGTCGTCGCCGGAGGACGGCGCGGCGGCCGGGCGGGGAAGGGACGGGCAGGACATGGCGGTCAGCGTGCGGTGCCGTCCACCGCGTACGGCTCGATCGCCGCGAGCTCGTCGGCGGTCAGCGGTGCCGCGGACAGGGCGGCGAGGCTGTCCTCGAGCTGGGCCACCGTGCGGGCGCCGACGAGCGCCGCGGTGACCCGCTCGTCACGCAGCACCCAGCTCAGGGCGAGCTGCGCGAGCGACTGGCCGCGCGCGGCGGCGATCTCGTTCAGCGCGCGGGCCCTCTCCAGGTACGTGGCCGTGATGGCCGACGGCTTGAGGAAGCGGCCGACAGCGGCCCGTGAGTCGGCCGGGACCTCGCCCGACAGGTAGCGGTCGGTCAGCAGCCCCTGCTGGAGCGGGGAGTAGACGATGACGCCGACACCCAGGTCGGCCGTCACGTCCAGCAGGCTCTCGCTCTGCCCCTCGGCCACCTTCTCCACGTGGCGGTTGAACATCGAATAGCTGGGCTGGTGGAGGAGCAGCGGGGTGCCCAGGCCGGCGAGGATGCGCTGGGCCCGCCGGGTCTGCTCCGCCGAGTAGTTGGAGATGCCGACGTACAGCGCCTTGCCGCTGGTGACAGCGGTGTGCAGCGCTCCCATCGTCTCTTCCAGCGGAACCGACGGATCGGGACGGTGGGAGTAGAAGACGTCGACGTAGTCCAGTCCCATCCGGGTCAGCGACTGGTCCAGCGACGACAGCAGGTACTTGCGCGAGCCGCCGTCCCCGTACGGACCGGGCCACATCGGGTAGCCGGCCTTGGTCGAGACGACCAGCTCGTCGCGGTACGGGCGCAGGTCCTTGGCGACCAGCCGACCGAAGTTCTCCTCGGCGGAGCCGGGCGGCGGACCGTAGTTGTTCGCCAGGTCGACGTGGGTCACGCCCAGGTCGAAGGCGCGCCGGACGACCGCGCGCTGGGTGGCGAACGCGTCGACGTCGCCGAAGTTGTGCCACAGCCCCAGCGACAGCGCCGGCAGGTCCAGGCCGCTGCGACCTGCCCGCCGGTACGTCATCGAGTCGTAACGGTCGTCGGCGGCTCGGTACAGCGGCTCGGTGGGCATGGCGGTCCTCTCGACCTCGTGCGAGTGCTCCGCACGGCACCGTGTCATCTCCCGGGCCTGCTGCGCAACGTCCTGGCACGTCATAGCGCCGACAGTCCCCTCCGGGGGCACAGCCGGCGCCCGCCGCGCGGGGCCGCCGACCGGCCCGTGCGAGGATCGGCCGGTGCTGCACGTCGTGTTCTATGAGCCCCGGATCCCGGGGAACACCGGCAACGCGATCCGGATGGTCGCCGGTACGGGAGCGACGCTCCACCTCGTCGAGCCGCTCGGCTTCGACATGTCGGAAGCGCGGCTGCGGCGCGCCGGCCTGGACTACCACGAGCTCGCGCACGTCGTGGTGCACCCGTCCTTCGACGCCGTGCTCGACGCGCTGCCCGCCCGCGTGCTGGCGTTCACCACGCAGGCCATCGGCTGGCACACCGACGTGACATACACCGACGGCGACGCACTGCTGTTCGGGCCGGAGCCGAGCGGGCTGCCCGCCGAGGTGCTCGCCCACCCGCGAGTGTCGGGGCAGGTCCGCATCCCGATGCTGCCCGGACGCCGGTCCATGAACCTGTCGAACGCGGCCGCGGTGGCGACGTACGAGGCGTGGCGGCAGCTCGGGTTCCCCGGCGGCCGATAGCGGACCGGCACGACGGACCGGTCAGCGCCGGGCGGGCGTCGAGTCCCGCAGGACGACCGTCGTCGGGACGTGCACCCGCCGCGGCTGGCCGCCCGCACCGGACAGCGCCAGCTCGGTCGCGGTCGCCCCGATCTCGGCGAGGGGCACGCGCACCGTCGTCAGCCCGGGGACCACGTCCCGCAGCGGCGCGATGTCCCCGAAGCCGGCAACCGCCACGTCGTCCGGGACCCGCAGGCCCCGCTCACGGACCGCGGCCAGCGCACCCAGGGCCGTGTCGTCGGACACCGCGAACAGGAGCTCGGGGAGCTCGCCGTCGAGAATCCTCGTCGTGGCGGCATAGCCGCCGGCGTGCCCGAGGTCGCCGTGCAGCACCTGCACGGGCGGCGTGCCGAGCTCCGCGAGCGCGGCGACGAAGGCGTCGTGCCGTTCCCGTGCGGACAGGTGGTGCTCCGGTCCGGCGAGCACGGCGAAGCGCCGGTAGCCCCGGCCGTGCAGGGCACGCGCGAGGTCCGCGGCACCCTGCGCGTTGTCCACGACGACGCTGTCGACGCCCAGCACCGGCTGTCCGACGAGCGCCGCGCCGCGCCCGCCGCTGCAGTAGACCTCCAGTGCGTCCCGGAGCTCGTCGCTCAGCACGGCGTCACTGTCCGTGCGCCCGGCCGCGAGCACGATCGCCCGCACCCGTTGGCGGCGCAGGGCGTCGACGAGCATCGGCTCCCGCGTCGGGTCGTGCGACGTGCAGGCCAGCGTGACGTGCAGGCCGGCCCGGTCGGCGGCGCGCACCACCCCGGAGGCGACCGCTGACGAGTACGCGTCGGCGATGTCGTGCACCACCAGGCCGAGCGACGTGGTGCGACCCCGCGCCATCGCCTGGGCGTTGGCGTCGGGCGTGTACCGCAGCCGCGTCGCCGCCGCCTCCACGCGCGCCCGCAGGTCAGGGCGCACCGTCCGGCTCGCGCTCCCGTTGATCGCCCTCGACGCGGTGGCCAGTGACACCCCGGCCTCCCGCGCCACGTCCCCCAAGGTCACGGCCATGGAGGGAAGCGTAGGTCCGCATCTACCCCTAAACAGGGCATTTCGGACGACCTTCAGGCGACCGGCCTGGGACGGGAGCCGACGCGACGCACCGGGAGACGTGGGCGCCTGGACCGACCGCCGTCGCGAGGGCGAGCGGGACGCCGGTGGTCGAGTCCCCGCGGCGTCAGCTCGGTCGTCGTGACGGCCCCTGCCCCTCAGCGGTCGACGCGGGCCCCGCCCCCGGCCGCGAGCTTGCGCACCTCCGCCAACGTCGCCATCGACGTGTCCCCCGGCGTCGTCATCGCCAGCGCCCCGTGCGCGGCACCGAGCTCGACCGCGGTCGCCAGCGGTTCGCCCGACAGGAGCCCGTAGACCAGCCCGGAGGCGAACGAGTCGCCACCGCCCACCCTGTCGAGGATCTCCAGCCGCTCACGGTGCGTCGCCTGCACCACGCCGGTCGACGGCGACCAGGCGATCGCCCCCCAGTCGTTCACCGTGGCGCTGCGCACGGTGCGCAGCGTCGTCGCGATGACGCGGAAGTTGGGGTATGCCTCGGCGACGCGGCCGATCATCGTCGCGAACGAGTCGATCTCGAGCTCCGACAGGTTCGCGTCGACACCATCGACGGCGAAGCCGAGCGCGGCGGTGAAGTCCTCCTCGTTGCCGATCATGACGTCGACGTACGGCGCCACCTCACGGTTGACCTCCTGCGCCCGAGCCTGCCCGCCGACCGCCTTCCACAGGCTCGGCCGGTAGTTGAGGTCGTAGGAGACGACCGTCCCGTGCCGACGTGCAGCCTGCACGGCGGCGAGCACCGTCTGTGCCGAGGTGTCCGACAGCGCGGCGTAGATGCCGCCGGTGTGCAGCCACCGCACGCCGAGCTCGCCGAACAGATGGTCCCAGTCGACGTCCCGCGGACCGAGCTGTGCCGCGGCCGTGTGCCCTCGGTCGCTGACCCCCACGGCGCCGCGCACGCCGAAACCGCGTTCAGTGAAGTTCAGGCCGTTGCGCACGGTGCGACCGACGCCGTCGTAGGGCATCCACCGGATGAACGACGGGTCGACGCCGCCCGCAAGGATGCAGTCCTCCACCAGCCGACCGACCTCGTTGTCCGCGAGCGCCGTGACGACCGCGGTCCGCAGGCCGAAGGCGCGCCGCAGCCCGCGCGCCACGTTGTACTCGCCGCCGCCCTCCCAGACGCGGAAGGACCGGGCCGTGCGGATGCGGCCCTCGCCCGGATCGAGCCGGAGCATGACCTCGCCGAGGGAGACCGCGTCGTAGCGGGTCTGCGCGGCGGGACGGATCACGAGGTCGGACATGTCGGGTCTCTCCTGTCGGTGGACATGGCGTGGGTGGCAGCGGGGCAGCGGACGGGGACGTGAGGCGAGCACGGACGTGCCGCCCGGCGCACCGTCGGGCGGCAGACACCCGTCGGACGGCGTGATGTCAGGCGGCCGCCACCAGGGTGACCGCCTGGGCGGTCAGCTCGCGGACGGTGTCGAGGTCACCGGCGCGGATCCGGTCGCGCGGCACCATCCATGACCCCCCGACGGCGCGCACCGACGGCAGGTCGAGGTAGTCCCGGACGTTGGCCGGCCCGATGCCGCCGGTGGGCACGAAGGTGACGTCCCCGAACGGCGCCGCCAGCGCAGCCAGCGCCCCCGGTCCGCCGGAGGACGCCGCCGGGAAGAACTTCACGGTCCGCACGCCGAGCTCGAGGGCCGCCTGCACCTCGGTGGCCGTGACGGCGCCGGGCAGCGCGAGCACGCCGTGCTCGGCGCACCGCTCCACGACGGCGCGGCTGGTTCCTGGCGAGACGACGAACTGCGCACCTGCCGCGACCGCGGCGTCGACCTGTTCCGCGGTGAGCACCGTGCCGGCCCCGACCAGCACGTCACCGCGGGCGGACATGGCGCGGATGGCGTCCGGGGCGGCAGCCGTGCGGAAGGTGACCTCGGCGACCGGCAGCCCGCCGGCGACCAGCGCGGACGCGAGCGGGTCGGCGTCGGCGGCCTCGTCGAGCACGACCACGGGGACGAGGCGGTGACCGGCGAGGCGGTCGAGGATCTCGCTCACGGATGCTCCCTTGCACGGTGACTGCGGCGGACCGTTCCGCCGTACCTGTCGATGAAACATACTGCAACCGGTTGCAGATGGCGACAGCATGACTTCCCGCGATGGCCGTAGCATCCATGTGAACACGCGTTCATGCCGCCCCCACGCGGCTGCGGCGCCCCTGTGGGCAACACCGACGCGCCACGCGCCGGGCCGGTACCGTGCATCGACCGACGGAGGGAGGGCGGCGATGGTGACCCTGCGCGACGTGGCGCGCGCCGCGGGCGTCTCCCCCGCCACCGCCTCGCGCGCCCTCGCCGCGCCGGACATGGTCGCTGCCGACCGCCGCTCCCGCGTGCTGCGCGCTGCCCGTGACCTGGGCTACCGCCCCAACCGGGCGGCGCGCGAGCTGTCCACCGGCCGCACCGGGATGCTCTGCCTCGTCGTGCCGGACCTGGCGAACCCCTTCTTCGCGGCGGTCGCCAAGGCGGTGCACGCCCGGGCGCGAGCGTCGGGGTACGCCGTCCTGGTGGGCGACTCGGACGAGGACCTCCGCACGGAGGCCGAGCTCGTCACCCAGCTCGCGGAGCGCGGCGACGGCCTCATCCTGTGCTCACCGCGCATGTCGGACGCGGACCTGCGGGCCCTCGACGCCCGTGCGCCGGTCGTGCTGGTCAACCGAGAGGCCGACGGGCTGCCCGCGGTTGTCATCGACAACGCCGACGGGACACGCCAGGCGGTCTCGCACCTGCACGCGCTCGGACACCGCCGCATCGCGTACGCCGGCGGGCCTGCCGACTCCTGGTCCGACGTGCGCCGCCGCAACGGCTTGCGCGAGGCGGTCGCCGCGCTCGGGAACGTCGAGGTGGTCGACCTCGGACCGTTCTCACGTGCGTTCACGGGCGGGACCGCCGCCGGTGACCTGGTCGCGGCCAGCGGTGCGACGGCGGTGCTCGCGCACAACGACCTGGTGGCGCTGGGCATCCTCGACCGGCTGCAGGCCCGCGGCGTCCACGTGCCGCAGGACGTGTCGGTGGTCGGCTACGACGACATCCCGTCGGCGACCCTGGTCTCGCCCGCTCTCACGACGGTCGCCGTGCCGCTCGACCGGCTCGGCCGCGCGGCCGTCGACCTGTTGCTCGCGCAGACGGCACCCGGCGACTCGACCGACCCGGGCGGCGGGCGTGCCGAGGCCCCGGGCGGCGCACCCGTCCGAGTTCCGGTCAGCCTGGTCGTGCGCGCCTCGACCGATGTGGCTCCGGCTCCCCGATCCGCCCCCACCCAGACCGGCCCGGCGAGGACGGCACGCTGAGTCCACCTCCACCGCGTCCGCGCTGCCGGATCGAGACACGCCGTCCCGCCGGGCACAAGGGGACGGCGGCGGCGAGACAAGCGGGCCGCACTGCCGCACACACGAGAGGCGGCAGCGCGGCCCGAACAAGAGAGGCGGCAGCGCCGCGAACACGAGGGGCGGCACCATCGCACACGAGCGGGTCGCACCACCGCACACGAGCGGGTCGCACCACCGCACACGAGCGGGCGGCACTACCGCACACGAAAGCCGCACCACCGCACATGAGCGAGCCGCACCCCGGACAGAGACGGACCCGCGCTGAAACGCAGCGACGGGCCGCCGCGGGAGTGCATGAGGACCGCACGGCCGGACCGAGACGGGACCGGACCCGCCGTCCGTGAGACGCCGGCCCCGCCTCGGCCTTCCTTCCCCCCTGTTGCGTCGCCACCGCCGAGCCCGGCGCGCGCCCGATCCGCGACCGGCCGGTTCGACCAGCGACCGACCAGCACCCGAAGCGAGTCGCGACGACGACCTCCGCGGCGACGTCCGTCGACGGCGCACGACCAGCGCGCGTATACCGCCTCATGTATACCGTATCCGTTGCATTCTGCACGGGTCAACGAATCGGTCCCGGTGTCCGACCTCGTACACTGCCGCCATGGGCAGAGGCGAGCCGACGGTGGCTGAGGCGCACGACATCGCCGCACCGCGGCCGCTCTCGGACATCGTCGACCGGCTCTCGGGCGGCTTCCGGTCCATGGAGTCGATGGTCTACGCGATCCTCCGCGAGGGCATCCTCACCGGCACGCTGGCACCGGGCGAGCGGCTCCACCAGGAGCGGCTCGCGGCAGCCGTCGGCGTCTCACGCGTCCCGGTCCGCACCGCGCTGCTGCAGCTCGAGTCCGACGGGCTGGTGCGGTTCGTCCCCCGCCGCGGGGCCGTGGTCACGACCCTCACCCGCTCGCAGGTCACGGAGATCTACGAGATCCGCGAGCTGCTGGAGACCACCGCACTGCGCAAGGTTGCCGACCACAGCGACGCGGCACGGCTGGCGAGGCTGCGCGAGCTGGCCATCCAGGTGGACACCAAGGACGAGGCCATGGAGTTCATCGAGGCCCGCAAGGAGTTCTACCGGGTCCTCTACGACGACGGGCGGAACCCCCAGCTCTACGAGCTCATCGAGGACCTGCGTCTCAAGGTCGGCCGGTACCTGCTGAGCCAACCCGCCCGGCTGCCGCACCGGCACACCCACCTGGAGATCGTCGACCTGCTCGGCTCGGGCGAGGTCGACGCCGCCACCGAGGCCCTGCGAGAGCACCTGCGCCGCTCGCGCGACAACGTGCTCAACATGACCGCCAGCGCCGAGGCCGAGGCAGCCGAATAGGCCGTCACTCCTGCCGCTGCGCCGCCAGGACCCTCCGGGCCGACTCGTCGACCCGCGCCGCGAACGCCGGGTCGCTGCGGGCGCGGTCCAGCAGCGCGTCGAGCATCTCGTCGGCGACCTGCGGCTCCTTGGACGCCAGCACCAGGTCGCACCCGGCCTCGATCGCCCGCACCGCACGCTCCCCCGGGCTCCAGGCCGCCACGGCCGTCGCCCCGGACAGGTCGTCGGTCATGACCAGGCCGTCGAAGCCGAGGGTGCCCCGCAGCAGCCCCGTCACGACGGTGGGCGAGAAGACCGCCGGTGCGGAGGGGTCGATGAGGTCGTAGACCGCGCTGGACACCATGACGCGGTCCACCCCCGCGTCCAGCAGCGCGCGGTACACCTGCACCGACGGGGCGTCGGGACCGGTCACGGTGTCGTGCACGTCGGCGGTGTCGTCCGTGTTGGCCTGCACCGCTCCGAGGCCCGGGAAGTGCTTCACCGTGCAACCGACGTCGGCGTCGGCCAGCCCGCCGCAGAACGCCTGTGCAAGCGGGACCACCTGCTGCGGGGTGGCGCCGTACTGCCGCCGCCAGTGCCCCACGGGCGCGTTCCGGTCGGCGGTCGCCGGGTCCACCAGGTCGACCACCGGGGCGAGGTCGAGCGTGACTCCGGCGGCGGCGAGCTGTGCGCCCCAGCCGGCCGCCTGGGTCCGCAGGGCGTCGGGCCCGAGCGCGGCCTGCCCCGGCCCGTCAGGGATCGCCGTGAAACCGGGTGCACCCAGCACCTGGACGACGCCGCCCTCCTGGTCCGTGGAGACGGTGAACGGCTGGTCGCCGGCACGCGCCGTGTACCCGTCGACGAACGACCGCACGTCGGCGGGCGAACCCTGTGAACGCCCGTGCAGGAACAGCCCGCCGACGTACCGCTGGGACACCACCTCCTGGGCGGTGGGCTGCGGGTCACCGAGGTCCACCCCCACCATGAGCAGCCGTCCGACCTTCTGCTCCAGGGTCCAGCCGGCCAGCGGGTCAGGCGGAGGCGGCGGAGCGGGGGTCGTCGGCGGCGCCGGGTCGGAGGGCGTCGCGGGACCGGTGGGCGTCGCAGGACCGGACGGAGTCGACGAGCCCGTGGGCGGGGAGGACGGCGGGGTCGCCGGGTCTCCGGGGGTGTCCGTCGTGCAGGCCGCGGGGGCCAGCAGCGTTGTGGCGAGAACCAGCCCCGCCGTCGTCCGTCGTCCTCGTCGTGCACGCATCCCCGCCACGCTACGACGCCACCCTGTGCGTCGGCCGGACCGCGAGCACCCGCGTCGCGGCGGACCGCACGTGCCCCTACCGCGCGGGCGCCGCGCGCACCGGCCACGACACCACGCCCCGAGTCGGTCACCCGTCGCCGCCGTCAACGCACCGTGTCGACCGCGCGCCGTCCCCGCGGCACCCGTGCGCCGCGCCCACGCGCCAGGCCCGGCGCCGCAGAGCCGGCATCAGCGCGCTGCGCCCGCGCTCAGTCCGACAGGTTCTCGCTGAGGATGTCCAGCACGTGTCCGTGCGCCTGTGCTGCCGTCGGCCCGAGCCGCCCGGCGATCACCGCGACCAGCGACTCCAGCAGCACCACCAGCGCGATCCGCGAGGTCCGCTCCAGCTCCGTGCGGAACGTCGTCGCCGCCGGCGCCACGACCAGGCTCACGTCGGACAACGCCACCAACGGCGACGCCCGGAACGACGTGAGCGCCACGACCGTCGCCTGCGCCGCCTTGGCCGCCCGGGCGACCCGCAAGCTGGACTCGTTCGCCCCGGACCCGCTGACCACCACGCACGCGTCCCCCGGGGAGAGCTGCCGGGCGGCGATCTGCTGGCCGATCGCGTCGGCGACGGCGTCGGAGGCCCGTCCGACGGCGGTCAGCCGCATCGCCAGGTCGGTGGCGAGCGGCGCGGACAGCCCGTTGGCGAGCACCAACAGCCGCCGGGCGGACACGATCGCGCCCACCGCCTGCTCCACCGACTGCTCGTCCAGCACGCTGGTGATCTGGGGCAGCGTGGCGGCGAGGGCGGCCACGTCGGACCGGATGCGCCCCAGCGCGCTCGACCCGAAGTCGGTCGGCACCTCCGCCTGCTGCGCCAGCTCGGCAGCCAACGCCACTCGCAGCTGGGGGTAGCCCTTGTAGCCCAGGCTCTGGCAGGCGCGCACGACGCTGGCCCGGCCGACGCCCACCCGCTCGGCGATGTCCTGCGCGGTGCTCTCCACGACGACCTCCGGCGAGGACAGCACCAGCTCGGCGAAGCGCCGTTCGGCGGGCTGCATCGTCGGCAGCGCGGTGGCGATACGGACGGTGGGGTGCACGGGCTGGGCGGTCTCACCGGTCGGCCACACGGGCACGGGCTCCCTCCATGATGCGACGCCGCAGCGCCCCCGAGACGGTGTCGATGGTCATGGTCACGACGACCACGACGATGAGCAGCACGCCCACCACCGACCACTGCCGGTACTGCGTGTAGGACGTGAGCATGTCACCGATGCCGCCGACGCCGATGAGCCCCAGCACGGCCGAGGACCGCACGTTGATCTCGAACCGGTACAGCCAGAACGACAGGAACTCCGGCGCCGACTGCGGCCACACGCCCCAGCGCAGCACGTGCGGCACCGTCCCGCCGGCGGCGCGCACCGCCTCCTGCGGCCCGGCGTGCACACCCTCGACCGACTCGTAGCCCCACTTCCCGAGGGTCCCGATGCCGCCGACCGCGAGCGCGAGCGCACCCGTGAGCGGCGTCAGGCCGGTCACCGACAGGATGACGATGGCGATGATGATCTCCGGCACGGCCCGGATGAGCGCGAAGACGAACCGCAGCCCGACGCGCACCGGTGCCGGCGCGAAACCCCGCGCCGCGAACAGGCTGAGCGGCGTCGCGACGACGATGCCGAGCACCGTGCCCACCCACGCCATCGCCACCGACCGCCAGGTCTGCCACAGCGCCTGCGGCAGCTTGGACCAGTCGGGATCGGAGAACATCAGCCACAGGTAGTGCACGACGTCACCCGGCAGGCCGGCCAGCCGGGACCAGGCGATGTCCACCGACCAGAACGCCGCCACGACGACGACCGTGACCAGCACCCCCACGAGCCGGCCCCGCCAGGACGACGGTCGTGCCGGGAGCGCGAGCGACGTCGTCCGCGGGCGGATCAGCGCCGGGGCGCTCACACCAGCCTCCGGCGCACCGTGTCGCTGACGAGCTCGAGCAGGAGCACCACGACGAGGATCTCCAGGATGATGAGCGAGAGCTGGTCGTACCGGTAGAAGGTGCGCACGGCGTCGATGAGCAGCCCCATCCCGCCGGCGCCGACGAGCCCGAGCACGGAGGAGGCGCGGACGTTGAGCTCGAGCACGTAGAGCACCTGGTTGGCGAAGCCGGGCAGCATGTCCGGCAGCGCGACGGCCCGGTTCACCTGGAGCTGCGTCCCGCCCGCCGCGCGCCCGGCCTCGAGCGGGCCGCCGTCACCGGCCTCGACCTGTTCGGAGACCAGCTTGACGACGATGCCGACGTCGAAGAGCACCAGGGCGATGATCCCCGGCAACGCCCCGACGCCGACCATCGCCACCAGCACCGACGCGTACAGCAGGTCCGGCACGGAACGGACGACGTTGAGCACCGCGCGCAGCGTGCGCCGGGTGGCGGCGACCGGGTTGGTGAGCCGGGCCGCCCACAGCGACAGCGGCAACGCGACCACCGTGCTGACGGCGGAGGCGATGACCGCCATCTCCAGCGTCTCCAGCAGCGGCTCGACCGTCCGCGGGAAGAAGGCCCAGTCGGGCTGGAGCAGCGCGACGATCTTGCCCGCCCCGTTGCGCCAGTTCTCGACGATCGCGCTGACGCCGAAGCCGACCCCGGTCCGCGGCAGCAGGGTGACCACGGTGACCGCCGCGACGACGACCGCCGCGGCCAGGGGTTGCCAGCGCAGACGCGGACGGGCCGGCGGCATGAGGAGGTGGCCGGAGGGGCTGCGGACCTGCGCGGGCGTGGCGGCGCTCATCGGCTCAGCACGTCCTCGGAGCGCAGCGGCCGGCCGTAGATCTCCTCGAAGACCCGGTCCGTCGCGCCCGCAGCGTCCCCGTCGTAGACGACCGAGCCGGCCCGCAGCCCGATGAGCCGCGCCCCGTACTCGCGGGCGAGGTCGAGCAGGTGCAGGTTGACCAGGACGGTGATCCCCAGCTCGCTGTTGACGCGGCGCAGGTCCCGCATGACGCCGTGTGCGGTCGGCGGGTCGAGGCTGGCGACGGGCTCGTCGGCCAGGACGAGCCGGGGCTCCTGGGCCAGCGCCCGCGCGATCGCCACCCGCTGCTGCTGGCCGCCGGACAGGTGCGAGGCCCGGTCGTACGCCTTCGGCAGGATGCCGACTCGGTCGAGCGCCTCGAACGCCCGCAGTCGGTCGTCGCTCGTCGGCAGGCCGAGGAGAGTGCGCCAGGACGGGGTGTGCGCGAGCCGCCCGACGAGCACGTTCGACAGCACGCTCGCCCGGCCGGCGAGGTTGAAGCTCTGGAAGATCATGCCGACCTCGCCGCGCAGTGCCCGCAGCTGACGGGGACGGGCCCCGTCGACGCGGTGGCCGCCGACCTCGACCGTGCCCGAGGTCACTGGGACCAGGCCGTTGATCGTCCGGATCAGGCTGCTCTTGCCCGACCCGGACAGCCCCACGACGGCGACCATCTCACCGGCCTCGACGTCGAGCGTGACCCCGTCGAGGCCGACGACCCCGTTGGGGTACCGGACCACCACGTCGCGCAGCCGGATGGACCACGGCGCGGACGCCGGGGAGAGCGCCCCGGCGTCCGCGCCTCGCGCTGCGACGCTCATGCCACCGCTCGCACGGCAGGGCTCGCCACGACCGTTGCAGCGCCGGTGCTCACTGCAGACCGAGCTTCTCGGCCGCGCGGGCCACCACGTCCAGGCTGGACGGGTCGGCGGGGGCCAGCTTCGAGATGGAGTAGATGTCGGTCAGCACCTGGGAGCCCTCCGGGGTGCTGGAGTAGTCCTCGAGCACCGTCGTGATCTCGTCCTGCAGGTCGGCCGGCAGGTCCTTGGTCAGGGCCACGCCGTCGTTCGGGATCTCGTCGGAGAGCGCGAACACGACGACCTTCTGGCCGACGTCGGGCACGTCGGAGGTCACGATGTCACGGGCGTCCCAGAACGAGAAGCCCACCTCGGCGTCCCCGTTGTAGACCGCGAGCACGGAGGCGTCGTTCGTCGTCACCGGGATCTGCTGGATGTCGCTGTCGGTGTTCAGCCCCGCCTCCTGCAGCGCCAGGATCGGGTAGATGTACCCGGCCGGCGAGCCCGGGCCGAGCACCGCGACCTTCGCACCCTTGACCTTGCTGATCGAGTCCAGGCCGGCCGGGCCCGTGAGCGCGTCGGCGCCGTTGCAGAACAGCTTGCCGTCCCGCTCGACGGGCGTGTCGTCGCAGTACTTGTCCGGGTCGTTCGTCATGAACTGCGCCGGGTAGGAGATGTTGCCGTTGCGCTCGGTCTGCAGCACGACCTTCGCGCCGTACATGTCGTTGGCCTGCCAGAGCTGGAGCGAGGGCAAGAAGCCGATCTGCGCCTGGCCGGCGCCCATGGCCTCGACGGCGGCCTGGTAGTCCTTGGAGACCACGCCGGTCACGGGGATGCCCAGCTTCTCGGTGAGGTAGTCGGTGAGCGGCTTGGCCGTGTCGACCAGGCCTTCCTGGTCCTGAGAGGGGACCAGGGCGAGCACCAGCGAGTCGGGGGCGTCGGCAGGGGTGTCGGCGGTCGTGCTCGACGAGGGGGCGTCGCCGGTGTCGCCGGAGCCGCCCGACGAGCACGCGGTCAGCGCGAGCAGGCCGGCCGCCGCGACGGCGGAGGCACGCAGGAGGAGCTTGGCGTTCATCGTCTTCCTTCACTGGGTGTGTGCTGCAGGGGTGTGTGCTGGGCAGGGGTCGTGCTGCGGTCGCCGTCCACCCAGGAGCGGAGGGACGGGTAGAGGCCGGGCAGGTCGGGGGCGTGGTAGGTGGGCGTCGCGCCGGCCGGCGGCGGCCCGACGAGTGCTGTGGCGTGGCCGCGGGCGTGCACGGGGGCGAGGTCGTTGGCCCAGACGTCCCCGACGCTGAGCACCTCGGCGCCGCCCGCGGGCCGGACCCCGAGGCGGTCGAGCAGAGCGGTCATGCCGACGGGCTTGCCGACGCCGGTCTCCACGACGTCGAACAGCCCGTCGAGCCCGAGGTCGGTCAGCACGACGTCGAGCCGGGTGCCCGGGGCGTTCGTGGCCAGCACGGTCCGCGCGCCCCCCCGCAGCACACGGAGCGTGCCGGCCAGCCCCTCCGGCATGGCGACCGGTGCCGCGGGGGTCCCGAGCAGCTCACGGCTGTCCTGGTAGGCCCGTGCGAGCGTGGCCGCCGTGATGCCGGCGCGCTCGGCGAGCAGGCGGACCAGGTCGTACCCGTCCCGCGGGGCGACGTCGAGCGTGACCGCGCCGGTGAGCACGGCTTGGACCTCCGCGACGAGAGCCGCGGCCGACTCCTCCGGCAGGTCCGCCGCCGCCAGGCGGGCGTAGGCGATCACAGGACCGTTGCCGGTCGCGACCGTGCCGTCCAGGTCGAACAGGACGATGTCGTGCGTGCTGATGACGAACCACCTCAGGCTTCCGCGCATCCCCGCTGGACGCTGCGTCCACGTTATGCCCTATGAGCGGACGATTCGTCCACGCAGCAGTGAACACCTCGTTAACAGTTCGGGCGTGAGTGGGCCACAGGTCGGCTCCGTCGGCTGTGGGGCCGGAGGGACGACGTAGCCTCGGGCCGTGCGCGACGAGCCACGCTGCCCCGACCACGCCGTCGACCCGGGCGCCGATGCGATCCCGGACGGCCAGACGGTGCGCACCGACCGTGAGGTGCATGCCGGTCCCCTCGGGCCGGCCGACCGGCACGTCGGCCCGGTCCTGCCGGCGGACCGCACGGCCCTCGCCGGCTTGCTCGCCGCCGCAGTCCGTGCCCCGCACGACCCCGCCGGAGCGGTCGACTCCCTCGGCTGGCTCGGCCCCCAGCTCGCCGCCGACCGGGCCGCCGGGGCGTTCGACGCGTGGGGCGCCTCGACGCTGGTCGACGAGATCACCGGCGCTCCGGTCCTCGGCCGGGCCGTAGCCGACGAGCTGCACCGCCGCGCCGGCCTGCCCTCGTCGTACCCGGTGGGCAACGCTGGGCTGCTGCACGTCTACGGCTACCTGCTGTCCACCGCCGTCACGCCCTACGGTGCCAAGCGCGACCGCTGGGTCGACGGCGCCCTGGCCGTCGCCCTCGGGCTCGGCGCGCGCGACCTGCTGCCATGGTGGTCACCCGACGGGTCCACGCTGCTCGCACGGGTCACGCGCACCGCGCTGCCGTGGCTCACCGACGGCCCGCCACCTGCCGGGGCTCCGGGCGTTCCCGGACCCGCCCGGCTGTCCGACGGCTCGACGTCCGCCGGGCCGTCGTCCGTGATCCTGCGCCGGGACGACCCAGACGGTGCCGGCGGCACGCTGCGCACCGTCGTGCTCACCACGGCCGGACGCTCAGCTCTGGTCTACGGGCACCTGCGCGGCGGTCGGACGCTGCTGGTGACGACGTTCCCCGTCGCCGCCGGTCCGGCCTGGCTGGCCGCCCTGGCCGCCGAGCCAGCCCGGCCGCGCTACAACGTCGTGGCGCGACCAGGCTCGTGAGCGTGCCGGCATGCCCCGCGTGATGCCGTCGTGCTCAGCGCCCTGGTCCAGGCACGACGAAGGCCCCGGTCCACTGAGGGGCCAGGGCCTTCGTCGTGTGCTGCGGGGCGGTGCCGGGAGCCGTCAGCCCAGCGAGCTGGCCGGCAGGGTGCCGGTGCCGCTGTCACCGCCGTAGCCACCCGAGGGCGCCGGCGGGACGTCGAGCCCCGACCCCGGCGTGCCCACGGAGGCGCCGACCGAGACCGGCTCCTTGTCCCGCTCGCCCTTCGGGACGCCGCGGAAGACGAACTCCCCGAGCAGCCCCTCGCCCTCGGCGTCCACGACCACCAGCTGGCCTGCCTTGAGCTCGCCGAACAGGATCTTCTCGGACAGCGCGTCCTCGATGTCCCGCTGGATCGCACGGCGCAACGGCCGGGCGCCCAGGACCGGGTCGTAGCCCTTCTCCGACAGCAGCTGCTTGGCCGCCGGGGTCAGCTCGATGCCCATGTCCTTGTCGCGCAGTCGCGCGTCGAGCTTGGCGATCATCAGGTCGACGATCGCGAAGATCTCCGGCTGCGACAGCTGCGGGAAGACGACCACGTCGTCGACGCGGTTCAGGAACTCCGGGCGGAAGTGCTGCTTCAGCTCGTCGTTGACCTTCGCCTTCATGCGCTCGTACGACGTCGACAGGTCGCCGCCGGCCTGGAAGCCGGTCTGCACGCCCTTGGCGATGTCCCGGGTACCGAGGTTCGTCGTCATGATGATGACGGTGTTCTTGAAGTCGACCACCCGGCCCTGCGAGTCGGTCAGGCGACCGTCCTCGAGGATCTGCAGCAGCGAGTTGAAGATGTCCGCGTGGGCCTTCTCGACCTCGTCGAACAGCACCACCGAGAACGGCCGACGACGGACCTTCTCCGTCAGCTGACCGCCCTCGTCGTACCCGACGTAGCCGGGAGGCGAACCGAACAGCCGCGACACGGTGTGCTTCTCCGAGAACTCGGACATGTCGAGCTGGATCAGCGCGTCCTCGTCCCCGAACAGGAACTCGGCGAGCGCCTTGGCGAGCTCGGTCTTCCCGACGCCGGTCGGCCCGGCGAAG
>Ga0164243_10006203_pt1 | contig 18142 bp, 21 predicted proteins | sample OricompcompostOP_FD_108781 | JGI IMG/M metagenome (GOLD analysis project Ga0164243, IMG submission 108781) | Organic Plus compost microbial communities from Emeryville, California, USA - Original compost - Organic plus compost (OP) | ecosystem: Engineered > Solid waste > Mixed feedstock >... | reverse complement strand
GCCGTACGAGGTGTACCTGCAGGTGCTCGAGGAGATCGCCACCGCCTGGATGTCGGTGGGCGTGGGCCTGTCGGTGCACACGATGTCGTGCTTCGCGCTCGCGCACTACGGCACGGACGAACAGCGCGACCGGTGGCTGCCCACGATGCTCGACGGCGATCTGCTTGGCGCGTACGCGTTGTCGGAGTCGCAGGCGGGCTCGGACGCGGCGTCGTTGTCGACGCGGGCGCGGCGCGACGGCGAGCAGTACGTGATCAACGGGGCCAAGGCGTGGATCACGCACGGCGGCCAGGCCGACTTCTACACGACGATGGTGCGCACGAGCGACAAGGACATCTCCTGCCTGCTGATCGACGCTGCCACACCGGGAATGTCCGCGGCGCCACCGGAGCGCAAGATGGGCCTCACCGGCTCCACCACCTCGCAGATGATCTTCGAAGACGCCCGCGTCGACGCCGACCGGCTGATCGGCGAAGAGGGCGCCGGCCTGCGCATCGCACTGTCCTCTTTGGACTCGGGAAGGCTCGGGATCGCCGCCTGTGCGGTTGGTCTCGCCCAGGCGGCGCTGGACGAGGCCGTCGAGTACGCCAAGGGCCGCACCCAGTTCGGCAAGCCGATCATCGAGTTCCAGGGACTGGAGTTCCTGCTCGCCGACATGGCCGCGGCCGTCGACTCCGCGCGCGCCGGTTACCTCGACGCCGCGCGGCGACGCGACCGCGGCATGAGCTTCCGGCGCCAGGCGTCGGTCGCGAAACTGGTCGCAACCGACGCGGCAATGAAGGTGACCACCGACGCCGTCCAGGTGCTCGGCGGCGCCGGGTACACACGGGACTTCCCGGTCGAGCGGTACATGCGCGAGGCGAAGGTGCCGCAGATCTTCGAAGGCACCAACCAGATCCAGCGCATGGTCATCGCCCGCGAACTCAAGCGAGCCTGAGCTACTCGCGATACCGGCGCTCGGCGACGACACCCTCGCCGCGCGACTCGTCGAACGTGTAGACCTCGCGGCCGCGGACGAAGACGCGCAGCGCCCGGTTCATCACGTCGAGCGGATCGCCGGACCACACCACCACATCGGCGTCCAGGCCCGGTTTGAGCGCGCCGATCCGGTCATCGAGGCCGAGCATGCTCGCCGGGTTGACGGTCAGCGCGCGCAGCGCCGCCTCCGGTTCGAGACCGTCCTTCACGGCCAGAGCCGCTTGGTACACCAGGAAGTTGATCGGCACGACGGGGTGGTCGGTGGTGATCGCGAGCTTGACCCCGGCGCGGGCGAGGATGCCGGCGCTGCGCAGTGTGCGGTTGCGCAGTTCGACCTTCGAGCGCGTGGTGAACAGCGGCCCGAGGATCACTGGCACGCCCTCCTCCGCGAGTACATCGGCGATGAGGTGCCCTTCGGTGCCGTGGTTGACGACGAGCTTGTAGCCGAACTCCTTCGCCAGCCGGATCGCGGTGACGATGTCGTCGGCGCGGTGCGTGTGCTGATCCCAGTACAGCGTCCCGTCGAGCACCTGCGCGAGCGTTTCCAGTGTCAGGTCGGTGTCGAAGGGCTTGCCTTCCGCCTGGGCGTGGTCGCGCTGCGCGGCGTAGTTGCGGGCCTTGGTGAACGCATCGCGGATGATCGCGGCGACCCCGAGGCGGGTCGAGGGCGTCTGCTTTTTCTCGCCGTAGACACGCTTCGGGTTCTCGCCCAGCGCGCTTTTGACGCTGACCTGCTCGGCGAACACCATGTCCAGTGCGGTCCGGCCCCAGGTCTTCACGCCCACGGTCTGGCCGCCGATCGGGTTGCCGGAGCCGGGCTTGATCACGACGCTGGTGACGCCGCCGGAGAGCGCGTCGTCGAAGCCGATCTCGAACGGGTCGATCCCGTCGATGGCACGGAAGCGGGCGCCGTTCGGGTCGGTCATCTCGTTGGTGTCGTTACCCGACCAGCCCTCGCCCTCCTCGTGCACGCCGAGGTGGACGTGCGCGTCGATGAAGCCGGGCAGCACCCAGGCTCCGGCGGCGTCGACGAGGTCCGCTTCCTCCGGAATGTCCACATCGGCCTCGGGGCCGACGGCCGTGATCCGCCCGTTCTCGATGAGGACCGTGCCGCCGTCGACGGGTTCGCCGTCGACCGGCACGACGTATCCGCCCACAATCGCAGTCGTCATGGGACGACACGCTAACCGATGCGCTTTTCGAAGTGGACCAAGTGGTAGTCGCCTTCCGGTGTGCGCCCGGTCTCGCGGTAACCCACGCTCGGATACAGCTTGAGCGGGCCGGTGCTGTGCTCACCGGTGAACAGCCGCAGCACGCGCACCGAACCGGGCAGCCGCTCCTCGGCGGCCAGCAGCAGGCCCCGGCCGAGCCCGCGCCGCTGCTGGTCCGGGGCGACGACGAGCCGGCCCACCTCCGCGCAATCGCCGTCGACAACGATTCGCACGCTCGCGACGAGACGTCCGGATTCCCTTATGCCCCAAGCAAAACAGTCGCGAAGTGCGGCACGCAGCTCGTCGAGCGTCTCCGTCAGCGGCGGCAGGAACGGATCCCGGTGGGCCTGCGCCTCGGTCACGTAGGCCGCGCGCTGCAGCGTCAGCATCTCGCCCGCGTCCGGTTCGCCCAGTCGCAGTGGTTCAGCCATGGACCCGCACTCCCCAGCTACCGCTCCACGACGTACCCGCGTCGAGGTTGATCAGATCCGTGCCGGAGTTGAGCGCGTCGGCGGGGCAGGTCATCGGCTCGATCGCCACCGCCCGGCCGCGGCCGACGAGATCCTCCGGCGTGAACACCTGTACCCAGCGGAAGTCGGGATCCGTCCAGACATCGACACTCTTCTCGCCGTGGGTGAGCACGTGGTGGTGACGACCGTCCTCGCTCAGGCTCAGACCGCCGAACGCGGTGTCCAGGTCGACGGTCGCGAGCAGCACGCCGGACCGGAAGTCGTACTCGGTACCTTCGACGTCCTGCTCGTCCTCGTAGGGCAGTTGCTTGTCGCCGGCGTACGGGCGCACGCGCGTCGCGGACAGGGTCAGCGTCAGCTCGTCGGTGGGGTTGTCGCCGATGCGGAAGTACGGATGCGTGCCGACACCGACGCCGATCGGCGTTTCGCCCTCGTTGCGGATCTCGTGCGTCACGGTCAGTTCGCGCGGGGCGAGTTCGTAGGTGATGCGCGCGTGCAGCGGCACCGGCCAGCCCTGCTGCTTCTCGACCTCGACCTCGAAGGTGATCGACGATTCGGCGTGCTCGACCAGCGTCCACTCGCGATGCCGGGTCAGTCCGTGGATCGCGTTGCCGCGCGCCTCCTCGGTGACCTCCAGCTGCTGCCGCTCGCCCTCGTAGGTCCACTCGGCGTTCTTGGTGCGGTTCGGCCACGGCAGCAGTACCTGCCCGGCACCCTTGGGCGGCTTGGCGTCGGCGTCGAACGTCTCGAGGTAGGGCACGCCGCCGATCTCGAAGGCCCGCAGGCCCGCGCCGATTTCGGTGACGATCGCACGCGCGTTGCCGCGGACGATCTCGAACTGCTGTCCCGTGGGGTTGACCATGTGCGCAACTTACCGCTTTCCAACTAACTAGACCAGTCGTCATAGTTTGCGCTACGATTCGTGCCATGGTCCGCCGAACCGACACCCGGCAGCGCATGCTCGACTCCGCCGCCGACCTGTTCCACACCCAGGGCTACCACGCCACGGGCCTCAACCAGCTGCTCAGCGCCGGCGGGGCACCGAAGGGCTCGCTGTATTTCCATTTCCCCGGCGGCAAGGAACAACTCGCCGCCGAGGCGCTCACGATCTCCGCCACCCGCCTGCGCGATCTGTTGCGCGAGTTGCTCGACAAGGGCGGTATCGGCGCCGTGGTCGACGCGCTCGGGCAGGCGCTCGAAGCCTCCGGTTTCCGGCGTGGTTGTCCTATCGCGACAGTCGCGGTGGACGCCGCGGCCGACAGTGAGCAGATCCGGTCCGCCTGCGCCGACGGTTACTCGGGCTGGCTTGCGGTGATCGACGAATACCTTGTCGCGCAAGGATTCCCGGAAGCCGAGGCGCACCGGATCGGCACCATCGCACTCACCGCGATCGAGGGCGGGCTCATGCTCGCCAAGCTCGGCCACGACCTCGCACCGCTGCGCACGGTCGGCGACCACCTGGAAACCCTGTTCAGGAAGGAATCCTGATGCGCGTCCACCATTTCAATGCCGGCACGATGCGACCTCTCGGCGGGCGGCTGATCGACGGACGGCCGGGACTGTTGCGCCGCGCCGAGCTGGTGTGCCACTGCCTGCTGATCGAGGCCGGCGGCGAGCTGGTTCTCGTCGAGACCGGGATGGGCACCCGCGCGATCGACCGTCCCGACTGGCTGGGCAAGAGTTTCACCCGGCTGGTCGGCGCCCGGCCGCGTTTCGCGGAAACCGCGCTCGCACAGGTGAAACGGCTCGGGTTCGCACCGGAGGACGTGCGACACATCGTGCTCACGCATCTCGACCTCGACCACGCGGGCGGGCTGGTGGACTTCCCGCATGCCGAGGTGCACGTCTACGCCGAGGAACTGCGGACACTGCACGCGCCGATCGACCGCGCGGAGGAGTGGCGTTACCGCAAGGTGCAGTTCGAACACGGTCCACAGTGGATTCCCTACGCCGAGCATGGCGAACCGTGGTTCGGGTTCGAGGCCGTGCGCGAACTGAAGGGCCTGCCACCGGAGATCCTGCTGGTCCCACTGGCCGGGCACACGCGCGGCCACGCCGGCGTCGCGGTGGACACCGGCGACGGCTGGCTGCTGCACGCCGGGGATTCCTACTTCCACCACCGGGAAATCGATCCGGTGGCGCCGTACATCCCGTGGGGGCTGAAGTTCTTCGAGTCGAAGGTGCAGATCGTTCGCGGGCCGCGACTGGAGAATCAGCAGCGGCTGCGAGAACTCGCCCGGTCCGGCGAGGTGGACATCTTCACCGCGCACGATCCGGTTGATCTGTGGCGGTTTCCCGCTCCCTCCGCAGCAGCGCCCAGTTGATCACCCACAGCACAACGCCGACGCCGACGCCGAGCAGAATGGCAGTCCCTGGCCGGGCGGCCGGACAGCGGGCTCACCAGGTAGAGGCAGAACAACGCGGCGAGCGCCGGGATCAGGGTCGGCGCACGGAAGTGCGGGTGGTTCACCTTTTCCTTCCGCGGCACGAGAACCGCGACGTTGACGATGGCGAACACCACCAACAGCAGCAGGGCCGTGGTGCCGCCGAGCACGCCGATGTCCACAGTGGACACCAAGATGATCGCGATGACACTGGTGAACAGGATCGACGCCCACGGCGTGCGGCGCAACGGATGCACGGTACCCAGCGCGCGCGGCACGATGCACTCGTTCGACATGCCGTAGAGGAGCCTGCTCCTCATCAGCATATTGATCAGCGGAGTTGATCAGCGCGGAGTTGATCCCGACGAAAAGCCCGATCGCGCGAGTCGAGCCCTCCACGCGCCCGAGTCGAGCCTTCCCCGCGCCCGAGTTGAGCCCTCCACGCGCCCGAGTCGAGCCTTCCCTGCGGCCGAGTCGCGCCTTCCCTGCGGCCGACCCCGTGGTTCCCCAACCCGACGCCGGGAAACCGACAATCCGGATATACCGGCTTTGGTGCACACTTCCGTCATGGCTGAGGTGAGCATCACCGGAGACGACCGAAGCCCCAACGGGGAACCTGCGCTGAAACGGGTCATGGGCCCGACAGAACAGGCGACTCCGCTCGCCTCGCACGGAACGCCCAACTCGGGCACGCGGAAAGCCCAACTCGGCCATGCGGAACCCCCGCGTCGACCGCTAGGAACGCCCGACTCGCGCGCACGCAACCCCCGGCTCGGGCGCGGGGAACGCCCGACTCGGGCGCACGCAAGTCTCGACTCGCGCGCACGGAACCGCCGACTCGGGCGCGGGGAAGGCTCGACTCGGGCGCGGGGAACCCTCGACTCGGGCGCCTCCAACCCTCGACTCGGGCGCGGGGAAGGCTCGACTCGCGAGCGTCAGTCGATGACGTTCCAGGTGCCGGCGTTCGGGTCCACGCCTGGGGTGTACGGGATCACCTCGGGCTCCGGGTCCATTTCCAGGCCCGCCGAGCGCATCATGTCCAGCGCCGCCGCGTCGCCGAGGGCGTCGCCCAGGATGTTGACGCCTTCGGACAACGCGGCCTGTTGCGCCTGGTGCGACAGGTCCACGATCTGCGCGCCCAGCGCCTGCGGGCCCAGCGCCAGCGCCCTCTCGTCCAGCTTCAGCTCCTTGAGCGCACCGTGCACATCCACCGTGACATGCACCGTGTCATCGCCGTTGTAGGCCCAGCCGCGGACCTCGCCGACCCGGTCCGCCAGGCCCTCGGTGGCCGCGAGTCTTTCCTCGGCATCGGCGAGAAGGCGCTCCGTGGTGCGCCGCTGTGGCTGGGTCATCCGCGCGTCCAATCCCGGTCGAAGTCCTCGTCGGCGGCCAGCGCCGGGTCGTAGCTCAGGCCGAGGCCCTCGACAACGGGCTTCTTTCCCAGCGCCTGCGCGTACAGCTGTTCCGCACGCTGGTTCGCCTTCGCCGTGGCACGCGCCGCCGTGTCGACCACCGTGCGCGCCAGCTGCGCCGCCCCGTACCGCAACGCCTGCGGGCTCAGCTGAACCGACCGCAGCCGCCCGCCCACGCCCACCTCGACCGTGACCCCGTCGGCACTCGCCTTGCCGACGATCGGGCCCGCCGCCGCGAAGACCTGCTCCAACCGCTCCATGACCGTCAACTATGCCGAGGGTCTGAACACACCGAGCAGAGGCTCGCCAGCATTGCTCGTGCGCAGCGGCACGACCTTGCACACGTCGCCCGTATGGGGCTCCTCCACCATCTGCCCGTTGCCCACGTACATCGCCACGTGCCCACTCCAAATAATCAGATCGCCGGGCTGGATGTCGTCGATGCTGACTTTCTGCCCCACCGTCTGCGTCGCCGCCGTGCGCGGGATCTTGATGCCCGCCTGCCCGTAGGACCACTGCGTCAGCCCGCTGCAGTCCATCCCGCGGTTCGGGTCGGTGCCGCCCCACACGTACGGCAAACCCAGCCGGGACAACGCCGCGCGCACGGCGATCGCGGCCCGCTCGTTCGGCGCGTTCACCGTCTCGCCCCCTGGCAGCTTGATCTGCGTGCCGCTGCCGTACTGGTCGGACGGCGGGAACGTCATCGCCGGACCGGTCGACGCGGCACCGCCACCACCACCGCTGTACCCGCTGCCGCCTCCGCCACCACCGCCGCTGGAACCACTCGCGCGCGTGCCGATCGGGCCGGCGGGCGGGGCCGACGCGGGGACGGTCGAGCCCATGCCCGACACGATCTCCTCCAGGCGTGCCTTGGCCGCGTTGACGATGTCGGCGGCTTCCTTCGCGTACTTCGCCGACATACCGGCGATCACCGCGCGCGCCTGCATCTCCGCGCCCGGGTCGCTGCTCGCCGAGGCAGCGCTGGCGAGCGTGCCGGCGTCGGCGTGGAACTCGTCCACCAGCGCCTGCACCTGCTCCTTGGCGTTCTTGATCAGGCTGGTGGCGTCGCCGATGGTCTGCGCCGTCTTCGAGGCCCAGGTGGCCGCGTCGTCGAGCGCCTGCGTGTGCTCCTTGGCCTTGACGCCGAACATGTCACCGCGATCGCCGACCCAGTTGCCCCGCAGGCTGGCCGCCTCGCTCTGGTGCCGCGTGCCGTACTCGGTCAGCGATTGCGACAGCGCCGCAAGGTCGGCCTGTGCCTTGTCGGCGGCACCGGTGTTGCCCTCCAGCTTGGCCGCCGCTTCCTTGATCGGTGCCTCGTATGGGGCAAGGTCGATCGCCACTGTTCCCCCTCAGCCCAGAATTCTGCGGAACTGCTCGCCGAACAGCTGCTCGTCGGCCTCGTAGTCGCCCTTCGCGGTGCGCACCGACTGGCCGAGGTCGTGCACGCTGCCCGCGACCGAATGCATGTGCTGGTGCATGCGGTCGAGGTGATCGCCGAGGTGGTCCTGCAGACCGCTCTCGTGCCCGAGATCGCCGAACAGGTCACCGGGCAACGACAGGTTGCCGGACAGCCGGGACTTCGCCGTACCGACGATCTCGTCCGAGAGCGCACCGGCCCGCGAGTGGTACCGCGCCAGATCCGCGGTGTCGACAGAGATCCCATCAGCCATGCGATCAATCGTGCCGCATCCGCCGCACGCGCGTGACAGAAACGCCCTATTTGACGACAGCCTTCGCGCGGTAGCGCCAGAACGCGGGCAGCAGCGCCACCGCCAGCACCATCAGCACGATCACCAGCACGCCACCACCGGAGGCGGCGGCCGCCGTGCCGACCGCCGCGGCGGTCCAGCCGTGCGTGAGGTCGGCGATGCGGGGACCGCCGGCGACCACCACGGTGAACGCGCCCTGCATGCGGCCGCGCATCTCGTCGGTCGCGGCGGCCTGCAGGATCGACTGCCGGTAGATGGCGCTCACCATGTCGGCGGCGCCGCCGAGGACCAGGAAAACGACCGCGAGCCACAGCGAACCCGCGAGCCCGAACCCGGCGATCGCGGCTCCCCAGACGCAAATGGACACCACGACGGCCACGCCCTGGCGGCGCACCCGGCCGAGCCAGCCGGAGAGCAGTCCGATGAGGACGGAGCCGATCGGGATCGCCGCGTACAGCCAGCCCAGCGCGAGCCCGCCGCCGTGCGGATCGCCGAAGGTGCGCTCGGCCATTTCCGGGAACAGCGCCCGTGGCATGCCCGCGACCATCGCGATGATGTCGACCACGAAGCTGGCGAGCAGCACCTTCTGGGTGCCCATGTAGCGGAATCCGTCGATCACGTCGCGCAGCCCGGCGCGGCGGACCTGGCCGGAAAGCGGCGGCATCGCGGGCAGTCGCCACACGGTGTAGAGCGTGAGCAGGAGCGCGATCGTGTCGATCAGGTAGAGCGTCGGCAGGCCGAGTACCGGCATCAGCGCACCGGCCGCCATCGGCCCGAAGACGGTGCCGAACTGGTTCATGGTGCCGGACAGCGCGGTCGCCGCCGGCAGAAGCTCGGGTGCCACCAGCCGCGCGACGACGGCGCTGCGGGTGGGCATGTTGATCGCGAAGAACGCCTGGTTGAAGGCGAGCAGGGCGAGGACGAGCCAGACCGAGCCGACGTTCAGCCAGGCCTGCAGCCACAACAGCGCCGACACGACGGCGATACCGGCGTTGCCGAAGACGAGCAGTTTCCGGCGGTCGACCGTGTCCGCGATCGCGCCGCCCCACAGGCCGAACACGAGCAGCGGCACCAGGGCGACGGCGCCGGTGAGCCCGACGTAGCCGGAGGAGCCGGTGAGATCGAAGACCTGCTTCGGGACGGCGACCGTCGTCAGCTGGCTGCCGATCGCGGTGACCGCCGTGCCGATCCACAGCCGGCGGAACGCGGGCTGGCGCAAGGGCTGGGTGTCGATGACGACGTTCCCGAAACGCTTGCGCTTACCCCCAGCCTGGGTCTCGACACTCACGACCGTCGAGCTTAGCCGAGCTAACTAGTTGGCCGCGTGTGACTTTCCACCAGCTGGGAGTCAGCGCCGCTTGCGCGAGTCGTAGGCCTGCCGGCTGCGGTCGATGTCCGGATTGTGTTCCACCGCCCACTCGGCCAGCCGGACGGCGGGATCGATCAGCGTGCGCCCGATGGCGGTCAGCTCGTACTCGACGCGGGGCGGCACTTCGGCGTACACGGTGCGGGACACGAGGCCGTCGCGTTCGAGGTTGCGCAAGGTCAGGGACAACATGCGCTGCGAGACGCCGGGGATGCCCTGCTGAAGTTCGGTGAAGCGCAGGCGCCGGTCGTGCAGGGTCGCGATCACCAGGAGGGTCCACTTGTTGGCGATCCGGTCCAGGATGCCGCGGATCGCCCGGCCGCCGTCGCCCCGGATCAGGCAGGTGCGCTGGTACTGCGACATCGGCGGGCTCCTGTTGGTTACGCACACTCGTGTGCCTTTTGTATCGCCTCCGATAGTCACCCATGATGTGCGTACTTACAAGTCGTAACCATTGGGGCAGACATGGAGATCGGTTACTGGATCGTCGCCGCGCTACTCGCGGTTTTCTACCTCTACGCGGGCGGGAAGAAGGTCGCGCAGAGCAAGGAACGGCTGGCCCCGATGATGGGCTGGGTCGACACGATCCCGATGCCGGTGGTGCGCGGTATCGGCACCGTGGAGATCCTGGGCGCGCTCGGGCTGGTGCTGCCGCCGCTGACCGGGATCGCGCCCGTGCTCGCGCTGGTGTCGGCGGCCGGGTTCGCCGTGCTCCAGGTACTGGCGACCGGCCTTCACCTCTCGCGGGGAGAGGCGAAGGTGACCGGGCTCAATATCGCGCTGATCGTGCTCGCGGGCGTCGCGGCGTGGCTCGCCACGACGTGGCTTTAGGGGGCCACGCGCTGGATCTGCCAGCCGTCGTCGGTCAGCACGTAGCGGAGGCGGTCGTGGAGCCGGTTCTGCTGGCCGAGCCAGAACTCCACCAGCTCGGGGCGGATGCGCCAGCCGCCCCAGTGCGGCGGGAACGGCACCTCGTCCACGTCGGCGAAGCGGCGCTCGATGGCGGCCAGCGCGTTGTCGAGGTCGCGACGACCCTCGACCACCTGCGACTGTGGGGAGGCCCAGGCGCCCAGCTGCGAGCCGCGGGGGCGGGAGGCCCAGTACTCGGCCGTTTCCTTGACGTTGACCTTCTCCACCTCGCCGCGGACGGTGACCTGGCGGTGCAGGCCGTACCACGGGAAGGTGACGGAGGCGTACCTCGTCACGGTGAGGTCGTGGCTCTTCTTCGACGTGTAGTTCGTGTAGAAGACCACGCCGCGCTCGTCGAGGCCCTTGCACAGCACGGTGCGGGAGGAGGGCCTGCCGTCGGCGTCGGCTGTGGCGAGCACCATGGCGTTCGGCTCGGGGACGCCGGCCGCGATGGCCTCGTTCAGCCATTTCTGCAGCTGCTCGGTCCAGGTCGCGGCGAGATCGGTCTCGTCAAGCGCCTCGCCCTCGTAAGCAACCCGCATGCCTGGCAGACGTACCGCTACGTCGTCGATGTTGTCGACTTCCGGCATGTGCCCAACCTCCGCGCCCGTGTACACGCATCAGTAACAGTGGATAGGAGCTGACGTTAGGGCTTAGTTCCCCAAGACGAAACCCGCCGAACGGTGACGCCTGCCACGGACGCCCTGACCTGGCTCGATCAAGATCGTGGGCGGGTGCTCCCGGTGCCGGATTTCGGCCGGCTTTCCGCGGCTGCGGACATGCACGCTCAAAGGCCCGTCCGCACCGCCCACGGATGGAGTGTCCTGGCCCCGGCGAGGTCGTGGTCCGCGGTGATCGCGTCCGGGGACAGGGCGGTGATCAGGGAACCGCCCTGGGGTAGTGGGGTCAGGGACCACCAGTCGCCGCCGGCCGGAGATACTGTCGCACCATCGATCAGGACTTCCGTGGCCAGGACGCGGCGGGACGCGAGGTGCGCGAGGCTTCTGTTGAGCGCGCCCACGTCCAGCGTCTGGTGCAGCACCGGCACACCGTCCCGCACGATCCGCTGCGTCGTCCGCAGAATCCCGGACTCCTCGCCCGATCTGCCGAGCACCAGCACCTCCCGCGTCCGCAACCGCGCGTCCGCGGCGACCTCCGCGTGGAACTCCGCCGTGTGCCGTGCCCGCGCGGTGATCACCGTCGGCTCCGGCAGGTACTCCAGCGTGCCCTCGACCTCGACGTGCACCTCGAACCGGCTCCCGCCAGGACGGTGGCCTGGCAGCGCGAGGGTCGCCGCGACGCCCGACAACCGCAGCCGCGCGCCGCGGCCGACCCGCACGGTCAGCGTCAGCTCGTCCCCGCCCAGCGGCGAGGTCGCGGAATTGACCAGGTGCACCACGGCTTCCCGGCCGCGGCGCTTCGGGAACAACGTCAGTGGCGCCATCGACCGCAGCTCCCGCAGCACCGTGCGGCCCGCCACGCATTCGGCGACCAGCCTCGCGTGTGCCTTCACCGAATCTGCTTGCGCACCCAGTCGGCGACGTCGGGCGCATCCGGAGTGTCCACAAGGGACTGAGTGATCACGGGCAGCTCGCCGCGCATGCGGTGCGCATCCGAGGTCATCACCGCCATGTCGGCGTTGACCAGATGCGCGATGTCGATCTTGTTGATCACCAGCAGGTCCGCGGTCGTGACACCCGGCCCGCCCTTGCGCGGCACCTTGTCCCCGCCCGCGACATCGACCACGAACACCTGACTGTCCGCGAGCCCCCGGCTGAACACGGCCGTCAGGTTGTCGCCACCACTCTCGATGATCACCAGCTCCAGCTCGGGAAAACGCTCCTCCAGCCGTTCCACCGCGTCGAGGTTCGCGGTGATGTCGTCCCGGATCGCGGTGTGCGGGCACGCCCCGGTCTGCACCGCCTCGATCCGCGCCGCGTCCAGCACACCCGCGCGGCGCAGGAAGTCCGCGTCCTCCGTGGTGTAGATGTCGTTGGTCACCACGGCCAGATTGATCTCATCCCCAAGCGCCCGGCACAGCGCGGCGACCAGCGCCGTCTTTCCGCTGCCGACCGGCCCGCCGATACCGATCCGGTACGCGCGGCCGTGTGACGGCGCCGCTTCGTAGCGGTCCGGCTCCGATTCCGTCGGATCGAAGCTGACCGGGTGAACGTGCCCATGTCCGTGTTCAGCTGGCAAAGAGACGCACCTCTTCCTTGTGATGCCGAAGATGCGCTTCGGCGAACAGATCGAGCGCCGGGGCGGCCGGGGCCGGCAGTGCCGACGGATCCACACCAGCCGTCCCGGCCGCCTCGTCCGCGACCGCGTCGAGTTCCGGGGCCAGAGCCGCGACCATCGCGTTGACGTTGAGCGGATCGAAGCCCAGCAACCGGACCGCCGCGCTCGCGGGGCCGCTGACCGCGAGATACGCCACCGTCAACGCAGCCTCACGCGGCCGCCCGGAGAGCGCGCCGACGACGATCGGGTGGTGCGGTCGCGGCGTCACGGCCAGCAGGTCCCGCACGACAGGCCACGCGAGACGTCCGGCACGCGCCGTGCCGCGCCCCTGCGCTCGCGACGCCTCCCGCTGCGCGTGGGACGGCGTGCGCGCGTCGAACTCGGCATCCAGCCGCAACCAGTGTCCACTCCGGACACCACGCCGCGCCGCATGCGCCGAAGCGGCCGCGAAAACAGCACCCAGCAAGCCAGCCGTCCACAGTCGACCGTGCAGGAACCCCGGCAGGTCGCGCTCGGCCGTGACGAGCTTGCGCGACACGACCTCCTCCAGCCCACCCGAGTGCACGTGCCCGCCACCGGGAAAGCGCGAGTCGGCCAGCAACAGCGAGACAGCGTCCATCAGAACAGGAAATACCGTTGTGCCATCGGGAGTTCCGCGACCGGCCGCGGTTCGATCAGCTCGCCGTCGACGTGCACGGCGAAGCTGTCCGGATCCACCCGCACGTCGGGCAGCGCGTCGTTGAGCACCATGTCCGCCTTGCCCACCGATCGTGTGTCCTGAATCCCGGACAGCCTGCGACGCAAGCCGAACGTGTCCGCGATATCGGCGTTCAACGCGGCCTCGGTGACGAAATGCAGGCTCGTCTCCTCCGCGACCCGCGGCTGCGCGCCGAACATCGGCCGCGCCACCACCGGTTGCGGGGTCGGGATCGAGGCGTTCGCGTCACCCATCGCGGCCCATGCCGGGAAGCCGCCCTTGAGCACGACATGCGGCCGCACGCCGAAGAACTTGGGCTCCCACAACACCAGATCCGCGAGCTTGCCGACCTCGATCGAACCGATCTCGTGCGCCATCCCGTGCGAGATCGCCGGGTTGATCGTGTACTTCGCGACATACCGGCGGGCACGCAGGTTGTCGGCGGGCCCGGGCAGCGAGCCACGACGGGCCTTCATCACGTGCGCGGTCTGCCAGGTCCGGATGATCACCTCGCCGATCCGGCCCATCGCCTGCGAATCCGAGCTGATCATCGAGATCGCGCCCATGTCGTGCAGCACGTCCTCGGCCGCGATCGTGGTCGGCCGGATGCGGCTTTCCGCGAACGCGAGGTCCTCGGGCACCGAGGGGTTGAGGTGATGGCACACCACGAGCATGTCGAGGTGCTCGTCGAGGGTGTTCACGGTGTGCGGCCGCGTCGGGTTGGTCGACGAGGGCAGCACGTTGGGCAGCGAGACCACCTTGATGATGTCCGGTGCGTGCCCGCCGCCGGCGCCCTCGGTGTGGTACGCGTTGATCGAGCGGCCGCCAATGGCATCCACAGTGGACTCCACGAAACCGGCCTCGTTCAACGTGTCCGTGTGGATGGCGATCTGCGCGCCGTACTCGCCGGCGACGGTCAGCGCCGCGTCGATCGCGGCCGGCGTCGAGCCCCAGTCCTCGTGCAGTTTCAACCCGCCCGCACCGGACTCCAGCTGCTCCCGCAAGGCCTCGTGCCGGACCGTGTTTCCCTTGCCCAGCAACATGACGTTGACCGGCATGGTGTCCATGGCGCGCAGCATCCGGCCCAGGTTCCAGGCGCCGGGCGTGACCGTGGTGGCCTTGCTGCCCTCGACCGGACCGGTGCCGCCGCCGACGAGCGTGGTGAGCCCGGCCGCCAGCGCGGTGTCCACCAGCTGCGGGCAGATGAAGTGCACGTGGCAGTCGATGCCGCCGGCGGTGAGGATCTTTCCGTTGCCCGCCAGTACTTCCGTCGACGGGCCGATCACCAGCGCGGGATCGACCCCGTCCATCGTGTCCGGGTTACCTGCCTTGCCGATGCCGACGATCCGCCCGTCGCGGACCCCGACGTCGGCCTTGACGACGCCCCAGTGGTCGAGGATCACCGCACCGGTGATGACGAGATCGGGCGCGCCCTCGGCACGGGTGACCATGCCCTGGCCCATGGACTCGCGGATGACCTTGCCGCCGCCGAACATGACCTCGTCGCCGGCGCCGGGCCCCATGCTGCGGTCCTCGGTCACCTCGATCAGCAGATCCGTGTCGGCCAGCCGGATGCGGTCGCCCACGGTCGGGCCGAACAGCTCGACGTACCGCTCGCGATCGATGCTGGTCATCGCGCCCCCTTCCGCTGCAGCCCCGGCACGACCTGGCGCCCGGCGAGCGGGACCAGCGCGACCTCCCGATCGATGCCCGGCTCGAAGCGCACGGACGTGCCCGCCGGAACGTCGAGCCGGTGCCCGTGAGCGGCTTCCCGGTCGAAGTCGAGCGCGGAATTGGTCTCCGCGAAGTGGTAGTGCGAGCCGACCTGGACGGGCCGGTCGCCGGTGTTGACCACGCGCAGGGTGAGCCGCGGCCGGCCCGGGTTCAGCTCGACCGGCTCACCGGCGGGGATGATCTCTCCGGGGTGCACGGAACCTCCTAGACGATCGGATCGTGCACGGTTACGAGCTTCGTGCCGTCCGGGAACGTGGCCTCCACCTGCACCGAGTCGACCATCTCCGGCACGCCGGGCAGTACCTGCTCCCGCGAGAGCACGGTGCGCCCGCTGGCGACCAGCTCGGTCACGCTCAGCCCGTCACGCGCGCCCTCAACTACGAAGTCGGTGATCAACGCGACGGCCTCGGGGTAGTTCAGTTTCACGCCGCGTTCGAGGCGGCGACGCGCCACGTCGGCCGCGACGTGGATGAGGAGCTTGTCCCGCTCCTGAGGGCTCAGGTGCATGCGCTAGGTCTATCACCGCGCGGGCACGGGCGCGCCCGCGAGAAACACAGGATTTACACGAGAAGGCCGCCGTCGGCTGAATCGTTCTCGTAATCGTGACCGAAACCACCGCTTCTTTCGATTGCTCCCGGCCGTTGCGAGGGGCATGGTTTGGGCATCCGTGCAACGGTGCGCGCCCCCTGCGTGCCGTCCGCGCGGGCACGATCCAAGGGCAACTTGTCGGGGAACGCGCATCGAAAGGTCTCTCACCGTGACTACCTCAGCGCCTGTTGCGAACAACCAGCCGGCGACACCTGACGACGGCTTCAAACCGGGTCTCGAAGGCGTCGTCGCCTTCCGTACCGAGATCGCCGAGCCGGACCGCGACGGCGGCGCGCTGCGCTACCGGGGCGTGGACATCGAGGATCTGGCCGGCAAGGTCAGCTTCGGCGATGTCTGGGGCCTGCTGGTCGACGGCAAGTTCGGCAATCCGCTGCCACCCGCCGAACCCTTCCCGCTGCCCGTGCACACCGGCGACGTCCGGGTCGACGTGCAGGCCGCGCTCGCGATGCTGGCCCCGATCTGGGGTTACCGCCCGCTGCTGGACATCAGTGACGAGGAGGCACGCGACAACCTGGCCCGCGCCTCGGTGATGGCACTTTCCTACGTCGCGCAGTCCGCGCGCGGCATCGGCGTGCCCGCCGTCCCGCAGTCGCGGGTCGACGAGGGCAAGACGATCACCGAGCGGTTCATGATCCGCTGGCGTGGCGAGCCGGACCCGGCGCACGTCAAAGCCGTGGACGCGTACTGGGTGTCCGCCGCCGAGCACGGCATGAACGCCTCCACGTTCACCTCGCGGGTCATCGCCTCCACCGGTTCCGACGTGGCCGCGGCGCTGTCCGGCGCGATCGGCGCGATGTCGGGTCCGCTGCACGGCGGTGCCCCGGCGCGGGTGCTGCCGATGATCGAGGAGGTCGAGCGCTCGGGCGATGCGCGGGCGCTGGTCAAGGGCATCCTCGATCGCAAGGAACGGCTGATGGGCTTCGGCCACCGCGTCTACCGCGCCGAGGACCCACGTGCCCGCGTGCTGCGCCGGACCTGCAGGGAACTGGGCGCTGAACGCTACGAGGTGGCGGCGGCTCTGGAGCAGGCCGCGCTGGCCGAGCTGCGGGAGCGCCGTCCGGACCGGCAGATCGAGACCAACGTCGAGTTCTGGGCCGCGGTGATCCTGGACTTCGCGAAGGTGCCGCCGCACATGATGCCCGCGATGTTCACCTCGGCCCGCACCGCCGGCTGGGCCGCGCACATCCTGGAGCAGAAGCGCACCGGCCGCCTCGTCCGCCCGTCGGCGACCTACGTCGGCCCCGGCCCGCGCACACCGGACGAGGTCGAGGGCTGGAGTTCCGTCACCGGCCTCTGATCTCCTCGTGTCCATCGAACGGTGGACACCGGATTCCACGGCTCGGGCGTCCCGCGAAGGGGCGCCCGAGCCGTATTGCCGCGCCACCCCTATCCCCGCGTTCCCGCCGAGGTCATCGGCCAGGTCGGGCTCACCGGCAAGGCCCGCACCCGCGTGCGTGCCCTCTCCGGCGGGCAGCGGCGGCGGCTCGACGTGGCGCTCGGCATCATCGGCCGGCCGGAGCTGCTGTTCCTGGACCAGCCGACCACCGGATTCGATCCCGAGGCACGGCGCCAGTTCTGGTACCTCGACGGAGCCGAAGCACTCGCCGACCGCGTCGCCGTGCTGACCGAGGCCTCCACTGTGACATCCACGGCCCGCTTCCCGCGTTGCCCACCGCGACCGAGGTGGTGCTGCTGGGCGCCGCACAGGAGGCGCTTGCCAACGCCCGCAAGCATTCCGGCGCGAAGAACGTCCACATGCGACTATCCGTTGTGGACTCGACCGTGCGGCTGGTGGTGTCCGACGACGGCGCCGAACTCCGCCGGGGCGATCCGCGCCGCGGCGAGTGGCGAGACCGTGCTCGCGCCGTCCGTCGCGGGCAAACTCGTCAACCAGGTCCCCGGCGAAGCGACCGTGTTAACCCATCTGCTGCGCGCGTTCGGCAAGCTCGACGTGTCCAACCGGACAGCGGCCGTCACCACCGCGATGGCCCGCGGGCTGCTGGGCCGACAGCGCCAGGGGCAGAATGACCGCATGCTGCCCAGCACCGAATTCGCACTGCTCCGCCGCGTCGCGACCGAGCAGGCCGCCGCCCGCGTCCCGTCGATCGTCGCGGGGATCGTCCGCGACGGCGAGCTCGTCTGGTCCGGCGCGCGCGGCGCCGTCGACGGGACCCCGCCGGACAACGACACCCAGTACCGGCTCGGCTCGATCACGAAATCGCTCGTCGCCGCCGTCGTCATGCGGCTGCGCGACGAGGGCAGGCTCGATCTGAACGACCCGCTCGACAAGCACGTGCCGGGCACCAGCTTCGGCTCCTCCACCGTCGCGCAGCTGCTGTCACACACCGGCGGGCTCACCTCCGAGTCGCCGGGTTCGTGGTGGGAGCGCAGCCCCGGCGCCACCTGGGACGCGCTGGAGGCG
>Ga0164243_10006201_pt1 | contig 18145 bp, 16 predicted proteins | sample OricompcompostOP_FD_108781 | JGI IMG/M metagenome (GOLD analysis project Ga0164243, IMG submission 108781) | Organic Plus compost microbial communities from Emeryville, California, USA - Original compost - Organic plus compost (OP) | ecosystem: Engineered > Solid waste > Mixed feedstock >... | reverse complement strand
CCTCGACGGCGGCACGGCGACGGTGTTGTTCACCGCCCGGTTCATCCCCTTCGCCCGCCTGGCCATCAACCTCGTCGCCGGAGCATCCCGTATCCGCCCCCTGCGCTATCTGAGCCTCGTCGCGGTGGCGGGGGCCGGCTGGGCCGCCTACCAGGCGGCCATCGGCGCCGTGGTCGCCGCGATCGTCCCCGGCGGCCCCGTCGTGGCTATCGTCGTCTCGATCGCAGTGGCGGTGGGCGTGGGCGTGCTCATCGACATCCTGGTCTCGCGATCCCGGGGCTCCGCGGGGCAGAGCCCCGGACGGAGGGGGCCGCGCGCGGGACGCGGCGACGAGCACGGCGACGGACACGCCGGTGACGCCCCGGTGCCGCCGCACTAGGCTGGCGCTCATGAGCACCGATGACAAGGCAGGCCCGTCGGAGGAGATGAAGCGCAAGTTCAAGGAGGCGCTGGACCGCAAGAACGCCCGGCACCGCGAGGGTGAGGCGCACCTGGACGGCGACTCGGCCGTGCACGCGACCAACGCACCGCAGATGAAGCGCGAGTTCCGCCGCAAGAGCGGCTGACCGCTCCTTCCGAACCGCCTCCGAAGGCGCCGGCCGAGTCCGGCGCCTTCGGCATGAATGACGACGAATCCCATCCGCTTTCGCGACGGGGCCCGGGCTCCTGCCTCGTCCTCGGCTATAGTCCCTTCCGGGGATCCTCGGTGTGCCGGGGAAGATGGACCGCTGGGGGGTCTATCGTCGTCTGCCCTTCTTCGAAGGGGCGACTTTCGTCGTGCGTTCACGACCTTCTTTCTCGTGCCTGTTCCAGGGTCCTCTCCCTGTGTCACAGATATCGACTCGAAAGAAGGAAGACGCCATGACCCTCACCTTGCGCCAGCGCCTGACGCGCTTCGGAGCCGCCGCGACCATCGCGGCGGTCGCCCTCCTCGGCACCGCCGCGCCCGCGAGCGCCGAGAAGTACGGCGACGGCACGTGGAAGCCGAGCCACGACATCACCGACCAGGTCATCCCGATCTGCAAGGGTCCCGGCGCGGTCGCCGACTGGCTCTACTACAACTTCTCCGACCACGGGCAGGACATCAAGAAGTTCCTGACCGACAACTACAGCGCCCTCGAGAAGATCGCCCGCGGTCAGAGCAGCATCCTCACCACGCCGGCGCTGCTGGCCAAGATCGTCGTCCAGATCCCGGTCTACGCCGTCAACGACGCGCTCTTCCACCTCCCGCCGACCACGCTGAGCCTGGCCACCGGCTGCGGCATCATCGGGAAGTTCGGCTTCAACCCGTTCAGCATCCTGCGCTGAGTCCGGCCCGCGGAGGGGGCACGATCGCACGATCGTGCCCCCTCCGTCGAAAGGACGATGCACAAAGCGAACAGGAAGGGATCGTCATCGTGGAGAACGGAGTCTCCGGAACGGTGCGCGGCGTCGAACGCCGCGCATTCATCAAGGGAGCCGCGTGGTCGGTCCCCGTCATCACCACCGCGGCCGTCGTGCCGCTGTCCTCCGCCTCGACCGCCGGCATGACGCTGAGCGTGACCGCAGGCGGCTGCAACTTCGTCGCCGCCCCGTCACCGGGCACGGAGACGCCCGGCTTCCGGTACACGGTCGCCGACGGCACGGCACCGGCCAACACGGAGCTTCGTCTCGATCTCACCGCGAGCGGCATCGCCGCCGTCACCGCCGACACCTTCCGGCTGCGCGCCAGCAGCGGGAACACGGAAGGCAGCCTCGCACTGGTCTTCGCCGGCGGACGGCAGGCCACGGTCCGCCTCCTGCGCGACTTCGCACAGGGCGAGTGGATCGAAGTCGGCTTCGCCGGCGTCCGCGACGGAGCGGCCGGCCGCGCCGTGACCCTCGTCAACGACCGGGCGACCGGCTTCGCCGCAGGGGTCGCCGGCGCCGGCACCAGCGGCGCCGCGCTCTGCATCGCCGACGAGGTGGTCCGGGTCGACCCGATGCACCTCAGCCCGGCAGACGTGCAGATCACGGGCGCTTCGCGGCGTTTCCGCGTCGCGGTCGACGGCAGCGGCGCGATCCCTGCCGGCACGAGCTTCCTCCTCTTCCGCACCGCAGGAACGGACACCGACCTCGGCACCTGGAACTGGAGCGCGAACGGCGCCATCACCCGCGCCGAGCTGACCGACCTGCCTGGCGTCAGCGGGATCGCGAAGGTCGTACGGCTCCCGTTCCCGATCGAGCCGGGAACAGCAGTCCAGCTCGTCGCCGATCAGGGCGGCGCCGACGTCAGCCTCGCGTTCATCGGCACGGACCGCGATCCGGCCAACAACTCCTCCGGCACGACGACCGCACCGCCCTTCCCCGCGGACATCACGCGGACCAGGCGGAGCTTCCGGAACTGGGACGGCGTCATCACGACCGATCCGCTGTGGACGGCGGTGCCCGCCTCCGCGGACGACGTCGTACGGATCGTGAACTGGGCCGCCGCGGCCGGGCACACGGTGCGCCCGACCGGCTTCCGCCACACCTGGTCCCCGCTCACGGTGCTCTCCCGCACCCCGGGCGACGCGCCGACGATCCTCGTCGACACGACGGCGCACCTCACCGCCAAGAGCATTCCCGTCCTTGGCCGGGTGAAGGTCGGCGCGGGGGCCCGCATGGACGACCTCCTCGACTACCTGCACCGCAACGGCCAGGCGCTGGCCAGCGCCCCCGCGCCTGGCGACGTGACCGTCGGCGGCGTGCTCGCGATCAACGGGCACGGCACGGCCATCCGCGCCAAGGGAGAGCAGCGTGTTCCCGGTCAGGCGATCGGGACGATGAGCAACCTCGTCACCGCGTTCACCGCCGTGGTGTGGGACGATGCCGCCGGCGCCTACGTCGCGAAGGAGTTCGATCGCTCCCATCCCGACGCCAAGGCGTTCCTGACCGGCATCGGACGGGTGTTCCTCCTCGACGTCACCCTTCAGACGATGCCCGCCTATTCGCTGCGCAGCGAGAGCGTGACCGACATCCACGTCAAGGACCTCTTCGCCGCTCCGGCCGCGGCGGGCGCGAACAGCCTCAGCGCCCTGCTGGACAAGCACGGCCGCGTGGGGCTGATCTGGTACACCTTCACGGACTACCCGTGGATCCAGAAGTGGACGGTGACCGACGACGCCCCCTTCTGGTCCCGCCGGACGAGCGGCCCGTACAACTACCTGTTCGCGGACAACATGCCGAACGTGCTCTCCGACCTGATCGGCCAGCTCGTGTCGGGCCAGGCCTGGGTCGCCCCGACGTTCGGGCAGGCGGTCTACGCCGCGACGAGGCTCGGACTCGCGACGACAGGCTCCAGGGACATGTGGGGTCCGGCGAAGGACATCATCCACTTCGTGAAGCCGACGACGCTCAAGGTGAGCGCGGGCAGCCACGCGGTGGTCACCCGGCGGGCCGACGTCCAGCGCGTCGTGCACGAGTTCTCGACCTGGTTCACCACGGCCCTGGCCTCGTATCGCGCCCGCGGGCAGTATCCGGTGAACAGCTGCGTGGAGATCCGCGTCACGGGCGTCGACGACCCGTCCGAGGTGGACGTCCCCGGCGCCGAGGCGCCGTCGCTCTCCGCGGCGCGGCCGGTGGACGGGCGGCCGGAGTACGACACGGTGGTGTGGCTCGACGCGCTGACCCTCCCTGGGACGGCCCATGAGCACGCGTTCTTCGCCGAGATGGAGGCGTTCATCCGCACGAACTACGCCGACTACGCGGTCGCCCGTCCGGAGTGGGCGAAGCGCTGGGCGAGCACCGACGCCGGCCCGTGGACCGACGCACAGGTCATGTCGGAGGAGATCCCCGCCGCCTTCCCGGAGTGGGAGTGGACGAGGTCGACGTTCGATCGCTACGACCCCGCGCGCCTGTTCAGCAACCCGCTGCTGGACCGCCTCATGCCTCGGCGGTGACCGGGGGCGAGGTGGCGCTCCGGGCCGGGGCGGGTTAGCGTCGTTCGGTGGGAACACGGGGACGGACGACACGGCGGCGCCTGGCGGGGGCGTCGGCGGCGCTGGCTTTCGCCTCCGCTCTGTCCCTCCTCGCCCCGCCCGCGGCGACCGCCGACGACTACCCGAGCTGGGACGACGTCCGTGCCGCCCAGGGCGACGAGCAGGCGACGCAGGAGCAGGTCGCGCGGATCGGCGCCGCGCTCACGACCGCGCAGACCCAGTCGGCCTCGGCCTCGCGCCTCGCCCTCGACACGGCCGACGCCGCGGCCTCCGCGCGGGCCGACGCGGAATCCGCCGCCGCACGCGCCCGCTCGCTCTCGGAGCAGGCGGACCGGGCCCAGGCCGCTCTCGCCGCCGCACGGCAGAGCACCGCCGAAGTCGTCGCGAGCCGCTACCGGCTGGAGTCCTCGACGCCCGTCGGCCTGCGCCTGGTCACGGCGGGGAGCCCCGACGAGCTCCTCACCCGGCTCGGCGCCCTCGACCGTCTGGACGAGACATGGGCGACCATCGCCCGCAAGGCACAGGCGAGCGCCGCCGTCGCATCGTCCCTGACCGCGCAGGCCGCCGACGCCGAGCGCGAGCGCTCCCGGCTCGCCGCCGACGCCGAGACCAAGGCCGCAGGCGCCCGCGACGCCGCGGCGGCGGAGGCCAGGACCGTGACCGCGCTGCAGGAGCGCGTCGACACGCTCTACGCGCAGCTGGCGACGTTGAAGAACACCACGGCCGACGTGGAGCGCCGGTTCCGGATCGGTCAGGAGATCGCAGAGCAGGAGCGACGGCGTCAGGAGGCCGAGCGGCAGGCGGCCAGGGACCGCGACTCCGGCGGAGGCTCCGGGGGCACCGGCGACCCGAGCGAGAGCTCCGGCGGTTCCGGCGGAAGCTCCGGCGGCTCGAGCGGAGGCTCCGGAGGCTCGGGGGGCGGGTCCACGCCCGCTCCGGATCCCGGTCAGGGAGTGATCGTCGATCCCGCCGGCGCCCAGGACTACGCCCGGAGCAGGCTGAGCGCCTACGGCTGGTCGGCCGACCAGTTCTCCTGCCTGCTCTCCCTCTGGAACCGCGAGTCGGGGTGGAGGGCCAACGCGATGAACCCCTCCAGCGGCGCGTACGGGATCCCGCAGGCGTTGCCCGGCGAGAAGATGGCCGCGGCAGGACCCGACTGGCGCACCAACGGCCGCACCCAGGTGGACTGGGGTCTCGGCTACATCGCGGACCGCTACGGGTCGCCGTGCGGCGCCTGGGCGCATTCCGAGCGCACCGGCTGGTACTGAGCGAGCGCATCGGCCGAGAGGCCCGGCGCGAGCTGCTGTTCGCTACTCCCCCGCCAGCCCGCCGAGCAGGTGCCCGAAGGAGCGCCCCTTGCCCAGATACGTGTCGGGGTCGAAGGGGTCCGCCTCCGTCGTCTCCTGCCGTCGGGCGATCGCCTCGGCGAGCTCGCGCGCTCCCCGCTCGACGCGGGCGCTCAACGGCGCGACCTCGTCGGCGTTGGCCCCCCAGTCGCTCGACGCCGCGAAGACGCCGGTCGGCACGGGGTCGGCGTGCAGGTACGTGAACAGCGGACGGATCGCGTATTCCACGGCGAGCGAATGGCGCGCGGTGCCCGCGTTCGCGCCGATCAGCACCGGCTTGCCGGTGAGCGCATCGGGATCGAGGACGTCGATGAACGACTTGAACAGTCCCGAGTAGCTCGTCGAGAAGATCGGCGTGACGGCGATCAGCGCGTCGGCCGACACCACCGTGTTGATCGCGGACTCGAGCGCGGCCGGAGCGAATCCGGTCAGCAGGTTGTTCGTGATGTCGTGGGCGAGATCACGCAGCTCGATCACGTCGACGGTCACGGCGATCGACGAGCCGTCTGGCGCGGTCATGCCGTTCAGGGCCTTCACGGTCTCGGCGGCGAGCCGGTCCGCGAGCATCCTCGTGGAGGAGGGGTTGGACAGTCCCGCGGAGATCACCGCGATGCGCCGGGCGCCCATCTCAGGCCTCCGTCCGGGTCGCGGCCGCGCCGAAGGCGGAGCCGGCGGGAGCCGGGGCGTCCTGATACGGCGATCCCGCCGTGAGGTTGTCGCCGCGGTTCACGCCCGGCCGCGCCTCTCGCGTCGGGCCGTCACCGTAAGCCGCGCGGACGCGGGCGGCGTGGGTCGGCGCGTCCGGGACGGAGGCCGGACGGTTCCGCGCGAGCTCCTTCCGCAGGACCGGGACGACCTCGCCGCCGAGGATGTCCAGCTGCTCCCGTACCGTCTTCAACGGCAGACCGGCATGGTCGATGAGGAAGAGCTGCCGCTGGTAGTCGCCGAAGTGGTCGCGCATCGCGGCGTAGCGGTCGATCACCTGCTGCGGCGAGCCGACCGTGAGCGGCGTCATCTCCGTGAAGTCCTCCATCGAGGGCCCGTGTCCGTAGACCGGGGCGTTGTCGAAGTAGGGACGGAACTCGTTCACGGCGTCCTGCGAGCGCGCACGCATGAACACCTGCCCGCCGAGACCCACGATCGCCTGCTCCGGGGCGCCGTGGCCGTAGTGCGCGTAGCGCTGACGGTACAGCTCGATCAGGCGCTGGTAGTGCTCCTTGGGCCAGAAGATGTTGTTCGCGAAGAACCCGTCGCCGTAGTAGGCCGCCTGCTCGGCGATCTCGGGCGTCCGGATCGAGCCGTGCCAGACGAACGGCGGGACCCCGTCGAGCGGACGCGGCGTCGCGGTGAAACCCTGCAGCGGGGTGCGGAACTTCCCCTCCCAGTCCACGACGTCTTCTCGCCAGAGCCGGTGCAGCAGTGCGTAGTTCTCGATCGCGAGCGGGAGGCCCTGACGGATGTCCTTGCCGAACCAGGGGTAGACGGGCCCTGTGTTGCCCCGGCCCATCATCAGGTCCATGCGGCCCCCGGAGAGGTGCTGGAGCATCGCGTAGTCCTCGGCGATCTTCACCGGGTCGTTCGTGGTGATGAGGGTCGTCGAGGTGGACACGATGAGGCGCTCGGTCTGCGCGGCGATGTACGCGAGCGTGGTCGTCGGGCTGGACGACCAGAACGGCGGATTGTGGTGCTCGCCGATGGCGAAGACGTCCAGGCCCACCTCTTCCGCGTGCTTCGCGATGACGAGCGTCGCCTGGATCCGCTCGCGTTCGCTCGGGGTCTGTCCCGTCGTCGGGTCGGCCGTGATGTCGCTGACCGACATGATGCCGAACTGCATGCCGCTGGGGTTCTCCTCGCCGCGGCCTGCGCCGGTGATCTCGTCCACGTTCGTCTCCGCTCAGGATGCCTGCGCATCCAATTCTATTCAGATGAATGTAATTGGTGCAACGCAGGTCCGGGCAGGTTATTCCCGGTCAGCGTGCGAAGAGCGCCTCGGCGACGTACGATCCCTCCGCCGCGCCGGGCGGGATCGCCCACAGCCCCGAGCCGACGTGGCGGATGTACTCGTTCATCAGGTCCGTCGAGAGCTTGCGCTGCAGGGTGATGAACTGCGACGGAGAGCGCTGATAGGAGAGGAAGAAGAGGCCCGCGTCGAGGCGTCCCAACTCGTTGTTCCCGTCGACATAGTTGTAGCCGCGGCGGAGGATGCGGATCCCGCCGTTCTCGGTCGGGTGCGCGAGGCGCACGTGGGAGGCCGGATCGATGGCCCCGCCGCGGAAGTCCGGCTCGGTGAACTCCTCACCGCCGGACAGCGGCGCGCCGCTCCCCTTCTCGCGCCCGATGATGCGGTCCTGCTCGGCGAGACGGACGCGGTCCCAGGTCTCGATGATCATCGCGATCTTGCGCGCGACGAGGTACGAGCCGCCGCGAAGCCAGTCCGGCTCGTCATCGTCGCCGACCCAGACGTGCTCGGCGAGGGCGGCCGCGTCGTCGGCGAGGATGTTCGCCGTCCCGTCCTTGAAGCCGAACAGGTTCCGCGGCGTGGCCTGGTCCGCGGCCGTGCGCGAGGTGCGGCCGAACCCCAGCTGCGACCAGCGGAGACGCGCCCGGCCGAAGGCGATGCGGCTGAGGTTGCGGATCGCGTGGACCGCCACCTGCGGATCGTCCGCACAGGCCTGGACGCACAGGTCGCCGTCCGAATGCCCGGCGTCCAGCATCTCGCCGAGGAACGCCGGCAGCCGTTCGAGCTCCGCCGGGCGCCGGTCCGCGATCCCGAAGCGGTCTCCCTCGGCGAGGAAGAGAGACGGCCCCAGCCCGAAGGTGATCGTCAGCCCGCTGGCCGGCAGGCCCAGCGCCTCCCCCGTGTCGTCCTGCGGGGCGTCCGCCGGGCCGCCGACGGCGCCCGTGGCGCTCACCTCCAGTCCGCGGGTCATGCGCGAGGCCGCGTAGGTCCAGTCCTGGAGCAGGGCGACGAGGTCGTCCTGGTCCGCCCTCGGCATCATGTCGAAGGCGGCGAAGTGGAGATGGTCCTGGACGCGCGTCGTGATCCCCGCCTGGTGCACGCCGTCGAAGGCGAACCGATCGCCGGCGCCCTGCCCGGCGAGGGCGGAGGCGGCGACCGCCCCTCCCGTCGCGCCGAGGGCGAGCCCGGCGACGCCGGAGCCGACCGCCATGCCGAGAAGGCCACGGCGGCTGACGCCCGACGCGGTATCACCCGCCCCGGTTCCCTCCCCCCGAGTCGTCGTCGGCTCTCCGTGAGCCGTGGTGGCCTTCTGATCGGCTGCGGACTCCCCCGTCGTCATGTCTGTCAGCCGAGGATGGTCGAGGTGAGCTTGGACAGCGGCTCGGCGAGCGCGTTGAGCAGATCGGTGAGCTCGCGCTTGTCCGCGTCGCTCAGCGTCGGATACGCGGCGTATCCGCCTCCGGTCTTGTGCGCGGCGAGAGCGCCCTCAAGGTCGGCGTAGCCCGCCTCGATCCGCTCCACGAGCTTCTTGCCCTCGGCGTTCTTGGCGGCGGCGAAGTCCTTGACGAGCGAGAAGGCCATCTTCGAGCCCTCGACGTTCGCGACGAAGTCGTAGAGGTCCGTGCCGGACCACCAGTCCTCCTCGCCGCTGATCTTGCCCGTGGCGACCTCGTCCAGCAGCCCGATCGCCCCGTTGGAGATCTCGGCGATGCCCTGCGCTTCGAGGTCGGTGACGAAGGCGTCAGAGTGGACGTGATCGTAGAGCTCCTGGAGATCGGCGAGCAGCCGCCTCCCGTGCTCAGCGCGCTCGGCGGGGGTCGACGGAGCCCAGTCCTGCCACGCGGGCGTGACGCCGTCGGCGTTCTTCGCGTCCGGGGCCGGGGTCCACAGGTCCTTCTCGATCCGGTGGAAGCCCGTCCAGTCGAGCCCTTCGGCCTTCGCGTCGAGCTCGCGGTAGTCCAGGCGGGGATCGAGGGTCCCCAGCTTGTCCGCGACCGGCTCGATCCGCTCGTAGAACGATCGCACGACCGGGAACTGCGCCTTGGCCGTGGCGTCGTCGCCGGACGTGTAGGCGGCGACGAACGTCTGCGCCGCCGGGATCAGCTGGCCCACCTGGTCCTTGACGAAGGCGGCGTAGAGCTCCACCGCCTTCTTCTTCTGCGCGGCGTCGTCGCCGGTCGCCTCGATCGCCTTGCCCGTCACCGCGAACGACGCCCTGCCGACGCCGTCACCGATCATCCCCGGCTTGCAGACCGTGTAGTAGTCCCCTGGCTGAGCGACGACGGTGAGGGTGCGCGAGGCGCCGGGCGCGACGTTCTCGACCTCGCCGACGATCCGCAGCCCGTCCGAGGCGAGAAGGTAGAACTCCGTCACCTTGCTGCCCTCGTTGCGCACGTCGAAGGACAGGGTGCCGCTGGTCGCTGTCGCCTCCGCCACCCGGCACGCGTCATCGGTCGAGGTGACGCCGATGCGCGAGCCGGCCGTGGCGTCGGCCTTCGCGACGCATCCGGTGAGGGCGAGGCCGATCGCGGCGACCGCTCCGGCGGCGGCAAGGGTTCGTCGGGTGGAGATCATGCTGCTCCTTGCTGGCTGAGAGAGGACGAGGACTTCGGGGCGGTCGGCTGCGGACGTGGCGCACGCGCGCGCCGCAGGCCACGGAGGAAGAGGGCGCCGACCACGACGACGTAGACCGCCCAGGCGATCACCTGGAGCCACGTCATCCGGGGCATGAAGCCCACAGTGGCCTGGAGGATCACCGCGAGCGCGCTGTCCGGCGCGATCGCGGAGGTCACGTCGAAGGCCCATCCGAACGGGAGCGCCGCCCAGCCGACCGCCTCGGCGCCTGTCGCCGGGTCGACCACGGCGCCTGCGGCGAAGGGCCCGGGGAGCACGGCCGCCTCCTGCAGGTCCATCACCGCGTAGGCGAGGACGCCGGCGGCGACGATCACGAGGAAGCCGCCGCTCCAGGCGAAGAACCGCGACAGGTTCAGCCGCACGACGCCTCGGGCGAGCAGCCACCCCACGACCACCGCGCAGACGAGGCCGAGGACGGCGCCGAGGAACGCCGACGGCGCATCGCCGAAGGACTGGACCATCGACCAGAGCAGGAGCGTGGTCTCGATGCCCTCCCGCGCCACCGACACGAAGCCGACGACGACGAGGGCCCACATCGTCCCGGCGGCGAGCGCCCGGTCGACCCCGCCCTGCAGGCTCGCCTTCATGGTGCGGCCCGCCTTCTGCATCCAGAAGATCATCCAGGTCACCATGCCGACCGCGACGAGCGAAAGGGATCCGCCGATGATCTCCTGCGCCTGGAACGTCAGCATGTAGTCGCCGAAGGTCAGCACGGCGCCGATGCCTACCGCGAGAAGGATGGCGAGGGCGACGCCCGCCCACATCCTGGGCAGCACGTCCGTGCGCCCGAGGCGTCTGAGGTATGCGACGAGGATGCCGACCACCAGGGCGGCTTCGAGGCCTTCGCGAAGACCGATCAGGAAGGTAGCGAGCACGGGCAGCTTTCTGACGTCGGAGGTCTGCCGGTCTTGAGGTTAGGCAAACCTCAGAGAGTGTACACCCGCCGGCTCCACGGTAATCCTCGGCAACATTCGCGCGCCTCGTCCCCGGGCCGACCTAGCCTCGTCCCATGCCTGACCTCACCCTCCCCATCCTCGACCTGTCCCGGCTCGACGAGAGTCCCGAGTCCGCAGCGCGGTTCCGCGACGACCTGCGCGCCGCCACGCACGACGTCGGCTTCTTCTACCTGACCGGCACCGGCGTGAGCGCCGACCTCGAGCAGCGGCTCCACCGTGCCGCACGCGACTTCTTCGCCCTCCCGGAGGAGGACAAGCTCGCGATCGAGAACGTCAAGAGCCCGCACTTCCGCGGCTACACCCGCATCGGCGGCGAGCGCACCCAGGGCAAGGTGGACTGGCGCGAGCAGCTCGACATCGGCCCCGAGCGGGAGCCGGTCAGCGACGGCCCCGCCTTCAACCGGCTGATCGGGCCGAACCTGTGGCCCGAGGCGCAGCCGGAGCTTCGTGAGGTGGTGGCCGAGTGGCACGACCACCTCAGCGGGGTCGCCCGAAAGCTCCTGCGTGCGTGGGCCCTCGCGCTCGGCGCCGAGGAGTCGTACTTCGAGGAGAACTTCGGCGAGCCGTCGACGCTCATCAAGATCGTCCGCTACCCGGGCTCCCACGAGCCGGAGCCGCAGCAGGGCGTCGGCGCGCACAAGGACTCCGGCGTGCTCACGCTGCTCTGGGTGGAGCCGGGCAAGGGCGGGCTCCAGGTCGAGCGGGACGGCGAGTGGGTCGACGCCCCGCCGGTCCCCGGCGCGTTCGTGGTGAACATCGGCGAGCTCCTGGAGTACGCGACGGGCGGATATCTCAAGGCCACCAACCACCGCGTGGTCTCCCCGAGGGCTCCGGAGGAGCGGATCTCCATCCCGTTCTTCTTCAACCCCGCGCTCGATCGCCAGCTGCCAATTATCGACCTGCCCGCCGAGCTCGCCGCCCAGGCGCGCGGAGTGACCGAGGATCCGAGCAACCCGATCCACAGCCTGTACGGGGAGAACGCGTTGAAGTCGCGTCTGCGGGCCCACCCCGACGTCGCGGCGATCCACCATGCGGACCTGCTGGCCGCCCAGGCCTGAGAGCCGGAGGGCCCTCCCCCGCACGCCGAACCCGCCGGACGCGACGAGCCGGACATGACGAAGGCCGCCCCACACCCGGGGCGGCCTTCTCAAGAATGTTCTGCGCGATTGAACGCTGGTCGCTCTGAGGCTCCTGCCTCGCTCAGCGGCGAAGGCCCAGGCGCTCGATCAGCGAGCGGTAGCGCTCGATGTCGATGTCCTGGAGGTAGCCGAGCAGACGACGGCGCTGACCGACGAGCAGGAACAGCCCACGACGCGAGTGGTGGTCGTGCTTGTGCTCCTTCAGGTGCTCGGTGAGGTCCTTGATGCGCTGCGTCAGCAGAGCGACCTGCACCTCGGGGGAACCGGTGTCACCGGGGTGCGTCGCGTACTCTTCGATGATCGCCTTCTTGACGTCTGCTTCCAGTGCCATAGAACCGATCCCCTTTCTCCCGTTGCGCGGTGCCTGTCGCCGGATGCGCAGGCTCTCTTTCTCCGCGGCCGATCTAACGGCAACCGCACAAGTCTATCAGCCCGCGGACGCGCGCCGTCCACCCCGGCCAAGCCGATAGCCTCGGACGGTGGGCCATCTCATCGACCTCCGTCCGTTGCGCGAGAGCCCCGCCTTCGCGCGGATGTGGATCGGATCGGCGCTGAGCGGGGTCGGGAGCCAGCTGACCCTCGTCACGGTCATGCTGCACGTGTTCGAGCTGACGCACGACACCTTCGCGGTGTCGATGATCGCCGTGGCGGGCCTGCTGCCCATGATCCTCGCCGGCCTCTACGGCGGGATGCTCGCGGACGCGTTCGACCGGCGGCTGGTCGCCCTTCTCGCGGCGACCGTCGGGTTCCTCTCCACCGCCCTGCTGGCCGCGCTCACCTGGACGGGAACCGAGACCATCTGGTGGCTCTACGCCCTCAGCATGGTCAACTCCGCCGCGGGCTCGGTGGGCATGGCCACGCGCACCGCGATCGTCCCCCGCCTCATCCCCCGCGCCCACCTGGCCGCGGCCTCCGCTCTCAACGGCGTCTCCTTCGGCCTGACCGTGATGGTCGGCCCCGCCCTCGCCGGGCTCCTCGTCGCTCTGACCGGCTACGGCTGGACGTACACGATCGACGTCGTGCTGATGCTCTCGATGTTCCTGGGCCTGTGGACGCTGCCGTCGCTTCGTCCTGAGGGAGAGACCGTGCGCCCCGGCCTCTCCTCCCTCGTCGACGGCGCGAGGTTCCTGCGGCAGGCGGGGAACATCCGCATGCAGTACATCCTCGACATCGTCGCGATGACCTTCGGCCAGCCGCTCACGCTGTTCCCGGCGATCGGCGCGGTCCTCCTCGGCGGCGGAGCGGTCACGACGGGCCTGCTCACCGCCGCCGTGGCCGCGGGGACGTTCCTTTCCAGCCTGCTCTCGGGCCGGGTCGTGCAGTATCGCTGGCACGGCCGCGGCATCGCGCGCGCCATCCAGGTGTACGGCGCCGCGATCCTGCTCTTCGGTGCGGTCCTGCTCGTCGCATCGCTGCTCCCCGGGGCCGGGGGAACGGGAGCGGGAGGAGCGACGGAGACCGCGCCGAACGTCGTGCTGATCGTCGCGGCGTGCGCCTTCCTCGCGCTCTCGGGCGCCGCCGACAACGTCAGCTCGATCTACCGGAGCACGATGATGCAGGCCGCTGTCCCCGACACGATGCGCGGGCGCCTGCAGGGCGTCTTCGTCGTCGTGGTCGCCGGCGGCCCCCGCGTGGGCGCGCTGTACGCCGGCGGACTCGCCTCGCTCACCACGCTGTGGTTCCCGCCGCTGCTCGGCGGCCTCCTCGTGATCTCCCTCGTGGCGGTGCTCGTGCGCCTGCACCCCCGCTTCCGCGCCTATGACGCGGAGAGCCCCGAGCCCTGACGTCTCGTCAAGGGGTCGGGGCTCTCGCGGCACGAGCGGGGCCGCAGGACGGCTCAGTCCTGCGGCAGCACGCCCTGCAGGTCGAGGGTGATCGTCACGTCCTTGCCGACGAGGACGCCGCCCGTCTCGAGCGCGGCGTTCCAGGTGAGGCCGAAGTCCTCGCGGTTGATCACGGTGCTCGCCGACGCGCCCGCCTTGTAGTTGCCGTAGGGGTCGGTGCCGAAGCCTCCGAACTCGAACGCGAAGCTCACCGGCCTGGTGACCCCGTGGATGGTGAGATCGCCGTCCACGAAGAAGTCGCCGTCGTCGACGCGGGCGCCGGTCGAGCGGAACTCCATCGTGGGGTGGTTCTCGACGTCGAAGAAGTCGGCGGAGCGAAGGTGCGCGTCGCGGTTCTCGTCCTTCGTGTCGATCGAGGCCACGTCGACGCTCGCCTCGACGCGCGCCTCCAGCGGGTTCTCCGGAGCGACGAGAGTGGCGCTCTTGATCCCGAACGTGCCGCGCACCTTCGAGATCATCATGTGGCGGATGCTGAAGGTCACCTCGCTGTGCGCCGGGTCCAGCACCCAGGTGCCGGGACGGTAGCCGGGGATGTCGATCGTCATTCGTGGTTCTCCTCTGTCGGGGACGAGGCCGCCGTCCGGCGACGCTGAATCCAACTTACATACAGATGAATATATTCCAGCGAATGAAGGATGACGTTCCCTGAGCGTCCGGCAAACGACGGCCGAAGACGACAAGAGCCCCCGCCGCGCGGGCGGCGGGGGCTCTTGTCACAGGTCGGCGGTCGCCGCCGGACATGCGATCGTCGCGGATCAGCCGACGGCGACGAGGTCGATGATGAAGATCAGGGTCTTGCCGGCCAGGAAGTGCCCGGAGCCGGCGGGGCCGTACGCGAGGTGCGGCGGGATGATCAGCTCGCGGCGGCCGCCGACCTTCATGCCGGGGATGCCGTCCTGCCACCCCTGGATCAGGCCGCGCAGCGGGAACTGGATGGTCTCGCCGCGTCCCCAGGAGGAGTCAAACTCCTCGCCGGAGTCGAACTCGACACCGGCGTAGTGCACGGTCACGGTGTCGCCGGGCTTGGCCTCGTCGCCGCTCCCCTCGATGATGTCCCGGACGACCAGCTCCGTGGGAGCGGGGCCGGTGGGGGCGTCGAACTCGGGCTTGGTGCGCTCAGTCATGGTCCCATCCAACCGCGGGCGACGACGACCGGTCAACGTGAGGACGCCTGCCCACAGCGAACATCCATCTGTGAGCGCTCCCCTCCCGCCGCGCGCCTGTGCCCACCACCTCTTCCGGACCCTTTCCGGAGCGCGAACGCCGGAAAGCCCTTGACACACGGGACGCCACGGGTGCAGCCTGGTCTCAGATCAACTCAGCGCCCGGGAGACATGCAGGCATCGCCGCAGCACCGGGCGCTGAGTCTTTCTCACGGGGCGCTGAGTCTTTCCACCGGGCGCCGAGTCGTTCTCCGGCGTCCTGGCCTCGCCACGCTCGCGGAGCTGACACCTCGCGGGATCAGTAGGCCAGCAGCTCAGACCGCGTCACCTGCATGCGCCGGAGGAGGGTCTGCTCCTCGTGCGCGGCGTGGGGGTCACGTCCGCCGATGATCCGCTGTCGCGTGGCAGCGAGCGCGGTGGCGTCCTTGATGAACGAGCGCATGAGCGAGCGACGGTCCTCGCGCAGCCCGCCCGCCCAGCGGAGCCCGGCGCGGCGGCCGGCCGGGGTCCCGAGCATCGTGACCTCCTGCGGCGTGAACCAGCCCGCCGCCGCGTACTCGGACAGTCGCTCCTGGGTCACGCGTGCCTCCTCCCGCCGGAGCCCCACGATCGCGAGGATGAAGGCGATGAAAAGCGGCACCTGGGCCGTGAGGTACAACGCGAAGAAGTCGCCGAAGAGCGACGAGCCGTTCCAGAAGGCGTGCAGCAGCACGGCCCCGACGAGCCCGGTCAGGGCGGCGGCGAACACGTCGCCGGTGCTGCGCCCTCGTCGGGCGGCGAGACCGATCGCGAAGCCGGTGAGCGCGGTGAACATCGCGTGCGCGAACGGCGACATGAGCCCGCGAAGCACGAAGGTGACCGTGAGGTCCGCTCCGCCTCCCTCGATGAGGCTGATCGCGAAGTACTGGATGTTCTCGGTGAAGGCGAAGCCGGCGCCCACCAGGGCCCCGTAGACGATCCCGTCCACCGGACCATCGAAGGCCCGCCGAGCCATCAGGAAGACGAGGAAGACGCCGAGGCCCTTCGCCGCCTCCTCGACGATCGGGGCCTGGATGACGGACGTGAGCGTCTCGTCACGCTGCCCGAAGAGCGACGTGAGCCCGAGATCGATGAGCAGGGCGATGCCCACCGCCGCCAGCGCGCCCCACGCGAGGGCGAAGATCACGAGCGACGGGGGCTCGGGCTCCCAGCGGTCGATGAGCCGGACGCCGAAGAGGACGATCCCCAGCGGGATCAGCGCGAGGATGAGGCCGACGATCGACGCGGCGGCGCCGAGCGTGCCCAGGAAGTACCCGGCGAGCGCGATGAGGACGAAGAGGAGCGCGCCGAGCGCCCAGATGACGGCGCCGCGGCCGGTCCGCCGTGGCACGGGGAGGGCCGGCACGGCCGGGAGGGGCGCCGGCGGACGGTAGACGGGCTGCGCCCCCGTCTCGGGGCGCTGCGCGAAGACGGACCCGTAGACCGGTCGCTCCCGAGCCGCCGCGCCGGCCGACCGGAACGAGCCCGTGCCGTCGACGGCCTCCGCGCCCCGGGCGGGACGATCCGCGGGCCCGGCCGGCTCGTACGGTCCTCCAAAGCTCATGTTCAAAGCCTAGAGGGACCGTCGCCCCTGGTCTGGGAGCGCGCCCGGGTAGCGTAGAGGCATGCGGTTTGCCCATCTGCGCCGTCCCGAGTCCTCTGCCATCGTCCTCGCCGTCGTCGAATCCGACGCGGCGATCCTCGTGTCCGACCTCGTCGACCCCGCGCCTTCATCCCTTCAGCAGCTCATCGAGGGCGGCGACGCCCTGCTCGACGCGCTCCGTTCCGCTCTCGCCGCGGGCGACGCGCCGCGGCACGACCTGGCAGGCTTCTCCTTCGCCTCTGCCGTCATCGCGCCGCCCGCCGTGCTCGCGGTGGGGCTGAACTACGCGGCGCACTCGAGCGAGCTGGGGCTGAAGACCGACGCCGCGCCGACGGTGTTCACGCTGTGGCCCAACTCGCTCACCGGTCACGAGGAGACCACCTCCTGGCCGCGCGCGCTGAGCGAGTCCGTGGACTACGAGGCCGAGCTCGGCGTGCTCATCGGCACCCCGGCGAAGGACGTCGCCGTCGCCGACGCCCTCGACCACGTCTGGGGATACACCGTGGTGAACGACATCACCGCCCGCGACATCCAGTTCGCCGAGGCGCAGTGGTCGCGCTGCAAGTCCTTCGACGGCTTCACCCCGACCGGTCCGTTCGTGGTCACCGCCGACGAGATCCCCGATCCGCAGGACCTCCACATCTGGACGGTCGTCGACGGCCACACGGTCCAGGACGCGACGACGGGACAGATGGTCCGGAGCGTCGCCACGCTCATCGCGCACCTCTCGCAGTCCCTCACGCTGCTGCCGGGCACGCTCATCTCGACCGGGAGCCCCGGCGGGGCCGGCTACTCCCGCGATCCCCAGATCTTCCTCCGCGACCGGTCCACCGTGACGGTGGGGATCGACGGGATCGGCGAGCTCACCACGCACTGCCGCATCCTGGGCTGACCGGCGCGACGGCGGCGGCGCGTCATCGCGCGCCGCCGCCGTCGTGCGGTCGGCCCGGTCCCGGCCAGGACGCCGCCGGACCAGGAGCCCGCCGGATCAGATCGCGGCGGGGTTCTTCTCGGTCACGTCCTCGGCCGCGATGACCGGGATCGCCGCCGTGACGGTCTCCAGGCCCGACAGACGCGCCGGCGAGAGCTGCTTGGTGACCTCCTCGCGCGACATCAGGCCCGCCTCGACGACGAGGTCGGCCACCGAGCGGCCGGTGAGCAGGGCGGTCTTGGCCAGCGCCGCCGACGCCGCGTAGCCGATGAACGGCGTGAGCGCAGTGATGACGCCCACCGAGGAGCCCACCATCGCGCCGAGGCGGTCGCGGTTCGCGGTGATGCCGTCGACACAGTTGACGCGAAGGGTCCACATCGCCTGCCGCATCCACGTGATCGACTGGAAGATCGAGTGCGCGATCACCGGCTCGAACGCGTTGAGCTGAAGCTGACCGCCCTCGACGGCCATCGTGACCGTCGTGTCGGCGCCGACGACGGCGAACGCGACCTGGTTCACGACCTCCGGGATCACCGGGTTGACCTTGCCGGGCATGATGCTCGACCCCGCCTGCTGCGCCGGGAGGTTGATCTCGCCGAGCCCGGCCTGCGGG
>Ga0164243_10006200_pt1 | contig 18148 bp, 15 predicted proteins | sample OricompcompostOP_FD_108781 | JGI IMG/M metagenome (GOLD analysis project Ga0164243, IMG submission 108781) | Organic Plus compost microbial communities from Emeryville, California, USA - Original compost - Organic plus compost (OP) | ecosystem: Engineered > Solid waste > Mixed feedstock >... | reverse complement strand
TCGATGATCTGCGACAACTTCTCCAACGTCGTAGAATATGTGCGCACCGGCAAGCTGAAGGCGATCGCCGTGACGGCGAAGACGCGCGCGCCGCAGCTGCCGGACGTGCCTTCAACGGCGGAGGCCGGCCTTCCCGATCTCGAAGCCGGCATCTGGTACGGCTTCGTCGCGCCCGCGGCGACACCGAAGGATATCGTCGCGAAACTGAACAAGGCTTTCGTCGATGCCTTGCACGATCCGGTCATCGCGTCGCGCCTGCAGGGCGTCGGACTGTCGGTCGTTGCCGACACGCCGGACGAGTTCAAGGCCTTCATCGCCAAGGAGTCGGCGCGGATGGAGAACATCGTGAAACGGTCGAACGCGCGCATCCAATAAGCGCCGTAGACACAACGCCATCGCGGCGGCTGCGCCCATGCACGTGGCGAAGCCGCCGCGAAATCTCGGCACCGCCCGATATGATATTCTGATACATCAGCAACCTTGCAGATATAATCCGTAATCATACGCATATACTCTGGCCTTGACGGATACTTCTCGCATCTGAAATATCAGCGTGGTCAATCACGCGATCGAGGGCAGGATTAGAGAATGGCGAGCGTAGAAGAACGTGTGCTGATTGCCGGTGCCGGTCCCGTCGGACTCACCGCGGCGGCATTCCTGGTCAAGCAGGGCATCCCCGTCACGGTCTTCGAAGCCGGACATGAACTGAGCCTCGAATCGCGCGCGTCGACTTTCCACCCGCCGACCCTCGACATGTTGTCGGAAGTTGGCGCCGCCGAGCCTTTGATCGCCGGCGGCCTGAAGGCGCCGTATGTCCAGTACCGGTCGAAGCGCGACGGCATTCTCGCGCAGTTCGACTTCGGCGAGATCGCCGACCTCACACAACATCCCTTCCGCCTGCAGGCGGAACAATTCAAGCTGACGCGCATCCTGCTCGATCAGCTGAGCAAAGAGAGCAAATTCTCCATTGAGTTCGATTCCGCCGTCGAAGCTGTCGAACAGGACGACAACGCCGTCCGCGTGCAACTTCGCCGTAGCGGCAAGTCGGAGAACCGCAGCGGCCGCTGGCTAATCGGCGCCGACGGCGCGCGCAGCGCGGTGCGTAACGCGCTCGGCATCGAGTTCGAAGGCTTTACCTGGCCCGAACGGTTCCTGGTGCTGTCGACGCCCTTCGACTTCCAGTCGATCATGCCGGATCTGGTCTCGGTCAGCTATGTCGCCGATCCGGAATGCTGGCACTTCCTGCTGCGCGTGGGCCCGGTCTGGCGCGTGATGTTTCCGATTCCGACCGACGTCAGCGACGACGCGGCGACGACGCCGGAGTTCGGCCAATCGATGCTTCAGCGCATCGTGCCGGGCGCCAGTTACGAGGTGCGCCACAGGACGCTCTACCGCGTGCACCAGAGGGTGGCGAAACAGTTCGCCCTCGGCCGCACGTTTCTCGTCGGCGACGCCGCGCACATCAACAATCCGCTCGGCGGCATGGGCATGAACGGCGGCATCCACGACGCCGTCAATCTGACGAGGCGTCTCGGCGCGCACTGGAACAGCAACGGCCGCGAGGGCGATATCGAACGCTACGACCCGCAACGCCGGTTGGTGACGCTCGAATACGTGCAGAACCAAACGATCCAGAACAAGCGCGACCTCGAGGCGGCGGATGAAGAAGGCCAGAAAGCCTTCCGCGACCGCTTGCACAAAGCCATGAGCGATCGCGACCAGCGCCGCGCCTATCTGCAGCGCATCTCGATGATCGCCAGCCTGCGCCGCGCCGAAGAGCTCGGTTGACCCATCACGCTTCAAGTATCCGACACCACAGGACCGCAGGTAACACCATGACCAGCCGCAAGCTCTTGCTGACTTTCGTCACCCGCGCCGGAACCACGCAGGGCAACGTCGCCATCGACGAATGCGTGGTCGCCGGCTGGACCGGACGCGATCAGGTGGCGCTCGAGAAGCATATCCGCGAACTCGAAGAGCTGGGCGTGAAGCGTCCGGCTACGACGCCGATCTTCTATCGCGTTTCGGCCAGCCGCCTCACGACGGATCCGGCAATCGAAGCGGTCGGCGCCGCGTCGAGCGGCGAAGTCGAATACGTGCTGCTGCAGCACGCGGGTCGCTTGTGGGTCGGCGTCGGCTCGGATCACACCGACCGCGAGGTCGAGACCTACGGCGTCACCGTGTCGAAGCAGATGTGCGACAAGCCGATCGCAACGACCTTCTGGCCGTTCGACGAAGTCGCCGGCCACTGGGACAGCCTCATGCTCCGCTCCCACATCGTCGAGAACGGCGCGCGCGTGCTGTATCAGGAAGGCGCGCTCGCCGGCATGCTGGCGCCCGCAGACCTCATCGCCCGCTACACGAATGGCGGCCAGTTGCGCGAAGGCACGTTGATGTTCTGCGGCACCTTCGCTGCCAAGGGCGGCATCCGGCCGGCGCCGCATTTCGACTACGAGATCGTCGATCAGACGCTCGGTCGCGAGATCCAGTCGGGATACGACATCGTCACCTTGCCAATTTTGGGCTAAGCGGCGCAGGCCGGCGAGCGACCTCGGCCTGCCTCGATCCGACCATACGCGAGCAACGCGGCGAGGATGGCGTATCTGCCGTCCTCGCATTGGCGCGGCCGCAATCTTCCGGATCGCCTAGCGTCCATCCGAAATCGTTTTGTTTTTGATTGCTTCAGGCCGAATGTCACCACGCCGACCTCCACCCGCTTGGCAGCGAGTGAGTCCGCCAGCAATTCGTCCTGGAAGGTCCTTAAGCCGGTATTGAGCTCGGCGATTGGCGGGCCGCTCATCGAGCCTGAATTATCAAGCAGCAGAAGGCAGGCGCAGCGGGGCTCAGGGTTGTCGACAAACTCAACGTTGCCGAACGGGCTTTGCTCGATTGAACTCATTACTTCCTCACTTGACGCACTTAAAAACGAAAGGCGATCCCAGCACCGGCAAGCAGGAGCAAGCCGACGATCGCTGCCCGCACAAGTATGGTCTTGAGAGACGTCAGCCGCGAGCGACGACCAGCGGCGGAAAGCCTCCGCTGTCGCGTCCAGGACAGGCCCGTGCCGGGAATCCCGAGGGAAAGCCGCTCACCAGACGTGCCTTTGGTAATATTCAGCCCTCGCCGGCCGAGCGACACACTGACGTTCGCTTTAGAAACGTTGAGACGAACACCCGGCAGGACAGAAAACCTGCGATAGAAGCGTACCCCCATGACCAGCCCCCAAAGATATGGGAACTTTATTCAGGGCGAGAGAAATTGCATGAATGGTGGTTGGCCTCACAGGGTCGCGCTGTCATTAGTAAATTCACTTGCGGGACAGGTGCACGCTCCCGAGAACTAATGCCGTCGTCGGCATCTTTGCCGCTGCTTTTTACGACTTGCCGCAGAGCCTGCAGAATGGTTGCTACAAGATCGACGATATTAGTCTAATCGCTTCTAGCAGGTTGACCTGCAACCCTGCCCCTCAGGCGAAGAGCGGGGGTAGCAAGCGCAGAGCCGAGGGGCTCCCGGCCTACACAAGCGAAGCGCGGAAGGCTGGGAGACGGCTTGCGCAGGGGCAGCGCCCCTTGACTGGGTCTCGCCTCGCCACCGTTTGTCAACGCTTGGCCGGGCCATCGTCGAGTTGTAACTTGCTTCAAACGCTCGAGGGGGGACGCCATGTTTGGAATCTTCAGGAAAAAGCCGGACCCGAAGCTTCAGGCCCTCTACGCTAAGGGCCAAGAGTTTGGCAAGCAGATGACGGATGACGTAGCCAGATGGTTTGAAAAAGGCCTTGGCCCTTATCGCGATCTAAAGCTTCAACAGTTGAGCGACAGCCTCTTTGACTACGGCCTGAGAGACGACATCCCACCCATCTACTACGCGCGTCATTGTTACTCGAATTTCCTTGAATCGGTAACGAGCGAACAAACTCTTTTGAGAGAAAAGAGGTTCGAAAACAACCAACAGCAGCCCAACTTTGATCATTCAGCCACCTTCCAGAATGAGGTGGGGATTTGCCGTCACGCTCCTATGTGCGCAACTCACCGTGAACGCGCTACGCGCCAGGCCTTAAGACGGCGGCACCATCTTCGTGAAGCCCCGCGCCATCAACGAACCGGCCCGGCCTCCCGATCGGGGATCTCCAACCCGGGAATGCCGGCCAGGATTTCCGACAGGATATCGATGAATTTGTGCACCGGCGCAGACAGCGTCTTGTGGCGCGGCCATGCCACGACGACCTTGCGCCGGATGGTCGGCTCGACCAGAGCCGCGCTGCGCAGTGCGCCTCCGAACAACTCCGACGACAAGGCCATGGGTGGAATGATCGACAGCCATCCCGGCCTGAGCGTAACGTGCAGCAGGCTCTGCAGGGAGTCGATTTCCAGTTGCGGCCGCAGAACCTGCCCCTGCAAGCCGAACTGGGCGTCGATCAGGTTGCGAATGGATTTGTAGCGCGACGGCAGAACCAGTTGGAACGCGGCCAGTTCGTTCCCACGGATGAGGTGCCGATCCGCTAAGGTGTCCCGGTGCCCGACCACCGCGAGGGCTTCGTTTGAAATGTCCCTGGTCTGCATGTTGAGCAGGTCCTGCGTCGTGCTCAGAAGCGCGCACTCCAAGTCGCCAGCGATGAGCCAACTGATCAGGTCGCTGCGATATCCGTCGCGGGACAGAAACTCGACGTCGGGATAGCGCTCGCGGAATGCCTCCAGCGCCCGCGTCATCACGAACTGGTGCAACGAGGCCTGCGCGCCGATCCGGATCTTTCCGCTGAACCGGTCGGCGCCACTTACCAGCACCGCCCCGGCGCGTTCCAACTCGGTCAATACACGGATGCAATGCCGATAGAACTCATGCGCCAGGGCATTCGGCGTCACGCCGTGGGGGTCACGGCTGAACAACTCCACGTCGTGATGTGCTTCCAGCCGCTTGATCTGCTGGCTGATCGCAGGCTGGACGACATGCAGCCGGCGCGCGGCGCGCGTGATGCTACCCTCTTCATACAGCGCGACGAAGCAGCGTATCTGGCGTATGTCCATTGGGCACCGGGACAGTGAATGAGGCGCTCCTAAAGCCAGGGTATCCCATTCATCCGCTGGGAACGACACCCGCTGGCAAACCCGCGACATGCTCGGCGATCGCTCCGGGCGTCGTCAGCCAGATCCGGTGTCGCTGCGAGGCAATGTGGGACAGGATCCGCCGCAGTTGCTTGATGCGATGGGGTTGCCCGGTCAGGAACGTGTGCAGCGACAGGCAATATACCATCGGGTAGTGCTCCGATTCCCGGAGCTGCTCGTCGAAGGCATCGATCGCCATGCGCGTGAACTCTTCGTCGCTCGCGCCCCTGTTCACGTAAGCGGGCAAATCGTTGAGCTCCATCGAGGGATAGGGCACGGCGAGGATCGGCCCATTTTTGGTGCGGAACCACATCGGCTGATCGTCAAACCACCAGTCCAGCATGTATTTCCAGCCCAACTCTTTAAGCAGTTCCGGCGTGTTCGGACTTTGCGAGATGAACGGTCCCATCCATCCGCCTGGCGCCTTGCCCTCATGCCGCTCGAACAGTGCCTTGACATCGCACAGCATGGCCCGCTCGACCTCCGGCGTCATATCCGCCTGCCGCTCGGAATTTGTGCGGCCGTGTCCGACCATTTCGTCGCCCCGCTGCCGGAAGGCGTCCAGCACCTCCGGGCAAACGTCGTAGACCGATCCATTGGCCAGAACGGCCATCGGAAATCCGAACGACTCGAATTCCCGAAGGATGCGCCACACGCCGACGCGGTTGCCGTAATCGCGATAGGCATAGCCCCGATGATAGGGAGCGGAAGGCATGGAGGTGAAATCGTTGCCGGGATTGCGCCCGAACTCGAATCCCTCGACGTTGATAGCGAAATAGACCGCCAATCGCTGTCCGCCCGGCCAATCGTAGACGGGCCGTGAAATGATCGCGCTGTAGTCGTAGCGATCATTGCCGTGCTCGAACTTCTTCACTTCGCTTCCTCCAGTGCCACAAGCGTCTTCAGCAGTGTTTTGGTATCCATCACGTCCGCGTATTTCTCCGCCATGTCGTAGAGATTGACGGCATGCGAGGCCTGGTTCCGGTCGTAGACCGCGTCCGAGGGGACCGCCACCCGGTAGTTGTACGAGAACGCATCGACCACGCTGCTGCGAACACAGCCCGATGTGGCGCATCCCGTCACGACCAAAGTATCGGCGCCGGTATTGACCAGATAGCTCGCCAGAGGCGTGCCGAAGAATGCGCTGGGATGCTTCTTGGGAAGCAGCACATCGCCTGCACGCGGTGCGACGGCTTCCACGAACTCGTAGCCCTTGGGCGGGATTTGCATCATGGTCGGCACTTTCTCCGTCAGGCGCCCCTCATCAAATCCGAACTTGGGAGCCACGTGGGGATACAGGACGGGCCAGTTCTTCTCGCGAAACAACACCAGCAACTCGGCGATATTCTCGATGGCCCGCCATGCGGTGTCGCCGCAAGAGGTGGCAAACTCCTTTACTGCCTGGTCGAAAGGCATCGGCCTCGTTCCCGCCGTGCGGTACTGGACATCGATGATCAACAGCGCCGGCCGGCGGCCCAGCCCCGATGGCCGGCCGAAGCCGGCAAGGTGTGATGCGGCCTGGTCATGTTCGGGGATGAACTTGTCCCAGATTTTCGACATGTCGTTTGCCTCCTCAATGCGCGCCGCGCGCAATATCGATGATGCGGCCCGCGTCGCGGGCTTGGTCTCCCCGCCACGCCACGTGGCCGTCGGGACGCACCAGCACCAGCGGTGCGCCATACAGCTCGGCCACCCGACCAAGATCGATCCGGTGCATCGACAGCGGTACTTCTCTACGATCCGCTTCACGCACGAAATGATCGGCCTCGGCCGTGGCCCTGTCATCGAACGCCAGCAGCACGAACCCCTTTCCGAACAGGTCGAGGGTCGACCGCCCCGGCTCAAGCCATGCATGTGGGGCGCGCCCGCCGGGTCGCGCGGTCTGCGCGTACACTGAATAGTCATCGGGGCTCGCGGGCGTGCCGTCCGACACGCAAAGCGGCGAGTCATCGTAGCAGTATCCCATCTGCAGACCCCACGATTGCCATTCGTACTGCGTGGCGCACTTCATCCGCTCGCCGAGCTCGCGCCGAGCCGCCTCGGCCTGCTCCGAGTCGTCCAGCAGATACTCGCAGCGTGGCGGGGATACCCAGGTCTTGTAGTTGTGAGTCGAGTACGCAGCATTCCGCGCTGCCACCGGTTTGCGTTCCCGCGTATAGGAAGGCAGCAGCGCCGGACCGCCCCAGCCCTCGATCATTGCCTGCAGCTTCCAGCCCAGATCGAACACGTCACCCAGGCCCGTGTTCATGCCCATGCCGCCCGTCGGCGACATCGTATGCACGGCGTCGCCCGCCAGCAGCACCCGGCCTTCCCCGTAGTTCTCGGCTACCAACTCCGCCCGCTTCCACGGCAGTATCGATACGACATCGAAGGCGATCTGGTCCGTGCCCAGCGCGCGCAGTACCCAGGCCCGTGCGTCGAAGGCCTCCATGTCGAACTTTGACGCCGTGCCATAGACGGTCAGCCGCCATACGTCGCGCCCGTCTATCACAGTTACGTTGCCCCACGTACCTTCGGGTCCGATCAGCAGGAAGCGCTCGGCAGGCTTCTTTCCGCACAGCTTCAGCAATCCGGGACAAGAGAACAGCACGCTCATGGAATAGTTCAGATGTCCCTTGCCCTCCATGCCCACGCCGAGACCGGATCGGATCGTGCTGCCCGCACCGTCGCATCCAACCAGATAGTCGGCTCGGATCGTCAGCGGTGCACCGCGGCGCGAGTCGGTGGCGCGAACCAAGACGCGTTTGTCGTTCTGCTCGAAACTTTCGACCTTCGTATTGACCCGGAGCGTGCCACGACCGCTGTCCCGCAGCGCCGCCTTCAAGACCGGATCGAGCCAATGCTGCGGGCAGCGCTGCTTCTTCTCCGGCGACCACTCAGGCAACGGCGTTTCCGCCAGCGCGGGATACTCGTCCCTGGCCAGGGTATGACCCGCCAGGCTGGTACAGAACTCGATCGAAAGCGCGAAATCGTCGGGGAAGCCGCTTTCCCGCACGGCCTGCGCGATGCCCCAGCGCCGGAAGCACTCCATGGTCCGCACCGAGACGAACCCGGCTCGCGGATGGGTCACATGCCCATCTTCCTTTTCGAGGATCAGGGAATCTATGCCTCGCCGCGCGAGATCGAGGGCAAGGGATAGGCCCACTGGTCCGGCACCCACGATCGCGACCGGGGTGGACAGTACTTCTTCAGTCATGAATGTAGCGTCTCACTCAAAAACCTGGAATTCAGACAGGAGGCTCGTGCGCTCACGGCGGGCATCGTGTCGTAGACGGCGCGCATCCGGTCATTGCGCCGTGATCTTGGCGTCGGTCAGCACCCGCTTCCATTTTCTGCCTTCGGCGACGATTGCCTCCGCGAACTGCTCTGGCGTCTCGTCCACCGGTGAATAGCCAAGCTTGGCCAGCGCGGCATGCACCTCCGGTTGCTGACCGGCATGGCGGAACGCACTGTTGAGCTTGCCCAGCACATCGGCGGGAATTCCCTTGGGTGCCAGCAGCCCGAACCATTCGAGCGACTCGAAGCCGGGATAGCCGCTTTCGGCCATGGTCGGCAGATCGGGGACCAGCGGGTTGCGCTCCAGGCTGGAAATGGCAATCGGGCGCAAGCCGCCGTCTTGTATGTGCGGCAACATGTGGCCCAGAGCCACGAACGCCATATCCAAGTGATCTCCGGTCAGGTCCGTCAGCACCGGCGCGTTGCCTTTGTAGGGGACATGGATCATGTCGATCTCGGCGCGCGCCCTGAACAGCTCACCCGTCAGATGAATGATCGAACCCGCGCCGGCGGAGCCGAAAGTCAACGTGCCTGGCTTCGCCTTGGCCAGCGCCACGATATCCGCCACCGTGCGCACTGGAAGCTTGTTATTGACCGCCAGCACCAGCGGCCCGCGAACAGCCCTGCTGACCGGCTGGAACGATTTGATCGGGTCGTAGGGCAGCGAGGCATATAAGGAAGGCGCGACGGCCAACGTGCTGGTTCCGCCCCAGAGAAGCGTGTAGCCGTCGGCTTCCGCTCGCGCGACTTGCCCGCCCCCCAGAATGCCGCCTGCACCGGGCCGGTTGTCCACCACGACGGTCTGACCCAGCTCGGGAGCGATAACACGCGCAAAAATACGTGCCGTGACGTCGGTGGGCCCGCCTGCCGCAAAGGGGACGATCAGGGTAATGGGACGATTTGGATAGTCCGCCGCCCGCGCCGGGAGAAGAACAGCCAAGGACAAGGTCAAGGCCAGCAAGATTCGGGCGTGACGATGCCACGCTTGCTTGGAAGCGTTCATGCAATTCTCCTGAAGATGGTCTTCTGAAGATGTGCGGCCGCGGCCGCCTGGGGACTAAACGGGAATGCGGCCGGCCCATCCGCCATAAAGCGGTTCGCCTGTGCGCGCGGGGGCGAGATACGCCTCGCCGCCGGCTTCCCGCACCATGGCCCAGGCCAGACAGAGATTGGAGGACACGACGGGTTTTCCGGTCATGGACGAGACTTCGACCAGAGCTCTGAGCGTCGGCATGCCCGTTCCCGTGAACATGATCGCGTCAGCCTCTTGCCAGCGCAGCCGGCCGAACGAGGCCATTACGAGAGGCGTGGTGATGCTGTATATGTCGCGAGTGTCGCTAGTATCGAGCGACACCGAAGCGCAATCGACGACTTCCAGCCCCCCGGCTTCCCAGTAACGTTTGCTGGCTTCGACCAGAAATGGCGGATAGGGCGCGAATACGGCGACCCGCCTCGCGCCGATGTGCTTCAGCGCCATACGCAGCGCCTGAGCTGAGGAAATGATCGGGTAACCGAAGCGCGCCGACGTAGCATCCAGCGCGCGCCGCTCCTCAGCCGCCCCGACTAGATAAGAGCTGCCAGTGCAGGCATAGCCCAGCACGTCCAACTTGGCGGTATCGTAGGCTTCCAGGCTTGCCGGCAGATTGGCAAGGTAGTCGATCAGCCGCTGGCGCGAATCACTACGGCTTCCCTGCAAACGCGTCACGAGCATCGAGAAGCCGGCGGGCAGCAAGGCTACCAGCTCGGGCTCGACCACCGGATTTGCCTGCGGAACCGCCACGCCCAGCACGGCGCCATTGCCATATTCGCGCACGCCGAGCGTGCTCGCTAGATCGGCGGGAGGCACTGCGGACACCACGTTGCTCATGACAATTCCTTCGTTCGCGATCGAGGGAATTATCTGCACGCGGCTCCATCGCGGCAATTAACTTCGGTTGATGGGGGGTATCATGCCGCGGTTCGCTCTGGGCAAACTCCGCCCGAGAGCTGGGATACAAATGGCCCAGCTCCAACTGACCGCTTAGACCCGACATTTCGCTCGCTTGGTCTGAGTCTCTTACGGGCCGAGGCGATCACGGAGAAATCGAGGCTTGCCGACGGCGCGAAGCCCTGGCCGTTGCCGCGCTTTGTAAGATTTTACGGACAGCCTTGAGCTCATTTTAGGCACTTTCGACTAGAGATGCCGCCGAGGAATCTTCGGAGGGTTCGTCGCTGATGCGGCTGGCATATTGCCTTGGTGTTCTCGTCGCGTCGAGCGTGGTCTCCAGCGCGCATTCTGCAGCGTTGGAATGTTCGATGATCCGGCAATTGGCATCGCCCAATTCTGTCATCGAACCCTGCACAAATCTCCTCAATGACCCCGCCCTGACGAACGCGCAGCGCGCCGAAGCATTGCTCATCCGGGGACGCGGCTTTCACAGGACCAAGCGGCTGGAGCAGGCCGCCGCCGATTATCAGGCTGCGGCGGCCCTTGCTCCGGACAATGTCGAAATTTGGATGTTCTGGGCCAACATCGAAGTCCGACGCCGCGACGGGCGCAGCTATATGGAGAAAGTACAACGCGCCGCCGGTATCGATCCGAACAATCCGCGTGTGCTTCGCGCGATCGGGGTGATGTTCGAAAACTTCGGCGACCGCGACAAAGCGATGGCGCTCTACGGCAAGGCCCTCGCCGCCGATCCACGCGAGCCCTTCGCACTGCTGTTCCGATCCAAAATTTATCAATCCGAGCGAAGATACGCCGATGCTATCGCGGACGCCGACGCGCTGGTTGCGCTGCCGCGTGATGCTATCAATCGGGATGGTGGCTATCTCGACGAGGAAGGCGACGTCAGGGATTTCCACGCCATTGCCCTGATCCATCGTGGCCGGCTTTTCCAGGAAACGCGACAAAACGACCGGGCAACGCAGGACTTCGACGCCGCCATTGCGGAAGAACACAGCGCGCCCGCGCTAGCCGCAAAGGCGGAATTCCTGTTGTCCCAATCGGACGTATCGCCGGAGGCGATAGCACTTCTCCAGGAAGCCGCAATGAGAGAGCCCGGCAATGCATCAGCCCAACTTTCACTGGGTATGGCCTACACGCGGTCGCAACAGTTTGAACTTGCCTTTGCGGCTTTCGACAAAGCGATTGCCGCAAAGCCGGACTTCGCGTCTGCCCTCATGATGCGCGCCCGCATGCACCGGCAATTCGGCCGCACTGACGAAGCGGTAGCCGACTTCATCGCAGCCGTCGAAGCCAATCCATGGGCGCTCACCGAGTCCATGGTCGCGCTGCGACACGCGGGCTATTGGACCTCCGCGAAAGATCCTGACCGCCTCACGCCAGACCTCGTGGACGCAATCCGCGCCTGCATGATCGACACCATGTGTAATTAAAAGGGCACCCATGAAACTCATGAAGCCTGCCATTTCGGCGGTTGCCTTTCTGCTCGCATGGCCCCAGCAAAACCTCGCCGCTGAGGCTTGCCTCGTGCAGACAGAGGCAAAGTGCAAGGCATCGTTGCTGAAGGCGCTAACTCATTTTCGATCGACTAAAGCACGGGCTTTCTGCTTGGCGGATAGAGCGCCTTTGAGCTGCAGGCGCGAGGACCGATCGCAGAACTACTCGCCGGCGCAGCCTCACTCTTCGCCCTCAACGCTCGCGCGCATGGTGGCGATCGGCCAATGATGAAGACCCTGGTCGCGCCGGTCACCGTAGCCTCGCTTTGGCTGTTCGGGCTCGGAGCCGCGCTGGCGGGCGACCCGCTGGGCACCGTCGGCATGTTCAAAAGCTTGCAACCGGCAGACTGCGGGAAGCCGGTCATGGAACAGTCGCGCGGAGCCTGTGATCCTCCGCCAGTGTCGGAATCGCTCCCCGTCGAAGCGCGCGCCCAGGCGCACCTGAACAGGGCCAAGGCCCTCATATCGTTCATCCGGCTGGAAGAAGCCTACAAAGATGTCGGCGAAGCGCTAAAAGCCGATCCGGACAATGTCGAAGCGCTCATTCTTCGCGCGAGACTGTCGATGTCGCAAATGGCGGCCGATGCCGCCGGCCGCGATCTGAACGCCGGCCTCCTGCGGGCGCCGGGCAATCCGTACCTTCTGGCCAGCAACGCCGAGTACCGGCTGGGGCTCGGCGACACACAGTCCGCCTTACGCGACGTAACTACCGCGCTGGAGAACGTGCCTAATGATCCCGACATGTTTTGGGTCAGGGCACGAGTATATATGGCGTTGGGCAAGACCGACGACGCGAAGACGGATCTTGATCACGTTCTCGAACTCGAACCCAATGAGCGGCGCGCGCTGATCTTCAGAGCACAGCTCCATCTGCGGCGCGCAGAATTCGAGGGCGCCATTGCCGATGCCGACAAGCTTCTGGCAGTCTCGCCGCGCGATGTCTCGATCCTTCAAGTGCGCGCCCTCGCCAACACGGCTCTCAATCGCATCCCAGACGCGGTCCAGGATCTCGATGGCATTCTCGGGAAGCCGGGCGAGCCGACGACGGCAAGTCCGGTCTCTGCGGAATACAACCAGTTGCTGGTTCAGCGCGCCATCCTGTTGATGAAGCTGAACCGCCGGGATGATGCGATTCTCGATCTCGATACTATCGAGACCAGCGGCGGTAAACGCGCTGTGCTGCGAATGCAGCTTTACCTTAAAAGGAACGGCTTTTCCGAAGTGAAGATCGACGGTGAGCGCAGCAATGCGCTAACCCATGCAATCGAAACCTGCTTCATCAATCAGGCCTGCGGACGCGGGCTGATGCGATCACTATAGAAGTGTTGCGCGGGGATCAGAGGCTACAGCCTCGATCAGTTGGCAGAAATGATGCCGGTCGTCCCCTACTTCAATGAAGGTGTTCGCGGTTTTATTCTGACCGATGGAAAAATGGCGCGCCGGTCAGGATAAAACTGCGAACTTACATGTTATTGAAATATCATATTTAAATCATCGAACCAAAACGCCCGCGCCGTCACCACCCGGACCTTGCAGCGACGAGCCGTTGGCAAACGCTGTCCTTTCGCCGCAGCCGCGTGTTTTTCGTCCTCCGACATCTTCAGCCGCTCGACGACGGCTCCCTCGCAGAGAGGCCATGTAGATCTCTTGCCGTGAGGTCAACTTCGGTGGGCAACAGAACCCCCACCCGACTCTTCAATCATCAGTAACGTCTCACCGAATAAAACATCGTCGGCAGCAAACGTTCGGAGACGTAGAGGCCGGCTGTTTTTCTTTCGGGAGCAAAAGACTCACGATGGCTATTAATTCAGTTCAGCCGTCACGCCGGCGGTTTCTGGAAATGGTGGGTAAGGTCGCCGGAACAGCGGCGGTCTACGAGACAATGGTCGCATTGGACCTCGTCAAGGTCCCGACAGCTTGGGCAGGACCGCCCAAGCTCGCGCAGGGCTCGGGCGCCGGCAAGACGGTGGCTTTCCTGGGTGCTGGCATAGCAGGTCTCTCAGCCGCGTATGAACTGCAGCGGGCTGGATATAACTGCATCGTTCTTGAGCTGCTAGATCGGGCGGGCGGGCGCAACTTCACCGCTCGGCGCGGCACCAGAGTCGTGGAGGACAGCGGACCGAACGGCCGCACCGAACAGGTCTGCGACTTCGACGACAATCTTTACATGAACCTCGGACCTGGGCGCCTACCGTACCACCATCGTCGGGTAATGCATTATTGCAGGGAGTTCGAAATTCCTCTCGAGGTCTATGTACTCTCGACGACCGCCAACCTCTTCCAAACCGACGCCGCTTTCAAGGGTACTGCTCAGCCCCGCTATCGGATCGCAAGCGATACCAACAGCCATATCAGCGAGCTTCTGGGCAAGGCGATCAACACACACGCGCTTGATGACGAATTGACGGAGGAAGATCGAGCAAGGTTCAGCGCGCTCTTAGCCAGTTTCGGCGGGAATTCGCCGGCAACCGTTGGAGGCGAAACCCCACGGAATGGCTGCGGGACACCAATGGCGCTGGAAGCGCTTTGCGCGGCAAACCCACGCCTGCCGCTTCGCGAACTGCTGAATTCGGAATTCTGGGCCCACCGGTTCTATCAGTCTGATGAGGGAGAATGGCAACCGACCCTGTTTCAAGCGGTCGGCGGCATGGACAGGATCGTCGACGCTTTCGTAAAGCGGCTGCGCAATCCGATCCGGTATGGTTGCGAAGTACGCCGGATCGTAAACCAGCCCGATAAGGCTATCGTCGAATATCGCGATCGTAAGACCGGTAAGACAAAGAGGCTCTCGGCGGACTACTGCCTTAGCAATATGCCGCTGCAGAAGCTCGCCAAGCTCGAAGCGAACTTTTCACAGGACTTCAAGAGCGCCGGTGACCGATGACGGGCAAATGTGCCGTCGCTCCACGGCCGCAGCCGTTCGGCCGAACGTCAGGGGCTGACCTGCAGCGGCAGGGCGATGCGGAATCTCGCGCCATCGCAGAACGACATGTCCGGCTCGATTGTGCCGCCGTGAGAAGTGACGATCGAGCGGCAGAGGGTGAGGCCGATGCCCATGCCGCCCTGCTTTGTCGTCTCGAAAGCCGTAAACAGCCGGCCGGCCTGCTCGGGCCGAATTCCCGGTCCGGTATCTTCGACCACGATTTCGATGTGGTCGCCTTGCCGTGCCGTCGAAACCGTGACGCAGCGACGCGAACACTGGCCCTCGGCAATGGCCTGCGCGCTGTTCCTGATCAGATTATGTATGACCTGCTGTAATTGCACTTCATCGCCGAACACAGGCGGCAGCCCGTCCTCGAGATTGAGGACCAACGCGACTTGCCGGGACTGCAGGTCGTGTTTGACGAACAGCGCCGTGTCGGCAATCGCGGCGTTGACGTCGACGCTGGTGCACTGAGCCGCTTCGTTGATCGCCATTCTGTGGATGCGCTGGATGATGGCGCTCGCCCTCTCCGTTGCCTTCAAGATGCCTTCCAGACCTTTGACGGCCCGGTCGACAGCCGGTGGCTCCGTCGCAAGCCAGCGCATCGTCGCATCGCCATGCGTCGTGATCGCCGCCAGAGGCTGCCTGAGTTCGTGGGCAATGGACGCCGTCAGTTCGCTGAGCATCGAGATACGGGCCGCGTGCGCGAACTCGTCCTGCAACTCGCGAAGTTGCGCCTCCGCCTGCCGCCGGTCCGTAATATCGATCATGCCGACCAGACAATCGCCGTCGATGTCATCCGGCGGCGGGAATGCCATCGACATCACGACATCGACAACTCGCCCGTCGATACCGCAGACCTGAGTCTCCTCGGTATACTGCGGCAGACCGCGATATCGGGCGCCGATAACCCGGCGCAGGGTATCGGGCCGCGCCGTCCAGTAGCTGCGGATGGGGCGAATGAAATCGACGCCTGATCTTCCGCCGAACAGCTGCACCGTCAGGTCGTTGACCTCGGCAATGGTTATGGAATCCATCGCCAGATCGAGAAGTTCCGGATGACGATTGAAATGGGCGACCAGGTCGGTCACGCCGGCATCCCTCGCATCGCCGAGAAGCGGCTTTACGCCGCGCGGATCGACGCGCCAAAGCGCAATCGGCATCCGTTGGAAAAGCCGGCGGTAGCGCTCCTCATTCTTGATCAGCTCGTCGAGCGCGGCGTCCGGCAGAGAACTCTCGCTGCCCACCAGAACGAGGCGGTCGTCCCCTTCGCCCGTTCGGGCGGCCAGAAGGCGAATTCCGACTGGCGCGCCCTCGGTCGTCAGCAGGCATACGTGCGTCACTTCGACCGAGCCGACGCGGGCCTTTTCTAGAAGCTCCGCCATGGCAGGACGCGATGTCATGGCCACGAAGCGAGCGAGGCTGGCGCCGGCCAGTTCATCGGCCGATGACGCCTGTAGCAATCGCCTGGCCTCGCCATTCAAATCGATCAGACTTGTGCCGACCAGAAGCTCCTCGACTTGGAGGATTTCGGTTTTCGACGACCGCGGAAGTTCGACATACCAGCGACCGACCAGCCGATCGGCCAGTTCGGCTTCCGGCCCATCCGGGCTCGCGTCGAATGCCCTCTCCTGCTCGATGAATTGAATGCCACTACGCGTCTGTGCGACCGCGTCCATCATGGTCCAGCTCGCCCTGTGCTGACACTCGAATGCTGCTATCGATAGAAACCGGGGCATCGCCCCTGCCTGACGCACCGTCAGGATTCATTTGAACGCTAATGAACCGTATTAAATAATCCGGTCGAGGGCCGGTCTTTCAAAAAACGAGCACGACTTTCACATTCCGGCAGCATGATCATGGACCGCGATTTCCTGCCTAGATTTGCTTACGTTTATCGTGCTGATTCAGAAGAAAAATCCGGCAACCATTGTATCAATGGAAGCACCGCGATAGAGTTTTCAAGTTTTGGTGAAGATAAGCCGTAGCAATGTCCGTCGAGATTTTATCCGGAGACTGCAATGGGCAAGGCCTCACCCGACCGGAAACCGATCGGCGACGACTTTGCGGCCGTGTACCGTATGTCGAGTTCGCGATGGCACCGCGAGCGCACTATGGGCAGAGGCTCACTGGCGGTCACCGAACTGAAGTTCGATAAGCCGGCCCCCGACCTCAGCGAACCGCTTCCGTACGACGATGCGTTTCTTGTGTCTGTCCTGCTTCTTCCTGTGGCCGATCATGAACTCTGGAAGAATGGCAGGCCGGTGTCAGTCAATGAAGTAAGAGAGGCCGGCCACACGCACTTCTTTGATCTGCGGCAGAGGCCGCAAGGCTTGTTCCGGCGGCCCTCCCACGTGCTGCATTTCTATATGCCGCTGGCCACGCTGAACATGTTCGCCGAGCAGGAGAATGTTCAGCCGATATCGGATTTCGATTACAAGCAGAGCGTCGGGAAAGATGATCCTGTGATGCGCCACTTAGCGGCGGCGACGCTTGCGGCTTTCGACGACCGCCACGCGGGCAGCGACCTCTTGCTGGATTCGATCCTGACGGCAGCCGGCGTTCACGTGCTCGTCAAATACGGGGCCTCCTCCCGGAACGCCCGCGAGCAACGCGCCTACGGTCTCGCGCCCTGGCAGGAGCGCCACGCCAAAGATCTTATGGAGGCAAGCCTCGACATCAGCCTGACGGACCTGGCCAGGGAGTGCGGACTATCCGTCTCGCAATTCAGGCGCGCCTTCCGCAGGACGACCGGCCTCGCCCCCCACCAGTGGCTGCTGGCCCGGCGCGTCGATCGAGCCAAGACGCTGTTGTCACGGTCGGAATTTTCATTGGCTGAGATTGCACTCGCCTGCGGATTTGCCAGCCAAAGCCATTTCAACACCACGCTGAAACGACTGACCGGGGCCAGCCCCGGCCGCTGGCGCCGTCTTTTGAGTTCGCCGCCCATCATTGCCAAGCGATGAAGCCGTTGCCGAGACCGCGCTCACTCCCAGTCAAAGCCATTTCAACCGCGCAATGAAGCGCATGACCTGCATCGGCTCAGGCTGTGCAGGCGAATCCGGGAGACCTCGGCGGGATTACGCGAGACATCGTGGCCGATGACGGCCCGCTGATCCTGGATCAAGGCATCGATCTCTCGCTCGTGTCCGACGGCGACGAGTCGATCATCATCGTGGGCTCGCCGGATGTTATCCGCCCGGGGAACGCTCAGACCTACAGTGTGAAAGAGGCCGGCTCCGACTATCTCGGGACCTCGGTCGAGGTCTGATCCGTTAAGCCGAATAATGGCGCGCCCGAAAGGATTCGAACCTCTGACCCCCAGATTCGTAGTCTGGTGCTCTATCCAGCTGAGCTACGGGCGCTGATGTCGCCGTCGACGAAGCCGAGCGGGACGGGCCACTAGCTA
>Ga0164243_10006199_pt1 | contig 18150 bp, 12 predicted proteins | sample OricompcompostOP_FD_108781 | JGI IMG/M metagenome (GOLD analysis project Ga0164243, IMG submission 108781) | Organic Plus compost microbial communities from Emeryville, California, USA - Original compost - Organic plus compost (OP) | ecosystem: Engineered > Solid waste > Mixed feedstock >... | reverse complement strand
CGGTATCCTGATCTGGCTGGTGGCGCGGGATAAGAAGAGCATACCCGCCCACAAGCGGAAGTTTAACTTTTGGGCGGCCAATGTATTTGTGGCCATATGCCTGACCATGCTGCCCGTCACGGCGCTTACGTTTATCGCCATCAAACTCAATCCCGCCGCAGATCAGGCCTTTATCTACCGGGTGTATTTTTACAGTTGGCTGGCGCTGTCTGTCTTTTACATCGCACGCCGCAAACTGCAGGTCACCAACCGGGAAACGTTGCTTGCAGGGGGGCTCTTGGCGCTGTGTGTACCCGTGGTCAATGGCATCCAAACGGGCAACTGGATGTGGACTGCCCAACGCACGGGGGCTATGGATATTTTTGTGGTCGATTTCCTATGGCTGTCCATTGGTATTGTGGGACTGATTGCTTTCTACCGCCTCCGGTTGGACGGCAAAAAAGTTGATAAACCGAAAAAGCGGGTCATTGCAGTGAAAGAGTCCGTTCCGTCTGCCTGACCTAAACCCTACGGTACGATAAATCGGCCGGGTTGCCCAATTCCAGCTCTCTGAATCTGGAGTACGTTGTATTTCCAGATTCAGTTAAAAATTTCAACCTAAGAATACATAAAAACCACTACCTTTACTCCCACATTATACGTTATGATAACCAAGCGCAGATGCGCAGATGAAACCTGTATAAATTGCCATTAGCAAAAGGTACGAGCCAAGCATAGCGGCCTCTTGAAAGTCGCTGAAAGCCAGCTGGTGGTGAAAATAATTGCCGGCTTCATTGCTATGAAAAGAGACGTTGTACGAAAAACCCATAGGTTATGAAAATGGATTTTGCAGGCTACTTGAGCCCTGTGATGCATGAGATACTACGGGAGGCACCATTTGGTATATTTCAGCTCGATAGAACGGGAGAACTTGTATTTGCAAATACGGCTTTCTGCAAATTAGCGGGTGAATCGGAAAAGAAACTGGCGGGTTCCGGATGGACAGCTATCATCGGGGTTGATGATGGGAAGGCGCTTCAGAAGGGGTTGGACCGCATCATACGGCAGCGCAAAGGCAAATTGACCTTAGAAGGAGCCCTTAATCACTCAAAATCAGGCAGGCGCCGTTGCCTCGTTGACATCCAACTCTTAACTTATCGGAAAAGCGAACCCATTTTTTTCATGGGTTACGTGCGTGACATTTCCAAACAGCATCTCCTCATTCAACAGTTGCAACGCAGCGAAACCAGGCAACGGGAGTTGAGTACGTATCTTCAGTCGATGATTTCGGTGATCGAAGATATTATTTTTGAACTGGATGGCAATCAGGTATTCCGCAACGTATGGGTGCGTGACGAATCACTGTTGTTCATGCCGAAGAATCAGCTGCTGGGCAAATCCATTCAGCAGGTTTTTGGCGACCGGGCGCCGATGTTCCAGAAGCCGGTGGAAGAAGCCATCCGTACCGGTAAGGAAGGGGTGGTGGAATATCGCCATATGGACCCGGCCATGGACAGGTGGTACCGTGCAAAGGCCGTAGCTGTTGAAGCAAATGACGACCCCAAGGCATTCCGCCTTGCGTTGATTGTCCAGGACATCACCGAACGCGTGAGGTACCTGGACGAACTGAAACGGGAAAAGGAAAAACTGGAGTGGTATAACAAACTCTATGATTTCAGCAGCGAACTTGGAAAGATTGCGGGGTGGGAATACGACGTAGGTACGGGTGAGACCAGAGGAACCGATCAATTGTATTTGATCGTAGACCGCGCACCGGAACCCGTATCGGATGAGGAATCGGCGTACGCCTTTTTAGATATGCCGGAAAGAGATACCTTGGAAAAGCATATAAAACAGGCCGTCAAAGCCCGTAAACCATACGATATTAAAATGCCCATCTCCACTGCTACAGGCAAGAAGAAATGGGTCCGCGTGATCGGTATACCCATTGTGGAAGAGGGACGGGTGACCAAGATACGCGGGATATTGATGGATATAACCGAACAGGTAGCACAGCGGAACGCCGTGGAATCTATCCAACAGGAACTGGCGCGCAGCAATCAATTGTTAGATTTCAGCCAGCAGATTAGCAATACCGGAGGATGGGAACTCGACCTTGCCACCGGACAAGCTTTCTGGACCAAACAGGTGTATGCCTTATATGGTGTGCCGGAGGATTTCGATGTGTCCAACCCTGAAAAGTACTTATCATTTTTCAGTGCAGAAGACCAACGGCTGATCCGGGATTCGATGCAAAACTGCCGCGACCACCGTTTACCGTATGTGCTGGAGGTACAGGCTAACATTGGGAATCAGAATAAATGGCTGCGGGTGAGTGGTGTTCCGGTAGTGGAGGGTGAGCGAGTGATAGCGATGCGCGGCGCAGTGATGGACATTACCCCCGAAAAGCAGGCCGCTATGAACCTCGTGCAAGCTAAGGAACTGGCCGAGCAGGCAGCAAAGGCCAAGGCCGATTTCCTATCGGTCATGAGCCATGAAATCCGTACACCGCTTAACGGCATCATCGGTACAGCAAACTTACTTAGACTCCGCCATACCGAGCAGCAGCATGAAATCGTGGAAAACCTGATGTTCTCGGCCGACCACCTACTCCGACTTATTAACGATATCCTCGATCTTAGCAAGATGGAACGTAATAAGGTGGAACTGGCGCTGACCATGCTGGACCTGCCGGGGCTAGTGCGTAACATCAGAAACCAGTTTTTGTCATTAGCAGAGGCCAAAGGAATCCGGCTGGTGAGCCTAATGGATCAGGAAATTCCAGCACGTCTGATCGGTGATCCTGTTCGCTTGGGGCAAATCCTGAACAACCTGGTAAGCAACGCCATCAAGTATACAGATACGGGAAAGGTGACGATTGCTGTTCAGGTAGTGGAACAGTTGGAAAACCGGGTATACCTTCATTTTTCGGTAAAGGATACCGGAATGGGTATCCCGAAAGAATTACAGGAGAAGATATTTGATGATTTCCAGCAGGGTTATCAGCAGGACGACCAGCAACCCCGTTCAGGAACGGGGCTGGGACTGGCCATCACCCGTCACCTCATCGAGTTGCATCAAAGCAAAATCTTTGTCGACAGCACAGTGGGCAAAGGATCGGAGTTTTCGTTTGAACTGGTGTTTGACAGGGCCGAAAAGGAGGAGCCGATAGAACTATCACTGCCTGTACAGAATTTGTCGGAATACGAAAGTAAACTCGGATCCATCCGGTTGTTATTGGTAGAAGATAACAAAGTGAATGTGATGGTCACTCGCGAGCAGCTTACTTATTTCGGAGTACAGGTCGATTGTGCGATGAATGGACACGAAGCGATGGAACTGCTGAAGGCAAACACCTATGACGTGGCCTTGGTAGACCTGCACATGCCGGGAATGGATGGATATGAACTGTCTACCAAGTTGCTCAAACAATATCCGGCCGTAAAAATTGTCATCTTTACGGCCGATATCATGGGCGACGTACGGTTCCGGTTTGCACAAATAGGCATATACGATATGCTGAATAAGCCCTTTGTGCCTGAAGAGTTACTCGGCATGCTGCTGAAAGTCGCAAACAAAAAAGGGATGCGCAGTTAACGACTGTCTTTTTTATAAAATGTCTCATGGATAAACGAGTACACCCGCACGGTCATGGCCTCATCCTCGAAAAGCGTATACTCTTTCCGTATCCGGATACGCCCATCTGAAAGGTACTTCATCTCGCTGCCGTCTTTTCCCATGGTAAAGACATAACCGTCGTTGACGGCAATGTCGTTGCCGATAAGCTGATAGGATTGATAATACATGTGATCACCCGTGTTGCCCAGATTCTCAAAATGCATCTCTATAGGCGTAAATCGCAGATCGCCCTCAAATAGATACGACTCAAACAGATCCGGCTTAGGCCTGTTGGGCTTGTCTTCTTCTTTGCCCGACCAGTAAGACCAGCTCAGCTCAGAAGATTCCAGGCTCCATGTGCCGACAAGAGGCCCCTGATCAACGATGATCGGAATGGATCCTTGTTGGGGGGTCTCGTCTAACGGATCTATATATTCGTATGTTAACTCGGAGGTAATACGCGGCGTCCAGTCTGATTCGTCTATGTTAATTTGTAAAAGTAATTGATTTTCATGGTTTAGCACCACCCCGACCAGTGACAACGACGGGTGGTCGAGCGAAAAGGTGTACGTACTGAACGATGCAGCGTCTATCGGAACGTTTTTAAACGTAGGAACGGAGGGGATGTACAGCGTTTGAAGGGGCGACAGGTTTGCCAGGGAGACTTTTTTATTGACAAACGCAATGTACTCGTTGATATCCGATGCCATTTCGTTGTATTTGTCGTAGGCCTCGAAAAATTCGTTGAGGAGGGGGCTGTCTGAATGGCGGTCATCTTCGATGACGGCCCTCATCTTTCGCGTGAAGGTGAACTTGTTAGGCTGGTTGGCCAATATGAGTAACGGTTTTGGGGAGCCATCACCGGCTATCGATTGCACCGACCCGGCTTGCCCGGAAATCCCAATTTTTGTGATGGGCTGATTGCCTCGGTGATAGACGGATTGTGTATCGTCAACATCATACCAGGTGCCATAGGGATAATCCAGCTGCCCGAACTCGTCGATATTGTGCTCCAAGGCTGCTAGCTTGATCTTTAGGAACTGATAAAAATGGTTTGCGGCCTCTACGAGGCTATTAGCAGCCACAATACCGGTAAGGAAGGTGGCGGCTCCCCAAAAAATTACTTCTCCGGCTGATCTGGAGCTTGCGAAGGCTTTTATCGAATTGATAAATCCGAAATTCGCAATGGCGAATGTCAGTACGTAACCACAGAATTTCCTAAGGTGTACCCGGGGATGCAGGCCGATAAGGTCATCGTCTTCAAATGCATATGTCGTGTTAGAAAAACGCCCGACTCCGGTTTTCAACTGTGCAACCGGGAGTCCTTCCTCGGATGCCGTAAACCGATAGTCAATCAGATTGTTCAGCATGTCGCTGTTTAATTCGTAAAACAGGGCAAACTGCTTTCGTTCCTCCGGAGAAGACTCTGTTATCAACAGTTCAAAATTGGTGATGTTGAGCTTCAAATTAGCGTCTTCGGGACTGTCGGAAAGTGCCGCTTTCAATACGGATAACTTCTCCAGCAACGGCCGGATGACCGTCTCGGGGGTGGCGTCTAACTTTTTCTCGGTAATGGTGTAATGCAACTCCTGATTTTCCAAACCGGCGATTACCAATTTGTTCTTTCCCGGTTTTGCATCCGGCGGAACTAGAAAGGCAAGGGTATGCTCATCTTGGCGGATCAACGTTACCTCGGTTTCTCCAAGTGTTGCGGCGTATTCGTTTTCAGACAATGCGGTACCGCCGGGTATTAGCACGGTTACATATTCTAGTGGCGAGACATCCGTGCTGGGGCCCGTGTAGGTGTCTTCTCCGTCATCGGGGCCGACAGGCCGGGCGTCTTTCTTGCAGGAAGTGACAAACAGTGCCAGCGTAACCGTCAGCAGCAGCGAGTAAACAGTGGAGATCCTCATAGCGTTAAGCTTAATTTGAATTGCAATAGGTTGTTCCTGAAGCGCTTTTCACCATCGCCTTCGGAAGATACGTACGCAGTTTTGAAAGAACCGGGCGAGTGCATAGCCCGTAGCCGCGGCTCCCGCGGTCTTCTTTTGTAATCTGACCGTGCGCCAGCAGCGCGACAAGAGAAAACAGGATTGCGGGAAAAAACCGCTTTTGTAGCAGAGAGACTTTCATGATCCGGTGAATATGTGGTAGTTACTTGATTTTATGCGAAATTAAGTAACCGTCTCTCTCAGCGGTATACCGCGTTTGGGGTATTTTTCAACGGCCGAATTGTTCGACAAGCATCGATAACTCAGCGAATTTGTTGACCCCGAGCTTACGGTAAATGTTTTTGACATGGGTGCCAACCGTGCCGTGTGAGATGAATAATTTCGCGGCAATTTCCTTCTTGCTCAGTCCGGTGCAAAGCAATTCAACAATCTCCCGTTCCCGGGCGGTCAGCGATAGGTATTGCTCGTATTTAGACCGGGTTAGCTCCTGGCGCGCCAGATCCATCACCGTCATCGCGATCTTCGGCTTATTGGCTTTATCGCGGATGATTGCCTTCGAAGTGCCTACGGTGGTCTTCCAGGTCCGCTGGGCGTCCAGTAGCTTATACGTTAAGTTCAGGTAGCCGGTTCGGTCATTCCGAAAAAAGGCCATTGATTCAATCAACGTATAATAAGTGGAGAGATGCATGGTCTTTAAGTAATAAAAATGATCGATTCCCTGAAATACAGATTTTTCAAATCCGTAAAAACACCTCAAGCGCTCATTGACGCAGATGGGGCGGTAATATTCCACATCGTGTATCGTAATCAGGTAATCGGATTGATTGATGACCTTTTGAAATACCTCCTGCCGGGGGCTTTCAGGTGTTAAGGGAATCTGCTTAGTAAGGGCATCGGTAACCCTTTCAAATTCGAACTGTAACCGTAAAAAAGGCATGTCGCGTAGATCGGATAAATGCCGTAAATTTACGTAAAATCCGCAATTTTCCAATCGCGAAAGCAAATGAAATGATTGCTGACTGTGTGCTCAGACGCCTGGATGCGTGAGCGTATCCGCGGTGGTATTCAACGCCTGTCTTTTTCGTTGCGTTGGCCGTTTCTTGTGCTTGCGCCGCCGCCCCCACCAAATGTAAAAGCCGGTGATAGGCAGGCTGGTTGCAATCAGGCCGCCAACGAACGTGAAGAATTTACCCCATTGCCCCATCCATTTGCCCATGTGAAGGTTCCAATAGGTGTTCTCAACCAGCAGATGCATGCGGTTTTCGTGCGCAAGTTCAATCGGCCTTCCCGAGTAACGGTCAATAGCGAACGGCTCGGTATAACCTGACGGTAGCCCTTAATGCGGTAAATCTGACCGACGCGGAGCTGTTCGATAATTTTTCGGTACCCAAACCCGGACGGAGTTTCAATGCACGATTCATTTACGAAATAAATAAGTTTTAACAAGTTATGAAACAACAACTACATTTCGCCGTCATGGCCCTGGTCCTACTCGGCACAGCATGCAAGAAAGATAGCCCCGAACCCGGTCAATCGGGCAGCGAATATCACGATTCCGGAATCGTCGTGGTATCTACCGCAACCGTAGCAGGAAGAGGAAGTTATTACGCAGGTTACTACGGTTCGTTCGAGGAAGCAAAATCCATCGACTTAACCCAGAGCAACAGCTACGAGTACTTTTGGTCATTTGGCCAATCGGGAAATTATTTCTACGGTACGTTTACACCCGGACAGCAGAAATACAGTAAAATGGCCGTTTCCAAAGAAACGGGTCTGCTAACGGAAGTCGGGAGCTTTCCGCTGGCAACAACCAGTTACTATTCCGTGGTATGCAGCGAGAACCTGGGCGTCATTGCCCAATACGGAGAGCTCGATTTGATTACGTTTGATCCGGCTACCATGCAGACAACCGGTACCATCGATATGTCCGGGGCCACCCATTACAAACCCGGAGAACACCGGCATACCTACTATTCCGGCGCGTACCGGGCAAAAGATAACAAGCTGTTCTTATTTTATTATACGGACGATCAACGCACCGCACTTTTTTACGATGCCACGGATGTGTTTGTAGAGGTAATTGATCTGAACACCCGGAAATGGGTGAAGACCATCACCTACGAAGGAGCTCAATACCCGATCAGCAGAGGCAAAGAGAATGCCGTAATTGACGAGGCCGGAAACATCTATGTAACCTGCCAGGGGTCCTACGGCCTGGACGGACAGATGGGGATGAACGCCATGGCGGCATCACGGCCTAAAATCCTGAAAATCGATGCGGCAACGGATGATTTTGATACCAGTTATTCATTCAATCCGGTGGATGCGCTGGGTTACCAAAACCTGATGATACAGACCCTAACGGGTACCATTTACGGTGCAAACGGTATTGCCTATGCCTGTGTGAATGCCACGGATGAATCGCCCGAACTGCAGGCGTTGATATATAAATACGCCACTACCGGTGCGCTAACGGAAGATGAAATTGCCAAGTTATATGACCTGGCGTTTTACAGCGTTTCGCAGCGCTGGGTGAAGCTCGATCTGAATGCAAAAACGGCATCCATCATCGATGATATTCCGGCTACGGGCTCGTTCGCCTATCCTACCTCCTACAAGCATAGCAATGGCTTCTATTTTCACTATTACGATGGCACCACCTCCGGGTACTACCGGTACGATCCGGCTGCCAACAAAGCGGAGAAAGCCATTACCATTACGAAAGGTGGGCTCGCGTCTGAATTGCTGATTTTGGGGGACTGATTTTTGGGGCTTACCTCGATCCCGCAGTTGTGGATGTTAATTCGATTAACTATATCTGACGTCAATATTCCGGCAATTTAATTAAGTTTACCTCCCATTACGGAAACAACAGAAGAGAAAGGTAATTGAGTTTACGATGGAGAAAAGACATTTCGGATTTGGCATTGTAGGGGCAGGAATGATTGCCCGTTTCCATGCGAAGGCGATTGCAGAAATCGCAAATGCCCGTTTAATCGGTATTTATAGCATAAATAACCCCAAATCAGCTGCTTTTGCCAGTGAACACCATTGCACAGCTTATGATACGCTGGAAGCTATGTTGGCCGTCCCTGAAATTGATGTGGTGTGCATCTGCACGCCTTCCGGGATACACCTCGAACCCGCACTGAAGAGCATCGAAGCCGGTAAACATTGCCTCATTGAAAAGCCCCTCGAAATCACGGTTGAAAGGTGCAATGCAATCATCGATGCGGCCCGCAGAGCCGGTGTAAAAGTAGGCGTTATCTTTCCTTCGCGTTTTTATGAAGCAAGCAGGCAATTGATAACATCCATAAACGGGAACCGGTTCGGCGATCTGGTGTTGGGCAGTGCTTACGTAAAGTGGCACCGAAGTGAAGCTTACTATGCGTCCGGCCGTTGGCGGGGTACCTGGGAATACGACGGGGGCGGCGCGCTCATGAACCAGGGAATCCATTCGGTCGATCTGCTGCAATGGTACATGGGGCCTGTTGAGTCCGTTCAGGCGGTGGCGGCCAATGTCCGGCACAAGAATATTGAGGTGGAAGACACCATCGTGGCTACCCTGAACTTTAAAAACGGGGCGTTGGGAACCCTGGAATGTACAACGGCTGTTTTCCCGGGTACGCTCAAGCGCATCGAAATCATGGGTACGGAAGGAACGGCTATCCTGGAAGAAGACCACCTGATCAAATGGCAATTCCAGCGGGAAAGTCCGGTCGATGAGCAGATAAGAAACTCAATAAAGGAAGTGACCCCTTCTGCAGGGGGTGCGTCCAATCCGGCAGACATTAGCTTTGTGGGCCACCAACGGCAGTTGGAAGATATGATCCGTGCAATCGAGACCGGCGATGAACCTTTCATTAACGGAGAGGAGGGCCGTAAATCCGTGGAAATCGTGCGGGCCATTTATGAAAGCGCCCGTTCGGGCAACCGGGTTAAACTAATTAGTTGAAGCGGTTGCCAGTTCGGTGGCGGTACCTCATAGTAGGCTACGAAAGTACGCTACGCTTTCGCGGATGGCAGGTACACTATCGAATGCCGGATCGTCACGTCGATATTCGTATTCCACAGCGATTACCCCCTGGAACGATTGCCTGCGCATTTCCTTACTGATCTTTTTTAGATTTGCTTTTCCCTTACCCCATGAGACGTCATGCGCCTTCAGATCACCGATCGCATTCAGATCCTTCATGTGAAACGATACCAAGCGACCCTCAAGCAGTTGGAGGCAGGCGATGGGCCGGAGCCCCGAACGCATCCAATGGCCGATATCTGCACATGCGCCGATGGATGGACCGCGACCTGCAATCGCCGTACGAACGGTCTCCGGGTTCCAGTACGGGGTAGGAGTGGCATGGTTGTGTACGCCGACTTTTATTCCATATTCCCTGGTCAATTGCTCCAGCAATGGCAGGAATTCCGGTTTGGGTTCCGATACGATTGTTTGGATACCCATATCTTTGGCAAAATCAAAGAGCTGTAGCCAGTCTGCCTTGCTGGTGGGGCTTACCACCCCGTATGAAATCCACTGCACATCCTTGGTTTTCAGTATCTTTTTGATTTGTTGACGTGTCTGCGCATCCATTTTGAAGTCTGTGGTGCCCTCCATTCCTCCCCCGATTTGCTGTTGTGGGAATGCTTCAACATACCGAAGGCCACATGCGCGCACTTTATCCAATGTTTCGATAAAGGTAAGCCGCCGGTATGTCGAAGCCTGAATGGCTATTTTCCAACCGAGCGCTTCCTCCGGGAAGGCATCCGCAGTGGATTGCGCAAAACCCTGCAATGTGGTAAGCAGGAATACCAATACAGCAATTGAGTAGTTAAGCGTTTTCATAACGAAGTAATTATTTTGACAAAAGATTTATGTTTTTTTACGGGATTTAAAGAGGAACATGAAGACGACTAATACCATACCTGCAATCAGCGACGGGACAATCCATATGGATTCCCATTGGTGAAAGCCATCCTGTGTCGCGTTTGCATCCACCACAAATCCAGCTAGTACGGATCCCATCATCATGCCTACGCCGTAGGTTGCCAGGGTAATAAGTCCCTGTGCAGCATTCTTGAATCGATCACCTGCCTTATTGTTCGTGTAGATTTGGCCGGTCACAAAGAAGAAATCGAAGCAAATACCGTGAAGCAGAATACCCACAACCAGGGGCCATTCGCTTCCGTCGAGGTATCCAAAGCGGAATAAGGCATAGCGGACAACCCATGCCAGCATGCCCATGCCCAGCATGTATTTGACGCCCAGCCTTATAAAGAAAAGCGGCATCAGCAGCATGAACAGCAGTTCAGATACCTGGCCCAACGCTTGGATACCCGCGGCTGATCGGATACCGATTTCATTGAAAAACGGATTGGTAAAGCTGTAGTAGAAAGCCAGCGGTATGCAAAGTGCGACCGATGCAAGAAAGAATACCAGATACGACCGGTCTTTGAGTAACCGCAGTGCATCCAGACCCAGTGTCTCGCCTAATGATACAGAACTGTCTTTTTTCAGGGGTGGCGTTGCCGGCAGGAACAGTGCAAGGAATGCCAGGATGAAAGAGGCTATGGCGGCCATTTTGAACGTATAGGGCAGCTGTCCATGCTGTTCCCAAGCCGTATATCCGATGATCAATCCGGCTACTACCCATCCTGCCGTTCCAAAAACCCGGATAGGGGGAAACTCCTTATCCGGGTTGCTCATTTGGCGGAACGCGATGGTATTGATGAGCGCCATCGTGGGCATATATGCCATCATATAAAACAGGATGAGCACATAAAAGTTGCCGAACACAACCGTAGACCCGGCACACCACAATAGAATCCCTCCGATGATATGCAGAACACATAACAGCCGCTGCGCTGCCACGTAGCGGTCGGCCAGTAAACCGATCAAAAACGGAGGGAGTATGGCACCGATTGACTGGGCCATAAAGGTCAATCCCACCTGCGTGCCTGTGGCTTGTAAGTTTTTGATCAAAAACGTGCCTACCGTGACGAACCATGCCCCCTTGATGAAAAATTGGAGGAACATCATCACCGACAGCTTTATGCGAATCGTAGCATCCATGCGAAATCGTGTTATAAATTATCAGGTAGCGCGAAGGCTACATAGGTATCTCCGGAGGGCAAACCGACCTTACCCCCTCCGCACGCAATGACCACGTACTGTCTGCCTTCTACCACATAGGTGGCGGGCGTTGCAAATCCCGCTGCGGGCAATTCATGGCTCCACAGCTCTTGGCCGGTGTTCTTGTCAAATGCGCGGATTTTTTGATCCTGGGTAGCGGCGATAAATACCAGCCCCCCTTTGGTAACCAGCGGACCGCCGTAATTTTCCGTTCCCGTAGGCGGAATGCCCTTTGCTATCAGCTCCGGGTGCTCGCCCAAGGTTACTTTCCAGCGTAACTTACCCGTATTGAGGTCAATGGCATTGAGTGTTCCCCAGGGTGGCTTGATGCCCGGATAGCCATTTTGATCCAGGAACCGGACCAAGCCCGTGCTGACATACGGAGGACGTTTCGAAGCCATATTCAGCGGCGAAGGTGGTACGGATTCCCGTTCGGTAGCCCGGTAGGAAGTGGCGTCCGTGGTATTTGCCACCCGGTCCGGTGCAAGAAGGTAGTTCACCAACGCCCGCTTTTCCCCTTCATTGATATGTCTGAAAGACGGCATCATATTGCGGCCGTTGTCGATCACCTGACGGATTTCCCGTTCCGTCAACCGCCCACCGATCCCTTTCAGCGTCGGAAAGGAGGGGTCCGGACTTATCAAAGAGGGTCCGTGACATACGGCACAATGGGTCAGATAGATCGATCGTCCGACTTCCGGCAGTGTAGGATTGTCATTGCCTACCGCAGCGGGTACCTCTGCCATCACTTGGCTCCAGGGTAATTCCGAACTGTTCACGTACATCACCTGGCTTTCCAGGTCTATCGCCGCACCACCCCACTCGCCACCGCCGTCAAATCCGGGAAATATCCAGGAGCCCTCCGTGCTTGGCGGCGAAAATTTAGCCCGGTGTTTGATTTTCAGGTACCGTTCCATCAAGTACGCATGCGTTTCGGGCGTGAGGTCGCTCACATCTTCCGGTTCAAATTTCTGCCGGGCAAAAGGTTCGGGCTTTTGCGGGATCGGTTGTGTGGGCCAGGGCGATTCGCCCGGTAAGCCTTCGGTGGGCACCGGAACCTCATCAATCGGAAACAGCGGTTTACCGTTCGCCCGGTCAAAGACGAATACATACCCATGTTTGGTAATCTGGGTTACGGCATCCACTTCCTTCCCATCGATTTTCAGCGTCACCAGGTTGGGGTTGGCCGGCAGGTCGCGGTCCCACAGGTCGTGGTGAACAAATTGGTAATGCCAGATGTATTTCCCCGTGGATGCGTCCAGCGCAATCAGCGAGTTGCCAAACCAGTTCATGCCTTTCCGGTCTCCGCCATAGTATTCGGTACTCGGCGAAGCCGTAGGGATGTAGACCATACCCCGCTTTTCATCCAGGGCCATACCCGCCCAGTTGTTTACCTTGCCAAACGTTTTCCAGGCATCCGGATTTTCCCATGTTTCGTAGCCCAGTTCCCCGGGGTGAGGTACGGTATGGAAGATCCATTTTCGTTCACCGGTATGCACGTCGTATGCGCGTATATGGCCGGGAGCCTCGTTCACTCTCGACCCGAGGATGAGCAAATTCTTGTAGATGACTCCCGGCGATGTGCTGGCTATGAAAGCATTCTCAAGCCCCTCCCGGTCCAGGTTTTCGCGCAGGTCTATCTTGCCATTGCTGCCGAATGAACGGATGAGCTGTCCATCCGTTGCATTAACCGCATAAACATAAGGGCCGCTCCCGTAAAATATCCGTTTATCGGCACCATCTTCCCAATACATCAAGCCGCGGATTACCTGGTAGAAAGACCTATTCCCATCCGCCGTATCCACTTGTGCCGGGTCAAACATCCATCGTTGTGTTCCCCGGGCCGCATCGAGGGCGAAGAGTTTCGATTTCGGACTCAACCCATACAGGATGCCATCCACTACGATGGGATTACATTGGATCTGGCTTTTGTTTCTTGGTTCCTTATCCGCTGTGCTGAATGTCCAGGCCATTTGCAGGCCAGCTACGTTTTGGGGAGTGATCTGATCACCCGCTGAGTAGCGATTACCATCTTTAGCGCCCGCATAAGCCTCCCATTCCAGGTAGTCGTGATCGGGTTTCAATACCGCCGGCCCTTGGCAGGCCAAGAGCGTGGCGGCTGCCAGGAAAACCAACGAAGGGAAACAACATTTCATATCAATAGCCGGGATTCTGTTTCAAAGTAGGCACCCCATCTACCATGCTGTTGTCAATTACCGTCTGCGGAATGGGCAGGATCATATCAGGCATCCGCGAATATACCGCACCCTGGATGATCGAGCGTTTCGGCGATTCGTGTTGAATGTATTCATTCAGCAGTTCTTCATCCAGTCCAAATCGAATCAGGTCGAAAAAGCGATGCCCGCCTTCCAGCCCCAGTTCAAGGTTTCGCTCGAAGAGGATGGTACGTAATGCCGCGTCCTGATTGGCAAACGCCGGGTGGCCCGTGGGGTATAAGCCGATGCGGTAGTTCGCGGCAGGTCCCGTTCCGTCTATATTCTGTACCCAATGGTCAGGGCTTTCCGAATTTTGTGCCATACGGCTGCGGATTTTATTTACGTACTCACGTGCCTTCTCCAGACTTCCCACCCGGGCTTCCATTTCCGCGGCGTACAGAATGACATCCGCATAACGAATGATATTTACGTTGAGTGCGTTATATGCCTGGCCCGGCATAACGTAAATGCCGTCTTGATCGTTCCGGATATGGCCTTTCTTCTGAATATACGGGCCGGATTCGATAGGCGTGTACACCCAGTCCGCGCCGGGGTTGATACCGAAATCCAGGAAAGGGATTCCCCTTCTCCCCACACTCCAGTCCAACCGCGGATCTAGCGGTGCCGTTTCCGGTTCGAACGGATCGGACGAGCGCAATCCATCGTCATTCTTTACGCTATTCGGATTGGTTTCGTACATATCTAGGTACGGAAGGCCACTGCCATCCACACGGAAGTGATCTACAAACCATTGCGAAGGCGTATAAAATCCCGAACCACGCCCCCATCCGGGAGATTGCGGGTTTTTGCCCGAGGCACCCCGGATTTCCTGGTTGCCGTTATCGATGCTATTGGTACCGTCGTTTGCCGAATGCTGTACGGCGAAGACGCTTTCTGGCCCGTTTTCACGAGTCACATCAAAATTGTAATGGAAATTTTCTTCCAGTTGATATTTTTCACCTTTGGAAGTGACACCGTTAGCCATCACATCGTCCAACACCTGCAACGCTTCGTTGAAGCCATTGGGCAGGTCACCCTCGCTAGCCCGATAGATCAATACTTTCGCATAGTACGCCTCCGCAGCCCACTTATTCGGCCGGCCCAGATCGCTCTGGGTTTGCGGAAGATTTTTTCGCGCAAACTCAAAATCCGCTTGTATCTGGGGCCAGATATTCACATAATTTCCCGACTCGTCTGTATTCGGCACACGGAATTCCGTGGTCGATTCGATCCATGGAATATGCTTGTACCAGCGCTTCAGCAGAAAATAATAATGCCCCCGTAAAAACCGGGCTTCAGCCTCGATTTTGGCGGCTTCGTCTGTGCTCAATTCTGTCACTTGAGGGAGTATGGTCAGTACCGTATTGCAGAGGAATATCGCATTGTACAAGTACCTGAAGTTCGTTCCCGCACTGTTGGTGTTTACCTCGTATCGCACCATGAAGTTCATCCATGCCTGGTCTGTCAGTGTAGACCCTTTGTGGGCATTTCCCCCCATCATCTCGGCCATGGCCATCCCGGGCGTACTCATGCCATACGCCGCCCAATCTCTCGTACCGTTGAGTTGGGAATACGCGCCGATCAGCGCCTGCTGTATACCTGCCCGGGTTGCCACGTTGGCGATGCTGTAAGCACCCACGGGCTTTTGGGATAGAAAATCATCCTGGCATCCCATGCTGCTAACTGCAAAAGCACCTAGTATCGTATATAATGTTGTTCTTTTCATGATTGTTCGTATTTACTGTTCCGGTCAAAGATTTACAGAAAGCCCAAAGATGAATTGTTTCGGGGTGGGTACATAATTGTTCACCACCCCCATGGATGTATCTCCACCGCTTGCTTGTACATAGCCGGGATCCATCAAAGTTGATCTGCTAAACGTCAGCAGGTTTTGGCCCTGTACATAGATCCGGAAGCGCTCCAAGCCGATCCGGTCGCTCCAAGCCTTGGGCAGTGTATACCCCAGTTGCACGGTTTTCATCCGCAGGTACGACGCATCCTCCAGGAAATAATCCGTAATGTTGGAAGACGAGTAGCTGTCATTGAGGTCCAGCTTGGGTAGCTTCGCCTTGTTGCCAAGTTCCGGAGTCCATGACTCATACAACATACGCTTGCTGCGGTTGGTCGTAAACGTATGGAAATCGATCACGTAGCGTGTATAGTTGAAAACCGACCCGCCTTGATTCCAGAACAAAAAGCAGTTGAAGTCAAAATTTTTGTACGCCAGGGAGAGATTCAAGCTAGTCTGGAAATCCGGGTGGGGGCTGCCTATGATGGTCCGGTCGTTGCCATCCACGCGTTTATCACCATTGATATCTTTAATCCGCCACCTGCCCACTTCCGGGGTCAGCCACGTGGAGTATTCCGCTGCATAAGCCTCCGCTTCGGCGGCGGAGTTGAAGAAGCCATCGATTTGATAACCGTAAAAGCTCGATATCGGATATCCCGCTTGCGTCAGCACGGCGTTGCCCATCCGTGTGCTGCCTCCTGCCAGCGTAGCCAGCGGATTATCCAGGATACGAACCACCTCGTTTCGGTATGTGGAAAAGATCAACGATGCCGAATATTGGAATACCCCGGGCTTACTGCGCTTGGTCAGCCCCAGATCAACACCCCGGTTGGTCAATTCACCTACATTGATGGAAGGCTGCGTAATGCTCGGGCCGGTAAAGGGCGCCTGGTTTACGGCCAGTAAATCGGTGGTCCTGCGCACATACCAGTCAAAATTAATATCCAAAGATGAGTTAAGCACCGTTGCATCAAAACCAAGGTTTACCGTGGCGCTTTTTTCCCAGCGTGTATTCGGGTTACCGATACGGGAAGGTACCATGGCTACCACTCGGTTTCCGTTATCACCGGATATACCGTAGGAGTTGGGGTCCGAGGTGACGTATACATCGTATTGGTTGTTGTTGTCCAGCCCATTCTGGTTGCCTATCACTCCCCAACTTCCCCGCAGTTTCAGGTCGTCCAACCAACTGATGTCTGCCATAAATGGCTCCGAGCTGACCCGCCAGCCCACTGCCGCAGAAGGGAAGTAACCGGTTCGGTAGTTTCTGCCAAACTTCGAAGATTGGTCCCTACGAAGCGTGCCATTGATGAAATACTTATCATCAAACGTGTAATCCAACCGTCCGAATAACGAATACAAGGAGCTGCGTGAGAACGATCCCGAATTGGTCTGTGCACCTGTTCCGGCCGATATCACCAAGAAATCCTTATCATCGTCTATGGGCAGATTCAGCCGGGTGGCAGACAAGCTGTTTCCGTACGTATTGATGGCTTCCGATCCGACCAGGGCCTTGAAGACATGTTTGTCCCACGTCCGGGAAAAATTCGCGGTATTCGTCCAGGTCCACGTGTTCTCATTGTTCCGGCTCTCCTGCAAAGAATTAGGCGGATTCGTGTTTTGCGCGTGTTCGTAAGTTACCTGGTTGAGATCGAGATTTCTTGAGTTGGCATAATCAACACCGAAGGATGAGTAGACGGTAAGCCCCTTCATCAGTTCGGCTTCCGCATAGACGTTGCCCAGTACGCCGATCCGATTGGACGTATCGAATCGGTTTCGCCACGCCTGTGTTACCGGATTGGTGCTGAATTCCGGTTCGCCGCCTGTACTCGGGGCCGCATTTCCAGCGGGGTTGCCGAAATCGTCCCAAACCGGTACCAGTGGGTGCATGGTCATCACGGTAGATGCCCAAATACTGGAAGCATCATTTTGGCGGTATGCCAATTGCAGGTTTTCGCCTATCCGCACGCGTTTACCCAAGTTGAATTGCGTATTCGCTCGCAGAGTATACCGGTCAAATGTATTGTATTTACTTGCCGTATTTCCTTCGTTAAAGTAGTTGAGACCGATGGCGTAGCTGCCCGCTTCGCCGCCGCCGCTCAATCCAAGCTGGTAAGTCTGTATAGACGCGGGGTTAAATACCTCATCCGCCCAGTTGGTGTTTGCCGCACGAACGATCTGGTGGGTGGCAAAGTCGTAATTTTCCGGATTCACCAACGAAGCAAACAAGGCCTGTTGGCTCGGGTTGCCCTGTTTCAGGGCTTCCAGTTCGGCACCGCCGATGCGAGCCCCATTGTTGACAACCAGTACATATTCGGGGATCACCGGATTGGCACCGTTTCCATACTGCGGATGCCCCCAATCCGGATCGCCCACCTGCCTGCCGGCACCGATCATGGATTTCCAGTAAAGTTCACCGTTTTCCTGTGCATCCAGCACCTCCGGGAAATCGCTTTTCGATATGAAGTT
>Ga0164243_10006198_pt1 | contig 18150 bp, 17 predicted proteins | sample OricompcompostOP_FD_108781 | JGI IMG/M metagenome (GOLD analysis project Ga0164243, IMG submission 108781) | Organic Plus compost microbial communities from Emeryville, California, USA - Original compost - Organic plus compost (OP) | ecosystem: Engineered > Solid waste > Mixed feedstock >... | reverse complement strand
GGATCGAGCCGGGGCGGGTGTTCAACCGGACCGTCGGGCTGGAGCAGGTGCCGGAGGGCTACCGGGCGATGGCCGACCGCGAGGCGCTGAAGGTCCTCGTCCAGCCCTGATCGGCCTGCCCGGCGGCCGGGCCGCGCGGTCCGCGCCGGTCGGGCTCGGCCGCCGCGCGGTCCGCGCCGGTCGGGCTCGCCCGGCCGCGCAGCCGGACCGATCGGCCTGCCGTTCGCCCTGCTGTGCAGCCACATCTCCCGGGCAGCCACATCTCCCGGGCAGCCGGACGGCAGGCCCGCCCAGATCGACGCAGCGGTGGCCCCGCCGTGCGGCCCGGATCGGCTGTGCGGCCGTCTGCCCGGCTGTGCAGCCAGACCGGCTGTGCAGCCAGACCGGCTGTGCAGCCAGACCGGCGGGGCAGCCAGACCGGCGGGGCAGCCAGCTCGCCCGCGCAGCCGGACCGGCAGGCGGCAACCAGACCGGCAAGGCAGCGGGACCGGCAGACGGCAGCGAGACCGGCAGGCGGCAACCAGACCGGCAGGGCAGCCGGATCGGCAAGACACCCCGGATCGGCCGCCCACCCCGGCTCGCCCGCCCAGCGCGGATCGTCCGACCGGCACTCACCGAGCGGCCCCGGCGCGACCCCGTGCCGGGGCCGCTTCCGCGTTCCGCCCGGAGCGGGTCCTGCCGCGCCCGCGCGCCCGCTACGCTCTCCCCGCCCGGGACGCGGTGGGAAGGGAGCAGGCATGTCGGCTCGCTCGCGGGGCGCACCCGCCTCCTCCGAGACCAAGCGGCGCCTGGTCGACGGCACCCGCCGCTGCGTCGTGGAGCGCGGCGCCGGGGCCACGACCGCCCGCGACATCTCCGCGGCCACCGGGACGAACCTGGCGGCGATCAACTACCACTTCGGCTCCAAGGACGCGCTGGTGACGCTGGCGCTGGTCCGCTCGGTCGAGGCCTGCCGGGACCGGGTGGCGCGGGCCGCGGGCGAGGCCGCGGCCGCGAGCCCGGCGGAGCGGGTGGAGCGGCTGCTGGAAGTCCTGCGGCAGGTCCTGGTCGACGACCGCGGGACCGCGGTGGCCGGGGTGCAGGCGCTCGCGGCGGCCGAGCACGCCGGCCCGGTCCGCGCCGAGTTCGCCCGCAGCCACGAGCAGCTGCGCGCCGACCTCGCCCGGCTCGTGCTCGGCGCGGAGGAGGTCTCCGACGAGACGGCCCGCGGCGTCGGCTCCACCGCCCTGGCCCTGGTGCACGGCTTCGCGCTGCAATGGCTCCTGGATCCCGCCACCGCTCCTGCCCCGCAGCACTGCGCCGCGGCCCTCACCGCCCTCGCGTCCGGCTGAGCAACCCGGGTCGCGGTTCAGGCCCGCAGGTGGGTGCGCTCGCCGTCGTGGTCGAGGATGGTGAGGATCTCGGCCGGCCCGCCGTCGGCGCCGAAGCCGTGCGGGGTCATGGTGTTGAACTGCGCGGCCTGCCCGGTCGCCACGCGGATCCGCCGCTCCCCCAGCACCAGCTGCACCGTCCCGGACAGCACGGTGAACCAGTCCCGCCCGGGGTGGACGCCGAGCCGGTCCGAACCGGGCTCCGGCGGCGGGGCGGTCAGCCGGATCTTGGCGACGCTCATGCCCTGCGGTCCGGGTTCGTGGCTGAGCACCCACGTGGTCACGCCGCGGGCCTCGTCGTGCTCCGGGCGGATCACCACGTCCTCGTCCGCCTCGGACTCGACGAGCTGGTCGAGCGTGGTGCCCAGGGCGCGGGCCAGCGGGGCGAGCTGGTCCAGGCTGATCCGGCGCTGCCCGGTCTCGATCCGGCTGAGCGTGGAGGGGCTCAGGTAGCAGCGCGCGGCGAGCTCGTCGAGCGAGAGGCCGCGGGCGGCGCGCAGGCTGCGGAGGCGCCGGCGGACGAGGCCGTCGAGATTTCCGTCTTGCTCCATGCGCAAGATGGTATGTCATCAGCGCAATCCGCCGGTACTTTCGCAGGCATGGCAGCACACGACCACCACTCCGACGGACTCGCGACCGTGCTCGACCTCGACGCCGAGGTGCTGCGGCCCTTCCACGCGGACCTGGCCGAGCGGATCGCCGAGCTCGCCGGGACGCCTCCGCAGCGAGCGCTGGACCTCGGCAGCGGCACCGGCGCGGGCACCTTCGCGCTGCTGGAGCACTTCCCCGGGCTCGCGGTGACCGCGCTGGACTCCTCGGCGGACATGCTCGCGCACCTGCGCGGCAAGGCGGCCGAGCGCGGGCTCGCCGGCCGGGTCGAGACCGCGCGGGCGGACCTGGACGAGCCGCTGCCGGAGCTCGGCGGGGTCGACCTCGCGTGGGCTTCGGCCTCGCTGCACCACCTCGCCGACCCGGACCGCGCCCTCCGCGAGATCGCCCGCGCGCTGCGGCCCGGCGGGCTGCTGGTGGCCGTGGAGATGGACGCGTTCCCGCGTTTCCTCCCGCACGACGCGGAAATCGGCCGCCCGGGGCTGGAGGACCGGGTCCACGCGATCGTCGACGAGCGGCGCGGCGAGCACCTGCCGCACTTCGGGGCGGCGTGGGGCGAGCGGATCGCCGCGGCGGGCTTCGCGGTGGAGCTGGAGCGGATCGTCCCGGTCGAGCTCACCTCCCCGCTGCCGGCGGCCGCGGTGCAGTACGCGGAGGTGGCGCTGCGGCACCTGCGCGAGTCGTGCCGGGACCGGCTCGACGAGGACGACCGCGCCGCGCTCGACGAACTCGTCGACGGCGACTCCCCCGCCGCGGTGCGCCGCCGCGCGGACCTGACCGTGCGCACCAGCCGCCAGGTCACGATCGCCCGCCGCCGCTGACCCTCCCGCCCGGCGCGGACCGCACCCGCGCCGAGCACCCCCATCCTGAATGTCGTTTTAAATCGTTACACACAACGGGCTGCGACAGGTCCGCGACCGCCCGCTCCGAGCTCCCGGTCGAGCCAGCGCACGACGCCGCCCGATCGCCGCGATCTCCCACCGCGCACTCGATCCAGAACAGCACTGGGCGAAAACGGGGGTTGTTCCCGCGCGGGCCGCACCCTAGAGTGACGCGCACTTAAAACGATTAAACCTCCGCGGCGAACCCCGCCCGCGGAGCCTGCGACATCAACGCCGATGGACAGGAGGACCGATGGGGGTCCGGACAGCCACGCCCACGACGGGCTGGCGCGCGACGATCGCCGTGGCGATGTCGAACTACATCGAAGCCGGTTCGATCATCGCCATCGCCACCAGCCTCAGCCTGTGGCAGCAGCGGTTCGGCCTGGACGACCTGGCCGTCGGGCTGCTGGCCGCGCTGAGCGCCAACGCCTTCGGCGCCGCGGTCGGCGCGGCCATCGGCGGACCGCTGTGCGACCGCTGGGGGCGGAAGTTCATCTACACCTACGACCTGCTGCTGTACATGGTCGGCGCGCTGCTGGCCGTGTTCGCGGTCTCCTACGGGATGCTGCTGGCCGGGTTCGTGCTCACCGGCATCGCCGTCGGCACCGGAGTCACCGCCTCCTGGACCTACATCGCCGAGGAGGCCCCCGCGCACCAGCGCGCCGCGCACGTCGGCACCGCCCAGCTGGCCTGGTCGATCGGGCCGATGCTCGGCTACCTGCTGGCGGTGCTCGCCGCGCCGCTCGGGCTGCTGGGCAGCCGGCTGATCTTCGCGCACCTGTTCCTGGTCGCCGCGGTCACCTGGTGGGTGCGGCGCGGGCTGCCGGAATCCCGGATCTGGCGCAGCCGCACGGAATCCCCGGAGCTGCGCAGCACCTTCGGCGCGAGCCTGCGCGGGCTCTTCCGCGAGCGGGCCAACCTCACCGCGATGCTGCTGCTGTTCGGCGTCTACGCGCTGTGGAACGCCGTGGCCGGGCAGGCCGGGATCTTCCAGCCGCGGGTCTACACCGCCGCCGGGTTCACCTCCGAAACCCAGCAGTACCTGGTGCAGGTGCTGCTGTGGGGCTGCACCAGCGCGGCCACCTACTTCGGGTTCATGCGGCTGGCCGACCGGGTCAGCAGGCGGTGGCTGTACTGCGCCGGGGCCGCGCTCGGCGTCGTGGCCTGGGCCGCGCTGATCTACGCCCCGGCCAGCACCGCGACCCTGCTGTTCTTCGCCGTCGGCTGGGGCATCTCGGCCGGCATCGGCGCGCAGGCCTTCTACGGGCTGTGGACCAGCGAACTGTTCGCGACCCGCTACCGGGCCAGCGCGCAGGGCGTGCTGTTCCTGGCCGCGCGCGTGCTGGTCGGGCTGCTCAGCGTCGGTTTTCCGGCGCTGCTGAGCCAGATCGGGCTCAAGGGGCTCGGGGTGCTCATCCTCGCGCTGCTGGTCGCCTCGCTGCTGATCGGCACCATCTGGACCCCGCGCACCCGCGGCAAGAGCCTGGAGGAGATCGAGCGGGAGCGCTACGGCAGCGCCGAATCCGCCGAGGCGGCGGTGGCCTGATGCCCCGCGTGTGCTTCCAGCTGCAGGTCGACCCGCAGCGCCTCGACGAGTACCGCCGCAGGCACGCCGCCGTGTGGCCGGAGATGCTGCGCGAGATCGCCGCGGCCGGGCGGCGGAACTACTCGCTGTTCCTGCGCCCGGACGGGCTGCTGATCGGCTACTACGAGACCGACTCGGTGCAGCGCGCCGACGCCCACCTCGCCGCCTCCCGCGTCGCGGCGCTGTGGGAGGAGCACATGGCCGACCTGTTCGTCAGCACCGGCCGCGCCGACCAGGCCGCCACCCCGCTCGACGAGGTCTTCCACCTGGAGGACCAGCTCGCCGCGCTCGACACCGACCAGGACACCGCCCCCGCGGAACAGGAGGACGCATGACCACCCCGCGCTTCGAGGGGATCACCGACGTGCTGGCCCGCCAGGCCATCGAGCTGCCCAGCTGGGCGTTCGGCAACTCCGGCACCCGGTTCAAGGTCTTCGGCACCCCCGGCACCCCGCGCACCCCGCAGGAGAAGATCGCCGACGCCGCCAAGGTGCACGAGCTGACCGGCCTCGCCCCCACGGTCGCGCTGCACATCCCGTGGGACGACGTCGACGACTTCGCCGCGCTCGGCAGGCACGCCGCCGACCACGGCATCCGCCTCGGCACCGTCAACTCGAACACGTTCCAGGACGAGGCCTACAAGTTCGGCAGCCTCGCCCACTCCGACCCCGCGGTGCGGCGCAAAGCGATCGACCACCACTTCCGGTGCCTGGAGATCATGGCCGAGACCGGCTCGCAGGACCTCAAGATCTGGCTCGCCGACGGCACCAACTACCCCGGGCAGGACTCGCTGCGCGCCCGGCAGGACCGGCTGGCCGAATCCCTGGCCGAGATCTACGCGCAGCTGGGCGCCGAGCAGCGGCTGGTGCTGGAGTACAAGTTCTTCGAACCGGCCTTCTACCACACCGACGTGCCCGACTGGGGCACCTCGTTCGCGCAGGTCAGCGCACTCGGCGAGCGGGCGTTCACGTGCCTGGACACCGGCCACCACGCGCCCGGCACGAACATCGAGTTCATCGTGATGCAGCTGCTGCGGCTCGGGAAGCTCGGCTCGTTCGACTTCAACTCCCGGTTCTACGCCGACGACGACCTCATCGTCGGCGCCGCGGACCCGTTCCAGCTGTTCCGCATCCTGCACGAGGTGATCTCCGGCGGCGGCCTGGACGAGGACTCGCCGGTGCGGTTCATGCTCGACCAGTGCCACAACGTCGAGGACAAGATCCCCGGCCAGATCCGCTCCGTGCTCAACGTGCAGGAGATGACCGCCCGCGCGCTGCTGGTCGACCGCGACGAACTCGCCCGCAGGCAGGCCGAGCACGACGTGCTCGGCGCGCACGACGTGCTCATGGACGCCTTCCAGACCGACGTGCGGCCCGCGCTGGCCGAGTGGCGCGCCGCCCGCGGGCTGCCCGCCGACCCGATGCGCGCCTACGCCGAATCCGGCCACCAGCAGCGCCTCGCCGCCGAACGGGTCGGCGGCACCCAGGCCGGCTGGGGCGCGTGATGACCGACCGAGCAGGAAAGGACCTCCCCGTGGCCAGCGCCCAACCCCGTCCCGTCGAGCAGCTGATCGCCCGCAGCAACCGGCTCGGCGCCGACCCGAAGAACACCAACTACGCCGGCGGCAACGCCTCGGCGAAGGGCACCGCCACCGACCCGGTCACCGCCGAGCCGGTGCCGCTGCTGTGGGTCAAGGGCTCCGGCGGCGACCTCGGCACGCTCACCGAGGACGGGCTCGCGGTGCTGCGGCTGGACCGGCTGCGCGCACTGTCCGATGTGTACCCGGGCGTGGACCGCGAGGACGAGATGGTCGCCGCGTTCGACCACACCCTGCACGGCAAGGGCGGCGCCGCGCCGTCCATCGACACCGCCATGCACGGGCTCGTCGACGCCGACCACGTCGACCACCTGCATCCGGACAGCGGCATCGCGATCGCCACCGCCGCCGACGGGCCCGAACTCACCCGGAAGATCTTCGGCGAGAAGGTCGTGTGGGTGCCGTGGCGGCGGCCCGGCTGGCAGCTCGGCGAGGACATCGCCGCGATCAAGCGGGACAACCCGCAGGCCGTCGGCACCATCCTCGGCGGGCACGGCATCACCGCCTGGGGCGAGACCAGCGAGGAGTGCGAGCGGAACTCGCTGTGGATCATCGACACCGCCGCCGCCCACATCGCCGAGCACGGCGCGGCCGAACCGTTCGGCCCGGTCCTCGACGGCTACCAGCCGCTGCCCGAGGTCGAGCGGCGCGCCCGGGCCGCCGCGCTGGCCCCCGTCGTGCGCGGGCTCGCCTGCACCGACAAGCGGCAGGTCGGGCACTTCAGCGACGCGCCCGAGGTGCTGGAATTCCTCTCCCGCGCCGAGCACCCCCGGCTGGCCGGGCTCGGCACCAGCTGCCCGGACCACTTCCTGCGCACCAAGGTCAAGCCGCTCGTGCTGGACCTGCCCGCCACCGCCCCGGTTTCGGATGCGGCGCGGCGGCTCGAAGAGCTGCACGAGCAGTACCGCGCCGACTACGCGGCCTACTACCGGCGGCACGCCGACGCCGACTCCCCCGCCATGCGCGGCGCCGACCCGGCGATCGTGCTGATCCCCGGCGTGGGCATGTTCAGCTTCGGCGGCGACAAGCAGACCGCCCGGGTGGCCGGGGAGTTCTACCGCAACGCCATCAACGTCATGCGCGGCGCCGAGGCGCTGTCGACCTACTCCCCCATCGACGAGCGGGAGAAGTTCCGCATCGAGTACTGGGAGCTGGAAGAGGCCAAGCTGCGCCGCCGCCCCGCGCCCAAGCCGCTGGCCACCAAGATCGCCCTGGTCACCGGCGCCGCCTCCGGCATCGGCAAAGCCACCGCCACCCGCCTGGCCCGCGACGGCGCCAACGTCGTGCTGGTCGACCGGGACGGCGACAAAGCCCGCGAAGCCGCCGCCGAACTCGGCTCCAGCGACGTCGCCATCGGCGTGGGCGCGGACGTGACCAGCGAGGACGACATCGCCGCCGCGGTCGAGGCCGCGGTGCTGGCCTTCGGCGGACTGGACGTGGTCGTCAACAACGCCGGGCTGTCGCTGTCCAAACCGCTGCTGGAGACCACCGCGGCCGACTGGGACCTGCAGCACGACGTGATGGCCAAGGGCTCGTTCCTGGTCAGCCGGGCGGCCGCGAAGGTGTTCCTGGAGCAGCGGCTCGGCGGCGACATCGTCTACATCGTGTCCAAGAACGGCGTGGTCGCCGGGCCGAACAACATCGCCTACTCGGCCACCAAGGCCGACCAGGCCCACCAGGTGCGGCTGCTGGCCGCCGAGCTCGGCCCGCACGGCGTGCGCGTCAACGGGGTCAACCCGGACGGGGTGGTGCGCGGCAGCGGGATCTTCGCCGGCGGCTGGGGCGCCGAGCGCGCCAAGGTCTACGGGGTCAAGGAGGAGGAGCTCGGCGAGTTCTACGCCCAGCGCACCCTGCTCAAGCGCGAGGTGCTGCCCGAGCACGTCGCCAACGCGGTGTTCGCGCTGCTCGGCGGCGACCTCGCGCACACCACCGGCCTGCACGTCCCGGTCGACGCCGGCGTCGCCGCCGCGTTCCTGCGCTGAAGGGGGCGCGATGAGCGACACCTTCGCCGCGGTCGACCTCGGCGCCTCCGGCGGGCGCATCGTGGTCGGCCGCGCCGGGCCCGGCGAGCTGCGGATGCGCACCGCGCACCGGTTCCCGAACCGGCCGGTGCGCACCCGCGACGGGCTGCACTGGAACGTGCTGGAGCTGTACCGCGAGATGTGCGCCGGGCTCGCGCAGGCGGTGCGCGAGGAGCCGGATCTCGCCGGTGTGGCGGTGGATTCCTGGGCGGTGGACTACGCGCTGCTGCGCGGTGGCCGGGTGCTCGGGATGCCGCACCACTACCGCGACGAGCGCAACCCCGCCGCGGTGCCCGACGTGCACGCGCTGGTGAGCCCGGAAGAGCTGTACGAGATCAACGGGCTGCAGCACCTGTCGTTCACCACCGCGTTCCAGCTGGCCGCCGAACGGCGCGCCGGGTTCCTGGCACTGGCCGACGGGTTGCTGCTGCTGCCGGACCTGCTGGGCTACTGGCTCACCGGCGAACAGGTCGCCGAACGCACCAACGCCTCCACCACCGGGCTGCTCGACGTGCACCGCGGCGAGTGGTCCCGGCCGCTGCTGGAGCGGCTCGGCGTCGACCCCGGGCTGCTGCCGCCGCTGATCTCCCCCGGGGAGCGGATCGGGGCGGTCACCGCCGACGTCGCCGCCGAACTCGGCGCGGCCCCGCCGGTGACCGCGGTCGGCTCGCACGACACCGCCTCGGCCGTGGTGGCCGTCCCGGCCCGCGACGAGTCGTTCGCCTACATCTCCTGCGGCACCTGGTCGCTGGTCGGCGTCGAGGTGGAGCGGCCGGTGCTGTCCGCGGCCGGGCGGGCGGCGAACTTCACCAACGAGCGCGGCGTGGACGGGCGCATCCGCTACCTGCACAACGTGATGGGCCTGTGGCTGCTGAACGAGTCGGTGGCGCACTGGAGCCGCACCGAACCGGTCGACCTGGCAACCCTGCTCGCCGAGGCCGCCGAGGTGCCGTCCGGGCGGGTCGCGGTGTTCGACACCGACGACGAGCGGTTCCTGCCGCCCGGGGACGTGCCGGGGCGGATCGCGGACTGGCTCACCGAGCACGACCGGCCGGTTCCGCGCAGCCGCGCCGAATTCGCGCGCTGCATCCTGGAGAGCCTCGCCGCGGCCTACGCCCGCTCGGTCGAGCAGGCCGCCGAGCTCACCGGGCGAACGGTGTCCGCGGTGCACGTCGTGGGCGGAGGGGCGCAGAACGAGCTGCTGTGCCGGCTCACCGCCGAACGCACCGGGCGCCCGGTGGTGGCCGGGCCGGTGGAGGCCACCGCGCTGGGCAACGTGCTGGTGCAGGCCCGCACCGCCGGGAAGCTCGGCGGGAGCCTGGAATCGCTGCGGGACCTGGTGCGCCGCACCGGGCGGCTGCGGACCTACCGGCCGTGAGCGGCGGGGCCGCGGATCGCGCGGCCCCGCCCTCGCACGACCGTCCACAGCGGACGGAGGGTGGGGCGGCCGCCGGGTGCGGGAACGCCCGCGCGGTGCACCTCGTCCACCCGCGCGCCCCCGGCCTGCGGCGACCGCCCCGCGGTCCGGGCTCCGAAAGGCCACGGTGCGGAGGCCCCGGACCGGGCCTGGTCAGCCGTAGACCGGAGCACCGTCCCAGCGGCCGCCCTGGCACAGGTACATCCAGCCCTCGCGCGGGGCGGCCTTGACGAACTTCCCGCCGCCGTCCTCGCACATCATCCGCGGCACCGGCGGGTTCAGGTGCAGCTCGATGCCGCCGCCCGCCGCGAACGCGGGCGCCGCGCCCGACCCGAGCGCGCTCGCGGCCAGCAGGGTCGGCACCACCACCCGACGCAACATGTCCGGTCTCCTTCCGAAGGGCCTTCAGGTCGAGGGCACCTCACCAGGAAGATCACCGGATCACCAAGCACATCCGCACCGCGCCCACCCGCACGAGTGAAAGATCGCCGGGGCGGGCGCGGGTCAGACGCTGCGCAGGACCGACACGACGACGCCGAGGACCACCGCTTCGTCGCCGTCGATGGGCTCGTAGGCCGGGTTGCGGGGTTCCAGCACGACGTGGCCGCTGCGGCGGCGGTAGACCTTCACCGTCGCCTCCTCGTCGATCATGGCGGCCACGATCTGCCCGGAGTGCGCCTCGGACTGCTGGCGCACCACGACGATGTCCCCGTCGCAGATCGCCGCGTCGACCATCGAGTCACCGCGCACCCGCAGCCCGAACACGGTGCCGCGGCCGGCCAGCTCGCGCGGCAGCGACAGCACGTCGTCGGCGTGCTCCTCGGCGGTGATCGGGGCGCCGGCGGCGATGTCGCCGACCACCGGCACCGGCACGGCGCCGTCGGACTCGCGGGACTTCGGCTCCTGCAGGAAGTCGCGCACGTCGATGGGCCGGGACACCGAGCTGCCGCGGCGCAGGAAGCCCTTGTCCTCCAGGCTCGCCAGGTGCTTGGACACCGACGACGGGGAGCGCAGGCCCACCGCCTCGCCGATCTCCCGGGTGCTCGGCGAATACCCGTAGCGCACCACCCAGTCCCGGATGGCGAGCAGGATTCGCTGCTGGCGCGGCGGCAGCGAGGCGGCGTCCAGGTGCTCGAACACGTCGGCGTCGTCGAAAGCGGTCACGCGCCGCATCGTAAACGCCGCCCGACCGGAGCCGATCACCGGCATCGCCCCAGGTGATCAAGGCTGTCCCCGATCACCCACCGCGACACCCGTCCACAGTGGAGCGCAACCGCGGGACCTCCGGCGCGGCCGCGTCCGACGGCGAGGCGGTGCGCGCCGGTCGACGCGCGAGAATGGCGGTGAGCGGAAGGAGGACCCCGGTGGTGCGAAGGATTCCCCGCGCGCTCGCCCGCGCCCCCGTGCCGGTGTTCCGGCGCGGTCTCGGCTGGCTGCTGGGCTCGCGGATCATGATGCTGCAGCATCGCGGGCGGCGCAGCGGTCTCCCGCGGTACGCCGTGCTGGAGGTGCTGGAGCGCGCGCCCGGCCGGCTGCTGCTCGCCTCCGGGTACGGCCCGAGCTCGCAGTGGTTCCGCAACATCTCCGCCGAACCGCGCGTGCGCGTCTGGACCGGGCACGTGCGGGGCGAGGCCGCGACCGCGCGGGTGCTCCCGCCGGAAGAGGCGCGGGGACGGCTCGCGGAGTACCGCCGGCACCACCCTGAGGCGGCCGCCGCGCTCGGCCGGTTCCTGGAGATCCCGGAGCTGGCCGCGGGACCGCTGCCGGCCGATATCGCCGAGCGCCTGCCGCTGGTGGAGCTGCGGCCCGCCGCCTGAGCGCTCTCCGGCGGCGGGCCGCCCGCTCACCCGTACCGGGCCTGGCTCACCCGTTCTTGGCCTGATCGCGGAGTTGGCGGCGGAGGAGCTTGCCGGTGAGGGTCTTGGGCAGCTCGTCGAGGACGTCGACCTGCCGCGGGTACTTGTAGGCGGCCATGCGCTCCTTGCAGAACGCCACCAGCTCCGCCGGATCGGCGCCGGCACCGGGCCGCAGGCTCACGAACGCCCGCACCGTCTCGCCCCGGTACGGGTCCGGCACCCCGACGACCGCGGCCTCCCGCACGGCCTCGTGCTCGTAGAGCACGTCCTCGACCTCCCGCGGCCAGATCTTGTAGCCGCCGGCGTTGATCTGGTCCTTCTTGCGGTCCACCAGGTAGAACCAGCCGTCGGCGTCCATGTAGCCGACGTCGCCGGTGCGGAACCGGCCGCCGCGCATCGCCTCGTCGGTCTCCGCGGGCTTGTTCCAGTAGCCGGGCACCACCTGCGGGCCGGAGGTGACCAGCTCGCCGACCTCGCCCGGCGGCAGCTCCTCGCCGTCCTCGCCGACGATGCGCACCACGGTGTCGTAGACCGGCACGCCCACCGACAGCGCCCCGGTCGCCTGGTCCACCGGCGCGGTGGCGCCGAGCGGGACCGCGTGCGACGGCGAGGTCGTCTCGGTCAGCCCGTAGATGTTGTGGATGTAGTGGCCGAAGCGGTCCTGGAACGCCGCCACCGTGCTCGGCGGGATCGGCGCCCCGCCCGAGTAGATCTTGGTGAGGCTCGCCAGGTCAGCACGCTGCGCCCCGGGCGCGTTCATCAGCGCGATGAACACGGTGATCGAGCCGACGGTGAACGTCGCCCGCTCCCGCCGGATCGTCTCCAGCGCCACCGCCGGGTCCAGCCGGTGCATCAGCACCAGCGGAGCGCCGGTCAGCAGGCACAGCGCCACGTGCCCCACCAGCCCGGTGATGTGGAACAGCGGCGCCACGCCCAGGATCACGTCGTCCGGCCCGATGCCGATCCAGTCCCGGTAGGTCTGGGCGTTGAACACCAGGTTCCGGTGCGTGGTCATCGCGCCCTTCGGCGGGCCGGTGGTGCCGGAGGTGTAGGTCAGCACCGCCACGTCGTCCGGGCCGAGCGCCGCCGCAGGCGGCCGCTCACCCCGGTGCCGCTGCAGCATTCCGGCCATGTCCACCGCGCCCTCGCAGGCGATCCGCTCCGAGCCGGCGAAGATCCGGTCGTCGCCGGTGCCGCGGTGCTCCAGCTCGGAGGTCGTGATCACGGTGCCGACCCCGGTCCGCGGCACCACCTCGGCGGCGACGTCGCGGTGCAGCGATTCCAGGCACACCAGCGCGCTCGCCCCCGAGTCGTCCAGCAGCTCGGCCAGCTCCCGCTGCCGGTTCATCGGGTTCACCGCGACCGCGATGCACCCGGCCTTCCAGGTGCCGAGCTGGGCGATCACCAGCTGCGGGACGTTCTGCAGGTAGATCGCGACCCGATCGCCCGGGGACAGGCCGCGGGCCCGCAGGCCGGCGGCGAACGCGTCGCTGAGCTCGTCCAGTTCGCGGGCGCTCATCCCCGCGCCGAAGTAGCGCAGGACCTCCCCACCGGGGTTGCGCCGCACCACGGCGGCGAACATCTCCACCGCGCTGCCGAACTCCGGCTCGAGGCCCGCGGGCTGGCCGGGGTTGTAGCGGGCCAGCCAGGGCTTGTCGTCGTAGCTGCGCACCGGCCCCACCTCACCGGATGACGATCGGGTTCACGGGCGCGCCGGTGCCCTCCACGACCTTCAGCGGCGCGGCGGCGTACAGGAAGCTCCACCGGCCGTCGGCCGCGCAGGCCGCGGCGAGGTCGTCGAGCCAGATCACCTCGCTGAGCACCAGGCCGAGGTTGCGCATCAGCGCGCAGTGCAGCGGCAGCATCACCCCGGTCTCCGGGTCCTTGGTGACCTCGTTGGCGATGGTGTCGGTGACGAGGTTGGCGATCTCGCCGCGCTGGAACCACTCCACCAGCTCGCGGGAGTGGGTCAGGCCGGGCTCGTTGAAGTTCTCGTAGAACTCCTCCTGCGTGGTCTCGTACCAGTAGCCGAGGAACCCGGTGCGGATGAGCAGCACGTCGTGCGGCTCGATGGTCACGCCCTGCTGCTCGGCGGCGGCCACCAGGTCGGTGTGGTCGAAGGTCTCGCCCTTGTCCAGGTGGGACTTGCCGCGGTGCCGGGCCATGTCGATGAGCACCCCGCGGCCGACGACGCCCTTCTCCGCGATCGGCTGCACGGAGGCCTTCGACAGCCCGCCGACGGTGGTCTCGGCGTCGTAGCCGTTCCAGATCCGGCCGTCGTACCAGACGTGCCCGAGCGCGTCGTACTGCGACGAGCCCTGCAGGAAGATCTTGGCGAGGTCGTCGGCGTAGTGCAGCCCGCCCGGGAAGTCCGGGGCGTCGCCGCCGCCCGGCGCCCAGCTCGACTCGTCGAGGATGTTCTCCCGCTCGATGCTCTTGCGCCCGGGGAACACCGGGTCGCCCTGGGGATGGCCCATCGGGATCTGCAGCGTGAACACCTCGCCGGTGCGGATGTGCCGCACGCCGCGCAGCACCTCCGCCGCATCGAGGTAGTTCAGGCAGCCCAGCTCGTCTTCGGGACCCCACTTGCCCCAGTTCGTCGGGGCGTCCTCGCCGAGCACGTCGCGCATGGCAGGTGAGTCGGACATCGGCCAGCTCCTTTGCTGTGGATTCGACTCGCGAACCGATCGCTCGTTCGGTGCGATGCTGCCGCATGGCCTACGTCACTTGTCAACGTTCGAACCAGGATTCGGGCCCGATCGGTTGCCCGCCGAGGCCGCCGGGTGTTTGGCTTTCCTAAACACACACCGGGAGGTGGCGCGGTGGGACCGGACGAGGACGACCTCGGCGCGCGGGTGCGCGCGGCGCGGCAGCGGTGCGGGATGAGCCTGCGGGCGCTGGCCGCGGCGCTGGAGGTCAGCCCGGCCACGCTCAGCCAGATCGAGAACGGGCGCACCGGGTTGAGCGCGACGCGGCTAGGGCGGATCGCCGCCGCGCTCGGCACCTCGGTGGCCGCGATCCTCGACCCCGGCGACCAGCCGGTCGAGCGGACCGCGGCACCACCGGCGGCGCAGCCGCCGCGGATCGCCGACTGGCGGGTCTACGAGCCGCTGGACTTCGACCCGGTGCTGCGCGCGGCGCTGGCGGAGATCCTGGAGATCGGCTACCACGGCGCGACCGTGCGCAGCATCGCCGCGCGCTGCGGGTTCTCGGTGTCCGGGATCTACCACTACTACACCAGCAAGCAGCAGATGCTCGTGGCGATCCTGGACCGGACCATGACCGAGCTGCTGGCCCGGGCGCGGGCGGCGCGCGCGGACGGCGGCGATCCGGTGGAGCGGTTCAGCCTGCTCATCGAGCACCTGGCGCTGTTCCACACGCACCGCCACGAGCTCGGGTTCGTCGGCGCCAGCGAGATGCGCAGCCTCGCCGGCCCGGCCCGCCGCACCATCGCGGAGATGCGCACCGCCCAGCAGCGCATGGTCGACGCGGAGGTCCGCGCCGCGGTGCGCGCGGGCCGGTTCCGCAGCGACCACCCGCGCGAGGCCGCCCGCGCCGCGGTCACCATGTGCACCGCCCTGTCCGGCTGGTGGCGCCCCGAAGGCCCCTTCACCCCCGAGCAGACCGCCCACCAGTACGTCGGCTTCGCCCTGGCCCTGATGCACGCCGATCGGTCCTCTGTGGACTGAACGGGAAATCTGGTTGCACCTCCGCGAATTCGCGCATTCCGCCGAGGCGGACGCGGGATCTCCGCTACGTTCCCCGCCATGCGCGTGTTCCGGCTGGAGTGGGGGCGGCAGGTGCGGAGTGCCCGGGCGGGGGTGCTGTTCGGCCTGCTCGTCGGGTTCGCGCTGGTCGGAGTCGGGTGGCTGGCTCACCGGGACGCGGTGGGCCGGCCCCCGTTCACCGGAGCGGACGTGGGCGCGTTCGGCGCCCTGTCGTACCTGGCGGACGCGTACTGGACCGGGCTGGTCTGGGCGCTGGTGGCCGGGGCGTTCGCGGCGTTCGGCTACGTGGAGGACCGGGTGCTGGGGCGCACTCCGTACGTCGTGGTGCGCGGCGTTCCGGCGCACGCGCACGCCGTCGCGCGGGTGCTGTCGAGCGCACTGGTCCCGGCGGTGATCACCGCCGCGGCCGGGCTGGTCGCCGTCGGAGCGGCGTGCGCGCTGCTGCCGTGGCAGCCGTTCGGAGCCGGCGGTGCCGGTTTCCCGCCCGCGCTGGAGCTGTTCGAGCGCGCTCCCCTGCTCAACGACCTGCTGTGGTGCCTGCTGAGCGCGGCGCAGGTCGCGGGCCTGGGCTGCCTGGCCGGGCTGGTGGGCGCGGTGGTGGCCAACCGGCTGGTGGTGACCATCGCGCCGGTGGTGCTGGTGGTGCTGGCCGACCTGGCGCAGCCGGCGTTCCTGCGCGGGCTGAACCCGGTCGACGGGCTGGTCTCGGCGACCGGGGCGGATCGCGTGCCGTGGCCGGTGAACGTCCTGTTCTGGCTGCTGGTCGCCGCCGCGAGCGCAGCGCTCGCGCAGTCGGCGGCGCGGCGGCGCGAAACGACCTGAACTGGAGCGAGGATGGTGCACGCCGGGGACGGCGGCGCCCCCGCGATCGACGTCGCGGGAGTGCACAAGCGGTACGGGAGCAGGTCCGCGCTCGGCGGGGTGGACCTGCGGGTCGAGCGCGGCGAGATCGTCGGGTTCATCGGGCCGAACGGCTCCGGCAAGAGCAGCCTGATGCGGATCATCGCCGGGCTCGCGCGGGCCACCGAAGGATCCGTGCACGTGCTGGGCGAGTGCGTGGACGGGTCCTCGTCCCCGCCCGGGATCGGGCTGGTGCTGGAGCAGCAGGGCCACCTGCCGTACCTGAGCGCGGCGCGGAACCTGCGGATGCTGGGTTCGCTGACCCGGCACGGCGATCAACGCTCGGTGGAGGCGGTGCTGCGCCGGGTGGGGCTCGACCCGGCGGATCGGCGGCCGGTGGGCCGCTGGTCGTTCGGGATGCGGCAGCGGCTGCTGGTGGCGCAGGCGCTGCTGGACGAACCGCGGGTGCTGCTGCTGGACGAGCCGACCAACGGCCTCGACCCGGCGGGAGTGGCCGAACTGCGGGCGCTGCTGGGAGAACTCGCCTCCCGCGGGGTCGCGGTGCTGCTGGCCAGCCACGCGCTGACCGAGGTGGAGCGGCTGTGCCGCCGGGCGTACTTCGTCCGCGACGGGCTGGTCGCCGACATCGTGGACACCGCGGCCGGAGCCGACGACCGGCTGCTGGTGCGGGCGAGCACGTCGGCGGACCTGGCGGCGCTGCGGTCCTGGGCGGCCGATCAGCGGCTGGCGGCCGCGGCGGGCGCGGATCCGCTGGTGCTGGAGTTCGCGGTGCCGGACCGGGTTCCGGAGCTCATCCGCGCGCTGGCCGCGACCGGGATCGACCTGGAGGAGATCGCTCCGCGGAGGCGCTCGCTGGAGAACCGGTTCCTGGAGCTCGTGGGAGGCCGGTCGTGAGCGCGCTGATCGGGCACTTCCTGCTGCAGCTGTTCGGGACGCGGCGCGCGCCGCTGGTGCTGCTGCTGCTCGCCGCGCTGGCGTGGACGAGCGGTGTCCCGGACTACCTGGTGGGCACGCCGGAGCTGCCGCGCGCCAACGCCGCGGACATGGCGCTGTGGGCGTTCAACACCGTCCCGTTCCTGGTGCTCGGGCTGGGCGTCGGATTCCTCGTGCTGGTGGGGGATTTCCTGCCGCGCTCGGCGGCGCGCGGCACGCTGGCGCTGACCGCGGTGCGCAGCAGCGGGCGGCGCCGGTGGTGGACCGCGCAGATGCTGGCGTTCGGGATCGCGGCGGTGGTGGTCGCGGTCGTGGCGATGCTGTTGTGCCTGCTGGTCGGGTTGCTGCGGCTGCCCGAGCCGTTCGGGCCGGGGATGCCGGCCGCGGCGTTCCTCCGGCTCGCGGGCACCGGGGTGGTTCCCGCGGGCGCGGGCCGGGTCGCGGTGCTGGCCGGGATCGTGCTGCTGGTGGCGGCGGTGCTGTGGGTTCTGGCGCTGGTGAGCGCTGTGGTGGCGCTGCGGTGGCCGCACCCGGTGGTGCCGGTGGTGGTCGTGCTCGGCTGGCTGCTGGTCGAGCTCGCGACGGGGTTCCCCGCCGCGCACGATCCGCCGAAGTGGCTGCTGTTCGACCCGTTCGCGCACGTGCGGTACGGGCAGTACCTGGGGTTCGCCTCCGGCGGGCTGCTCCGGGAAGGCCCGCACAGCCCGCTGATCGCAGCGGTGCTGCTCGTCCTGGAGATCGCGCTGCTGGTGTGGTGGGGAGCGCGGGCGGCGCGGCGGCGGGATCTGCCGAGCGCGCGTTCGTGACGTTGTCCGCATCCGGGCGCCCGGGCGCGGGCGGGTGCGGCAGCATGGCGGGCATGAGGACGCAGCGGGAGGTCCGGCGGTGATCCGGATCGTGACCGGGACCGGGACCGAGGTCGGCAAGACCGCGGTGACCGCCGCGGTGGCCGCGCTCGCCACCGGGCGCACCGCGGTGCTCAAACCGGCGCAGACCGGGGTCGCGCCCGGCGCGGACGGGGACCTCGCCGAGGTGCGCCGGCTCGCCGGGGAGGTCACCACGCGGGAGCTCGCGCGCTACCCCGACCCGCTCGCCCCCGCCACGGCCGCCGCGCGCGCCGGCGCCGCCCCGGTGCGCCCGAAGGAGGTCGCGCGGACCGCGCGGGAGCTGGCCGCCGAGCACGAGCTCGTGCTGGTCGAAGGCGCCGGCGGCCTGCTGGTCCGGTTCGACGAGGCCGGCGGCACGATCGCCGACGTGGCCTCCGCGCTGGACGCCCCGGTGCTGCTGGT
>Ga0164243_10006197_pt1 | contig 18151 bp, 7 predicted proteins | sample OricompcompostOP_FD_108781 | JGI IMG/M metagenome (GOLD analysis project Ga0164243, IMG submission 108781) | Organic Plus compost microbial communities from Emeryville, California, USA - Original compost - Organic plus compost (OP) | ecosystem: Engineered > Solid waste > Mixed feedstock >... | reverse complement strand
TGTTCGTGGCGATCGTGACCTCGTGCCCGTGATGCCGGAGACGCTCCCCGATCGTTACGAACGGATAGACGTCTCCCGCAGTACCGGTCGATACCAACAGGTATCGCTCCACGGAGAACTTTCAGAGCGTACGCAACGCGTCTGCAACCGGCACGCGCGCAGCCCGCACCGCCGGGAACAGTCCCCCGACGAAACCGATCAAACATGCCGTGATGAGGCCACCGATCAGCAGACGCCCGGTCAGCTGCAACTCGAAAGCGAGCTGACTCGGCAAACCGACGCCCACCGTGGTGCTGACCGTACGCCCGTTGAAGAAGACCCATGCGATCACTGCACCCAGCAGACCGCCGCCAACCGCGAGCAGCATCGCCTCCGCGAGCACGGAAAAAATGATGCGGCTGCCGCCGAATCCGATGGCACGCAGCGTGGCAATCTCCCGCGCACGTGCGCTGACGGCGGTATACATCGACGTGACCGCTGCGAATATGGCGCCGAGCACCATGATTCCACCGACCACGTAAACCATGAAGAACAGAAACCTGTTCACGCTCGCCGACTGGCGCGCGAGATACTCGCGCTCGCTCAGCACTTCCAGCGGGACGGTCGTGTCGCTCTTCAAGGCATCGCTGAATGTCTTGAACACTGACGGCGACACGAGGAGCACCGTGACGCTTTGATACGCGCTGCCAGGACGGGCGATCAGCATGGCCGCGTCCGCCAGGACCTCCGATTCACGTGCGTCGCCACCGCTCTCGAAGGCGCCCACGATGGTCCATGTCAGTCCATGTGCGGACACCCGATCACCGAGATTCAGTCCGGCAAACTGGTGCTGCGCCGCCTTGCCGACGATGACCTCGGCCGTGCCGGGATGGAACAGACGTCCCTCGGTGACGCGAATCTCAGGTCGCACCTGGAATGCGTGCGGCGTGACGCCGCGAAAGGTCATGTTGACTTCCGAGCCGCTGCGCCGTTCGTTGACGCTCACGAGCGCCATCAGCTCCGGAGAAACGAGCGCCTCCCGCGCCGCGTCCCGCCGCACACCCGGTGCGTCCGAAATCCTGCGCACCGTCTCGAGATCGAGGGAACTTGCGAGCTCCGATGCCGAGCCGCCGCGCAGAACGATGGCGCGGTCGTAGCGTCCGGAGTCCTGCATGGTCTGGCCCAGACCTGTGGCAATGGCGAGCACCGACAGCAACACGGCCATCGCACCTGCAGTGCCGGTTACAACAATCAGCGAGCTGCCCAGTCTCCGGGGCACGCTACGCAGGTTCATCGCGAGGATGAGGCCAGTCTGTCTGAGTGTTGAAATCATGTGCTCACCGTCCTGCCAGCGCATCGACGATGCTCAGCCGCTTCGCGTGCGATGCTGGCGCCAACCCGCTGAGCAGAGCCACAAGGATCGCCAGCGCGAGTCCCGTTGCGACGGTCACGGCAGGCAGGCTTACCATGCCGAACATTTGCGAGAGGCCCGGGAATATTAGCGAGGCCACGATGAGACCCGCGGCAGCGCCGATCACACACAATACGGCCGACTCCGCCAGGATCAGCGCGAGCACCTTCCGGTCTGAAAAGCCAATGGTCTTGAGCACGGCGAGTTCCGGAATGCGCTCCCGGATGGATTGCGTCATCGTGTTGGCAGTGACGAACAGCAATGCGAAGAGCGCCGCACCGACCACAGAGTTGGCGATGAGCTGGATGTCGCCGATCTGCCGCAGCTGTGTACGTGCATAAGACTGTTCGTCTCGCGTGCGCGTCTCGGCGTCGGAGTTCGCGAACATCGCGTCGATCCGTTTCGACACCTCCGCAGCCTGCGTCGGGTCCGATAGTCCTGCGATGAAGATGTGCACGAGGCCGTTTCCGGTCGAGCGCGCTTCGTCGAAATAGTCGTAATTGATGAAGAATGCGTTGGGATAGACCGGCGTCGTCGAGGCGGCGTCGAAGATCCCCACGATGTCGAACTGCCAGGTTCGCGACCCGTCGCGTTGGGGCCAGATCGTCGTGCCGAGCGGCACCCTGTCACCGACCTTCCAGCCGAACCGCTGAGCGAGCGACCGGCCGATGATGGCACCCGTACGCGTACGCGCCATGGCCTCGAGCTGTTCCTTCGGCACGCGCAACTCCGGGTAGAGCGCGAACATCTCCGGGACGTTGGTCGCAATGGCCGGAATCTGATTCCGGGCGTCGCGGAAAAAACCTGCAAAATATGTCCAATGCGCCACGGTACGTACACCGGACACATCGGCGATTTGCTGAAGGCGCGCAATGGGTTGCGGCATCGTGCCACTGATCCGGTTCATGACGTAGAGCCGGTCGAGATGCATGTCGCGGATCAGGAACGCCATTCCTTGGTTGATTCCCTGCAGCAGCCCGAAAAGGAGAAACGCGATCAGGATCGACAGGCAGGTGAGGATTGCTCGTGCCGGCTTGCGCCGCAGCCCTGCCCACACCAGTGGAAGGTACTTCATCCGTTTACCCCGTCGCGACACTTGTCCTGTGCCAAACGCGTGGATTGGATCACTTTTCGATCATGATGTCATCGATGAAGACGGCGTCGAGCCCGCTCGTATAGAACACGGCGATGACGTCCTCCACGGAGTGGGCAATCGGCTTGCCCATCACATTGAAGCTGGTGTTCAGTACGAGCGGAATGTCCGTCAGCTCGTAGAAGCGCTGGATCAGGCGGTAATAACGCTCGTTCCACTCCTTCTTCACGGTCTGCAGCCGCCCCGTTCCGTCTTCGTGAACCACCCCGGGCACCCTGCGCGCGATCTCCGGTCTGAAGCGCAGCGTGCGCTCCATGTACGGCGACTCCTGGTAAGTCTCGAAGTACTGCGGACCGAATTCATGCAGGATGGAAGGCGCGAACGGACGGAACTCCTCGCGAAACTTCACGCGCGAATTGATCTCTTCCTTGATGCACGGTGAGCGCGGATCGGCCAGGATCGAACGGTTCCCGAGCGCGCGTGGCCCGAACTCCGCGCGGCCCTGCACCCAGCCGACGATCTTGCCCTCCGCCAGAAGCCACGCGGCTCTCTCGGGCGCGCCGCCCTTGCAGTCCACCAGCGTGGGAATCTCGCTGAAGCGCATCAGGTTGCTCAGCGTCTCGCCCGACATGGTCGAGCCGAGATAAGGCGACTGGAAGCGTGCCGGCGCCGGCAACTCCGGATGATCCTCGCGGTACGCGAGTAACGCTGCGCCCACCGCATTGCCATCGTCGGCTGGCGCGCAGCTCACATGAAGGTTTCTGAAGCCGGTGCGATTCAGGATGCAGCCATTGGCCGACGAATTGAGCGCGCATCCGCCGCCGAACACCAAGTTCTCCGACAGGCTCAGCGAGCGGAGGTTGTTGAGCAGCTCGCACAGGACGTCAGTGAACACCTCCTGTGCCGTGAAGGCGATGTTCGCGGCCTGCAGCGCCGGCTCGCCCTTCTTCCGGCGCATGTGATACAGCTCGCGCCAGATCGCAAACTGCCGGCCTTCGGTAACTGTGCCGAGCTGCAGCCCGTCGACAACGAACAGACTGCGTAACAGGTGGTAGAGCCGCTCGTCGTGCCGGCCATACGCCGCGAGGCCCATGACTTTCCATTCTTCGCCGCTGGTGCTGTCGAAGCCGCACGTGCGGCAGATCTCTTCGTAGAACATTCCCAGGCTCGCAGCGAGGCCTGCGTGCGACGACGGCGGCGAATGACTGAGACGCTCCAGTTTGCCGTTGTGGTAGTGGTAGAAGTCGCACGAGGTGTCCTCGCCGTAGCCGTCCACGATAGCGCACACGGCCTCTTCGAACGGGCTGGTGAACGCGGCAGTGGCCGCATGCGCGAGGTGGTGGTCGTAACGTCGCTTCGAGATGCCCGTGTAGCGCGCGCCCCAGACTCGCGCTGCTTCGAAATCCAGCGCCGCGCCGCTCATCAGATCCATGCCGAGGTGCGCAAGTGTCATGTAGCGGCCGGTCTGCACCCCTTCGCACGCGAATGCAGGCGGCGTCGTAAACTGCCTTTCCAGCATGACCTGGGCGCGGTCGAGGCCTTCGAGCATCCGGCGCATGCTCGCTTCACGTCGCTCGCTCCACGAAAACGCCGCGACCAGCTCGCTGCCTGGCTCGCAGTACCGCGTAATGATCTCCGCGGTGCGCCTCAGCAGATCGGGCGGCGATCCGATGGCCCGTTTGTTCTGCAGATAGCGCTCCGTACCTTCCGCAAAAACCACCTCACCTCTGGAATCGACCACCGCGAGCGCGCTGTCGTGAGGCGTAGTCGAAAGGCCGATGTAGTTCCGCTTGTTCATCCTGATTCATCCTCGAACTGATGCACGATCCTATCGATCTCGATCAGCTCGATCAGAAATCCGAGCCGCGTCATCAGGAATTGCACCGGCGCGCCGCCGAAAGCAAGCGCCGGCGCCGCCGGGCTTGCGGGCACCGCCAATCTGCCGGCGCGCAAACGCGCGACACTCTCATCCAGCGAGCGGGTGCGGTACGCAATCTGATTCAGCAGATTGGAGCGGGATTCGAGGGCATGACGGACCGGCGAGATTTCGCCGAGCGGCGCGATGATTTCATAGACGACGCCCATGCTGCAGCGGCCGAACCGCACCGACACGCCGAGCCCCGTGTCGTCGAAGCGGCGGGTCCATGTCAGCGGACCCGATAGCGCAGCGAGGCTTGCGACACCTTCGTCCATGTCACGGACGACGATGCCGATATGATCGAACAACAGCTCCGCCCCGCGACAGGTCATCGCTCAGTGCTCCGTTCGGGTGGCCACCATGCATACCGATATCGTGAGCGCCTGTTGGCGCGCTTCTCCGAGCGAGTAGTTGGTGGCCGGAAAGAACGCCGCCTGCTCGATCCCGAAGCCTCCGGACTTCACGAACCGGATAGCCTCATCGGTCGAACGCAACAGAAACAGATGGTCGGGCGCCGGACTGTTTACGGGCACATTGACGTACAGCCGCCCACCAGGAAGCAAACTCGCGCGGACTCGCTCGAGCGCTCGTTGCGGCTCCTCCATGTGCTCGAGCACCTCCGACAGGACGACGGCGTCGAAGCGCTCGTCCGCGCCCGGTCCGTCCAGCAGATCGCGCACCTGCAGCTCATACGGTCGCGTAACGCCGAGCTTCTGCAGCGCCCGCCGGGAGTGCGCGACGCTGACAGGCGACAGATCCCATCCGGTTACCGAGCCAGCGCGAGGATCCGTGGCGGAACGGCTGAACAGCAGGCCGTGACCGGGCCCGATCTCCAGCAGCTCGTAGCCTGGCGGATTGCGAGCCAGGAACTGCCGCTGATAGAAATCGATCGCCGCGGTGTGATTGCTCCAGAGAACCTCGGTCATGAGCAATCCGCGCATGTACCGTTCCATGTACCACGTATCGTTGTACACCTCTCGCGCTGCGTCGGCCGCCGTCTTCAGGCGATACGTGCCGTAGCGGCGGAAGTGAATGTATTCCCTGCGGTGGATCTCACAGATGAAGTCGTAGCCCCTCACAAGCTCATCGAGCTCATCATCGGCGAGCCGCACGATCTGCTCCGCAAGCTCCTCGCACAAGCGCCACTCCTTCTCTTCGCACGTTGCAAATCGGCGGCTCACGAACGACTGGTGCCGCGGTGAGAGCTCGAGCAGTCGCGACGTCAGCAAGCCGAGCGCACCGTTCGCCGCGAATCTCATGCTGCAGCCAGCTTCTCGTCGAGTGTCTTCAGAATCCTCGGCAGCGTGGTCATCTCCACGATCTCTTCCACGCTGAAGGTGACGCGAAACGCGTCTTCGAGCGCCAGCACGAGACTCATGTGGCGCACACTGTCCCAGCAGTCCGAATGACCGAGCGCAAGGTCGTCCGGGATCTCCGACGGCCGCAGGCCGAATACCGCGGCCATAACCGCTTTCACCCGATCACGCATGCTCCACCCTGATGTAGTCGATTGAGGACGGTCGGTACGCATCGATGTCCATTTGGTAGTGCTTCGAAGCCCCTTCCTCGCGCACCAGCCCGAAACCCAGCCTCTCGTAGAGATCGCTTACCTGCCCGTTGCGCGGGGTGGCACGGTAGGTCGCCACAATGCGAGTCACCCCGCGCGCGCGCAATCGATCCACGGCGAAGTCGAATGCCTTGAGTTCCACATTCCGCCCGATGACCCGGCAGCTCAGCAGGAAGTTCTCGATCGACGCGTCCGAACCGGCCTGCCGCGCCATGATGAGACCGACGATTCCATAGGACCCGAAGCGGTCAGACACCTCGACACCCACGACGAGCCAGTCCGGGGACTGCATGGCCGAGATCATCTGCGACTCGCTCATGCGATTCGTCGTAAGATTGAACTGGTTCGTCTTCTGGGTGAGCTGCGCCAGACGGGGCGCCGCCGACACGGTGTTCAGGCTCAATCTGAGGCTGAGATCCAGCGCGCGCAGATAGGCGTCCAGGTCCGCAAAGCGCGCGTGCTGCTGCCGGCGCACGAGCGCGACCTTGTACTGCTGGGCCCTGACGCGGTCTTCTGCGGTATCCGACTCCCGGTAGAACAGGCTCGCGATCGTCTGCCAGGACCAGAGGTATTCCGTGTAATCCGCCGACGCCTTGAACACCGAAACGGCGGGCAGGCTGCATCGTACGCATTCGATCTCGAAGTCACTGTCGTCCACGAACACGAAGCTCTCGAGCCCGAGATTCAGCGTGGAAGCGATCTCGCGCAGATTGGCGGCCTTGTCGCGCCAGTTGACAACCTTCATCACGAGGTGCTCCTCGCGCAGCACGGCGCGAGGATCGGCCAGCGCGCGCTCGACGTCGGCGACTTCGTTCTTGCTGCACAGGCATACCAGCACGCCGGCCTCGGCAAGCTGCACGATAAACGACTGCACTTCCCGAAAGTGCACGATGCCGTCCACGCCATCCTCTCCGACGACGCCCTTCCAGAGCGTGCCGTCACAATCGAGCACGAGAGCCTTCTTGTACCGGCCCGCCGTCACCGCCACGAGGGGATAGACAAGTTCCGCGTACGCGCGCAGGAAGGCAATGCTGTAGAGGGAGCGAAACGCGAGAAACATCCGCAGGTCGATGGCTTCGCGCACCGGGCAACCGGCAAAGATCTTCTCCAGCTCGATGAGCTTGAAGGACTTCGGCGCATTCGCCCGCACGAATGCGTTCACCTCCTGACAGATGTAATCCAGCGCCGTGGCGCGAGGACTGCGCAGCGTGAAGGGCAACGAGCAGAGCAGATTGAACACGACGACGCCGGTGTGGCTCAGCGCCTCGAACGTGAATGCCAGCTCTCCTTTCGCTTTGTCGATCAGCTTCCCGATGGACTCCGAATCCAGCACATGCGTCTCGAACGGCAGCCGGTCGCTGAGGCCCGCCAGCTCGAAGAAGACGAATACGGCATCGTAATCGGCCAGACGCTGGCTGTCTTGCGCAACGTTGTCGTAGCGTCCGATCGTGACGCGCGCATTGAGGCCCCGGCTGCGAAACGCGAACTCGAGAACTTCCTTGATCGGTGCAATGGTAATGTTGGCCAGAACGGCGAGGCTCAGCGGCGTCCCGGCCGTTTCGGCCAGCACTGCGTTCTCGCGGAGCAGCTCTGCGTACTTCATGGCGGGCTCACGCGGGGCTGCCGGCATTCATGCGGCTGCTGCTCCCCTGCAATAGCTCGGCGGCCTGTGCAACGTCCACCGCACCGTCATAGACGTCGCGCAGGATTCGATCGATTTCGTCATCCGGAGCCGACGGACGCCCGCCGACTTTTGATTGCAGGAATCCGGCGAGTTGCCGGAGGGTCGGCTGGTCGTAGAGCGTGGCTGCGGGTATCGAAGTACCCAGCGACCGGTTGATGTTCCGTACCCACTCGACGCCGATAACCGAATCGAGGCCGAGATCGACGAAGGGTTTGTCAATGTCGAGCTCTTCATGATCGACGTACAGCGCCTGTCTCAGCAGGGTCCGCAGGAATTCGACCATCTCGCCAGTATCGGTCACCTGCGCCGCGGCAACCTTCTTTTCATGCGCCTCATGCGTCGGGGATGGCGTAACGGGCGTCGGTTCGATGAGCTTCCCGGTCTCCGCAGATGTTGCAGGTGCAGAGAGTTTGATCAACCGCGGCCGCTCCGACTGCACGTTGTTCTCTGACGCCGCGACCGCTACCTGCGCATCACGCAGCGCATCCGGCGCCCAGTAGCGTTTGCGCCGGAATGGATAGGTGGGCAACCTCACGCGACGCGGCAGAGGCGCCGCGTACATTGCTTCCCAGTCCACTGACACGCCCCGCACCCACCGCTCGGGAGCGTCCTGTACTGCATCGGAGTCCCCGTACTCTTCGAACGTGGCTGCTTCCGCAATACCCACACGATATGTGCCACCCTCGGGGCGGCTCTCGAGGAAGCAGAGAAGCTCCTCGCGCAACTCGTCGAACGAGCGCACCGTTACCGCGAACCGGTGCTTCATCGCGTCGCGTCCGATCTGCAGGGTGTAAGCCACGTCCCGCAGCGGCGTAGCACTCAAGCGTCCGGATTCGATCGCATCGTTCAGGCGACGAGCGACTTGCTTCAGCCGATCCTCATCGGGTGCCGACAGCACGATGATCGACGGTGATTCCGTCTCGGCTTCATCTGCCGCACTCTCCTGCTCCACGTACTCCTGGATGATCAGGTGCGCGTTGGCGCCGCCGGCGCCGAACGAGGAGATGCCGGCAATACGTGGAAGCTCTTCGAACGCATTCGCGCCGGCACGCCGGGGACGATTCCAGTCGGCGAGTTCCCGCTGAACGACGAACGGGCTGCCATCAAAGTCGATATAAGGATTCAGCTCCTGCACATGCAGTGATGGCACAAGCTTGCGGTGCTGCATCTGCAGCAGCACTTTCGTGACACCCGCGATGCCGGCAGCGCTCTCGCAATGTCCGATGTTCGACTTCACCGAGCCGATCGCGCAGAAGCCCACGTCGCTCGTGCCGGCGCGGAATGCGCGGGTAAGCCCTTCGATCTCGATGGGATCGCCGAGCGAAGTGCCCGTCCCGTGCGCCTCGATATAGCTGATCTCTCTCGGCTCGACGCCGGCCTGCCGTAACGCACGCTCGACGAGTTGCGCCTGAGCAGCAGGGTTCGGCACGGTGTAGCCGTTCGTGCGTCCGCCGTGATTGAGCGCGCTCCCCCGGATGACGCCGTAAATGCGGTCCCGATCGGCAATCGCCCGCGCAAGCGGCTTCAGCAGCACGGCGCCAACGCCTTCGCCCGGCACATAACCGTCACCACCTCGACCGAAGGTCACGCATCGGCCTTGACTCGAGGCAAACTGACCGTGGGCGAGCGCCAGGTACTTGTTCGGGTGGATCGACACATTCACACCGCCGGCGATCGCCACGTCGCACTGCCCGAGCGCGAGTCCCTGGCACGCGAGGTGAATCGCCGCCAGCGAGGACGAGCACATCGTGTCGACGGCCATGCTCGGTCCACGGAAGTTGCAGAAGTACGAGACGCGATTGGCAATCGATGCCGGGCTGCCGCCCAGCACGAGCGGCCGCCCGAGCGCTTGCCCCTGCGCGCCGTAAAGTGGGTACTCCTCGTACATCACGCCCACGAACACACCGACGTTGCCATCGATTCCGGACGGGCCTGCCCTGCCCAGAGACTCGCGGGTATAACCGGCGTCTTCCAGCAGCTCGTAGGTGCACATGAGGAACAGCCGTTCCTGTGGGTCCAGCAACGCGGCCTCGCGTGGCGAGATGTTGAAGAACATGGGATCGAACGTCTCGACACCGTCGATGAACCCGCCCCACTTGCTGTACGTCTTGCCCGGCGTTCCTTTGTGCGGATCGAAATAGCGGCTGTGATCCCAGCGCTCCGGGGGGATCTCGGTGACACAATCCTTGCCGGCAGCGAGGTTTTCCCAGAACGCTTCGAGCGTGCCGGCCTGAGGCCAGGTTCCGGCGAGACCGATGATGGCGATGTCGAGCGGCTGCGCGCCGGCCGTTGCAGGCGGCGGCATTTTTGGTTCGCTGCGCCGGCTTCGCGCAGAAATCCCGCTCCGGGGCCTCTTCGGAGCCGCAGGCTCCGCGTCCACATTCCGGCGCGGCTCCGGGCCGAGCACCTCGGCCAGTTTTTCGGCATGGTGCTCGAGGAAATAGCCGGCGACCGCTTCGACCGTCGAGTGCTCGAAGAACAGCGCCTTCGGCAGCGTGCCGAATGTCCTCTCGAGCTCGCCGATGAGCTGCAGCGTGACGATCGAGTCGATCCCATACCGCTCGAGCGACGCATTCGGCTCGAAGCGGTCAATGGTCAACCCGAGCGTGGAGGCGAGCACGTTGCGGAAATAGCGCTCCGCACGTGTTCGCAGGCTTTCGAGCGTGGGCGCACGCGTTGTAACCGCGAGCCCTTGCTGCGCAGGGACCCGCAGCGGCCGGGCACGGACAACGTCCTTGCCTGCCCTGACGAGGGCACGAGCATTCTCGCGCTCGCCGCAAAGCACGAGGACCTGTGACTCCCCCAACGCCATGGCGCGATAGAACGCATCGATACCGGCCGCCGTGGTCATTGGCTGCAGGCCGAGTTCCTGCAGGCGGCGCGAGCCGCGCGCATCCAGCTTCATGCCTCCTTCTGCCCAGAGAGGCCAGTTGATGGAAAGCGTTCGTCCCTGCCTCACGCCGGCATCGACGAGACCGCTCCGGTATGCCGCGAAAGCATCCATGAATGCATTCGCGGCTGAGTAGTCGGCCTGCCCCGCCGGGCCGAGCATCGCCGCAGCCGACGAGAACATCACGAAGAAATCGAGCGGCAACCCGGCGGTTGCCGCATCGAGATAGCACGTACCGAAGACCTTGGCCGCAAATACAGCGTCCACGTCAGCGTGCGTTCTGCTGGCGATGAGGCCGTCTCGCGTCACTCCGGCGCAATGTACGACGCCGTCGAGCCTTCCAAAGAAGCCATCGACGATGGACTTGACGAGATGCCGGACGGCGACCGGATCGCTGACATCCACGCGATGATATTCGACCCAGGCGCACTTCTCCTGCAGCTCGGTCAGTCGTGCGTGTGAAGTCGAATTCAATTCGGAGCGCCCTATCAGAACGAGCGTCATGTGCCGCACGCGGCTCACCGCATCTCTGGCGATGAGAAAACCGAGTCCGCCCAGTCCGCCGCTGATGAGGTAGACGCCGCCCTCCCTCCAGGGAATGTGCGGCGGCGGAGCATCCGCAGGCACCGGTGAGAGCACGGCACGCTGCGCCTTCCCCTCGGAGTACTGCACGACGCTCAACGCCGGTCCGCATGCATTTTCCGCGAGCGCCCGAGCCAGTTCTGAAGGCTCTTCTTCGGGCTCGATGCGGATCATACGCGGCACGATCCGCGGGTACTCGGAATGCGCGCTGCGCAATAGTCCCATGAGCGCGCCACAAAGAGAGCCTGCGCCCCAGGCGGGCACAACGAGCTGTATCAGAACTGACCGCGCGGCCGGATCGCTTCCGGCACGCTGTACCAGCTCGAGGATCCGGTGCGCGTGCTGGCTGAACTGAGCGGCCGCATCGCCCGCGGGAGCATTCATAACGAGGCACTTCGCCTCCGGTAACCGCTGAGCAATCGCCTGCAGATAGGGCTGCGGATCCGCCACCACGCCTTCGACTTCCGCGATCGCGATGTAGTGGCGGTCGTATCGATCCGGTGCATCGGCGCCCGTCCCGCTGACGGAAATCGCCTCCATAGTCGGTACGAACAGGTGCGTTTCGCTCCGAGCGGTGCCCCGGCGGCGGCCCGCTGCACGCACGGACAGGCCCCTGAACCGCACGCAGACCGCACCTTTGTCGTCACAAACGTCGATGTCGAACTTCTGCAATCTTGCAGTAGCGCCTTTCGCCGCTCGAACGACAGCCCAGGCCTGCGCGGGACAGGGGCGGAAAACCTCCAGCGCATCGAGCGCGAAAGGCACCGAAGGTTGTTGCGAGGGCGCATCGGACGCGGCGCCCCTATCGGCTGAGTCGCTCAGCCCGATCGTCGCCTGCCACGCGGCATCCATCAGGCTCGGGTGCAGCACATAGGCGGAGGACGTCTGCTGAACCGCTGCCGGAAGCGTCAGGCGCGCCAGCGAGAATCTGCCGAGCTCGCCGCACTCACCCACGCGGATGCTCTCCAGGCCGCGCTGCCCCGGTCCGTAGACGAGCCGCGACCGAGCGAACGTTTCGTAGACGGTGGAGCCCTCCAGCGTTTCGGAAGTGCAGCGAGCGAAAAGCTGCTCGAGATCGAACACCGGTGCCGGCATCGGTTCGCCCAGAACGGCCTGCCCGCTGCAATGAACGCGGCGCGCGCCACCATCGCCTTCGCAGCAGCATTCGTAGTCGATCTCGCTCCCAGAGCGCACCGACAGCACAATATGCAGGGACGCCGGCTCATCGGAAACGACGAACGGTTTCCGCCAGACAATGTTGCGGAAGCTGACGGCGAGGTCTGCGGCCTCTCCGGCCAGAGACTCGCTCAGCGCCGCACGCGCCATCTCCAGGTACGCAACGCCGGGCAGCACCTTCTCTCCATCGACCTGATGATCCGCCAGGAAAAACTCGGTGCCGTCGAAGGTCGAAACGAATCGCACCCCGTCGAGCTTCGATCGATTGTGATGCAGCAACGGATGCAGGAACGCGGTGCGTGCCGCCGCTTCATCGGCCGGTGCCGAATGCGCCGCGGACGCCGCGGGAAGCCAGTATCGCTGCCTTTCAAACGGATAGGTCGGTAGCGACACGCGGCGCGGCTTGAAATGCCTGTGCAGGCGATCCCAATCGACGGTCACACCGTTGACCCACATCTGGAGGAGCTTCGGGAGCTGACCCTTCTGCAGCCAATGCTCCGTCAGCATCGCCAGCGCTTCCTCGTCTTCTCCAAGACCCGCCAGCGCCTCACTACGCGACACTGTGCTGCCGCGCCAAACATCCATGACGTGATCGCCCGCAATCACCTTTCGCAGTTTCGTCCGGAGATCTTCAATAGATGGCGTCAACACCGCGAGTCGGTGCTCGAACGCCGAGCGTCCTGTTTGCAATGTGTATGCGATGGACGGCAGATCCGCCGGCGGTTCCGGTGCGTCGAGAAACGCGAGTATTCGTCGCACGTACTCGTGAAGCTGCGACTCGCTGCGAGCGGACAGCACGATCGCCTGCAGCCCGCGGGACGCCGCATCCACTACCGGCTTCTCTGCCGGCGCGAACTCCTCGACGATGATGTGCGCGTTCGAGCCACCTGCACCGAAGGAAGAGATGCCGGCAATTCGCGTGCAGCTATGCGCTGCCCGGGTCGTACCGGGATCCGGGCAGACCCACTCCTTCACTTCTCTCGTCACGACAAACGGTGTGTGGGGAAAATCGATGTGCGGATTGAGTGCGTCGGCACCGAGAGATCGCACCAGCGTCCTGTGCTTCATCTGCAGGATCACCTTCGTGAGGCCGGCGATTCCCGCCGCGGCCTCCAGATGCCCGAGATTCGTTTTTACGGAGCCGATCCCACAGAACCCGTTTTCCGCCGTATCCGCGCGGAAGGCGCTCGTCAGGCCGGCGATCTCTATCGGATCGCCGAGCTCCGTGCCCGTGCCGTGCGCCTCGACATACGATATCTGCCGCGCATCAAGGCCGGCCTTCTTCAGCGCCGCGCGAACCAACTCTGCCTGCGCCTCCGGATTCGGCACGGTGTAGCCGCGCGCCTTGCCACCATGGTTGATACTGGTCGCGCGGATGACGGCATGTACGTGATCCCCGTCTGCAAGAGCGCGGGAGAGGCGCTTGAGCACCACCGCCCCAACGCCTTCTCCGGGAACGATTCCATTGGCGCCCAGACCGAACGCCTTGCATTGGCCGTCCACCGACAGCACGCGCTGCTCGCTGAGCGCCACGTACGTCGCCGGATGCAGGTAGAGGTTGACGCCGCCGGCCACTGCCAGCTCGCACTCGTCACGGAGCAGGTGCTCGCAGGCCTCGTGAATCGCGGTCAGCGACGAGGAGCACATGGTATCGATGGGAAGGCTGGGTCCCTGCAGATCCATCACATACGAGACGCGGTTCGCAACGGAGCTGAACGAGCTGTGCGGGTGAAATCGCTCCCCGCGACGCCACGCCACAGGACCGTGGAGCTCGAAGCTGTTCCTGGAGATACCCACGAACACACCCACGCGGCGTCGATGTCGCGCGGCAATTCGCTCGCGTGTGTAGCCCGCATCCTCGAAGGCTTCCCAGCAGACTTCCAGAAACAGCCTCTCCTGCGGGTCCATGCTGAGCGCTTCGCGCGGCGAGATGTTGAAGAACAGCGGATCGAACTCGCAGAACCCGTCGAGGAACGCGCCCCACTTGCTGTAACTCCTGCAACGGGCCACGGCCTCGATCGGATCGGTGACGAAGAAATCCTCGAGCGGCCACCGCTCGGCCGGAATCTCGCGAACACTGCTGCGCCCCGCGAAGAGGTTGTCCCAGAACTGCGCGAGTGTGGGCGCGTCGGGATAGCGCCCCGCAAGGCCGATAATCGCGATTTTGCGATCTTCGGATGAGACGGGCGCGATCGAGGCCACCGGCACGGCAGGCGCGGCGGGCTGCTTCGATGCCTGGCGCTGCGCCGTCCCGAAAGCGGGAACAGGCGTGTCCTCTCCAACCAGCGTACGCACCGTCGGCGCATCGACGCGCAGGAAATGATCGGCGAGCTGCGCAATCGTGTGGAGCTCGAAGAAGATCGTGCTGCTCACCTTGCTGAAATGCCGGCGCAGTGCCGCCGCAAGCTGCACCGCCAGGATCGAATCGATGCCGTGCCGGTCGAGCGGCTCCGTGGCATCGAGCTTCGCCGCCGGGACCCTGAGCGTGCGGCCGATCAATTCCTTGAGGAAAAAGATCAAACGCGAACGCAACCCTGTATCGGGATCACCCGCCGCCGGTGAAGGACTCTGCGCGCCTGGCGGCTCTGCCGGCGCGGACGATTGATCCTGCGCGTGAGCCGCAGGCTCGATACTCCGCACGACCCCATCACTCGTCGCTGCAATGATCTGCTGCCCATGCTGGTGAGCCCCATGCGCCGGGAAGACGATCATGTCGAATCCCTCCTCCTCGAGAGCCGCGCGCCAGGTCTCGGGCAGCAGCCCGGGTGACCCCGGAATTCGCAACACCCGGTCTTCGGCCAGCCACCATCCGTCCAGAAGCCCGAAAGTCAGATGTGCGTAAAGGGGATTTGCGGACATCTCACAGGCCAGCAGCAACCCGCCGCTTCTGAGTGCCGCTTTTACGTTCCGGAGTGTTCGTCGGATGTTGCGAGTCGCGTGCAGAACATTGGCGGCGATCACAACGTCGTAGTGACCTGTGCGTATCCCTTGGCTATCGAGCGCTCGCTCGATATCGAGCAGGGCGTACGTGAGATACGGTACGTGAGGACCGTATCGCTCTTCGGCATGGTTGAGGAAGGCACGCGATATGTCGGTATAGCAGTACTCTTCCACTCCTACATTACGACGCCGCAAGTTCTCGAAGACCACCGCGCTCGTGCCGCCGGTGCCGGCACCAATCTCGAGAATGCGAATCGGCTGCTGCGCGTAGGTCCGGAGCCCGCGCTCGATAAACACGAGCAACGCATCCGCAAGCGCTTCATTGAAGTAGTCCGACAGGCGATTGGAGTTGTAAACCGCCTCGACGAGCGCAGTAGAACCTTCCGGGAACAGGACCTGAGTCGCAGATACCTTGCCGAGGAGGATGTGCGGCAGCGCGCGCATCGTCGTATCGACAAGCCTGGCCTGCGCCACCTGCGAAGGCGACGACAGTGTTCGCATCCACTGTTGCCACTCCTGCCACACGCCTTGCGCATCGAGCAGCCCTGACCTGTCAGGTGGAAGACCGTGTGCGGTGAGCACTCGAACGCTTTCCTGCATCCAGTCATCCGGCAGGCTTGTCTTCCATACCGCCTTGGCGTCGGCGATCAGGCCCGCGGCAGCGAGCTGACAATACAAGAGCTTCGAGAGCAGCGCGTCGAAGCGCGCCGGCGAAGCAGCCCACACGGCATCGACATCGTCGGCGGCAATCGGGCGCACGCATTTGTCGAACGTCGTCGCGTCGGCGCGCCACGAGGCTCTCCGGGGCTGGCAGATGACGGATGCGGCGGCATCGAAACTCAACCCCTCCCACGCCCGTGAGTCTGCCGCATTGACGAACGCAGTCTGTGCGAACGGCCCATCGAGCAGTTGCTCGACCGCCGCGGTGCCTTCGGTTGGTTCGATCGACGCCACGCCGAGACGGGCCATGCGCTCCTGGTAACCGGCCGAGGCGACGGCGCCCACACTGCCCCAATATCCCCAGTTGATGACTTTCACGGCACACGGCCGTGCGCGCCCCGACAGGTCCAGCGCGAGCCGATGGGCCAGCGCATCCTCGAAGACGCTGCCGGCGGCGTAGTTGCTTTGACCGGCGGAGCGGCCGAACGTCTGAACCGAAGAAAAGAACAGGACGAAATCGAGCGGCTCTCGCGCAAACACCTGCGCCAGCCGCACGCTCACGTCGATCTTGGGGGTCAGGGCCAACCGGAAGCGCTGCTCAGTCATGTTGAGCAGGCTTTTGTCCGCGAGCACGATCGCCGACTGCACGACACCATGGATCTGCGGGTGTCGCGCCTTGATCTGCCGATATGCTTCCTCGAGGGACGCGCGGTCTGCCGCGTCGGCCCGGATGTACACGGGGGGTGGGCCCCACTCCGCCACGCGTGCGATGGCACGTTCGATGGCCTCATCCGGCTCGCGACGCCCGATCCAGAAGACATGCGCCTTGTGCTTGCGCACGAGGCTCTCACTCCATGCCTGCCCTATACCGCCGGCGCCGCCAATAACGACGTACACGCCCCCATCGCGATAGGGCGAGCTTTCCGCCGCAGGCGCTTTCCATTGAACCAACCGTTGCCGGTACCACTGCCCGCCACGACAAGCCCAGGTGTTTCCCTGTGAGTCCGCGGGCAGACGACAGATCGAGTCGAGCGGCCATGCACCACCCGAACCCACGTCGACGAGACGAATGCGCCACCCGGGATGCTCCTTCGCCAGCACCCCCACAAGCCCATGCACGGAAGCATGCGAAGGATCGTGTAGATCGGACTTCAGCACGTGCAGACAGCAACGTGTCACGAACGTGAGATCCAGCGGTCGGGCTTCGTACCCGCATTGAAGCAGCGCCTTGATGAGCCGGAAGCATGCGATCACCCCCCGCTTCTGCGACTCGATCACCTTCTCGTCGGTCGCGTCCTGTACGACGCTCTCCGGCGCAAGCCACAGCACGTGATCGATCGGTCCGTGCTGCCCGAGCGCGCTCACGAAGCAGTCGATCGGATCGTCGGGCGCCACCGGCAACACGACTGCCCGCGGAAATCTCGCGAGCACCTGCTGCCTTTCCTCAGGCGATCCCCCGACCATAAGGACGATCTGAGAAGGCAGTGGCCAAGCGGGCTCCGAACACGGAACGCACTGCACCCATTCTGGAACCGCAGTGACCGCGGTCGCGCGACGAGGCGCAACGCGGGTGCTGTAGCCACGCATGCGAACGCGGATTCGTCCGGCGTCATCACAGACATCAAAGTCGAGCTTGCGCGCTTCACGCGAGGTCTCGGGAGAATGGCGAACCAGCACCCACACCGACGGGGGGCACCGCGCCAGTATCAGGAGCTCATCCAGAGCAAAGGGCAATGCCGCTTCCTGCGAAAGGTCCTCGAGGCCGACGCAGGCCTGGAGCGCAGCGTCCATCAGGCTTGGATGTAGTCCATACCGCTGCGCATCGCCCGCGACCTCTGCCGGTATCTTCAAGTGCGCCAGCGCGCAGGACGCGCCGGTATCGTCGACGCCTCTCCACAGCTCTTCTATTCCGCAGAGGCTGGGGCCGTACACGTAGCCGCGCGCTGCATAGATGCGTTTGCAATCGGCGCCTGTCATCCGACCCGCCGCACATCGAGCACGCCATTGCGCGAGGTCGATGAACTCCTCCGTGGCGGGCCGTGCCGCGGCTCTGGCGCGAAAATGCACGACATCGGACTGAATTTCGCAGGTAACATCGCCGTCGCGAACCTGCACTTCTGCTTGCAACGACAGTGGACGATCCACGACTACCGGACGCAGCCAAACGACGTCCAGCAACGCGAGGTTCACTGCGTCAGCGGAGCCGGCGCGTGAAATGATCTTCTGCTCGACGGCCGCGCGCGCCATCTCG